>OGDS01000319.1_pt1 | contig 52057 bp, 62 predicted proteins | sample 1570351 | NCBI WGS metagenome assembly OGDS01 (sample SAMEA2581974, study PRJEB24529) | metagenome | biome: Human gut stool | place: China | collected 2011
TGTGTGCCGACGGGAACGTAAGCAGACGCCACAAATTCTCCTGTTATGTTCGGTAAGCCCGCCGACACCGACTGACCGACCTCGCTCTGCGTAGTCGTGCCCTCGATGAACTTATGGTGAAGGAGCGGCAAGTTGAACGTATTCGAACCGTCACCCGATCCGTACTTCGTCCCGATGACCGCAAAGAGCGCGGCATAGGTCGTGCGGCTCACAGCCGCCCCGTTGCACTGAAGCCATCCTTCAGGAACCGTGTGAAAAGCCGAGATCATGCCCGTAGGAACCGACAACGGCTTAAGCTTCGGAAGCATCTCCGTCAGCGCCTGCTTGATCTGAGCAAGAGAAGGATTTGAAATAGCCATAATTTACTCCGTGAACGGTTGCGACTGGCTGCCAAGCTTGGCAACGCTGTTGGTTAGTGTCTCGAGAATCTCCCTGATCTCAACGATCTGTGCTTGCGTATCGCCGCCGATGAGATGACCGCCTTGTGTAGCGCCATCACCGGCGTAGAGGCCCCATGTCTCTACGTTGAGCGCGAGTTCACCTTTTGCTAAGACCACACCGCTAAGTTCGGCGGTCGTGTACGTCTTGAGCATGAGCGTAATCCCGCCGCCCTTCAGATCAATCGTTTCTGCAAGTTTCTTCTGCGTCACGCTTCGATCAGCAAGCGAAAGGGCGCTGATCGTGCCGTCCTTTAAGACGCTCCCTGACAGCGTTTTATCCTTCGCCCACTTGAAGCTCTGTAGAGCTTCGAGATATTCGGTTGTAGATGGCGGCTGAGCTGGATCAACCCCACATGCCTCAAGAAGAGACAGACGCATTTGGTCGATCAAGAAGTACCAGGCCGCCCCCGGTTTCGTTGCAGGAGTGCCCGTCTTCGGATTACCGGATGTCGGATAACCTCTGGATGAGAGCGTCGTCAAATCCGGAGGAGAGTCAAGTGCTGATGCTTGCCAAGAGCCTTTTAACATCATTCTTCCTCATACATAAAAATCACGTGGACATGAGCGGGCGCGAGCGCTCGGATCATGCATTCAAGTAAAGCGTTGCCCCACCTGGCAAGAGGTTCATCCGCAGACCAGGTGACATCGAGATATTCAGCATTGCCGTCGGAGCGGATAGTGATGCCAAGCGTCATGACGGTCGTCCATTGATGATCCCAGAACGCCTCCGTCACATCGGAGTCGACGTCGTGCTCTTTGAACGTCGTGACCTTCGCCGCAAAGCCGAGCGTCGCGGCCAGGCTTTCAAAGAAGGCCGCCGTCAATCCAAGGTTCGATGTGATCTTGGCCAGAAGTTCCTGACGCATCTGCTCGAGTGAAGGATCGACAATTGCGGCCAGACACTCGGACGGAATACCCCAGTCATCAAACCATCTGCCGAGTTCCTCAACCGACGTTCGAGGATCTGATTCCTCAATGATTGCACGAATGCGTTCGTCGACGCGGGCCGCCTCACGCGCAAGCGCGAAAAGTACGGCATCCAACACGCCGCCCCTTCGTCGCTTCCAGATCGGACCGCGAGGCAGCAACGCATTAATCTGGTGCGTGTAGTGTTCTTCTATCAGTGCCATGGTCACACCCACGAAACGGTTCCGGGAACATAGATTTCACCCGTCGTAGTCCCGACGTCATCGGTCGGAGAGATGATGCGATAGGAGAGAACCTCGCTCACGCCGGAGATCGCACGGTCAAGACTCGTGCGCAGGATCGGTCCACCAGGCTTCGACTCCGACATCACAACGCTTTCGATCGCGCTTTCTATCTTCGCCTTCACCGCGATGTCGTCAGGCAAGAGATCGATCGTGACGTCGAGCGGCTTCGGGATTGGGGCTTCGACGTGCAGGATGCAGGTGACGGGCATCATGGACTCGATGTACTCCGTCACGCGCTTGACCATGACCTCGTTCGGAATGCCGTTTTCAGTCATCCCGTCGGTCATGAAGCGGACGGTCACATGTCCTTGGCCAAGCTCTTGCGGGTAGCACCAGGCTCGCGTCACGCCCGCCACCGACAGGGCCCAGGCGACATAGTCGGCTTTGGTCCCCGCCTTTGGCGGATTCTTCTGGCGTTGGAGCAGTCGCTCACGCAAGCTTTCGTCATCCTCAGCATCCGTCCCGCCCGTGAGTTCACCCGCGACAGCCGTCGACATGATCCCCGCGATCGGACTCACAAGTGTGAGCTCCATGCCGGCATCGGCATTCCCTGCCGCGCCAGGCTTCGCAGCTCTGATTTGGGCGACCTTGTCCTCACCGAGGTCGGTCGTCGTGAGGTAGATCATGTCGTCGCCTGACTGAAGCTGCGTACCTGCCGGCACATGACCATCGCCTGAAAATGTCACAGATCCAACAGCAGAAGCGGCCTGTTTTCTGTAGACCCCGTACTCCGACGCGCGCCTTTCCAGATACGCCCCTTCTGCCGTCGAGCTGAAGATCTGCCTGATTGTGAAGGCGATCAAGCCATGCAGTGAGTGCGATACGCCTGCGATGACGCGGCTGAGTACGGGAACAAGCGTCCAGCGCATGGCCTTCTTGCCGAGACGGCTCTCGGCGTCACTTTGCACGCGTGTAATGAGTTCCTGAAGACTCGGACGTTCAAACGGCATGTCACCCCCAAATTTTCGTGAAAACGGCATCGATGCGATCACCGTTCGGCTTGTAGCAAATCACGTTCAGCGCGATCCGATCGACCGCATCACGCGATGCCGTGACGTCGATCCGCGACGCCATACGATCATCGATCAGCCACTGCAGGCCTTCCTTCGCGTAGGCTTCCGCACGACGAATCGTCTCTGCAGTGACCTTTTCGCGTTGCAAAAGCCAGAGTCGTGAGCCAATGCGATCGCCCGGCACGACGGCGTATGTGTCACCCCACCACCCTTGACGATCCGGCGCATCGATGCCGTCATCCGGATTGGACTTTCGCCATGAAAAAAGGCTGATCAGCACTGCCTGCGCAAGCTCATCAGCCTCGAAGTCGGATAGATCTGCCTCCCGACCGTTGATCATCAATTCCATGCTCGCCTCACTTCGGCGTAGACGTTTCTGACCCGTCGCCCTGTTCAATGTGAACGTGTTGCTGCAGACTGATGCCGCCCGCATTCACATCGCCTGTCGTCGTCAAAGAACCGGACACAGATGCACCCTTGCCACCGCTCACGGCAAGCCCACCACTCACGGTCAAGCTTTTGTCGATCGTCGTGTCTCCAGTGATGTGTATCGTGCCTGCATCGATCGTGACAGCTGAGGCCTTGAGCGTGGCAGAACCTCCGACGTTAATAGAGGCATTGCCTTCGACGTGCGATGTGACGTTACCGCCGACCGAAATTTCGGCATCCTTGGTGACAGTTGCCTTGAGCCACCCGGGCGTAAAGACTTCGAGGCCTTCACGCGTGAGATGGACCTTCTGGCCGAGATCGTCGAAGATCGCAACCTCACCCGTCTTAAGCGGCTTGAGTCGATAGCGGCGGTCGGCGATGCAGAGCACCACTCCGTGCGACCGATCACCATCGAAGAAGAGAGCGAAGGCCTCGGCATCCGGATGTGGCTCAGATGAAAAGCCATAAGGCTCGACATGCTCAAGGTCATCACGCACTTCGTCAGCAAGAAGACGGACTTGTACGGAACGCATCTTCTTCATACCATCGGCAAGCGTCATGACACCACGTGCGAAGAAGTCTGAAAACCTGCTCATAAAAGAAAAGCGACCGCATTTCTACGATCGCTCTAATCTAAAAAACGTAAAAGTTGGACAATCAGCGCTTGCGCTCCCAAGTGTCCTGGTCTTTCTGCGTCCACTCTTCCGTGTCGGACGTACCGTGACGCCAAACGGTCACTGTGCCATCAAGGTTCTTATGGACCTTCTCGACTTGGCCAACACGGTTGGCGTCAACAGGGCGACGACCCTCCCGAGCTCCTGGCTCTCTGTGGTACTTCAGACACGTCGACCAGGTACCAAACTCATTCCAGCCGCTTTCGTCGCAGACAACCCTTGCCATGCAAGGCACCTGCATGGAAAGAAACGCGGCGATCAGTATCAAAATCGCTTTCCTCATTTGACAACGCCTACCCACGCACTTTCTTTTGCATCAGAACTTTTACTAGCACCAGAGGCTGACTCTCGTTGATAACCATCTACGGGCAACACAGTCAACGCCGTCGTCATACCTTGGGCGGATAGTGAAAATGTCAACTTCACAATCAGTAGACTATCCTTGATACCTAACAGTTTATCAAGGACCCGAACAACCGAATTGACCTTCCACAAGTTCCCGTCAGATTGTCGCCACCCTTGTACGGTATAGGTTGCCGATTGGTATTGAGCCTCTCTATACCGCCGCTCAAAGTCCGCGCGTTTACCGCACGTCATCTTCGCGCTTTGCCCTTGATCCTTGATGACCAAGAGCCTGGGGCGTGTCACGAACTTCGAGTCAACAATACCTTTGTCTTCGGAAGCAGAACGACCAAAGTCAGTATCCGTCCCAGAATGCTGCCCAAGCACAACATACCTGCTGAAAAGTTTTGAAGCATCGAAGCTCGCCTTTCCCGTCAGAATGTTTTTTCCGAGTTCAAGCGAATCGGTGCAGTCGCCGGCATCACCAACATCAACGATCACCAGATCCCCAGCCTCATCATCCGTGACGACCAAGTTATCTTTTGTGATCAGGCGGTTGATGGACTTGTGAACCGTCTCGCCCGGAACAACCGTATGATTCGTGAGCTTGTCGCCGAGTTCGTTCAATGCGTGTACAGCGATCCCGTACGGCGCTGCCAGAGATGCCATGATCTCGGAAGTGCGGATGCCTTTCCACGACGTCGTCTGGATCCCCGCAGGTGGTATCTCATTCTTCGCCCCGTCCTTCCCGACGACGACACCCTTCCAAGAATTTTCACCACCGGAAGATGCCATCCCGTACTTAGCCACGGGGCAGCACTCAACAAGATCGACGGTCTTAGACTTTCCCTGCACCTGCACGCGGACATTTTTACCATCGTAGCTGACGGCCACCACCGTGATGTAGCCGGTGCAGACCAAATCCTCGCCGATGAAGAGCTGGACGAGCTCACCGTTTCGCAAGCGATGGAAATCGGTATTGCCCGGAAAAGTGTCCGTCACCTCAAGCGCGAACGCCCTCGTCAGCTGATCTATGCCGATGTCAATCTTGACAGACTTCCAACCGCCGTACTCACGGCCATTGACCTTGATCGATACGGCGTTATTCATCTGCCATCACCTTCAAAGAGTCAGCCGAGCAGAAACCTTCGTGCTCAACTGCGTTGCGAATCACAATCTCCTGATCCCTGGCCGCGTCGTCATGGTAGTCGTATGCATGAACCAGTGCGGGCAGAACCTCACCCGGCTCAACGATGTAGACGCGGCCGCGACGGTTTGCCTTTTCTGTCAGGACTTCAAAGACGGCAACCCTCGCCTTTTCAAGAGCGAGATAGGAGTCGTCGTTCGTCGTCATCAGAAGCTCGGCATCGATAGCCTCAAGCAACTCCTGGCGCACTTCGATCAGGTCGTCATAACTCTTCGTCACCGTTTCCTTGAGCGTCTCGCTTGTCACGACATCGTCCTCGATCGGCGGAAGCTGATCGTTCTTCGTTCCGATCAGCGCACTCACGCCGACCATCTGAGCAATCAGACTTTGACGAATCAAGGTCTCGACAGCGGCACGGTTATGCATGACGGCCGACTGGACATCGGACAGCACCGTGCCTTCGGCCTTGGCTTTTGCCAGCGCCTTCGTGCCGGACGACATTTTCTCGTGCTTGGTCAAGTTCTTGAGCTGCTTGGCTACTCGAGACCAGGCACGCGCAGACGAGGCTACGCGAGACAGACCGAGCGCCCCCATGAGGTTCGAAGCGAAAACCTTCGGATCCATGCTGATGAGCGACAAGCCCTTCTGAGCAAGCGAGCTGATCTCGTCCACCTTGTCGAAGATGGCGGCCAGGTCCGCGGAGCTGATGATGCCGAGCTTGTCGAGCAAGTCACCAGAGAGCGCAGCATCGACCCATTCGGACACACAAGACAGATCGATCGAATCACAGAACTCCTGAATCGCGGACTTCTCGACTTCGTCGGCCGCTTCAAGTGCCGCATCCGTCGTGTCCTGCGTCTCCTTCGGGAACTCAAGATCACCTGACTCGACGGCCGTCAACTTGATCGTTGCGATGCGCCTTTCCGTCGTAAAGCTCAGAGTGCTTTCGGCTGTCAAGCTGGCCTGCATCTCACCGAAGTGAGGATGCACGAGCTTGCCCGGCCCCGGCTCTTCGATAGCGGCCAGAAGCTTCTGCGCCTGCTTGATGTAGTCGTCTCCAACGATGAAGGCGGTGAAGGTGAGCTTACGGCTGGCACGTCCGATATCTTCTACATAGGGCTTGTCCCTCTGAGGATACTCATGTAGGACGGTACGTCGACCGGCTGTCAGCTCCGTGCTCGTCACATGAAAGGCCACGTCACGAAAGCTCGCCTGGAGAAGTGCCGGCGCTTCCTTCTTCTCTTCATCAGAAGGCATATTCATCTCCTCCCGCACGATCGGATCGACCGACAGAACCCTTGATATCCAAACCGTCGCCGTCCGCCGAAACCAGGCTAGCAGTCGCACCGCCGGCTGCTTCGACACGGACAACCATCTCGCCAGACATGCGACCGCCATTGGCCGCTGCAGGCGCGTAGCTCACCGGCTCACCAAAGCCGTATCGAGGCATACGACGATCATCCGGTGGCTTCGGTCGACCTTCTTCCTCATCGCGCTTTCCGAACCCGAAGAAGTTCTTCACGCCCTTCGGCACCATGTCGCTCATGTCAGGAATCAGCGACTTGAAGTCGAAGTCCGCGAAGTAGTCCTTGATCATCCGACCGATGCCGGTGACCGTTCCCTTCACTCCTTCATACCATTTCTTCGCCCCCTTCGCCCAAGCATCGGGAAGCAGGTTGAAAGACGCAATGGCCAGATCATCAAGGCCGCCGAAAAGCCTCGCCATGTCGCCACGGAAGAGACCTGTCGCACTTTCCAGAATAGCTCCACCAACAGCCCCGAACTTCTCCTGGCACACGGTAAAGGCGTTGCCGACGAAATCAACCATACCGCCGACGGCGTCCTTCACAGCGGGTCCGACGCGGTCCCAGTTCGCAATGACCAGACCAGCACCGATCGACAGCGCACCGATGATCCAACCAACGGGACCCAATGATGCGCTTGCAACCGCTCCGAATGTTTTGACCGCTGTCATGGCCGTCCCTAGAGACTGCGCAACGCCGATCAGGCTCGACCCTAACGAGACGACCGACATCACCGTCTTGCCGGCTAGGATTGCGCCCGTGACGTAGAGCACCGTGTTGAATCCGCCTAGCGAATTGAATGCCCGCAGACCGTAGTCCGCAATGGTGAGCATCCCGCCCGCGATGCCTTCGAAGTCAACGCGTTCAAGGGAGTCGGCGAATTGCCCGGCCACTTTCGCGGTCTTTTCGGAAAAGGCTCCTCGATTCGCAGTGATGAGATCACGGAAGCGATCCGACATTTTGATGACGATCGGTGCAAGTCTCGCGCCGATGTCGTTTCCGAGGCCCTTGACCGACGCCTTCATGTCATCGACGTGGTCGGTCATGGCCGCGGCCGCCGTGATCGCGTCTTGACTCATCACCAGGCCGAGCTCATGTGCCTGCTGTCCCATCTGCTCGAGACCTGCCGAACCGGACGAGAGCATCGGAATCAGCTTGCGGCCTGAGTCGCCCATGAGAACCATGGCCATCTTGGTTCTGATGGCCGGATTCTCATTGCGCTGAATAGCATCGGCCACCTCTCGGAAAATGTCTGCCGACGGCCGGATCTTTCCGGTCGCGTCCTTCACAGAGATGCCCAACGCTTCGAAGAGCTGAGCCGCATCCCCGGTGTCACCGGCAGCGACCTCGGCAATCTTTTCGGACAGATCCTTCAGCGCATCTTCAAGGTCTTCTGGCGCGGCACCGGCATGCGTAGCAGCATAGCTCCACTCCTGAAGCTGCTCGGCGCTGATGCCGAGGCGAGCAGACATCTTGTCGAGCGCATCCCCCGTCTGCGCGAAGTCTGTGACAGCCGACTGGAGACTGAAGCCGACTGAGCCCGCCAGCATCATGAAAGGCGCACCAATTCTGGAGGCTAAGTTCGTCGCCTCATCTCCGAAGTTTTTGAGAGATCGGTTCGCCAGAGCGAGGTTCTTTTTCAGCCCTTTGAACTCGGTCGTATCAACCGCCTTTTGAAAACCTCTCCATTTATCAGAGACGGCCTTCATGACGGGGGACATCGTATCCCTGACTGCCAGGATCGCGGTCAGTCTGAAGTCTTTGTTCGCCATTTATTCCCTCTCGCTTTGGATCAGGTTCCACTGATCAACGTGGAGCTTCAGCTCGCTGAGCTGAAGCTCCATTGCTTCTCGCGGCGAAATCCGCCAGTAGTAGGCGGTCTTGAATGCCAACGCGATCAGCTCATCGGCACTTCGCGGCGAGACCGGTTGAAAAAAGCTACGACCACATAGAGCAGACCAGTAAAGTCGCCGAGGTCAAGCTTCAGCACAGCAGACGGCGGAATCGCAGCCAGACGCGCGATGTACTTCACGCACACCGACGGAACCGGTTCCGAGGTCAGGTCTTCGAAAAGGCGGTATGGAAGACCTAGCTCTTGAACGTCCTTCGGCGTCGGCTCTCGAAGCTCGAGCGTCGTGTACTCCTTGTCGCCGACCTTGATCGGCTTGTAAAGCTCAATCGTTTCGCTCATCCGAGTTCTCCATTCGTACCTTCAAACTTCAGAGAGACCGTGCCGTCGACAGGCTTGTAGGCAACATCACCGACGAGGTAAGCCTCGCTCAGCGTGTAGACCATACCGTTTGCACATTCGGCCGTGATCGTGAGAGCCGTGTTGTTGGCGAGGGTTTCGACAGGGAAGTTGGCAGGGACGAGGAAGTCGCCGCTGATGTACGGTGCGATCACCGTCTCGCCGAAGCCGACCACACCGAGCGTAGACATCTTCGACTCGCGCGTGACTTGGTTGAGCGGAAACTCAAGATTGCCGCTCAGCTCGAGCTGCTCGCCGTTTACCTTGAAGTAGCAAGTACCGGCAATTCTCTTTGCCATGTTTATTCCTCCGGATACTGAAGACGGAACTGATTGAGAACCGCAAACACGCGTAGTTGGTTGACGTAGTCGGGCGGGAAGAGAACGTCGAGACGGTTCGGATCGTCAGCATTGCGCTCAACGATCAGATACTTCTTGAAGAGGTCCGCGTTCTCGACAATGCCTGCCAACTCAAGGCGGCGGTAGAGCGCAACCAGTTCGCCTCTGATCACGGACGGCGTCACGATCGCCTGGCCTGCGCCGTAGCGCGTGCCGTCGGACGCGAGCTTGTGTCGACCGTACTTCGAGGTGATGAGAGACTTCAGTTGGCGCAGGACATAAGCCGACGTGTGCATCGTCTCGCTGTCGAGGTAGGACGCGTCCTTGTCGCCATACGCGTTTCGCTGATACGTCGTCACCGCGCGCTCAATCATCACGGAACCCGCCGTGGTCGTCAGCGTAGCAATGCCGTTTTCGAGAAGCGTCTGACGTTCCGTCATGATGAAGCGGCCTTGAGCCGGCGACGCCATAACGCCCGTGAGAACACCGGTCTGCGTCGGGCGTGCGGGATCCGCGCTGATGAAGACGGAAGTGCGAGCCAGATAGGCGGCAAGTACCTCTTCGACTGCGGTCGGCATGGCGGGTTCGATCCCGACGATGGTCATGTGCTGATCATTTCGAGCGGCCCCGAAGGTCTTCAGCGCTTCAACATCGCCGCGCTTGGCCGTGTAGACATGACCGAATTGCATGCGGAACGGACTCCAGCGCCCCGAAGTATCGTTCATCTCGGTCTGGAAAGCGTCGAGCACGGCCGCATCGGAGTACGGCACACCGATGAAGTCGTAGGTCACGTCGCCCATCGCTTCGATTGCTGCGTCGACGTCTGGATCGACGGTGCCGCCGCTCATCGGCGTGATCTCGACCGAGATGCCGGCAGGCAACACCTCGCCATTGATCAGGCCGCGAAGATTCACGTTGAGCTGAATACCGTTTCCGATCGTGCCCTTCTGGCGCGCGTTGACTGTGCAAACGCCCTCCGATGCACTTGCCGTCACGGGCAGATCCTTTTCAAGCGTGATGGCGTCGCCGAGCGCCTGAGCAATCTGCGAAGCCCCATCTCCATCGGCTACGGCCACCTGCACACGGTCACCACCGATGTAGAGACTCAGCGTACCGGCCTCAAGCGCGGTACCCGTGATTTCCACTTTGCCGGAAGCAGCTCCAGCGCTCTTGCCTTCAGCAACGGAAATACACACCAACTGGCCAAACGAGTCGACCTTGCGGTATGCATCAACCATTCGAGCGAGCATCGAACCTCGGCCGAAAAGCTTCTTCGCCATGGCACTCGTGGAGACAGTCACAGGAACGCCTGCTTCTGCCGTTCCGCCCTCGAGCATCTGACCGATTAGCAGCGACTTCTGCGTGTCGCTCGGCGTGTATGCCGCGGAGTTGTCCATCTCCGCATAAAAAAGCGGCACTCGAATGCCGCTCGGGATAGTGTTGAAAGACACCGTCATAAATCCACCTTGATTCTTCCTTCCAGTTGACCGTCAGGTCGGTTCTTATGCATCGACGGATCAACGCAATCGACATTGATGTCCGCACCTTCGAAAGGCGGAAGGCCATTGAGTTCCACTTCCTGCCAACTGTCAGAGATGTCGAGATAAGTCTCAAACGCGAAGTCGAGCTGATATGCAGCCCTCGCGTCGTCCATGTAGATCAGCGATCCGCCATCAAAGACGATTTCGCTGTGCTCGTCGCGCGGCTCCATCGTCCAAGAGAGAAGCGCCCGGAAGACCTCGTGCTTCAGAAGCTCGATCCACCTTGCTGCGTCCTGACCTCGCTCGTCGGCGAAGTTCGGAACGAGCAGGATGACACCAAACGTGTTCGTGACCGTTTGGAAGTAGCTGACCTCGGACTCATTCGGTCCCGCGTCTTCTCGAAGCGGAACGACATACACCGCCGGCAGCGGAGGGTTCTCATCCTCCGTCAAGCCCGCCCATTGAGCAGCACCGGCTACGCGACCTTGAAAGGTCGGACATCGAGCGCGAAGAGCGCTGATGATCGGATCGAGATTCATATCACTCCCGGTTTAATGGAATTGGAAAGCGCTTCGTACATGTCGCGCTCAAACTGCAGGCGATTTTCAGTCGCCGCATCAACGATGAAGTTTTTGCGAGGCGCAGCCACCTTCTTGCCTGATCGAGCCTTGTGAGCCCTTGCCTCTTCCTTTGTTTCCGAATGAGGTGCGCGATGACCATAAACAACGAAGGCCGGATAGTAGGCTGGCATCTTCGCCGTCTTAGACGGATGCACGAACGCTGTGAATCCGCTTCTGGACGTCTTAACCTTGATCGACCGGCTCATCTCACCGGTCGCCTTGCCAGGGTATTGACCTGGTGCAGAAACCGCGTCTTCTGAGATGAGCTTTCGCGCCAACTTAAGGACGTCCCCGCCAGCCTTCCGCAACGCCTTCTTCATCTCCCGGTTGTCATAGTCAATCGTTCGGAACCCAGGATCTACGGCGCACTGCACAAGCATCCGTCTTTTCCTCCACATCAAGCACCGTGAAACGTCCGAGGCCGCCGAGGTCGGAGACCCGTCTAAGGCGATAAAGCACGCCGTCGACCATCAGCTCAGTCACGCCCTTGAAATCTCGAGGGCCAGTGCGACCGGGCATCGAGCGAACGATCACGCGATGCGTCACGCCGGACTCGATCTGCTTGGATCCGAAATAGATCCCGGCACCGACCGGCTCCAACTTGCCCCACAACTCGTCTTCCTGAACGGCGGTCTTGGAAAAGCCGAGACGCTCGTCCGGCACAGACATCGTGTGAAAGATCTTGACCCTTCGATTCAGCTTTCCGATTTCAGGTCGATTCATTTCCACGTCCTAAAAGGATCGAGCAAAGCATGAAGTTTCGGCAAAGGCGTTACAGCACCTTCAACCGTGGCTTCACGATGCTCGTAGTAATGGGCGACCTGAATCAGAATCCATTGCCTGATCGCGGCGGGAACGTCGGAAGGTTCAGCGCCATAACCGACCGTCCCTTCTCGCGAGATCAAGCCGCGCTGTAACTCGTGCTCAGCCATCTGGGTAGCGGAGAGACACAAAGCCTCGATCAGCGCATCGTCAGCGGAGTGATCGACGCGGAGATGAAGCTTTGCGTCCTCGAGCGTCACAGCTGACTTCGCCGTAGACGTGTCAATCATGACGCCTCCTTACTTAGGCCGTCGGGAGCGTGAGAGAGCCGCCGACGAGGGCCTTGGTACGTTCGACGCCGAAGCCGAGACGGCGTTCAGCACGGATCGTGACCAAGTTCTTCTGAACGTTGTCGCTGTCCTGTTCGAACAGTTCGACGGTCATGCCCTGACGGTTCCAAAGCGTAGCGGCCTGCGTAAAGTCGCCGACGAGGAACTTGCCAGCGGTAATGGCCGGCGTCGTCCAGACCGGAAGGCCCCAGAGATACTTCGGAGCGACAGAAGCCGGATGACCGAGGTAGTAGTCACCAGAGGCATTCTTTTCCATCTGCATGTTCGTCCAGTCAGCCGGATTCAGAAGAATCACGTTCGGACGGAAGAAAGCCTGTTCGACCTTGGACTTGGCCATGAGGATGAGGTCAAAGGACGTCGGGTTCTTCGGGAGCTGAGCAAGCTTCGTGATGCCGTGATCGGTGAAGTTGCCTGCGGTAAGAATGCCGCTGAGGTTCTGACCCGTGCCGTTGCCAGTCACGAGCTGATCTTCGACGACGAGATCGATACCGTACACAAGACGCTGATTGATGTAGGCCACGAGAGCCGGAGCATCAGCCATCAGCTGCTTGGACACGCGAGCAAGATGAGCGATCGTCTTGATCGTGCCGGTCTTCGTTTCGAAGGCCGTAGAACCAAACGGCTTCTGAGCACCTTCAGCAACGAAAGCCGCACCGTTGAAGTTCTCGGCTTCCTTTTCCTGAACGAATTCAAAAGCGTTCGTGGTAATCGGGAGCGTCGGGAAGAGACCTTCAATCGTGAGCGGACGGAAAGCACCCGCGAGGATGCCCGGGCGACGATAAGCCTGAACGATGCCGCCAGTCGGGGTGGTGATCGGATTGACCGCTTCCTTCTTATCGAACTTTTCAGCGATTTCGACGCGAGCCTTCTGCGCAGAACCATCGCGGAAGGCCTTGAAGCCGTCGGTATCGACAACGCTGTCACCAGCCGTCTTAACTTCGGCTTCCTTCTGAGCGGCAACGCCCTTCTGCTGAAGCTCGAGAAGAGCGCGGGAGAACTTAAGCTGTTCTTCACCAAGGCGCTTAAGCTCATCTGCGTTGGACTGAGAAGTCTCAGACATCTTGCCTTCGACGCGCTCAAGGGCGTCAAGAATTTCTTTCATTTCCATAGGATTCACATTTTCATTAGGAGAGAGATTGCTCAAGCTTTTTCAAACGCTCAAGCAGTTCAGTTGCCGCTTTTTCGTCAACATCAGACTCCCTCTGATCAGCGAAAAGCTTCTTGGCTTTTGCGACGATGGACGTCGCTACGGACTTCGAGAACCCGCCTGCATCCCGCAGGAAGTTTTCAAAGTCACGAATGGATTTCAGGTTGTCAACATCCTCAGAGCGGACTTCAGACACTCGCGCATCGTCATCGGCAGGGAAGTTGACAACAGAGATTTCATACAACTTCGACACGTTCTTGATGATGCGGCCGCCGTCCTTTTTCGATTCATAGTCGCCTTCAGCGAGGCGAAAGCCAATAGAGAGGCCGTCAACCGTGCCGTGCTTCATCGCAGACATCACAGCTTCAGCCTGAGCGTTGCCGGGCGTAAATTCACCCTCCACAAGCAGGCCCTTTTCATCTTCTACGGCAGAGAGCCACTTGCCGATCGGAATATCCCAATCGTGCCCCCAGAACATCTTCGGCATGTTCTCAGCAATCGTCTTTTGGTATGCGCCGGGGAGGATCGTGTCGCCGTAGCTGTCGTTTCCGTTGAAGGTTGACGCATACCCCTTGAAGCGCCGACCACCTTCGTCAAATTTGAGTTCCACGCCCGTGAGCGGGACGCTTTTAAAGTTAAGTTTCATAATCATTGCCTCACAGGAGTGCCATCTTTCGGCGAAGAGCCGGAACGCTCTTGCATGCCAAGCTTCTCAATCGGAACCAAATTCGACTGAGCCGTCAAGGCATCGCCGCCCTTCACGGGCGGAAGGTTTTCAAGTCTGCGGATCTCGTTTCGCGTCATCGCGCCGTTCTGTGCCATCGTGCTGTAGAAAGAAGCACGAGCTTCAGGCGTGGTGCGCAGGAAGCCATCGAGCTTGAACTCGATCGTCGTGTTCAAATCCACGGCATTGACCAGACGACGCGATAGAGCCTGCTCCAACTGTTTGCACAACGGCCCGACCGTAAACTTGTGAAAGCCTTCAACGATCTGCTGAATGCCGCTTCCCCAAGTCGTCGTGGCCGTCGAGCCGACAAGCACGCCAGGCACACCGAACCATCGACAGATTTCCTCAACACTGAATTGCCGTGTCTGGAGCAATTGCGCATCCGCAGGCGTCAGAGAAAGCTGTTGATACTTCAACCCGCGGTCGACAACGTACAGGCCTGCGCTGCCGCTTCGGGACATGCCCTTGAAGCGTTCAAAGACCGCCTTCAATTGCTCGTCGTTCAAAGCCGAGTCAGTCTGCAAAACGCCCGACGGCTTCGAGTAAGAGCCGTAAAGCCTCGAAGCATTGTCCTGTGCGCTGATCGCTTCATCAGCAGTCGCTCTCATGTACTCAAGCTTCGACAGACCGATGTATCCGTTGCCGAGGCCCTTCCAGTGAATCATGTTCTCTGGCGCAATGACCGAGACCACACCGTCTTGGTAGTACGTGTAGACCTCACCACCGGACGTGATGGAGACCTCCATCTGATCCGGCGACAAGGGAACGAGTGCAATCGGTTCGCCCGCTCCGTCGCGAACAATCTGCGCATAGGCATTGCCGCGAAGCATGCGATTGACAACCATCGCCGAAAGGAATTCGCATGGGGTCATCCAGGCATTCGGACGCTCATGAAGAAGCATCCACAGACGGCCTTTATCGGGCGTTCGCCCGCCTGCTTCCGTGTCTTTGTACACATAGAGCGGAAGCGTACTGATCGTCTGCGCCAGCAGCTCGACGCATGCAAAAACCGCGCTGATTTGAAGCGCGGCATCAGGGGTAACAGTCTTGGTTTGATCAAGGATCGGCTCGATGGGCAGCGGAACTTGCTGACCCGTGGCCGTGCCGAGAGGTCCTCCCCAATTTGCCACCCAATTAACTAATCGTTTAACAAACATGTGTGTTACCACTCAAAAAAGCATGGCGCTTTCGACTCCGCGATATCTGCAAAAGGATTCACCTCGCCTTCACCGCTGGTCGCAATGCCGAGCGCCATGATGAGCGCGACAACGCCGTCGATCTTGTTTTCGTAGCGCTCCTTGCGCGGAAAGATGTTGTCCTTCGCATCGAGCTTGGCCGCGACGTTTCCCATCATCCATCGGAGAACGGGATTCCCGTCATGGTTCACGCGCTTGTCCTGGACCAGCGCCTCGAGCGACTTCATCGGATCCGAAAAGTTCTGGACCGTGTTCCGATACTCGACCATAGGAGCACCGTCGTTCCCGAGGTTAGTAGCGAGCTGCAGCGCGTTCCACGGGTCATAGGCGATGCCCTTCACATCAAAGCGTGACAAGTCGTCACGGATATCCTCTTCGATGCGGGCGAGGTCCGTCATCGCACCGCCGGATTGCGTGATCCAGCCTTCCTCGACCCAACCTCGATACTGAGAGTTGGTCGACTTCTCGACGGCGGCCTCAGGCAAATAAAAGTCGGCGAAGACAACGAAGGACTTGCCGACCGGAAAGAGAAGCACCTTGGCCGTGACGTCGTTCTTTGCTCCGACGTCCAAGCCGATGTAGCAGGGCTGACCTTCGAAGTCGCTTCGATCGACATTGATCTCGCCCGCTTCCCAGGCCTGCATGTCCATCCAGGCCGACGAAGCGGAGCACCAGATATTCAGGTGCTTGGTCTTGAAGTTGTTGACAGCGCTCGGAAGCGCGATCGCCTTCTTCATCAGGGAGGTGATGATTTCAGGGCGTACGGAAATGCCCCAGTTCGGGTTCGCCTTCTCCAAAGCTTCGACAGTCGTCCAATCGTCGCCTTCGTCCAGACCGTAGATGATCCCGAACTGCGTCTCGTCCACGACGCTCTTCTCGAGCACCTTCGTGACCATCGTTCGAACTTCGTAGCAGATGCCCGACGTATCGAACCCCGCCGTCGTAATGACGAACATCAGCGAGTTCTTGCGCTTGCCGGTCGACGTTTCGACCACGTCGTAGACGGCTCGCGTCTTGTGGGCGTGCAGCTCATCGATGATGGCCAAGTGAGTATTCAAGCCGTCAAGGGTCGAGCCTTCTGCGGACTTCGCCTGAAAGGTCGAATTGCTGGTCGGCACGTAGAGCGCGTTCGCCAGCACCTGAAGCCCGAACTTGTTCCGTAGCGGCGCATTCCGCTCAGCCATCACCTTCGCGTCACCGAAGACGATCTTCGCTTGGTCTCGCGTGGTGGCGAAGCTGTAGACCTCGGCACCGCCTTCGCGGTCGGCGACCAAGCAATAGAGACCGACACCGGACAGCAGGGTACTTTTCCCGTTTCCGCGAGGCACCTCAACGTAGGCACGGCGATAGCGACGCCCGCCGTCGTCCCGACGTCTCCAACCAAAGACCGTCGTCAGGATGAAGATCTGCCATGGTTCGAGCTTGATACGCATGCCGGCCAGCTCACCCTTGGTGTGTGTGAGCAGTTCGATGAACCTGCAGACACGATTGGCCTCGCCCTCGTCAAAAACGAACACAGCACGATCAGCCGAATACGTTTTCAGGTCATCAAGCTGTCGTCCGACCGCCAACTTCACCCACTTGCACGCAGGGATCTTCCCTGACATGACGTTGGCGGCGTACTGTCTGGCGATCTTGACGTAGTCTTTAGAAGCCATCGTATTCGTTCTGCTCTTCGTCCTTGGGATCCGCCTTCACGCGCGCGCGCGACACTGGCGTGAACCCAAGCTCTTTTTCGCAAGCTGCGAGCACCTGCTGCACTTTGATGAGTGCGTTGAAGCGAGGGTTCAGCTTGTCGGAGATATTGCCTTCCTCATCCAGCGCGACGACGTCCTCGTGGTCGAGCTGCTTGGCGATCTTGCGATAGAGCGCATAGTTCCTCGCCCAGCGCTCTAGCACCGTCACATCAAGAGCCGTGAGCATTCCCTTTGGTGCGCAGGCAATCGCCAACCTCCACGCCTCGCGGGCGTCTTTGGTCAAGCCGACGGGCGGCGTCTCAGTCAAAGTAGCGTCAGAGATGACGATCGACCTCGACCGACGGCACGGCTGAAGCGTACCCGACGCGGCCTTCTCGGCATCCGACTTGCTTGCTCTCGGCATTGAAAACTCCACGAATTGCACGCGTAAAAAATTAGCTGGGGGCGCGGTCTAGAGCAAAAGGGCGGATCACTTCTGCCCCGCCCCTACCCTGAAATTAAAAAGAGCCCTGCTTTTACGCAGGACTCTTTCGAATTTCAGTCTTCAGGACTGCTCTGAATTATCTTTGGGCGTAGCGCCCTTTACCTCAGGCTTTTTATCACCGTCAGGGAGCCTCCACTTTGCAGAGAACAGCCGCTCCATCATCTCAAGCAACGGATGCCCTTCATCTTTGGTTTCAACAAAACGTAATGGCGGTTCATCAAATCGAGTAAGCGCGGATCCCAGAACCTTTTCTGCGAAACCAGAGTCATCAAACTTGTTAGCTTCTCGACGGTAGCCTTCGTAAGATGTTGATACCGCCGCCTTAAACTCGTAGTCTTCAACCAGTCTAAACAAATGCGCCACTCTTTTGGCTGCAATCCAAGCCAACCACATTGGAGCGGCAACAATGAACAGAGACATGAGCATATTAAGACCAATTAAATTCGGTTCAACACCAACCTCTTTAAACATACTCAGGATTTCTGAAGCTCGACACAGACCAAGCTTGACAACAGCTACCAACGAAGCTACCAAAATTCCTAACCAAAAATAACTTTGCTTCGTCAAAGCTTCTGCTCTAGCAGAAAACGCTTTGGCCAATCCAACCCCTGTTGAAGCTACAATCGCCTCTGAGCATTGCTTCAAGATGTAATCTATCTCTGCTTGTCTTTGAGCTATATATAGTTTGTGGTCACTGGCTGAATCGGCGAACTCCTTGAGAACCTTTGCGCTACTCTCAGCATCATCTCTTAACGACTCTGCTTTATTGCGAGCCTCTTGCAAAGACGTTAGGGTTTCAGGCAACGCCAGGGCCGCTCTATGCGCATTTAGGATCTCAGTAAGCTTTTCATGAATATTCCCTGCATCTTTCTCTTCATCTTTAAGCTTTGCCGATAAAGTAGAAATCTCTCCACGTATTCGCTTAATTTCCATGAAATAAAAGTCTGTCGCAAACGGCTTCGTTTTGGTTAAAACAAACTTCTCAATATCATCAAGCAACAAAAACAGAGATAGCGAGACCGACGTCGAATAAGAACTATTCAATAAATTTTTACCCGCCTGGGAGCTCCAACGATCTATCCTTCCCGCATAAGAAGCAAACACCTCTTTGTGGGGCTTCATCGACATTTCATCTCTCGACTCCAACAGCTCCTGTAAAGTGTTGATTTTTGAACCCAAATAGGTTTCATCGATTTCAGGACCATAACAGGATCCCGTACTTTGAGATATCGTTTGCTTATTTTTGCCAAAGACATTTTTTATGGCTTCATGAGCACCATCAAGCGCCGTAAGAATTACTCGCCAGTCCTTATCATCAGACTCCATGCTTCACCTTGAAGAAAATCCCGCCGCTAGACCTGCAAAATAGCCCGCAAGCCCCCAACCTAGGACTAAAAAGAAACAATCTAATTCCATCATTATCTCCTATTTCCAAAACCGCCATCCTCACGCGCCGTCTTCCGGCTGTGACATTCGTGGCAGAGAGGCTGAAGGTTGTCCTCGTCCCACATGAGGAAAGGATTCCCCTTGTGCGGCCTGATGTGGTCGACGTCGGTCGCCAACTTGATAATCCCGCGCTTCTCACACTCAACACAGAGCGGATGCGCAGCAAGGATCCGAACTCGAAGGCGCTGCCATCGGTAGCCATAACCACGAGCGGACGACGACCCTGCTCTCTCAGTCCGGCGCCTATCTCGATCAGCCGCGAACTTCGCCTCACGAGCCTCGCCTGCGGCCTTGTGAGCTTCGCAATACTTGGCGCCAAGCGGGACCGGCTTGCGGCAGCCTGGATACTTGCAGATAGTAAGAAAGGGCATAAGGAATCAGAACATATAAAAATGCGGCTTATTGAGCCTGCTGAACAGGCTTTCCGTCAGAGCCGACAGGTACGTAAACGACCTGCGGTTGCTGAGCTTGTGCCGGCTGCTTCGGTTCGTCGTCCTTTGTCACTGCGTCGTAAATGGCATTGCCAGCCATAGAGCCTGCGGCGGCCCCCATGACAGACGACCAGAAGCCGCCACCACTGGAGGCAGGGGCCTGATTCACAGTCTGGTTGACAACGGTCGTATTTTTCTTCACGACGGTCGTGCTCTTAGGTGCATAGGTTCTGGCCGGAGCAGGACGGGAGAAAGATCGACCGCCGCTAAAGCCTCGACCACCTCGTGCTTCCGCAGCTGTAGAAACGAAAAAGGCGACCGCAATGGCCGCCACAATAGCTTTCTTCATAGGTAACCCAAGTAATTAGAGAGGGCGAGGATTTCTCCCCGCCCCGACCTCGGAGCAAACTGCCCTAAGGTAGCGAACCATCAATAGAAAAAGGGCGGCCTCTTTCGAAGTCGCCCTTTTCGTCTTTCTTCGGAGTTTCTCGATGTCACCCTTGCGGCCGCGACTCAGAGAAGAACTAGCGCCTTGAGCGCTTGCTACAGATACACTTCGGCCTGCGCGTGCGCTCAAGTTGGCTGATTCACAGCTTCGTACTAATTCATGAGCAAAGTATAAGGAACCCGTTTCAAGGTCTGCACCCCTCTTTTTACGTCTGCTTACACTAAACAGCAAAAATCTTGTTCAGACATCGTAGAGCCGACGGAGCAAGTTCCCTAGCAACCACTCGGCAGCCATCAGATCATCGGCTGCATGGCGCCTACTAGTCCCTGCCGACCGGCATAGTCGACCGAAGCATGACCACTGGACGTCCTTAGCAAGATAGAAGGTCGTGATGAGCTTCCTTTCGATAGCAGGCATGAGAGGTGAGCAAAGAGCCGTCTCGACCTTTTCAGCATCAGCCATATCCAACTGTTTTGACGGCGCCGCCCTGCACGGGGCATTCTCGTCGCGTCCATATTCTCTCAAAAGGGTTTCCTCCAACGCAAGGAATGGCGCTCGCCCCCATGACGAGACTGCCCTACGCGGCGCGAAGACCCTCAGCCAGTTCTCCAGTCTCTTCACAGTCTGCCAGTCCCGCTCCACAATTACCTCCCAGTACCTTTGCCAGCAAATCCTCAAGCGAACCCCCCTCGAAGCTTCTGCCCTCACCCTGCGCGATGAGCACCTCTCCCTCATCTTTGATCGCAAGGAGCTCGATCTCGAGCCTCGCCCGAACGTCATAGGCTTTGATGGCCACGCATGCAACGATCTGTCTGTCGTCGTCAAAGCACACATCCTGAATGCCGTCCAGAGCCGACTTCACGACATTGTCGATATCCGGCTTCGTGATCTTCTGAATCCTGCCGCCGACTGCCACCTTCTTTTTCTTCTGCGACCATGATGTCGGCGGTTCTGAGAAAGCTCGAATGATCGCAATGGCCGGGGCCATACCAAGCCGATCTTTTGACAGTTTTGCAGCGAAGCGCAGCGCATCCTCATACGCGACAGTCTTTCGCGGCGTGTAGACAGTGCCTGATCTCGAGCTCACACGAGGGCGCCCCTTGCCTATCGGCTCACCTTCAACGACTACCATTCCATTTCCACTCCTCAAACCGGCTACGCCATCGGCGCCGCACGATGACCGATACGCTGACAAAGCGAACGTACACGCTCTGCAGCCGACGGCCTTGTCTGCTTCTTGCCGGCGTCACGCTCGCGCTTCTTGGCGATCCCAACTTCGATCTCACGATGGATCATTGTCGAGATGATGTCGAGCGGGAAGTGGCCAGATCCGCGCCCATACATCGCCTTCATCTCGGCCTCACTCAGCATCTCGATGCCTGCCGCCCGCATGACGGGATCCGCGTTGATCTGGTGAATCACTTCAGTCGCTGCCTCCAAGTCGTTGAAGCATTGGTAGTGAATGATGGCCATCTGCCAGACGGCCCAATACCTTTGCAGAATCTCCGTGACGAGCGGCCAGTACTGCGACTGCACGCCCGTATGGAATGAGCAAAGGAACCGACCGTTGCGCCCCGTATCGCACGGGAACGGACAGCCGGCAGCCGGACACGCCATCGACGTCGGCACCATGTAGGAACCGTTGCCCTCATCAGCATCCGGACGCGTCCGCGCTTTCTGTTCGCTGATCGCTTTTGAAAGAAACCCTGCCATAGCGGCAACTCCTTTTATTTGGTTCCGTGGGATGATTGAGGTGTGTTCCCCAACACAGTCCATCAACCACCCCACGGAGAAAGATGTTCATGTTCGATATGAGCCTGGCCGATTGGGCGGCCGTCCTCTCATTCCTTGCCTTTTGTATCGGCTTGACCTGGAAGTTCATCCTTGACTGCCGACGTCAAGCTTTCTCCCCTTCCATCACATCTGTTCCCATCGATAAGAACCATCATCCGGGCACCCCTGGCACTGTCTCCGAAGTGGGGCAGTACATCGTGGAATTAACCATCGAAAGCTCCCCAACCGGAAGGTTCAATGACGAGTACTGGGTGTTTGTCTGCGCCGGAAGAGCATCCGACTTCGAATACGAGTCCAACGAGGGAAAGTGGACAGCCGACCGGATCACCGGCGCCAACTTCCGCCAAACACTGCCGACATACACCATTTCGCCCCAATCAAGCTCGAAAACTGTCGTCCTTGACGCTGACGATCGCCAGTACAAACTATTCGCGGTCCAGTCCACGAGGTTTTCTCTTTGCAGTTCGTACGTCCACTCGCGTCTTTTTGTCGCCCCGCTTTGCGCCGGCTTGATCCCCAACATCCTTCTGACGAAGGTCTTTACCGTCCCGCCCACGCAAAGCAGCAAGCCGACGAACTCGAAGACGACGTAGACGAAGATCAGCAGGAAGATCACCGCACAGAAACCGCCAAGGAAACCCATCAGGGCCGTGCCGGCATCAGCGACCTGCGATGTCGTCATCACGCATACTTCCCTTCCACGACTTTGGTAAAATTTGACTCGTTCATGAGCCACTCCAAGTCGGCCTTGAACGTTCTGCTATGGCCCTTTCCTGGTTGCTTCAACCCCATCAGGAAGTGGCTTTTTCGTACCAAGGAAAAGTACCCCCGAAAGAGGTCAAGCCCGTCAGCCTGACTCGCGACCTTCTCGGTCGTGCAGACAGAGCGCCAGCGTGCCGTGATCCAGCTTCTGCGCTTGGATGTGAGCGTGGCCACCCGGGGGAGCTCAGGCAGGATCTCGTGGTAGAGGGTCACGATCCGGTCGTAGGGACACGGCGGCATGCGTGAGCCTTGATCCTTTTCCTCGTTGCACGCGGGCGGTCCGGGCGGGGGTTCGACAACGTCGAACTCAGAGCCGACCTCGTCGGCGATCAGGTCATAGTCGTCAAGAGGCGCCGAATTTCCACCCATATCCTCCCTTCTAGTCTCTAATCTCTTATCTCTATACTCTGGTGGACATTTGTCCACCCCTTTGTCAACCTCATCGTCCACCACTGGGCGACAGGCACTTTTGGCCAACTCGCGGCGGGTTCTCTGCTGTTGCTTCTTTAAGGCGCCGCCGCTGGCTGAACCGATCAAGTTGGACAGATGGGCCATGAAAATCGTCCCGTCTTCCAAGACCTCAACAAGCCCGCACATCTTCAGATTTACGATTGCGCACTGGACAGTGTTGACGTCGGATCTAGTGAAGTCGGCGAGCTTTTCTGCGTCATACGGGATGAGCATCTGACCCACCCTGCGGACCAGCAGCCCGTTCGTCTTGAGTGATTTGAGGCACAGCTTCAGATAGAAGAGCACCTGGGCGGGGCCATTCGGCTGCTCCTCAAGCCAGTCGATTTCGTCGCTCTCAAAAAACTCTTCACGTAGCTGAAGCCAGTAGTAGCGAGTGTTGTCGTAATCCGCCATCACGACTCCTTTTTGAACAGGGGAGAAAGAAGATGCTTCGGTATTCCCGTGAGCCTCGACACTTCGGCGACTCGACGAGGCGGGACCTCGCCGTTATGTAGCCAAAGCTCCACCGCCTGTCTAGTGATAGGCGGAGTGAGGCTCTCGGCGAGCTTTTTGCGCCCGCCCGCAGCTTGGATCGCCATCTGCACGGGATTGAGCTTGCAAGTAGTACGTGTCATTCAGACCTCCAGACGCAAGCAATTATAGCCACACGCGAAACATAGCCGCAAGCTGCTCTTGCTTTGCGTTAAGCAAGATTTCCTTGCATACTCGTTAGGTAAGCAAGCCCAACCTCTTTTGTGGAGCTCACCATGCAAACCCCTATTTCCCTCGCCATCGAACGCAAGGGCTTGACTCATGAACAGGTTGCTCAAGCTCTTGGAGTCTCCCGCCAAGCAGTCACGCGCTGGGCGTCTGGCGCCGCGCCTACGCTCTCCAACCTTCGCAGACTGGCAGAGCTGCTAGGCGTTTCCGTTTCCCTCCTCACGGGAGAAAACATCGTTGTCATCGACGAAAAAGGTGAGCCTTCCTCTCGCGTCGAAGAAACCTCCGATCTCGTCCTGATCCCGGTCCTTGACGTGTACGGCTCTTGCGGTGGCGGCGGGAACCCCGGAGACGATCTCTCCCCCGTTCAACTGATCGGCGTATCCCCCTCGGCGGCCTCGTCGTGGCCGGGCGTAACTGGCGTGAACAACCTGCACATCATCCACACGCTCGGCGACTCTATGGAACCTACCCTCAAGCGCGGCTCGTCCGCCGTAATCGACAAGAACCAAACGACGATCCTTGCTGACGGCATCTATTGCCTGCAGGCAGAAACGAGAATCTTCATTAAACGCGTCCAAGTCAATATCGACGGGTCCCTCACGCTGCTGTCAGACAACAAGATGTACCCGCCACAAACCATACCTAGGGAGATCGCCGACACGATCACGGTTGTCGGGCGCCTAGTCCTCCAGATTCGAGCTGACGTACTTTGATCTAACCCAAAACTTCCTCAAAAACCCCGCCTAGAAGCGGGGTTTTTTGTTGCGTCCGCAAAATTCCGCTTGCCTCAACAGCAATTTTTACTTGCTCCCTGCTCGATTTGGCGCTATTATCTCTTCACACAACGCAAGCGTAACTTGCCATCGCAAAAACAAACAACGGAAGTTTTCTCATGACAAACACTGAAACTCTCTCCACCACAGCGCTCGACGTCCAAGCCATCCGCAAGAAGCTTGAAAAGCACTTCTCCGACCTCCCGGCCGCAGAGCTTGATACCGATGAATGTCGCCGTCTGTTTATCGTCCGCCGACTGCTGCGCCACGCCTACAGCCTCTGCGTTCGCGGAGACGTCCTCAACCTTCTCGACGAAGCCAACAAGATCAAGAACACCGCTGTCTGGCTCAACGACATCGCAGATGACATCGAACTTGAGGAATGAACCATGACCGACACCACTGACCAACTTGCCCTGACGAGCGCCTTCATGCGCTCCTACATCGCCTTAGCCCGCAAGCACGAGTACTACAAGCTCGTGCGGACCAGAATGGCGGCAGAGCTCGCAGGCGCCCCCGCATTTCCTAGCGATGACATCCGAGACGAATACTCCCGCCTCGTCCTCGACATCAAGAAGACAGCCATGCAGGACCTGCTGACCTGGACACTCTCAGAACGCATTTACTGCGACGAGACGTACTTCTCGATCGGCTTTCTCGCTGACACTGTCGCCCGCACCGCACTTGTATGTGCAATTGCCGCAGACGAGAACCTAGATCCGATCCTTGAACCGGGTGCGAAGCAGTCCGTGTCAGAAAGGAGGGCGGCATGACCGACCAAATCAAGCGCATAAGCAAAGAGGCCGCGATCGACATTTGGAAAAGTCAATGCGCAGCCTTCGTGAAGTCGTTCCGAAATAACTGCTACCGCATGGGGGTCCCTGATCTCCTCGACACCCTCGAGGAGCTCCACGGGCGACTAGCCCCAAGAGAAGAGGATCCTCTGGGCTTCTTTCTCAGTGATTCCCTCGGTCAACGCCTTCCGGAGAGCAAGAAGGTAAAGAGCATCCGCGCGCGCAAACGCCGCGAGCTTCTCGCCCTCCCAGTGGATGAGCGCCTGCCGAAGCACCTCTTCAACGTCGTCCTCGTCGTTGATGACGTTTTTGCCGGCGCAAAGCTTGACGAACTGCACAAGGCCAAGGTCCTGAAGCTTCTTGTTAAGCGGAAGCACAAGGGAGCCGTTCGTAAGCGCAGTGCAGATGATCTTCGTCGCTTCATCGCTGGTAAACGCGTTCTTGCCATTGTCATTTGAAGTCATAAGTATCTCCTCCAGTGAGTGGTTGGGTAATTGCTTCACCATCCATCTTCTCACTGCGAGGAGAGCCCAGCAATTCGGGAATCCATCATGAACAACACCGACAACAAACCCGCTCGCAAGCAGGCCATCGTACTCAACCATAAGCGCGCAACCAGAGGCTGCCTCTCGCGTGCCGTCGAAGATGGCCGCCTCACTGTCGGTCAGCTGAAGGCGGCGCTAGAGACGGTTGACCCGTCGCTGGTGGTGTGCCTTTGCGACGGCCCCATCGGCGCTGCCAACCCTCTCGAATCTGCGTCCGTGGTGACTCTACGTGAAAACTGGTTTGACCCCGACGTCTACACCCCCATTCTCACCTCCCCTGAAAGGAGCTCCAAATGACAACGCTTCTTCGCATGGTCGCCCACCTTCCGCCGGCATTTTCCCGCTTCGTCTTCGGCGCCCCGGACCAGGACTACCGCGGACCGCTCTGCTCCGAGGAAGAAGACCGTCGCGAGCTTCGATTTGGATTCGCCTTACTCGCAGCCATTCCAGCGACCGCGGCATTGACGCTCCTCATGCTCGGCGCCATCTGACCCTACTGGAGGACTCAATGTCACACCCCATTACCCAAGGTCGTCGAATCCGCACGGTCAACGGTGTCGGCTACAACCTCACCTGGCTCGGAGAACGAGAGGGGCGGCTCTGTCGCCTCATCTTCGACCTTCACTCCTTCGACCTCAGGACGTTGGAGGACATCGAGCAGCTGATACCCCTACGAAAGATTCACGTCGCATGCGACATCACCGGTCGAGAAGCGCTTGAAAAGATCATCCGCATCATCTGCGATGAATACCCGCAGTACATCGACCTCATCTGTCCTGAAAGGAGATCCACATGCGTGACGGAATGATCGTCTACCGGGAGCAAATCCATGAGGTCGGTCGCGTCGGCTATCGCCTGAGTTGGTCAATGGAGGACTATCCGAACGAGACCCTCAAGACGCACATGATCGTGCGCTACGGCATGACGGCCTTCAACCTCTGGAGCGGTCGAGAGATCAGCACAGTCCTCATGCCCATGAGCTTCTCCGTTCCGGCTAGCACAACTGAAGACGACATTCGAAAGATGGTCTTCCTCAGAATCGCGAAAGACCATCCACAGCTCATCGAGTACATCTGCTGACCTCCGGCCCTCATTGAGGGCATCTTGGCAAGCGCTCTTCCTCCCTTCGCTCGTTCCGGTTCCGTCCGAGCATTGTCAGCCCTCAGGAAGAGCGCTTACCTAGATCAACCAACCATCTGTAGCCAGAACATGCTCAAAGACTTTCTACTCTTCTGCGAGTTCCTCGTTGGATTCGTCGGGCTCGTCGTATTCCTCGCAGCGGCAGGTGTCGCCATTGGCAGCTTCCTCGGCGCCCTGGCCGGCTCCGCCGTCTACATCTATGACGTGATCTTGGGGGCAGCGTGATGACACCGCTTTACGCCGAATGGCGTCCCATCAAACCGAAGGCTTCAACGCCCTGCATCCACGCAGATCGCCTGTCTGATCGCGCCTGCTCCATCAATGCCCAGGCAGACGCCCTCATCAGGAAGTTCTCTGAGATCTATAGCATCCGGCAAGAAGGCAAGCCAAGGAGCCTCTCAAAGATGAGCATCGCTGCTCAGGAAAGCGAACGCTTGGCAGAAGGTCTCCAGTACACCGTTCAGCTACTGCTCGATGACATCAGAGAACTACGGAAAAAGATTCACGATGAGGCCTGCAACTCCGCAGCCAAATTGTCCAACACCAAGAAAAGGAGATAGCTATGGGACGAATGATCGGAAAGCTCTCGGAAGAGAGGACGTGCTACGTCAGCAGCACGCTCTTGGCAATCGTCAGCGAGCTGACCAAATGCCCGCCAACGATCGACGAAAAGGGGCTGCTCATCAAAACGACCTATCCGCTGACAGGCTTGGAAGTTTACGTAAGACTCCCTGCATCCGGTCTTGACGCAGGATCTGTCTCAAGTCTCGAGTTTGCGCCTGACGACATCTTCAAGAGCATCGAGGACAAACAAGCCATTGAAGAGCCACACATCGAGCGTAAGGTCGAACGACCGGCCAAGGAAAGTCCATTCAAGCGTCGACCTCGAGACTTCAGCGTATGGCCTCGCGTTCTGAAGAAGCTACGCGACATGCAGCCCTTCTCCAACACCTTCATCTTCGACTGCGAGGACATGGCTGCCACGAGCGTAGCAAATGCAATCCATAGAGCGTTCCATGGTGCATCCAACATCCTTGACCCGCATCTGGCAAGCCCTGTCTTCCCCGGCTTTCAATGCAAATGCATGAAACAGCCAGACAACACCATCCGAGTTTTTCTACTGAAAACAGAGGTAAAAAATGATTGACCCATATCCCTACGAATGGCCGCTCATCATCCCGAAGAACGTCGGCATGTACGCCATGCGCTTCGTGCCCCGCGACAATCCCTCTGACGTCTTCACACTGATCGTGAAGTGGGACGGCGAGAACTGGCTTGACGAGAAGTTCGGCGCCCGCCTCGATCTCCGACGCTACATCACCACCTACAAGCTGATGTCAGCCAGTGACCTAGCCGAGCATGAGAAAGCAAAGGAGATCAAGTGAAACGGACAACCTACGCTAGCAAACTCCGCAGCATCGCCGAATACTACGGCCCCATGAGCCAGCTGAGCAAAACGGCTGAAGAGCTCTCCGAAGCCACGTCTGCCGTCATGCGCTACTCTCAACGCCCGACGAAACTTCACTTCAAGCAGATGGCCGAAGAGTTCGCCGACACGCTGATCATGATCGAGCAACTCGAGCTCCTCTTCCCTGAGCTTGCCGAAGAGATCGGCAAGTGCCAAGTGCTGAAGGTCGACCGGCAGCTCGATCGGATCGAGGAAGAAGAACTGCTGAAGAAATGGAGAGATGAAGAATGACGTTCCGCCTCAAAGATAAGAACCTTCAAGTGCAACTGGATGCACTTAGTGATGGAGACTTCTCGAAGAGACTCCAACACGCGAATCATGACGACGGCATGATCTTCGTCGAGTTCGGTGAAAAGCTAGAAAGCCCAGGATTCGACCTGCATCGGTTCAACCTGGCCTTCTTTGATGACGAAGTCGAAGAGATTCACAGGTACAACCCGAATGCCTGGAACGTTTACCCGGATGTCCAGCCTCCCGTAGGTGTCTGGATGCGCTGTGAGTACAAAGCCTATGACGGCGAACCCTCACGGATTGCGGCCCGTTACGCTGAGTACGGAGACTTTGGCGATTGTGAGTGGCAGGATTGGCGCGGCCATCCAGTCGAGGTCGACCGTTTCCGCCCGTGGGACGATCCGGATGGCGAGGAGGACGATGAAGAATGAAAACCCCACGGTTTGAACTGAAAGACTTTCGTCTTAATGAGATTCTCTCAATGCTCACTACGTACAACGGTCCGAGCCTGTCGGAAGAACTCAATAGAGTTTGGACTGGCGAAGCGAGGACCGTCAAATTCGGCAATCGCTTTTCTGTCGATCTCACCCCCGAAGACGTCAAGGAAAACCCGGAGTTTCGTCCGAACGAATGGAACCCAACGAAGTCTTGGAACATCCCCAAAAACGTCGACCTGATGTTTTCGATTCAGGAAAAAGAATCAGGGAAAGAAATCGCACGATTGCGTGGCCACTTCGACGGTGAGAATTTCAGAAGACCAAGCGGAGAGCCCATGTACGCATTTTGCCGTGGATTTCATGCAACAAAGTACAAATCGCTCATCAAGTGTTGGCCTGATGATCAAAAAAGCGAGTGGATCTCTGGGGACTTTTTAGCTCGAGTGGCTGAATTTGATCGTCGACTTGTAGAAGAAATGGAGGAGTACTAGAAATGCCTGTCAAGATGAAAAAGGAAATCCGCAAGCGGGTCGCATGCCAGTTTCCTGAGATAGGAAAAAACCGATGACGACGCTTCCACTGACAGACGGCATGCAGAAGGACATCGTCGAGCGTGCCGCAGGCCTGATCGCCCGGGCCGCCGCCCCCAAGGGCCTGCTCTCGACGCGAGACATCGCAGCGCTCACGGGTTTTCCGCCCGACGGCTCGGTCTTCAGGACTATGATCGCGGACAAGTCCTTCCCGGCACCGATCTACCTTGGATCTCGCGAGAAGAGGTGGTACGCAGGCGAGGTATTTCACTGGATCGACCGACGACGATCCTCTCAGATGTGAACAAAGGGGAGCTTCCACAAGGAGGCTCCCCCTTTTTTCATTTGAGATGGTCGGAGAAGGTCGACACATCCGGGCGGTAGTAGCGCATGAGCATCTTGACGCTCCTGTGTCCTGTCTGGCGGGCGAGTGACATGACGTCAAGACGAGGCGCGCCGTCCTCGCCTGGGGAGGCCGCCCACGTACAGAAGGTTGCGCGGCCGTCGTGGAAGTGCAGGGCCTGCTCGATGAGGCGGCCTTGCGAATCGCGCACTTCGCCGAGACCAGCACGATCACGGATCTTTCGCCAGAGACTGTCCCGGCTCCCGTCAGACAGTCCCCAGATGGACGGCTCGATGCCGAGCGACACGACGTCGTCAAGGATCTTGCGGGCGCGGTCGCTCAAGGCGATCTTCCTGAAGTGTTCCGTCTTCGTCGCTTCCATTGGGATCCAGAGCACGTTTCCCCTGATCCATGAGCGCTCGATGCGCATCATCTCGCCCGAGCGCATGCCTGTGAGGCAAGCGAGGACGAAGGCCGCGCAGACGCGCTGTGTCTTCGTGCGAGGGATCATGCCCTCTTCCCACCCGGCGGCGATCTTCAGGCGCTCGATCTCGTCGTCACTGGCGATGCGCTCACGGGCGTCGGATTCGGCGGGCTTCTTGACGCCACGGCACGGATTTACCTTGATGAGCTTCTGCTCGACCGCCCAGGAGAAGAAGCCTGAGATCATCTCAAGCTGTCGTCGGATCGTAGCTTCGGTGACGATCTTCCCGGTCGCGCGCGACGGGACCGTGCGACGCCTTTCCATCCACCCAAGGATGTCGTCAGACGTGACGGCATAGGTTGGCAGTTGAGCGATCGGATCGGAGAGGAGATAGCCGAAGACCGCCAGTGCATGCCGGCAGTGGGCTTGATAGGAGGCGACCTCGTTTCTGTAGCGCTCGATGGCGTCTGAGAGAGGTGCACGAGAATTGCGAGCGAAGCCCTCTTCAGCTTCGGCCTCACGGGCGAGCGCCCATCGTCGGGCGTCGGAGAGTTTGGCGAACGTCTTTGCGAAGCGCTGACCTGCGATGCAGACCTGCGCCTGGTACTTGTCGCCACGCTTGAGGATAGTAGACATGATGCGATGAAGTAGGTGGGTTAGCCTGCAGTAACTCTGCAGTAATTCTGCAGTAACTCTACCGCGCTATACCCTCTTACACCTACTACATCTTGTGTTTACCACGTCTTACCACACTACATCTAGTGTTTGTGGTGCGGCCACCGGGACTCGAACCCAGATCCGTCCCTTAGGAGGGGACAGTTCTATCCAGTTGAACTATGGCCACCACCGTCCTGTCTTGCGTCAGGGTAGTGAATTCTAGCAGATCCTGACCGATTGCAGTGAAGTCCTTGCAAAAAGCCAGTCCCGTGCATCACTTCTTCTGCATGTTCTTCGCTGCAAGCGCAAGGAGGAGCTCCTTGCGGCCAACGTCGTTGAAGCGGATGTAGACGCGGGCATCATTGCCCGAGCCCGTGATCGACTCAATCACGCCGCGACCGAACTTCTTGTGCTCTACCTTGTCGCCCGCCTCGTAGCCGAATGTAGAGCCTGCTGCGCGCGCGGCCGCCTTCTTCACGACGGGATCCTCACCCGAGCGGTAAGTGCCGCCTGCGCCCGAGAGTCCCCTGCGCCAGTCGTCCTTGTCCTGAGAAGCGGACGAGCGCGAGGAACCGTAGGAGGACGAGCCACCGCGGGACGACGAAGACGAACTCCAGCTGCGGGAGGAAGAGGACGAGCGGCCGTAGCTTCGCTCGCCACCGCGCGATCCGCCGAAGGACGGACGCTCCCATCCGTAACCACTTGCACGACTCTGCCCGCCGTACGAACTCCTGTAGCCCTGTGCTTCGGCCGTCAGGTCCTTGTTGTCGACCAGCTGCTCAGGAATCTCGTCAAGGAAGCTTGAGGGTTCGTTCCTGCGGTATTCGCCGTACTGCATGCGGCTCTTGCAATACGTGATGACCAGACGCTGCTTGGCGCGCGTGATGGCCACGTACATCAGGCGGCGTTCTTCGGAGACGCCTGGACCCCGCTCGTCCTTGAGGGCGGAGAAGTGCGGGAAGAGTCCTTCTTCGACACCGGCGATGAAGACCTGCGGGAACTCCAGACCCTTGGCGGCGTGCACCGTCATGAGCTGAACGGCGTCCACATCACCCTGCTCGTTCTTGTCACCCGCCTCGAGCGTCGCCTGAGTCAGAAAGCCCTGAAGCGGCGTCTGACCGCCTTCATCGGCGGGCCTGAAGGCAGGCATGCTGTCGGGCAGACCCTCGTTGGCGATGTAGCCCGCCGCAGCCGACATCATTTCACGCATGTTCGCAATGCGGTCCTCGCCGTCCTTCTCGGCGTTGTAGTGGGCCTCAAGACCCGAGCGCACGATGACGAGCTTGATGGCGTCCTGAAGGCTGAGGGAATCCGCTTCCTCGCGCATGTTCATGATGAGCTCGCGGAAGGACGCGAGCTTCGGGGGCACCTTGTAGTCGGGCGCAAAGAGTGTGCCGAAGAGCGTGAGTCCGCGTGCGGCGGCTTCCTCCGCCAGCGTCTCGATCGTGCGCGCACCGATCCCGCGAAGCGGGAAGTTGACGACGCGCTGAAAGCTCGTGTCGTCGCCCGGGTTGTCCATCAGGCGCAGATAGGCGAGCACGTGCTTGACTTCGGCACGCTCGAAGAAGCGCTGTCCGCCGTAGATGCGGTAGGGAATCCCTCGGGCAGTAAAGGCGCTTTCGAGCGCGCGCGACTGCGCGTTCGCACGATAGAGGATCGCATGGTCGCGCCAGGCGCGGCCTCGGGAGCGGTCCGCCTCGATTTCGCGGGCGATCCACTCTGCTTCAGCGCGGTCGTCGTCAAGCTCTGCCACGCAGATGCGGTCGCCGCGGCTGCCCGACGTCCAGAGATTCTTGCCGAGACGGTTCGAATTGTGTGCAATGAGCGCGTTGGCCGCGTCAAGAATCGTCCCCGTCGAGCGATAGTTCTCCTCAAGCCTGATGGGCTCCTCAACGCCGAAGTCGCGGAGGAAGTCGCTCATGTTCCCCACGTTCGCACCTCGGAAGGCGTAGATCGACTGGTCGTCGTCACCCACGGCGAAGACGGCGTTCATCGGTGCGCCGCCGGGGCCTCGTCCGAACCCCGCCAGCATCTGAAGCCAACGGTACTGCAGGACGTTCGTGTCCTGGAACTCGTCGACGAGAATGTGACGGAAGCGGTTCTGATAATGCGAGCGGACGATTTCATTGCGGTCGAGAAGCTCGTAGCAGCGCAGAAGAAGCTCGGCAAAGTCCACGACGCCTTCGCGCTGGCACTGCTGCTCGTAGGCCTGATAGACCTTGACGGCGGTCTCGTCGCCGCCCTGCTGGCCTGCGGCGTGCGACGCACGCATGCCGTTTTCCTTGTACCAGTTGATGACGTTCGCCACCTGACGGGGATCGTAGCTCTCGGTATCGATGTTGAGCGCCTTCATGACGCGCTTGACCATGGAGAGCTGATCGCTCGAGTCAAGAATCTGGAAGGTCTTCGGGAGCCCCGCGTCTTGGGCGTGGGTGCGCAGAATGCGGTTGCACAGGCCGTGGAAGGTTCCGACCCACATGCGGCGCAGATCGTAGGGCAGGATAGCCTCCAGTCGGACGAGCATCTCCTTGGCGGCCTTGTTCGTGAAGGTCACAGCCAGAATGTCTCCCGTCTGGGCCTTGTGCTCGCTCAAGAGCCAGGCGATGCGCGTCGTCAGCACGCGCGTCTTGCCCGAACCCGCGCCCGCCAGAATGAGTACGCTCTTTTCGGGGGCCGTGACGGCCTGCAGCTGGCGGGGATTGAGGGACTGAAGAAGATCGGACGACATGCGGGAAAACCTCCGGCGAAGAATTCGGAAGCCGGCAGGAAGGGCCGGACGGGCTAAAAGGTAGCACATTTCGACGACAGGCTCACGCCCCCGCTCCGCTCCCCTCCCAAACGCCCGAAATCACGACCTGGATGCCGTCCGCTAGGCAGTCCCTGCAATGCCGAAGGCGCTCCGCAACAGGTATACTAGGCAATTATTCTTTTTTTTGAACCCTCTTCTTTGGAAGGCGTTATGCGCGAGACTTACTCTGCTCAGGCAGTGGAATCCGAAGTCCAGGCCATGTGGAAGGCCAAGGACGTCTACCGTGCCGTCGAGAACGCGGTCGACAACAACGGACAGCCCAAACCCAAGTTCTACGTCTGCTCCATGCTCCCTTACCCGAGCGGCAAGCTTCACATGGGACACGTCCGTAACTACACGCTCAACGACGTGATGTACCGCTTCTACCGCATGAAAGGCTACAACGTGATGACCCCGATGGGATGGGACGCCTTCGGCCTGCCGGCTGAAAACGCCGCCATCGCCAAGAAGGTTGCTCCCGCCGCCTGGACGTACTCGAACATCGCGGACATGAAGAGCCAGATGGAGCCGCTCGGCCTCGCCTTCGACTGGTCGCGCGAAGTCGCCACTTGCAAGCCCGAATACTACCGCTGGAGCCAGTGGATGTTCCTCAAGATGCTCGAGAAGGGCATCGCCTACCGCAAGACCCAGATCGTCAACTGGGACCCCGTCGACAAGACCGTGCTTGCCAACGAGCAGGTGATTGAAGGCCGCGGCTGGCGCTCTGGTGCCGTCGTCGAAAAGCGCGAGATCCCCGGCTACTACCTCGGCATCACGCAGTATGCTCAGGAACTCCTTGACGACCTCGACCAGCTTCAGGGCTGGCCCGAGCAGGTCCGCCGCATGCAGGAGCACTGGATCGGTCGCTCCGAAGGCGTGAACCTCTCCTTCCCGTACGAACTCGAGGGCACCCCGAAGCTTCTGCGCGTCTACACGACCCGCCCCGACACGCTCATGGGCGTGAGCTTCGTTGCGATCGCCGCCGAGCATCCGCTCGCCGCCTACGTCTCCCGCAACCGCCCCGACCTTCAGGCCTTTATCGAGGAATGCTCGAAGGGCAGCGTGAGCGAAGCCGACATGGCCTCCATGGAAAAGAAGGGCGTGCCCACCGGCTTCTACGTCCGCCACCCGATCACGGGCGACAACGTCGAGGTCTGGATCGCCAACTACGTTCTCATGAGCTACGGTGAGGGCGCCGTGATGGGCGTGCCCGCCCACGACGAGCGCGACTTCGCCTTCGCCAAAAAGTTCGGTCTTCCGATCCGTCAGGTCATCGCCGTCGAGGGCGAGACCTACTCCACCGAAGCATGGCAGGACTGGTACGGCGACAAGACGCTTGACGGCCGTCTCGTCAACTCCGGCAAGTTCGACGGCCTCGGTATCCACGAAGCCTTCGACGCCATCGCCACCGACCTCAAGGCCCGCGGCCTCGGCGACAAACAGGTCCAATTCCGTCTGCGCGACTGGGGCATCTCCCGCCAGCGCTACTGGGGCACCCCGATCCCGATGATCAACTGCCCGTGCTGCGGCCCCGTGCCCGTCCCCGAGCAGGATCTCCCTGTCGTGCTGCCTGAAGACCTGATTCCCGACGGCTCCGGCAACCCGCTCACCAAGTGCGAATCCTTCCTCAACGTCAAGTGCCCGAAGTGCGGCGGCGACGCCCAGCGCGAAACCGACACGATGGACACATTCGTCGACAGCTCCTGGTACTTCCAGCGCTACTGCTCGCCCGACTGCTCCACGGCCATGGTCGACAAGCGCGCCGACTATTGGATGCCGATGGACCAGTACATCGGCGGCATCGAGCACGCCGTGCTCCATCTGCTCTACGCCCGCTTCTGGACGAAGGTGATGCGCGATCTCGGCCTCGTCAAGTACGACGAGCCGTTCAAGAACCTCTTCACCCAGGGCATGCTGATGGCCGACTGCTACTACCGCAACGGCGACGACGGCCGCAAGGTCTGGTTCTACCCGGACGAGGTTGAGGTCCAGTACGACGAGAAGGGCCGCCCCGTCGGTGCCGTCTGCAAGGCCGACGGTCAGCCCGTCACCCTCGGCGGCATCGAAAAGATGTCCAAGTCGAAGAACAACGTGGTCGAGCCGCGCGACATCATCAAGAAATTCGGCGCCGACACGGCCCGCAGCTTCGTGATGTTCGCTGGTCCTCCCGATCAGTCCGCCGCCTGGTCCAACTCCGGCGCCGAAGGCACCTACCGCTTCCTGCGCCGCATCTGGAACTGGGCATTCGCGAAGAAGAACCTCATCGCAAGTGCAGGTGCCCTTGAAGGCCAGATGCTTCCGCACGACGCCAAGACCCTGCGCCGCGAAGTCCACACGACGCTTCGCCAGGCCGAGTACGACTTCAGCCGCATGCAGTACAACACGGTCGTCTCCGCCTGCATGAAGATGTTCAACACGATCGAAGGCTTCAAGGGCGAGACGCCCGCCGATCTGGCGGCTCTCTGCGAATGTGCCTCGATCCTGCTGCGCACGCTCTACCCGATCGCCCCGCACATCACGACGGCGCTCTGGCAGGAGCTCGGCTTCGTCGAACGCATCGGCGACCTGATCGACGCACCGTGGCCCGAAGTCAGCGAAGACGCAATCAAGGCCGACGAGCTCAAGCTCGTCGTCCAGGTCAACGGCAAGCTCCGCGGCGAGATCCTCGTACCCGCCGAGGCCGCTCAGGCCGAAATCGAGGCCGCCGCACTCGCCAATCCAGACGTGCAGCGCTTCACTGAAGGCATGACGGTCCGCAAGATCATCATCGTGAAGAACAAGCTCGTGAACGTCGTGGTCGCCAAGTAAGGCGCCGCACCTTCAAGCTGACCATCCTAAGGGGGCCTGTGTCCGACCGGACGCAGGCCCTCGTTCTTTCGCACTCCCCCGTCTTCTTGACTCCTTCTCGACTCCTGCGGTCGGCCGTTATAATTGATGATTCCGAAGCCCTTCCAAGGGGCCTCCAACATCATCCTGCCATCCCGAGGATCATCTCCGTGACTTCCCGTCGTCATCTTCTCGGCGCCGCCCTCATCGGCGCACTCCCGCTCACAGGCTGCGGCTTCCGGCTGCGCGGCTCCTATTCGACGCCGTTCAGGACCCTGTACCTCCAGATGCCGGAAAACTCGTACCTTGCGGTGCGTCTCAGACAGGAGCTTCTGGCAGGATCCGACGTCACGATCGTGAACACGCCCTCCGAGGCCGAAGCGATCCTTGAACTCCTCTCCGACTCCCGTTCGCGCGACGTCCTCTCGATCAACGACACGGGCCGCGCCCGTGAATACGAGATCACGCTCTCGCTCTCCTTCCGAGTGTCGAACCCCAGCGGCATCGACTACATGGAAGCCGTGACGCTCACCGCCAGCCGAGACCTCACCTACTCCGAATCGGACTTCCTCTCGCGTGAAAAGGAGGAGGCATTCCTCTACCGCGACATGGAGGCCGACCTCGTCAACCAGCTCATGCGCCGCATCGAGGCGATCAAGCCCCCGAAGCAGGCGGGAGGCTGATCCGTGAAGGCCGACCAGCTCCAGGGCTACCTCGCGCGATCCGCGAAGGACGGACGTCTGGATCCCTTCTGGCTTCTGACGGGCTCGGACGCCTTCCTCGCCGTCGAAGCAGGCGACGCCATCCGTGCCGAAGCGCGCCGACAGGGCTACACAGACCGTCAGGTGCTCGACATGAACGCCTCAGCGGACTGGTCGCGCCTGCCGATGGCCGCCGCCGACATCGGCATGTTCGACGACCGCAAGATCGTCGACGTGCGTCTCTCCACGGGGAATCCGGGCAAGAACGGCGCGCCCGCCATCGTGAAGTATCTTGACAACCCGATCGACGGCGTCGTCACGCTCATCACGATGCCCGCCCCCGACTGGACGGTCACGAAGGAGGCGTGGTGGGGGGCGCTTCAGCGCAAGGCCACCGTCGTAGACTGCTCGCCCGTGGAACGCGCACAACTCCCCTCCTGGCTCAAGGCAAGACTCGCCCGCCACGAGCTCGTCATGTCCCCCGAGACGCTCGACTACTTCGCCGATATGATGGAGGGCAACCTCTTTGCTGCCGCACAAGAGATCGAAAAGCTCTCTCTTCTCCATCCTAAGGGCGAGATCACCTCCGAACAGCTCCGTCAGGCCGTCTCGAGCAACGCCCGATTCGATTTCGACACGCTCTTTGAGAGCATGCGCCTCGGTCAGGCCGACCGCATCGTGCGCATCATCGACGGGCTTGAGGCGCAGGCCGAAGCCCTGCCCTTCCTGCTGGCCATGCTCACTGCCGAAATCCGTTCCCTCATCAAGCTGCGCACGGGCTACGACAACGGCCAGTCCAGAGTGACCGGAGTCTTCGCAACGCCGTCCCTTCAGAAGGCCGCCCGCCGCCTCACCGTGAAGAAGCTCTGCGGCGCCCTCTCCGTCTGTGCCGACATCGACAGGCTCGTCAAGGGGCTTCCCGTTCCCAAGCGGGACTCCGATCCCTGGATCGAGCTCAAGAGCGTCGTCCTCTTTCTCGCCTCCTGAAGCCGGCTCCACGGGAGGAGGCCTTCGCGCATCCGCAGGTCCTGCAAAGATCAAAGAGATGCCGTCGTTCGGGCTAAAATGGAAAGACATGCCCGGAAAATGCATGCCGCCCCGTCCTTTGAGGGCGGCGTTCTCCGGCCCTTTTTCAGGAACCGCGCATCATGCCCGAAATCACCATCACTCCCAGCGATTACATCAGCCGCATCGGCCGTCAGGCCCGCGAAGCCTCGCGCTCCATGGCTCGCGCCTCCACGGCCGCCAAGAATGCGGTGCTTGAACGCATCGCCGAGCTTCTGCTCGAACAGGAGGCGGACATCCGCGCCGCCAATGAGGCCGACCTCGAGGCCGCCCGCGCCGAAGGTCTGGACGAGGTCTTTCTCGATCGTCTGACGATCAGCGCCGTAGGTCTTCGCGCCATGGCCGAAGGATGCCGCCAGATCGCCGCACTCGAGGATCCCGTGGGTACTGTCACCGATCTTGCCTTCCGGCCTAGCGGCATTCAGGTGGGCCGCATGCGCGTGCCCCTCGGCGTGCTCGCCATGATCTACGAGTCCCGTCCCAATGTGACGATCGACGCCGCCGCCCTTGCCGTCAAGTCGGGCAACGCCATCATCCTGCGCGGCGGCCATGAGGCGCTTCGCAGCAACACGGTCCTCTGGGAGCTTGTCGGCCGGGCCCTTGCCGAAAAAGGCCTCCCCGCACGCGCCGTCCAACTCATCGAATCCTCCGACCGCGCCCTGGTGGGCGAGCTCATCCGTGCCCGCGACTACGTCGACGTGCTTATTCCGCGCGGCGGCAAGAGCCTCGTCGCCCGTCTCACGGCCGAAGCGACCGTTCCGATGATCAAGCATCTTGAGGGCATCTGCCACACCTACGTCGACGCCGAAGCCGACCTCGACATAGCCGTTCGCGTGACTGAAAACGCCAAGACCCAGCGCTACTCGCCCTGTAACGCCACTGAAACGCTGCTCGTGCACCGCGCCGTCGCCTTCGACTTTCTGCCTCCCATGGCCCGCGTCTTCCACGACCACGATGTCGAGATGCGCTGTGACGAGCTCTCCCGCCGCATCGTCGAACAGAGCGGCATGAGCGCCGTCGACGCCACCCCGCAGGACTGGGATACCGAGTACAATGCCCCGATCATTTCGATCCGCATTGTCGAAAGTCTCGACGAGGCGATTGACTTCATCAACCTCCATTCCTCGCACCACACCGACGCCATCATCACGAATAACTTCGACAACGCCCGCCGCTTCCTGCGCGAGGTGGACTCGAGCTCCGTGATGGTCAACGCCTCGACTCGCTTTGCCGACGGCTTCGAATACGGCCTCGGCGCTGAAATCGGCATCTCTACCGACAAGCTTCACGTGCGCGGTCCGGTCGGTCTTGAAGGCCTCACCTCGCTCAAGTACGTCGTGCTCGGCCACGGCGAAGGCCGCCGCTGACCGCCCCTTTCTGAACACACACCGACTGACAATCCATGGCCAACCTTTCCTTTTACGCCGTCTGCCCCTTCGGGCTTGAAGAACTGCTTGCTGGCGAAATCTCCGCCTGCGGCGCCGAACGCATCCGCGCTGCGCGTGGCGGCGTCTCCTTTTCCGGCTCCGCCGCCACGGCGATGGCCGTATGCCTCAACTCCCGCCTCGCCAGCCGCGTGCTCATGAAGGTCGCCGAGGCCTCCTACTGGGACACCCGCGACATTTATGAAATGGCTGCAGACACCCCTTGGGAGAAGTGGTTCGGTCCCGACCTGACGATCAAGGTCTCGGCCAACGGCCAGCGCTGCCCGCTCGAATCGATCGACTTCGCCGTGCTCCGCATCAAGGACGGCATCTGCGACCGCTTCCGCGACCTCGCGGGACGTCGTCCCGACGTCGAGCGATACAACCCCGACGTGCGCATCGCCGCCTTCCTCACCTACGACACCTGCACCTTCTATCTGGATCTTGCGGGCGAAGCGCTCTTCAAGCGCGGCTGGCGTCTCACCCACGGCGAGGCTCCCCTGAAGGAAAACCTTGCGGCAGGTCTTCTGATGCTCTCGGGCTGGGATCCCTCCCAAACACTCATCGATCCGTTCTGCGGCTCGGGCACGATCGGAATCGAAGCTGCGCAGATGGCTGCAGGCATGGCGCCTGGCCTCAACCGCCGCTTCGCCTTCGAAAAGCTCGAGGGCTTTGACGTCGACCTCTGGGCCGAAATGAAGGAAGATGCGCGCGCCGCCGTCAATCGGCACGTCAGGATCCGCATTGCAGGCAGCGACATCTCGTCCCTCGTCGTCGAGAAGGCCGAGGAAAACGCCCGCCGCGCGGGCCTCGGCGACATGCTCGACGACGGACGCCTTACCTTCCGTCAGGGCGACGCCCGCGAAGCCTGTCCCGAAGAAGGCATGGCGCCCGGACTTCTCATCGCAAACCCGCCCTACGGTGAACAGTCCAACCCGAAGTCCGCCTCCATCCAGTCGATGATGAAGCACGTCGCCGACAATCTGAAGGCCAACTTCGCAGGCTGGACCGCCTGGATGCTCACCTCCGACCGCACGCTCCCGCAGCAGATGCGCCTCAAGGAGTCGCGCAAGACAGTTCTCTTCAACGGACCGCTTGAATGCCGCTTCTTCCGCTTTGACATGGTTGCGGGCAGCAACCGCAGAAAGCCGTGCGAAGAGGCGGACGAATAAGTCCCTCCGTTCTCCTCGCAACAGAGCCCCCGTGCACAGCATGGGGGCTCTGTTTTTCGAGCGCGAAAAAAATCCCCGCAACCGAAATCGCGGGGATTTTTCATGTCTGTCAGCCGGAGCCTTCAGATTAGTTCTTGCGAACCAGCAGTTCCTTAATACGAGCGGCCTTGCCGGAGCGGTCACGCAGGTAGTAGAGCTTGGAACGGCAGACATCGCCGTAGCGCTTCACTTCGATGGAAGCGATCGTCGGGGCGTAGAGCTGGAACGTACGTTCAACGCCTTCGCCGGAAGAGATCTTGCGGACGATGAAGGAAGAGTTGAGACCGCGGTTGCGGCGGGCGATCACGACGCCTTCGAAGGCCTGAACGCGCTTGCGGGAACCTTCAACGACGTTGACGTTCACGACAACCGTGTCACCGGCGCGGAAAGAGGGGATCGTCTTGCCAGCGGTGACGCGGGCCATTTCTTCCTGTTCGAGAATCTGAATCAGATTCATTTTTTTTCTCCAAAACCATCGTCATGCGGCTGTTTTTGAGGGAGCTGAGCCCACCGCCGAGAGGATGGCAAAATTAATCCAAAATCTTACTTCCAGCCGTTGGCGCGCAACCACTTGCGGTCCGCATCGCTCAACTTGCCAGAAGAATCCGCGATTTTAATCAAGTCCGGGCGAGTTTGCAAGGTGAATCGCAAACTTTCTTCGCGCGTCCACCTGCTGATGTTTGCGTGGTGCCCGGAAAGGAGCACGGAGGGCACCTCCATGCCGCGCCAGACTTCGGGACGCGTATAGTGGGGCGCGTCAAGAAGCCCAGTCGCAAAGCTCTCGTCCGACGTGGAGAGATCCTTGATGGCGCCGGGGAGCTGTCGCACTACGGCGTCCATCAGGGCGCATGCAGGGATCTCGCCGCCCGAGAGAACGAAGTCCCCAAGGCTCACCACCTCGTCGACATAGGTCGACAGGAAGCGCTCGTCAATGCCCTCATAGCGTCCGCACACGAGCACGACACTCTCATCCTCGGCCACCATGCGGCGAACGCGCTCATCGGTGAGCTTCGTGCCGTTGGGTGCAAAGGAGATGACGCGGCCGCGGTTGCCGGATGCACGGATCATGTCGACCGTCTTCGCGAGCGGATCGGCCATCATCACCATGCCGGGACCGCCGCCGAAGGGGCGGTCGTCGACCGTGCGGTGCACGTCCTCGGTCATGGCGCGGGGATTCCAGGTGTGGCAGGACCACAGGCCTCGCTTCATCGCACGGGCGGTGATGCCGCACTTCGTGATCGAGTCGAATATTTCCGGAAAGAGCGTAACGATGTCAAAGCGCATGATCCGCCTCCTCAGCGCCAGTCGGGCTGCCAGTCGACGGTGATCGTGCGGACGTCGGTATCAATGGCGATCAGATAGACGTCCTTCACGAGCGGAAGCATGAACACGGCCTTCTTGCCGTCAGCATTGTCGTAGGCGATGACGAGCAGATCCTGCGCGCCGTTGGAGCCGATGCTCTCGACCGTGCCGAGGGCCGTGCCCTCCTTGTTGACGACCTTGCAGCCGACCAGATCGACGGCCCACACGGCGTCCTTGCCCGCATCAGGAAAGTCCGCGCGGGAGACCGACACGCGGCCTCGGGCGGCGTCGGCCGCCTCCTTCGTTTCACAGCCCGCCCACTTGGCGATGAAGCCGTCTCCGTGACGACGGAAGGCCTCGATGCTGAGCGTCGTGCGCACACCCTTGAGGTCCGTGAGGACCCAGGTCCTGGCCTTCTGAAGCACTTCGCCGGATTCCAGCGGCACAATGCGCACCCAGCCGCGGAAGCCGTAGGCGCCGGCGGTGCGTCCGAGCTCGACGAGATCGTCCATAACAACAGTCTCCGAAAATCAATCGTTTTTTGCGAACAAAACAAAACCCCGCAGACTCTCAGGCGTAGATACCGGGCTCCAGGTGCTGCGAACGGATCACGATGTGCTGGACACGAGAGGCACGACCGCTTGCGAGCGAGCCCGCACTTGAGGTTTTGCGGGGTTTCCGCGCCGTTTAAAGTCCGGCGCAATGACTAGTGCTTTCCGTCAGGAAATTAGGCGGCAGCCTTGGCTTCCTTCACGAGACGGGCAACCGTTTCGGAGAGCTGGGCGCCCTGGCTCTGCCAGTAGGCCAGACGTTCCTGGTTGACGTTGAGACGGACGGCCTGACCGGCAGCCATCGGGTTGTAGTAGCCGATGCGTTCGATGAAGCGGCCGTCGCGGCGGCAGCGGCTGTCGCAGACGTTGATGCTGTAGAACGGACGCTTCTTGGAGCCACCGCGGGCGAGACGAACGATAACCATGAGTTTACCTCTTTAACTTATTGGTTCAATTGAAAGCCGAAGCCCCCGTCACGAGGAGCGTTCGGAAGAATTCTTCATGCAGCGCGCGGTCAATCCGCCCGTTGCGAAAGGTCTGAATTTTATCTCACGGGAATACAGGACGCAAGTCCGTCAACGCGATTTTTTCAGCCTTTTCTAAAAAGAAGCAGCCCGCGCAAGGCGGGCGGGCATGCAAGCGGGGAAACTCCCTCTTCTTACTTGGTGCCGAGTCTGGCGCGCAAAGCCTCAAGCGCCTCGACGCCGTCGGCGACGAGACCGTAATCGGCCACCTCGAAGATCGGAGCCTCGGCGTCCTTGTTGATCGCCACGACCGTCTTGGCATCCTTGATGCCAGCGGTATGCTGAATGGCACCGGAGATGCCCACGGCAATATAGAGCTCTGGGGCGATCATCTTGCCCGTCTGGCCCACCTGCCAGTCATTGGGGCAGAGCCCCATGTCGACGGCGGTGCGGGTGGCGCCGACGGCCGCGCCGATGGAGTCGGCGAAGGCCTCAAGGGTCTTGAAGCCGGCCTCGTCGAGAAGACCGCGCCCGCCGCCGACGACGATGCGGGCGGAGACGAGTTCGGGACGGTCGGACTTGGCTTCGGAGAAGCGCACGAAGCGGGAGGCGTCATAGCCTTCCGGAGCGATGACCTCCTCGACGACAGCGGATCCCTCCTGAGCGGCGGCCTCGAAGGCCGTCGTGCGGATCGTGGCCACGACGACGGGATCGGTCACCTCGACGGTCGCGAGAAGCGAACCCGCATAGATGCCGCGCACGAAGGTTTTGGGGCCCTTGACGTCGAGAACGTCGGAAACGGGGGAGACGTCGAGCTTCGCGGCCACGCGGGGCATGGCGGACTTGCCGACGGCGGAGGCGACGAAGAGCACGTGCGAATAGCCTTCGGCTTCGTCAAGCACGAGGCGTGCGAGCACTTCGGGCGACTCCTGGGCGAGCTGGGGATGGTCGGCGTAGTAGACGGTGCGCACGCCCGAGAGCTTCGCGGCCTGCTCGGCAACGGACTGGCCGTTGCTGCCCGCCACGAGGACGTCGACGACGTCCGTCATCCTGAGCGCAGCCGTGAGCGCCTGAGCCGTTGCGGACTTGAGCGTCACGTTGTCATGTTCGGCAATCAAAAGAGCTGTCATTTTGCTTTACTCCCTCTTTTCTCAGATGACGTGCGCTTCGTTCTTGAGGCGGTCGACGAGCTCGTCGACGCCGGAGACCATGACGCCTGCCTTGCGGGCGGGCGGCTCCTCGACGCCGAGGATGCGGATGCGCGGAGCCGTGTCAATGCCGAGGCCGGCAAGCTCAATGTCCTCGACAGGCTTCTTGCGGGCCTTGCCCATGGCGGGCAGCGTCACGTAGCGCGGCTCGGCAAGACGCAGGTCCGCCGTCACGACGGCAGGCGTTGCAAGCGAGACGGTCTGCGTCCCGCCGTCGGTCTCGCGGGTAACGACCCAGCGGCCGCCCTCAAGGACGATCTCGTTGGCAAAGGTTGCCAGCGGCATGTCGCAAAGGGCGGAGAGCATCTGCCCCGTCTGGTTGGCGTCGTCATCGATCGCCTGCTTGCCCAGAAGCACCAGATCGGGCTTTTCACGCTCGACGACGGCGCGAAGCACCTTCGCGACAGCGAGGGGCTCGAGGGACTCTTCGGTGCGGACGTGAACGGCGCGGTCCGCGCCGATCGCCATGGCGACGCGCAGGGTGTCGACGGCCTTGAGGGGACCGACGGTCACGGCAACGACTTCGTCGGCGACGCCAGCCTCGCGAAGCGTGACGGCCTTTTCGATTGCGATTTCATCAAAGGGGTTCATCGCCATTTTGGCGAGCTTGACATCCACACCGGAATGATCGGGAAGCGGGCGCACCTTGATCTTAGCGTCCACCACGCGCTTGACAGCGACCAGGATCTTCATCAAAAAACTCCAGTCCTATTGAGAGGGCACGCCTTCAACCTGAAGCGCGCGCCGTCCATGAAAAATCAACTTGCGGGAAATTATAACGGGACTCAACGCCCGTTTCGCTTAAGGAAAAGGCCGTTTTGCCCACGGAAACACAGGTTCCGCAATGCCCTCAGCCCGCGCTCAGCGGAGCGAGCCGAAGGCGTCCTAACCGCCCGCAGGCGCCTTGAAACGGGAGGCGACGGCAAAGGCAGCCGAGACGCCCATGCCTGCAAAAGTCCACACCTCGTCCCCCGTGACGTTGCCCACCAGGCCGCCGATGCCGCCGAAGACGGCGCCCGCCGTCCAGAGCTGTGCGTTGAGGCGCCTCACCCGCCCGATGAGCGCAATGAGAAGCGGCAGGGCCACTCCCGGCACGAAGAAAGAGTAGGCTGTGAGCAACAGCCAGATGATGTCCTTCGAGACATAGACGGCCGCAGCGGCGGCAAATCCGAAGACGCCCACGAAGAAGCGCACGGCGTTCGTACGGTCTCCCGCCAGAAGGCTTCGCTCGACAATGCCGGAGGCCGAAAGAAGCACCGTGTCGGCCGACCCGCAGAGCGCGCTGATGAGGCCGAGCGCGAGCGCTCCCTTGAGCCAGGCGGGCATCTCCGAAGCACTCGAGAGCCAGCCCGCCACGGGCTGGGGATCCTGCAGATTGAGAAGCGCGAGCCCCGTCACGACGACGCCGAACCACACGAGGCAGGGCGAGGCGATCCAGGCGGCGAAACGAGCGGACTGTCCGTCTCTGGCCGTGAAGGTGCGTGAGAACATGTCGGGACCTACGACATAGGTGATGCCCACGAGAAGCATCATCCTGCCCAGATCCCACGGCCCGAACCTGTCGCCCAAGGGGACGGGATCAAGCGCCATTACGGCGTCGGGACGATCGCCGAGCAACCAGAAGGCGGCGGCCGTGAATCCACCCAGAAGCAGAACGGCCTGAAAGGCGTCGGTGCGGATCACTGCACTCTGTCCGCCCGTGATGGTATGCACGATCACAACGCCCGCGATCATCACATAGAGCACCTCGGCGGCGAGCGGGCTCGAGAGCGTCAGCAGGAGCGTGTGAAGCGCGACGAACTGCGCGGCCGTGACGGCGATCCAGGAGACCGCAATGATGACGCCCGCCCAGCGCTCAGCATTCCTGCCCGCCACGACGCCGACCACCTCGGGAAGCGTAACGGCGGGAAGCGCACGAATCTTCGGAGCGATCCATCCGTGAAGAAGAAGGCCGACCGCACCTACGCCGAGCCACCAGAAGGCGCCCGAACCAATCTTCTGCGCGAGGCTTCCCATGCCGAGCGTTGCGGACCCGCCAATGATGGTGCTCACGAGAGAGAGCGCGCAGAGAAGCGCGCCTGCTCGGCCGCCGCTCGTAAGAAAGGCGCGCCCCGAGCTCGAATGTCGCTCCCCGCAGAAGCCGAACCACATCAGAACGATCAGATAAACGAGCACAAGGCCTGTAAGCATGTTCACGACGATTTCTTCCTTTCCATTGTTTCAGGCAGACCGACTCAGACAAGCGAGAGCGTGCCCGCCGCCACGACGACGTAGCGCAGAAGCTTTCCCACGGCCACCCAGACTGCACAGCTTGCAGCAGGCATCCTGAGCCAGCCCGCCGCAAGCGGCAGGGCGTCTCCCACGACGGGCAGCCACGACAGAAGCAGCGCGGGCGCTCCCCATCGCCTGAGCCACACAAGCGCCCTGTCCGTCTTCTCCCTTTCGGGAATCAGTCGACCGATGAGCCACGTGGTCATCGCGCCGAGCGTATTGCCTGCCGTTGCAAGGAGCACGAGACGACAGAGGCGGGGCGTGTCGTCAGGCGTTTGCGACAGCGCCCCTGCCAGGAGCGCCTCGGATCCGCCAGGCATCAGCGTCGAGGAAATGAAGGCACTCGCGAAAACCGCAGCCTCGGCCCCTGCGCCCGACAGCCATTCAAAAAGAAAGTCCTGCATCGGACGCGGCTCCTTCGTGGGAATTCAAAAAACGAAACGCCGCCCCCAACAGGAGAGCGACGTTCCGATTGTAGCCTGATCAGTCCCTGCTCATGTACAGGGTCAGAGACGGATGCGCCTCGTCGTTTCAGGATCGAACCAGTACACGTGTTCCGCCGAGAACTCGAGTCCCGCCCTGATGCCCACTTCCGGGATGTACATGTGGTTGTCGACGCGGAAGACCACGTTCTGCCCCAGCAGGACGCCGTGGATCAGATGATCGGCGCCGAGGGCCTCGACCGTCTCCACCTCGAAGGCGGCGAGTCCGCCCTCGGGACGGAGCGTCACGTGTTCGGGCCGCACGCCGAGCACCACCGCCCTGCCGGCAAGTGCCGTGCAGGGTTCGGGCAGCGACAGGACACCCGAATCGTGCTCGAAGTGACTGCCGTCTGCGGAGACGCGGCCGTGAACAAGGTTCATCGGAGGAGAGCCGATAAAGTTCGCGACGAACATCGTCTCGGGATCGTCATAGACCTCCTGAGGCGTGCCAACCTGCTCGGCGCGGCCTGCGTTCATCACGATCATGCGGTGGGCGAGCGTCATGGCCTCGACCTGATCGTGAGTGACGTAAAGACTCGTCGTCTTGAGACGGCGGTGCAGCTTCTGGATCTGCAGGCGCGTCTGCACGCGCAGCTTTGCGTCGAGGTTCGAGAGCGGTTCGTCGAAGAGAAAGACGGAGGGCTCGCGCACGATCGCGCGGCCCATGGCGACGCGTTGGCGCTGGCCGCCGGAGAGCTGGCGAGGACGGCGCGCAAGCAGGCCTCCGAGTTCGAGCATCTTCGCGGCCTCGTTGACGCGACGCTCGATCTCGTCCTTGGGAACCCCGCGGATCTTGAGGCCGTAAGCCATGTTGTCGAAGACCGTCATGTGCGGGTAGAGCGCATAGTTCTGGAACACCATGGCGCAGTCGCGGTCCTTGGGTTCGAGATTGTTGACGACGCGCTCGCCGATGATGAGTTCGCCCGAGGTGATCTGCTCGAGGCCCGCCACCATGCGCAGCAGGGTCGACTTGCCGCAGCCCGACGGGCCCACGATCACGATGAACTCGCCGTCCCTGATGTCGAGCGAGATGCCGTGCACGACTGCCACGTCGCCGTAGCTCTTTCGGATGTTTTTGAATTGAATGTTAGCCATGTTGTCTGTCTCTTACTTTTCCGTGTCGACGAGGCCCTTGACGAACCAGCGCTGCATGACGGTCACCACGATGGCGGGCGGGATCATTGCAAGCATGGCCGTCGCCATGATGAGGTTCCATTCGTTGGCGGAGTCGCCGCCGCCGATCATGCGCTTGATGCCGATCACGATCGGGTACATGTCCTCGGACGTGGTCACAAGCAGCGGCCACAGGTACTGGTTCCAGCCGTAGATGAACTGAATCACGAACATTGCCGCGATGTTGGTGAGGGAAAGCGGCATCAGAATCGTGAAGAAGAAGCGCATCGGCCCGGCGCCGTCCATGCGGGCGGCTTCGGTGAGCTCGTCGGGAACGGTGAGGAAGAACTGCCTGAAGAGGAAGGTCGCCGTCGCTGACGCGATCACGGGAAGAATCAGGCCGCCCCAGCTGTCAAGAAGGTGCAGATCCGCCATCACTTCATAGGTAGGCGAGATGCGGACCTCGACGGGCAGCATCAGCGTGATGAAGATGAGCCAGAAGCAGAGCTTGCGGCCGGGGAACCTGAAGTAAACGATCGCGAAGGCCGAGACGAGCGAGATCAGGATCTTGCCGATCGAGATGCCCATGGCCATCATGAGCGAGACGAAGAGCATGCGGCCCACGGGGGCGCGCGAAGCGGTGCCGCCGCCCTCAGTGAGGATCTGCATGTAGTTTTCGATGAAGTGGGCGCCGGGAAGAAGGCTCATGGGCGCCTGTTCCACTTCGACGGCGGTCTGTGTCGACGCGACGAACGCCACGTAGACGGGGAAGACCACCACGATCACGCCCAGAATCAGAATCAGGTGCGTGAAGAAATTGAGCCAGGGACGATTTTCAACCATCTGTCGTCTCCCGTCAGTAGTTGACGCGCCGCTCGATGAAGCGGAACTGGATCACCGTGAGGATGATCACCATCACCATCAGGATGACGGACTGTGCGGCGGAGCCGCCGAAGTCCATGTTGCGGAAGCCGTCGACGAACACCTTGTAGACGAGAATGTTCGTATCCTGCCCCGGACCGCCCATGGTCGTCGCATCGACGATGGCGAACGTGTCGAAGAACGCGTAGACGATGTTCATCACGAGCAGGAAGAAGGTCGTGGGCGACAGCAGCGGGAAGACCACCGTCCAGAAGCGGCGGAAGGGACCCGCGCCGTCCATGGCCGCCGCCTCGAGCAGCGACTTCGGAATGGCCTGCAGACCTGCGAGGAAGAAGATGAAGTTGTAGCTCACCTGCTTCCAGACCGCCGCGATGACGAGAAGCGTCAGGGCCTGGTCCGCGTCGACCAGATAGTTCCAGTCGATGCCGAACATGCGCATCACGTAGGAGAGAACGCCGAGCGTCGGATTGAAGATGAACATCCAGAGGACGCCCGCCACGGCGGGGGCGACGGCGTACGGCACGATGAGGAAGGTCTTGTAGGCCGAGGCGCCGCGCAGCACGCGGTCCGCACAGACGGCAAGCAGAAGGCTGATCGCAAGGCCGAGGAAGGCCACGAGCGCCGAGAAGACCATCGTGATCTTGAAGCTCGAGACATAGTTCGGGTCGGACAGAAGCGTTTCAAAGTTCTGAAGACCCACGAATTCCGTGCTGAGCCCGAAGGGATCCTGCATCAGCACCGACTGGTAGATGGCCTGGCCGGCGGGCAGGAAGAAGAAGATGAGCGTAATGGCGAGCTGCGGCGCCACCAGCAGGTAGGGCAACCAGCGGTTTTGGAATACGACTCGTTTTTCCACGTTGTTGACTTTGAGGATATTAAAAACCTAACCGCAAGCATCCCGCAAGACGGCAGGGCCGTGTGCCCTGACGTCTTCGGGATGCGGTATCGCAGCAGGACAGACGCCTTCAGGGGTTCGAGGGCGTCCGCGAGCTGTCGTCGGAAAGGGCTCGTGCTTACTTCGTCACGCGTTCAAAGCGGACGAGCTGCTCGTTGCCGCGGCGGACGACGGCATCAAGGGCCTCCTTGGCGGTCGCCTTGCCGGACCAGATCTTTTCGAATTCCTCGTCAACGATCGTGCGGATGTTGGGCAGGTAGCCGAGACGAATGCCGCGGCTCTTGTCGGTCGTCTTGAGCATCTGCTTGACGGCGACGTCTGCGCCCGGATTCTTTTCGTAGTAGCCGCTGGCCTTGGCGATTTCAAAGGCCTTCTGCGTCACCGGGAGATAGCCCGTGCGCATGTGGTTGTTCGCCTGAACCTGCGGGTCGGAGAGGTAGTGGAAGAACTCGGCGACGCAGCGGTTCTGCTCGTCGGACTTGCCTGCCATGGCCCAGAGCGAGGCGCCGCCGATAGCGGTGTTCTGCGGAGCATCAGGCACGCCCTCGTAGTAGGGCATCGGCATCGTCATGTACTCGAACTTCGCGTTGCGGCGGATGTTGCCGAGCGAGCCCGAGGAGCCCATGTTGATCGCGCATTCGCCCGAGTAGAAGGTGGCGTCGGCAAGATTGCCGCGGCCCTTGTAGACGAAGGTGCCTTCCTTGGCCATGCGGGCCAGATTTTCAAGATGGCGCTGATGGAGCGGAGAGTTGACCATGAGGCGCGCGCCCGTGCCGCCGAAGCCGTTGTTGAGCGTGGCGTACTCGACGTTGTGCCAGGTGGAGAAGCTCTCGAGCTGGGTCCAGCCCATCCAGGAAGTGGTCATCGGGCAGGTTTCGCCCGCGGCCTTGAGGGCCTTGGCGGCCTTTTCAATCTCAGGCCAGGTGCGCGGGAGCTTGTCCGGCTCGGTCGGCAGGCCTGCGTTCTTGAACTTGGTGAGATTGAGGTAGAGGACGGTGGTGGAGGAGTTGAACGGATAGCTGAGCATCCTGCCGTCGGCCGTGGAATAGTAGCCGTAGACGGCGGGGATGTAGTCCTTGGGATTGAATTCGTAGCCTGCCTTGTCGAGAAGCTCGCCGACAGGAACAATGGCACCCTTGCTGAACATCATGGTTGCCGTGCCGACTTCAAACACCTGAAGAATGTTAGGGGAGCGTCCTGCGCGGTGGGCTGCGATGCCCGACGTCATCGTCTGGTCGTAGCTGCCCTTGTACGTGGACGTGAGATGACACTGCGGGGTCTTGGCGTTGAAGTCCTTGGTCACGTCGGCAACCCAGTCGCCGAGCGTATTGGCCATCGCATGCCACATCGTGATTTCAGTGGGAGCGGCGGAGGCCGCGCCCGCGGCCATAAGGGAAGCCGCCATCACGCCGGCAGCGACAAACTTTTTGCTCATGCTGTTCTCCTTTGAGCAGAGGGGGCCTTTACCAGGCGCCGTCAGCAGCATCCGTCACCGGTCTCCGAGGGCACTTCCATGAAGGAGGAAAGGCAAACTCCTTGGACGAAAAGCCTTCGCCCGATTTTGGATCATAGGGGATGCCCCCTCCCCTGTCCATACGCCGATCGGTGGATGCGCCTACCACCAGATGCTGAAGCCGCCTCCAAAGTGCGCTCTGGCAGGCCTTCGCGGCATCATGATGGGATTTTCCCTACGAAAGGCGTTTTCTGCATCCAACTGCCTCAAACGGCGCACTTCGCCGAATAGTCGCGCGGTCCGAAGACGGCCCTGCCGACCCTCACCATGGTCGCGCCCTCCGACACCGCCTCGTCCATGTCGGCGCTCATGCCCATGGAAAGCGTGTCCATGCCGGGGGGCTTCACACGGAGCC
>OGDS01000325.1_pt1 | contig 51389 bp, 71 predicted proteins | sample 1570351 | NCBI WGS metagenome assembly OGDS01 (sample SAMEA2581974, study PRJEB24529) | metagenome | biome: Human gut stool | place: China | collected 2011
AATGCTTATTTTACAATACTTTCATACATACGATACAGTCTGCTACTAAAAATAAATTATGACGTTAAAAGAATTTGCCCAAAAGCTTAATGGGCGCGAATATAGCTGGCCACAATTTACAGAAGAAGAACTCGCCATTGCCAAAGCGAATGGCTTTATTATCGTACACGGGACCAGCGATGACCTCATGGAAATTGGTGGCGCTATTAGTGATGAGGACGACTGCTTTGACGGCGGTATATTGAAGCTTGACATTGCTGACGGGAAGTTTGTTGACAGCAATGTAGAAGAAAGTTTTGATGTTGTTGCAATTGAGGCTTTATGGTGCAAAGGCCATGACGACAAAATGAATGTCATTCCATGGACATACGCCACAAATGTCCCGCATGAAAAGTTCATGATATATGAGGATGGCAAACCGTACTGTCAGGGAATTGTTTTCCAAAATGATGCACTGAGAGAGCCTGTGGCCGCACTTAAAACAGTTGAAATTGAGCTGAGCAGGGAACAGTTTGAAAAGCTTAAGACCATGAATGATGGAGACAGAGCGAGATTTTACTGTAAAGAAACAAAGGAATGCTTCACAATGTGTAATGCTGTATAACGAGTAATACGTAACTAGGAGGAAATTATGATTGAACTTCAGGGAAAATATAACAAATGCAAAGTATTTACAAACAATATAGACAGCGAAACCATAAGCCAGCTTATTAATCTGCTCAATCAGAAATTCGTAAAAAATAACCAGATCCGTATTATGCCAGACGCTCATGCCGGAAAAGGCTGTGTGATTGGTACAACAATAACCATTACTGATAAAGTTGTACCAAATCTTGTTGGCGTGGATATTGGCTGCGGAATGCTGGCCATTAAATTAAAAGATAAAAACATTGATCTGCCAAACCTTGACAGCGTAATTCGCAAATATGTCACATCTGGATTCAACATTCACGATTTGGCAATTGCAGCCTCCCACGCTGCAGATATAATAGCGCCGGTTGATGTGGATAAAGCGTACAAATTTCTCGGGACACTTGGCGGAGGGAATCATTTTATTGAAGTGGATATGGATAAAGATGGCAACTACTGGCTTGTAATTCATACAGGTTCGAGGCATCTCGGCATAGAAGTCTGCAACTATTATCAAAATCTTGCCTATGAAAATCTTAAACTAAAAATTCCTTTTGAACTTGCATACCTTGAGGGACAAGCAATGGATAACTATCTTCATGACATGAAGCTTACACAGGAACATGCAAGAATAAATCGCGAAACCATTGCATCACAAATAATTAAGCATGCAAAACTAACACCCATTGAAAGCTTCGATACCATTCATAATTACATAGACACTGACAATATGATTTTGCGTAAAGGCTCTATTTCTGCACAAGCTGGTGAAAGGGTTATCATACCACTAAACATGCGTGATGGTTCTCTTATCTGTACCGGAAAGGGTAATCCTGACTGGAATTACTCTGCTCCTCATGGAGCAGGAAGAATACTCTCGCGAAGCAAGGCTAAAGATACGGTCTCAATGGATGCTTACAGAGAGTCCATGGAAGGTATATATACCACGTCAGTAAGCACAGGAACTATTGACGAGAGCCCGTTTGCATACAAGCCTGCGGAAGAGATTATAGAAAATATCAAAGATACAGTGGAAATAATTGATGTTATTAAACCTATATACAACTTTAAAGCATCAGAAAACATATAACATACAAAAAATTAATATGTGCTTGCAGAACGAACTGCACCATATAAGAAACACGGACATACGAAATGTGAGATAAGGAAATATTATGCTTAAAAACACTATCAGCGCAATACTTAACGAAAATGCAAATATTAACAACAGAAAGAAAATAATAAGACAATACTGCTTATGGAGCGGTGTACTGTATCTTGCAGGAGGGCTTCTAACCAGCGCTGCTACTGCTTGGATTATATCCTACATAAATCATATTCACAAAAACATAAACCAGTATGTTCAAAACAATGGCTCAACCGGCATTGCCTTGGCAATGATAGTGTTCTTTCTCATGGCATGCTGCCTGCTGCTTGTTACACTAACATCGTTTATACGTGTAACTGTAAGGTTATGCGCATTTGCAAAGCCTTCAAAAGTCAGATGCGCAGAACTGACTATTACGGGAAAGCACCAGAAATCGGCAGACGACATTCGGTATTCAATATCGCAGTTTCAAGTTAGCGCAAAAACAGATAAAGGAATTATACAGGCAGACTGCTTAAGTAAGACATACACCAAAGTCATTCCCGGACAAACATGTGGATTATTCTACAGCCTTGACGGAAAAGTAGTAAAAGTCAGCCTGTCAGAAAAATAAACGAAATCGGAGGCGGAATAATCATGCAGATAAACGAAATCAAAGCGAAACTTAATTCAAATGAATACAGCTTTCTAAAAACTGATAAGCGCCTTGGCAGCAATGTCATCCTGCTTACAGCCGGTGGAAGCCATGCATATGGAACAGACACTGAAAACAGCGACTTGGATATAAGAGGATGTGCAGCTAACAGCAGAATGGGTATTCTTGCCAGTGGAAGTTTCAGACAGTTTACAAACATGGATGAGCTTATAGGTGAGGATTTTGAGCAGTTTACTGATGACGCAACAGACACAGTAATTTATTCATTCAATAAATTCATGTTCCTGCTTGCAAACTGCAATCCGAATACTATTGAAATGCTTGGATGCAGGCCTGAACATTATTTTTATTTATCAGACATTGGCAGGGAATTAATTGACAACTCCGACATGTTCCTGTCAAAGAAAGCAGTCAGTACATTCGGCGGATATGCCATGCAGCAAATGTACAGATTAAGGCAGCTTACAACAAACAAAATGCCGCAGGCGGATCTTGAGGAACATATTCTGCACGTATTATCCTCCATGGAAGAAAACTTTGCCGGAAAGTATTCCACATATCCAGACGATGCCATTAAGCTGTACATTGATACCGCTGTGCAGAAAGGCTTTGACAAAGAAATCTTCATGGATGTAAAACTGCACCACTATCCGCTCAGAGATTATTGCTGCTTATGGAATGAGCTGCAAACAACTGTGAAAAGCTATGCAAAAGCCGGAAAACGAAATGAAAAAGCTGCTGCCCACAAAAAGATAGCAAAGCACTCAATGCACCTGCTCAGACTATATATGATGTGCATTGATATTTTGGAACAGCAAAAAATTGTAACATATCGCGAAAAAGAACATGATCTGCTTATGGACATCAGAAACGGAAAGTATCTTGGCGCAGATGACAAACCGCTTCCGGAATTTTTTGAACTTGTGAACGAATATGAGAAGAAGCTGGAGTATGCAAAGAAAAACACTACTCTGCCGGATGAGCCTGATTACAGAAGAATCATGGAATTTACAGCATATGTAAACGAAAAAGTTATAAAAGGAGACATCTAGGATGGGAATGAGCGACAACATGCTTGCCTGCATCAGGGCGATAGCGGAAAACAGAATACAGGATGCAAAGCAATATGCAATATGCTGCTGCGTTGAGGACGGCACAAAGAAAAATGAAGGCAAGGTCCAATACTACAAGAAGCTGCTTGAAAACCCATGAATATCAAGGGACTTGTTAAGATGATTGATGTTTCAGACTTCAATGAGAACAGATATTATCTTGGCAGACAGCAGGCAGACGTCTTTGCTAGAATTATAAAGGCAGCAAATACCACGACAAAACTCCTTGAATATGGAATTCCATATACAAACAGCACTCTTCTATCAGGAATACCCGGCACCGGAAAAACAGAATTTGCAAAATATACTGCATACAAACTTGGACTGCCTTATGTGTATCTGAATTTTTCGTATCTTATTGACTCGTATATGGGAAAGACTTCACAGAATATCCAGCGCGTATTCGATTTTTGCAAGGGCATGAAATGTGTGCTTATGCTTGATGAGATAGACTGCATAGGTCTTGCGCGCAAAGGTGGCGGCGGACCAGATGGCGAAATCGCCCGCATCACCATTTCCCTCATGCAGGCTCTCGATGACCTTGCAGACGGACAGATTGTAATTGCTGCAACAAACAGGGCGGATCTGCTCGATAAGGCACTACTCAGACGATTCCAAAGTGTAACAGAGTTCGTTCCATATGAAGCAGACGAACGTCTGATGATGATTGAAACTTATATGAACAGTGTAAATCCGGCATTTTTAACGGAAGAAATCAGGGAATATGCCAATAAACCGCATACTCAGGCGGAGATTATCAAATATCTCATCAAAGAAATTATCAAGAAGGTTAATGAGGAAAGCGAGAATGTAAATGGTTAAAGTAGATAAATACACCTGCGGACAGTACGTATTTTTTAATTTACACAACGGCGAAAACGAAAATGACCTTAAAAATATGCTTAAAAGTTATAAGCTGAGTAAACTGTCCGACCGAATAGTATTCTTCAATGCTTATGATGCTGCAACCGGAAAAATCTGGCCGCAGCTTTGTCTTGAGCTAACTGATGCTGAAGAAATATACGATTACGATTATGATGATAATCTTCAGTACAATGGGCTCGAAGAACACATATGCTATCTGCCAATACCCTTTTCTACTGTAACGGGAGAAAGGATTGAATTTGAGACTGTCAGCAATTATAATATAGACTCAGACAGAATTAAGGAGATACTTGTTGAAAGAGATGTAGTTCCAAAGAGACGGTCTAACAAAAATCGCAACAAAATCGCAAAACTCAATGAAGAAATTGGCAAGCTGACAAAAGGAATTGCTGATATAATTTATGCAGAATGCGAAATCTATGATGAAAGCTCCGTCGGCTGTGCTGCAATGGTAATTGAAAATCTGATAAGAAAGGAATAAAATTTATGATTAAGAAAAAAGCTATTTACAGTTTAATATATTTTGGAATGATATTTATAGTGGGAATGATATTAACGCACAACGAATATATCAGCACTGCATTAATAATTGACTTTTGGTTTTCAGTTCCTATGGCGTTGGCTTATTTTGTCGAGCTTCGTCTCTGTAAAAAAGCAACAAAGGCAATATATCTTATCATAGCTCTTGTTAACACTATTATCTCATTTATTATTATAAGCATAATTAGCTGTTACATTTTAAGCGAGATATTTTATATCCCATTCTGATTGTAAAGGGCTCGAAATCGAGGCCTTTAAAAATTAATTTACCAGACCACAGCGCTTATTTTCTTGCATGAAAAAGGGATACGATTTTTCGTATCCTCTTTTTTGGACTATTCTGTTGTTAGTACCGGAAAATAGTATGCAGATATAATGCCGCATACTTGTGCCAATACAGATAAATTCACCAGTGATACCATTAATTATTTTCTGCAATAAAAAGAATCAGATCATTTTCTGCTTCTCAATGTTTACAACAATTGACATGATCTCTTTTATGTCAATTGTTATCTTTTAATTACAATTTTTCTTCCACAAATTGGACAATAACCAATATTTATCTTTTTCTTAAAAGCATCTTCGCCAAAATCATATCCACAACAAAGCGTTACTCCATCAGTCATAATTGTTCCATTTTGCCAAATTGCTAATGTTTTTTCTTCGTCGTCTAAGATTGTTCTTGCCATTTCTGTATCAAAATTTGAAACCTTTAATAGATCTTCAACGCAATCTGTAGGATAAGAAGGATATCCTGCAGCGAATTTTTCTATTTGACTTTTTGTCACATTATTACCTCCAGGACCTTATTTTTATCCGTATGAAATTACAGACAATTACTCTTCATCCATGTCATCAAGCAGCTCATCAAATAGTCTATAATATCTTAATTCTCTGTTCTTTGATCGCTTTATGTATGACGGATGATAAATAGATATTATATTGATATTATTCCATTTCACGACTTGTAAACTATTTTCTTTAGGTTTGCATATATTAATATTGAAATTAGTTTGAAATGACTCTCTAACAATATTTCCTAACAATATAATAAGTTTAGGAGCTATATTATTTATTTCATCTGTTAGTTTTTCAAAACATGCATTAATTTCTTTATCGTTAGGATATCGGAGTCTTTTTTCAGAATCAATAGGGGCACATTTTACCAAATTAGTTCTATAAACGGACATATAATGTTTTTGAGCAATATTTTCAAAAGTATCTATAATTTTCCCACTTCGGGTTCTGCTATCAAGAGGTATCTCATCTTCATATTTCTTAATTCGAGCTGACAGACCAATAATCATAATATCTGCATTATTTTGAAAATCTAATAATATTTTTTGGTTTAGACACTCCTGACATTTATTACACTCTATCACCCTTCTATTCATTAAGAATTTTCCTCACAATCTTTCCAGTCTCTTTACTTTTTCTTATTTTCTTTTTTATATATAATATTCCAAATACGAAATTTGTCCAAACGAAATAAGGTATATGTTAACAACAATTAATATCAGCGTTACCAAATTTTCATTGCAAAAAAAAGAGAATTCACTACAGATCCTTTTTTTGGTCATTCTGTTGTCGGCAGTACCGGAAAATAGTATGCAGATATAATTCCTATATACTTGTGTCGATATAGCACTAAATTCACAAGCTGAATATCCTCAGCAGTCAGTGAAAACGGTTCAGTTGTGATTTTTTGGCACACACTATCAATATATTCCTTATCTGGATAAAAGTTAATTCGCCAGTATTCCTTGCATCCGGCAGTCGCGGCACGTTTGCGACTCTGCGCATTATATGCATTAACATCAGCAATGATGGATTTAATCCATTTTACGATTTTTTGCTTATCTGCAATATCCATGTTAACAATATCTGCTGACGATTTAACTGGGTAGTACATTTTGTACATTCTTGAATTGAACATTTAATTTTCCTCCTTAATCAGTGTATAAGTTTCTTTGCCTTTAAACTTGTCTAGCTCATAAGTGGCAATATTTGTACCAACAAATCCACCATTCATGACGAGCCAGTCAATATGATGCATCCTGATGTAATCAGCAACAAGTGTCAATGCTCCGCCCACGAAAACATATTTCGCAATCGGCGGCATTTTCTTTAACACTGTTACTCCCATGTTTTCAAGCTGCTCTTTTCTTTTGATGCCCTCCTTTGTTTTCGGATAAGGATCCAGCACCACACACTTCAGCACACCCTTATTGTGTAAATAATGAGCTGCCACTACATCATCTACGTCAGCATCCAGCTCCGCTATGTATACAATTTCTTTATCCATAATCAGCGTTCTCCTTCCTTATATATAATAAGTATGTTAGATTTATATTTAGCTTATGGCTTTCCATATAAAAAATACAGACAGTGTTGCAACTGTCTGCATTAATTCTTGTACCTGTATTATTCTTTCAGTTTCTTCAGCAAGCCAACATACCATGTATTCTCAATATCCTCATCCGATATTCCGGCAAAGTCATCTGCTGACTCAATTTCCTGCCACCAGCTTTCGTATCCATATATAATCTTCTTAAGCTCTGGAACGAAAATAGCAGGATTATTAACAGCTCTGTTCTTAAGAACACCCGTATCTTTATCATATGATGCAGATATACTAATTGGCAGCTCCCCAAGATATATGCCCAGATAAGACTTATTCTCATATTCTTCGCCGCAAGGCCTGATTTCGCAGAGAGTTCCGCATTCATAGCCAAGAGTATATGGCTTGATTTCTTCTGATTCGATTCCATTTACAGTAATTGGATATTCTATATATCTGCTGCTGAATTTACTGCAGTTTTCGCAATTTTTACGAGATACGTTTTTAACATTTTCGTTCTCCCATCCATCCACGACACAATGAAATTCCCTGCCGTTTTCTCTCATGGACGGAAAGCAATATCTACATCTTGATCTTTTTGGTTGATTAATTTCTGACATGTTTTCTCCTTCCGCATGTTATCTTGCCTCTACTTTAATTTTGCAGCCGTCTTTTAGCTTATACATTCTTGTATGCCGACCTTCAAAAGAAAGCCCCATGTATTCAACAATGTCTTCACAGGCTTTTAAGAAGGCATACGGCATGAACATGTAAGCATTATTAACATACTCAATTTCTCTATCCAGCAAGCTCTCATCGCCTGGGCTTGCGGCGACTGCATCATAAATCTCGCCAAGGTCGAATATACTCTTCGTATGGAAAGATAAGCCATTTTTCTTGTTTTCACGTCTTTCTGCTTCAAGTTTCATTACAATGGACTCAACAACATCAAGCGCCTCCATAAAGTCATCAAGTTCGCCGGTATAGCTGTCATTTTCTCCGACCTCAATGCCCTTACTCTTGATATAGTTTATCCATTCTGGATAGCATTCGTTATTGCCAAAAATCTGTGTATCATTAACGTATGTTCTGTATGACATGATTCCCTGCTACTAAAAACATATACATACATATGTGTATATGCTAGATGATTTGCTACAACCTCACGATTTGCAGTTACTGCTTCAACGTATATGCTTTGGATGATATAAATATCAATCTACTCACAAGTTCTTGTATACTTCACAGTCGTAAATTCCCGACTTAGCCATCGGTACATATCTGCATAGTCTTGTGTATGATATTATACAGATTTCATCTAAATAGCTTTTCCTTTCTTAATATTTTATATTCTGCTACTTGGTTTTCGTAGACTTATACCATTACTCAATTACAACCATCAAGGTTCTACCCTATAGTTAGCAAGACTATTTCAACTTGCACTGGTCTATATTTCCTGTAATTCCAGTAGTTTTAAGTTACCAACTTGTGTTCTGGATTTTAAACACTCTTGAGTATATTTACTCACATTTGCTTATATTTTTAATTACATATTTTTCCTCCTTTTAAATTTCCTGCCGTATGCATGCACATACCGGCAGAATATGAGTTTTGCGTTTCATAGTAAGTATGATTTTTGTTTCTGCCCGTTTATCGTTTCCATATAAGCAAATTTTCCAAAAAGAAAAAACACCGCCATTTCTGACGATGTTTTTTTGATGAAAATTAGTTGAGAGACTGAACTTCAACCTGTTCAGGCTGTTTCTCAACAAGCTCCGGTATTCCCATATCATCAAGCATGCTGTGTCCGTGGACACCGCTTAAAATGATGTGGTCGTACTCACCGCTGTTTTCACAGACAGTTTTTACAAGCTTGTCAAATGCTTTATCATCGAGGACTGATGTCTCATCCAGCAGCAGCATTCTTGAACCTGACAGCTGGTTTATCAAGTGAATGATAAGGTAAATTACATCTAACTGCTCACCCTTTGACAGCGATTCGTATGAAATAAAGCCATTGCCGGTATTAGCCTTTACCTTAAGTCCGTTTTCCGGCGTGAAGTGCAGATTCAGGCCATCCTTAATTTTTGCAGCAGTTGAATTTACTGCATCGTCAAGAATTGCTGAGTAAAACTGCATTACATATTTAACAACGGAACCATCAGGAGCAAACGCCTTAACAAGCTTCTGGTATGTATCACTGTCAGCAGCGGCCTTTTCAAGGTCAGCCTCATACATCTGACGCTTTTCCCTGTTCAAAAGAGCATTTTTCATCTCCTTTACAAGGGCTCTTTCTGTCTCGATATCGTCCTGTGCCGGAACCTTCTCAGGCTCTACAGGGTTCACCATTGACAGATGCTTCTTCGTTTCAGCTTCCTGTTTCTGCAAATAGGTGTATTTTTCATATGCCTTTTCTGCATTCCTGTAAGCTGTCTCTCTGTCAATAACTGCCTGCAGGTCAGACTTAAGTCCGTCAACAAGCTTTGTCTGTGACTCAATAGCCATGTTGTTGATATGGATATTTTCGTCAATTCCCTTAAGGATTTCAGATTTGTCTGTTGTGCAGACAATTTCTGAACTAAACGGACATGCGTTTGAAGAAAGCGTCTGTTTGCTTCTGCTCAAGGTGTCATTTGACATTTTGGCAGCCTTTACTGCGGCCTGCGCGTCTGTGATGCGCTTCTGTTTTTCTGTCTTTTCAGAAGCGATTGAAACTGCCAGTGCTGGATCAGGTGCATTGACAACGCCAAGTGCTGCGATTTCATTCTGTACTGATTTTAAGGAACTTCGCAGTGTTTCAAGCTGCTTTAAATCCCTTTCATAACGGGCAAGGTTTTGATTATAAGTCTTCACCTTCTCGTCATAAATCAGAATGTTACCTTCCTTTGCATTAACCATCTCCTGTGTTACACCCGGCATTTCTTCCGGAATCAGTTCAAGCGATGCCTGAAGGGATTTAACTCTGGCGTTGATGTCTTTTCTTGTGCTGTAGAATGTATGATACAGCTCATCAACTGTGTACATGTCAATTACAGCATCATCAGGAATGACCTCTTCGCATGCTCTTAGCACAGCCGCTTCCTGTGGCACCTGACAGATAAGCTCTGCCTTGCTTAACTTCTGTGGAATATAGGAAAGAATGAACTTTCCAAATCCTTTTGAATCAAGGCTTTTAAAGATGTCCGCACTCATGACATTGCGGATGTTCTCCAATGAAAAACCAAGCTCGGTCTCAACAGCCTGGTCAAAGTCTTTTTTTGACACTTTTCGGCCATCAACCTTGCAGAAACCAACATTTTTGTTTTCTTTTGAGATTTTTATACCCCGTGTGTACTCTGTGCCGTTTAAAAACATGGACACAGACATATAGTTTTCTCCGTTTGTTACCGGGCTGCCTTCAGGAAGGACATCTCCTGTTACATAACGGACTGCGTCCAGAAGGGATGTTTTTCCGCTTCCGTTTGGACCTGTCAGCTTTGCAATGTGAGGAAGGACATACGTATGTTCTCCTCTGATGCCTCTGAAGTTTTTTACAACGATTTTTGAAATTTTCATTTTGTTTTCTCCTTTTTTCTTTTATTTTTTGTTTCATATTAAGTATGCTAGAAAAAAGAAAACCCGAATCTTATCCGGGTTCTCTGCTGTCGCATCTGTTATCCTGCAATTTTGTTTGCAAGTGTTGTCTGCCTCATGTCATCATTAACTTTGTAAGCGGCATAGTTAAAAGCATTTGTCATAAACCTGCCGTTTTTTGAAGGCTTCTGTTCGCCGATTAGGACCATTTCTTTCTTTGCCCTTGTCTCTCCTGTGTAGAACAGGTTACGGTTCATAAGGAAGCAGTCGGCAAATGTTGCACCCATGATCACACACGCAGCCTCTGAGCCCTGGCATTTATGTATTGTGATTACATAAGAAAGGGTAAGCTGGCTCAAGTTTTCCTTTGCATATGCGCCTATCTTTCCGTCATCAAACACAACAACAGCTCCCTCATCACAGATTTTTGCAATAGTGCCCATGTCTCCGTTAAACACACCCATTATGTCTTTATATGAACCATCCTCCTGTTTTGCTTTGAGCTTAAACATAAGATTATTTTTTATATGCATTACGCGGTCTCCGACTCTGAATATCCCGCCCTGCGGCAGCGCTATTTCCGGCTGTCCTTTTGTGTATTTCTCCTGAATGGCACGGTTTAACGCGTCGATTCCAACCATTCCTTTTCTCGAAGGCGTGATTGCAAGCACGTTCTTTATACCGTATGTGGCCACTTTCAGGAAGTAAAAATGCAGGAATGTGTTTGTAATGGCTTCCTTTGTTGACGGAATAAACTTAAATGCATTGTCTATGATGTATGTATATACCGGTTTGCCTTCATTTATTTTTTCTGAATTTTTGGCTATTGAACCGCTGTTACGGTGTCCCTGAATAAGCTTGATGTATGGAATTACATTGGATTCCATCAGATCCTTTAACACCCTTCCCGGTCCGATTGAAGCTATCTGGTCAACATCGCCAAGAAATACAAATGTGCTTTCCTCGCCCCACGCAACCAGTCTTGCAAACAGTTCAATGTCAATCATGGAGCTTTCATCAACGATGATAAGCTTGCCAATCGGTTTCCTTGTCCCTACAATCCTATGGATGGTAGATGCTGGAAACCCTGTTGACTCCGTAATCCTCTGCGCAGCCTTTCCTGTGGGAGCTACCATTATGCAGCATTTTTCATCTCCTGTTGCAAGCTCATATGCTTTTGCTATCATTTCTGCTATGGCAGTTTTTCCGCGTCCTGGGCCGCCCGATATAACACACACCCTGCTTAAGGCGGCAAGTCCCACGGCGTTTTTCTGCTCGTCTGTTGTGACAAAATCACCCAGTCCCTGACTTCTCAAAAGCGCAGTTTTTCTGTCTTCCACATCCTTTACTGCACGTTTTAATATATCAGGCGTGAATTTTACAAGACATCCCGCATCAAGCATTTGCCTAAGACGCTTTGCAGATGACATTTCACTTATATACATCTTGAAAAGATAAAATCTGTCATCCTCAATCACAAAGCGGCAGTCTTTGACACCCTTTTCGCATGCATCAGGGATAATATCTGCAAGTTTTTCCCTCTGTATGGCACATCCGTCCAGAAGCAAGATTTCTTCCATTTCCGGCTTGTATGCCTTGATAAATTTTTCTTTCTTGTTGTCCCAGTCTGTTACTGCATTTAAAACGGCTCTCTCTTTTGCTTTTCCAGCTGACTTTGGAACGTCGGCAAGCAGACTGTAGAGTCTTTCCATAAGCTGCCCCTTGTACAGAAAGCAGTTGCCGTTCTGATAAGCTGCTTCTGTAAGGCAGTATTCTATGGCCGCAGCCACCCTGTCTGTGCTGTCTCTTGTTACACCTGTTGCGCAGGCAATTTTGTCAACTCTTAAGAAGCCGAAGCCATGAATGTTCGTAAGCGAATATGGCTTGTTTCTGACAACGCTTGCACTGCCCTCTTTGTATGTCTCGTATATTTTTGACAGCTCAAGCTCTGTGCAGACACCGTTTGTAAGCATGTAAAGCTCCAGCATGTCCTTGTTGTCATTGCATATGGAAATGACTTCTTTTGCCTTATCTTCTTTTATCTTAAGAGTTTCACATACAGCCTCAACGTCCTCGTTTGAAACGTAATAAAAGAAATCCCATGTTACGTTTGAAGCTTTTGCAGGTCCAATTCCTTTGACATAGCTGCATAAAAAATGTGCAATTCCCTGACTTTTTTCAGTCGGCGTCACTCTTGTTATTCCGTCTTTTTCCTCTATTTCTATTTCCATTCCAACGTATGCATTTGGAATTACGGCATTTATAATATCCTCTTTTCCATACATGTCATACTGATACATTCCGTTTCCGGTCTCATCCTGTGTATATATCTTTTTTATAAGAGCTTTCATAATATCTTTCTCCTTAAAAAATCCGCAGATATTTTCTGCGGATCCTGCGAACCAAAGCAAATCAAAATATCTCTAATATAATTATGATATTTTTCTTTTTTGTTTCTGCCCTTCTATATAAGTTTTAGACGTGTTTCTGGCACTTTTTGCTTTCTCTGCCGGTTTTTTCTTTTCTGCTTCAGCAAGCCTTGCCTTTTCTCTTTCCTTCTGTCTTATCCGCCTCTGTCTTTCCTGTTTTCTCTTTTCTTTCAGCTTTTCTTCCGCGGCTTCTTCAAGCCTGCATTTTTCAAGAAAGTATGTAATTGAAAAAAGCGCCGCTGTCAGCCCGCCTGTCAGGCAAAAGCTCCAAACTTCTTCTGACGCAGCTGTTGTGTTGTCGCACAAGAACCTGATAAGTTTTATAACCGCCGCAATAAACAGCCCTGCCGATGTAATGCTGACAATGCTTGTTGCACCGTCTTTTACAAACATGTATTTAATGACTTTTTCAGAACGTATCCTTACGGAAATATTGTCAGAATAATTCAATACATCGTTCCTCCTACAATACTTTTGTATAATTTCTTTGCATGAACATACTAAGATAGCCTTCTTCGCTGCTTATAAGTTCTGTGAAATATTTTTTCGGCACAATTGCAGAGTATGATTTCGCCACATTGCCATACCTTTGTATATCATTAACCATTCTCATGTACAAAGGTATTGCAATGTCATAATTTCCTTTTTCCCACACAAGACATATATAATTACCTTTTCCATCTGATTTTGTTATATAACCATCGGGCTTTCCAAACTCATCACAGATTTTGTTCAGCTCTTTGGCATTTAATTCCGTATCTGAATACTTTATGTCAAAAGTGGATACAAATGGAATCTCTTCCAGCCCTGAAAACAGATAGTTAATCTGCCCGTTTATAACAAATCGCCCATTATCCATGAACTGGTTCTCAAATATATTCTTATCATAATCTGTTCCAGAAGGCACACCACCTTCTTTCTCGACTGTTTTGATATTTTTAAGCATCTCATCAGTACTGGTATCGGTGTCACCGAATTTTGTTTCTATGACTTCCTTTTTACTGTCAATAACTGCATCAACATTTCCATCATCGCTGTTTTGCACTGTCTCATCTGATTTTTGCCTGAAATAATTATCTATATAGGCAGTTATCCGATAATCCCTAAGCTCAATTTTCGTAAAGTTTTTTGTTTCCGTATTTTTTGACCCGTTTTCCATTTCCGCAACCTTATCATCTGGTGTTATGGTCTTTATTGCACTGTGTGATGCCGCCGGACTTTCTTCGAACTGCATGCCCGGTTTTTCCTGTGATGCACAGCCAGTCAAAAACAAGCCTGCACATAACAGTACAGCTATGTACTTTTTCATTAAAAATCACCTCCTAGTCTTTATTAACTGGCGGCTAAAACTCGTGACTTTAATCACAAGATACAGCCGCCCTTATTACTCCATAAGGAGCGCATTTTTAAGCTTTTCTGTCAGGCCTGTATTTCTTACTGCTGCATGCCTGCTTCTAATTGCCTGCTCAAGAGCGTTGTTTTCTGAAATAAAATAGTTGATTTTTTTTGCTCTTGTGGCTGCAACATACACAAGCTTTTTCGTCAGCATAATTCTCGGCTCTTCAGGAAGCACTATAATAGCACATCTGCACTCGCTTCCCTGCGCTTTGTGTATGGTCTGTGCATATGCCAACTCCATGTCTGAAAGTGTCGCATTGGTAATTTCTATCAGATTATTGTCTATTGCTACCGTAATTCTCTTTGTATACCCCCTCACATCAACGCTTCGTATAATACCCACATCACCATTCATGTAGCCCGCATCATAATTGTTTTTGCGCATCATGACGAAATCGCCCGCTGAGAATGTAAACCCGTTGGCAGTAACCGACTTGCCGTCTACCGGATTAACTATTTTTTTGATGACATTATTAAGATTTGTTGATGAAGTCAGTTTGTCTTTTCTTGTAGGGGTATATATTTTTACACTGTTTGGATCATTTGCATCAAAGTACTTGACATACAGGCTGACGATATCTGAGATCATGTCCTTTTCACTCTTTTTCCGGATAAGCCTGCTTTTTTCGTCAAACAAAAGGCTTGTGACAGAATGATTGATTTTTTGTGCATTCATGATAATACTGTTGTTCTCGCCCTGTCTGTAATTAACATCCAGAGACTTGACCTCTATCTGTCCACACCCTATGACGTTATTTAAAATATCACCGTACCCAACGCTCTCAAGCTGGTCTTTATCTCCAACTAAAAGCAGCGTGGTGCCTGTCTTTAATGCAGATACAAGCATTGCAAACATTGACATGTCAATCATTGAGCTTTCATCAACTACGACACAGTCATAGTCCAAAATCTCTCTGTTTGCTATCATCTTGTCCTCATTGAATGGCCTTATATCAAGTGCTTTATGAATTGTAAAAGCTGTTATTCCGGTTGACTCTGTGATTCTCTTAGCCGCACAGCCCGTAGGCGCGCACAAAAGGATCTTTCCATCCGGATGCTCGAATATATATTTTGTGAGGATTCCGTTTAATGTTGTGGTTTTTCCTGTTCCCGGGCCGCCGGTTAAAACCTTGATTCCCGGTGTATCGAGCAGAAACAGAGCCTCTCTTTGAGACTTGCCATATGTGATGCCGCACATGGATTCAAGTTCACTGATAGAAAGGGAACCGGTATACTTTTCCTTTGGTGCACTGCAAAGTCTCTTCACAGCACTTATTATCTGTACTTCTTCTGTGTATATCTGTTTTGTATACACATATATAACGTCATCCTCTTTCCGGAGCACATATCCATGTTTTGAGAGCTCGGCGAGGATGAATATGGGATCTGTTTTATAAAGGCCCTGCTTTCGTTCGAGCCTGTCTGCCCTTGTGATAATATCCTGTATATTTATTCTTGCATTTCCGGCATTCTGGTCCGACTCAATAATGTACCTGACAAGAGCATGTATCCTCTCATCACTGAAATATTCAATGCCATTTCTTTTTGCTAAAGATTCGCAGTCGGCAAAAGAAAAGCCTGCATATAAAAGCATGTAAGGGTTTTCTTTTAAAACATCCGCACCTATGTGTCCGTATTTGTTGTATATTTTGTCTACTGCCGCAAGGTCTCCGTCTATACCCTTGATGTATCTGTATATAGCTTCATAATCATTGACCTGATTGCACCACATGTATATCGTTTCTGCATCATTCTGGGATATTCCGATGCTCTGCAGCTTCTGGATTACAGCATTATCCTTGAAGTATTCAAAGACATTATTGCTGCTTTCACGCGCAATTTTTTTTGCATCGCTTTTTTTAATTTCAAAACGGCTTAAGAGATTTACAACATCATTTTCAGTTCTTGTAATAATCTCATAATCTTCAATAAAAAAAGTTTTTCGTGTCTTGCTGTATCGCCCATTCAGTTTAAGAGGCAGTCCTGCTACTTTGTGAAGAATCACTCCCTCACAGTTTAAGTATGGACTGCCTATCAAAAAACCTGTAATGTCGGTTACATACAAAACAAATGCCTTATTATATCCGTCTTGCAGTGTTCTGTAATATGTGCCATAAACAGTGTCCATAATCGTTCTCTCTTTTCTTTCTTTTACTGAGAGTATGATAGATTTAATCCTCCGCTATGGCTTTCCATATAAAATTACAGCTCTGTGTCCGGTGCTGCGGACAGATATTCTTTCTCCCACTCTGTTATGTAGCCATCAAATGCGATGCTGTCATGGTCTTTATTGCTGACAACCTTCATGATGGCATTATATGTAGCCCTGATGCGGTCGTGAAGCTCTGCGTTCAAGCTGCCTTTGTAAGAGAGTCTGATAGTCTGGTTTCTTCCGCTTCCGCCGGTTCTTACAAAAATATTTGTATAGCCGTTAGACTCTTTTTTAGATACGATTTCGCCGGAAACAGCTCCCTTGAAATAATTGTCTTTGCTTACACCAGTTTTGGCATCAGAAAATGCTGATGCAAATGTACTCTCCTGAGTAAGTTCTGTACCTGCAAGAAATGTAATGTCTATAAGCTTTTTGTTTTCATCCCTTGCTACATGTGAGACAACATAACCTTTTACGTTAATTCCTTTTCCTGTGACCAGCTCTCTGCCTTTCATAACATCTCCCTTAAAGTGAATGTCATATCTGTTGCGGAATTTACCGCGTATAACAAGCACTGTAAGAATATAAATGTTGTTCTTGACCCTGTATGATAACAGGCGTCCGTTACATTCGAATTTGTTAATATCCATATGTTCTTCTTTGTTAATATCCATATGTTCTTCCTTTCTTTTGATCTGAAATATTTTTGTCTGAAGTGGGGATTCCACTTTCCTGATATGAGTATGATTTTTATTTCTTCCGAAAATGTGCCTTCTGAAATATTTTTCAAGATTGAAATTGCAGAATCAGAGAATTGTCTGTTGGACTGTATATCCGAAATTGCTCATTGCTGTTTCGCTCACGCGATGTGCGTAGCACATATAATACTATGCGGTCTGAATTTTTGGTGCACCTTGAAGAATAGTCATAAAGTCCATAATTTTAAGGAATTTGTGATCTTCTGCACCGCATTAGTATCCGGATATGTCCGCTGCATGGCTCAAGACAATTCAAAGTACTCTCGCTTGCGCGTATGTGCATAGCACATATAATACTATAGGGTCTGAATTTTTGGTGCACCTTAAGAAATGGCTTGAAAGCCTTGATTTTGCTGAATTATAAAGCTTTTATCATAATTTTCCTGAGTCCTTTTTCAATTTTTTATTTTCTATCATACTATGTATAACTTAAAAGAAAAATGGAGAAAAGAAACGGTCAGTAATTCGGCCGTTTCGGAAAGGAGGCTGTTATGGCAACAGCAGACTGGAGTGACATCTTCGAGGCGTATGAAGATGCCATAGAATCAAAACAGTGGAATTGATAATCCGCTGTTACTAAAAAAAGACACCCTTAAATGGATGTCTTTTTTTGTGCCTGAATCATTCAATAATCAGATCATTGAGGTTAATAGTTATGCTGCTTAAAACCTTTTCGACCGGTTCTTTTTTAGTGTCAAGAGCAAGATTGTCAATTATCTTGTGGCACTCTTTCACCGTCCAGCCTGTTGTTTCCGACATCTTTTTCATAGATCCAATATCGTTCACGTCATACCGACTGGCGTCAAATCCCTCTTCCTTGGCCTTGTTGTATTTGTACAAATACTGTGCCTTGCATTTAGGATTATTGACACCATGAGCACGAAGTCTCAGCATATCAGCCTCATCCTTTGAGATATGTCCGAATGCAGAAAACATCCTGTAGGCTGACACCTCGCGGATTCCTGTATCTTCAATCATCTTCTCCATCGAAGCTTTATCGAAGACATTATAATCCGTCAGTTCTTTTCCATTCTTCCTCATGGCTATGTACATGTGGAAATAATGAACAGAGAGTCTTGACATTGTATCTGGGGCCATCTCTTTTGCCCTATCAATTGTTAGGCCGGTGTAGGCGTTTGGAATGTACAATGCCAGAAACTTATTTACCATCTTTCTCGCAATAGTTTCCGAGCTTACACTCTCAAGCTCCACATCAAACTTTTCCATAAAAAGTTCTTTTGTGCGTTTTTCAACCATGTCACACCACTGTTCTCTGGTAATTCCGGTGTAAACAAAGCTTATTTCCTTTGCTCCGTAAAATCCGTAAGAACGGCTTGCTGCTCCATGATCAAATCGTCTTCTAATCATGGCTGTTGAAAAAATGGAATTTACTCGTTCTTCCATCTCTCTCTTATCACCGGCGACCTTTGCTTCACAGAAATCCATTACATCCCCCAGAAGCTGTTCCTTATAGTATGTTTTCATCCTTGTTCCTCCCAGGCGTTAAGCCCCTATATTCACTTGTTCTTTGTTCCGCTAGATTCAGGTATTTCAAATTGCTCTCCCATCATCAGCTATTCATACCTTTAGTATGTTCGTTTAAAAAAAATTGAAAAAATATACACCTTCTACAAGCAATCTTATATAGAAAGCGATAAACGGAAAAATTTTCTATCATACTCATACCGGAAGCGTAAAGCGGTGTGTGTATCGCATACAATCCACATTTTTATTTCAAAGTGTGTAATTAAAAATACACGTTTTGCAGAAAGGAGAAAAATTGGAAAGGAAAAGAAAAATGACTTTCATGTGTATAAACCATGATGTTCCACATGAAATGATTATAAGGGAAGGTCAGTCAGTCTTTTACGCCTGTCCCAAATTTGATGATGACAACTTAGAGTCTGGCGAAAGAAAGTGCTTAAACAGAATGACATTTATAGACGCTGGCGGAATTATTGACAAGTTTGCAGAGATTGAAGACTCAATTGATCCGCTCGAAGGTACTGAAGACCTTACAGGATATGAATTCGGTTACAAAGGGCTTAAATCCAGATTTAAGGTGATTATTCTGAAAATAAATGATGATGAGGTCAGATTCGGCATTAAAAATCTAACCGCACTTCATCAGTAAGGAGGTCAGCTGTGGAAAATAATGAGGTCGCAGAAAAGACCGTAAAAAAATCAGGATTTAAAAAATATGCAGTCCCCATTCTTGCCGGAATCCTTGTTGCATTTGTACTAAAAGCGCTGATCCATCCAATCACAATAATGGGTTCCAGTATGTCCCCCACATTAAAAGACGGGCAGCTTTACACAACGGACATTTTCTTCGAGCCGTCAGATGTTACATATAACACGATAGTGTGCTTTAAGCCGACAACTGACATAGTTCAGTATATAAAACGTATTGTTGCCGTCCCGGGAGATACAGTCGAGATCAGAAATGGAAAGCTGTATGTAAACGGGAAAAAGCAGTCAGTGTCATTTCCTGATATGAAAGATGGCGGATTAATTCAGGATACCCCTCTCACACTTGGGGATGACGAATATTTCTGTCTCGGTGATAACAGGAATGGAAGTAACGACAGCCGTTTCATCGGCCCCGTAAAGTATAAACAGATAAGAAGCATTGTAAAACATAAAATATTTTAAGGAGAATTGATATGGACACAAGTAAATTCAAAACAAAAACAGAGATTATTTTCAGAAACAACGGCAGCACAAACAAAGCTTTTGGGATTGCGCTTGATGTAGGGTATTCAGCTGTCAAGCTGTTTGGACCTTCGATTATCGCAAGGTTTCCTTCATATGCAAAACGTATAAGTAAGGATTTTTCATACCTTACATCTGTTGATGAAAGCACTATTATTTACACAGACAATGTAACTGGCGACAGATGGCTTGTCGGCGAAGCTGCGCAGGAGCAGATTAAAGTCAGTGATACATCCGATTCTGAAGCCGCCCTTTATGGCCGTGAGCGATATGGAACTCCGATGTTCAGGGTTATCGCACGATGCGGAATGGGACTTGCAATGATTAATGACGAGTTCAAGAATACTTTTGCAGACAGTGGAAAAGAGCTGACGGTTCAGACTGGCCTTCCGGAAAAGTACCTTGGCATGGACAAGGAGTGGTTTGTTGACTCCCTTTCCGGAGAACATAATTTCACACTTCAGGTCGGAAATAACACTGTAAACTTTAGTTTTAATCTCAGTCCTAAGAACGTATTTGTAATGAGCCAGCCGAAAGGCACACTCTTCTCTGTATGTACGGAAAGAAACGGCTCATGGTACAAGGATGCGATGAAATACATGAAATCATCAGTTCTTGTATTTGACCCGGGATTTGGCACTCTTGACATTTTCCCAATCAATAACGGTGCTGTTACGGGTACAGGAGAGACGTTTCCAGAACTTGGAATGAAGCGCGTTATGCAGGAAACTGTAAGCCGTATCAAGGAAGAATATGGGCTTGAGATTTCCGTTCCTGCAATGCAGAAATATCTTGCCACCGGTGTGTATAAATACGTTGACAGACGCACATTAAAGCCTAAGATTGTTGATTTTTCCGACATCTTAAAGGAATGCAATGAAAAAGTCTGTAACGAAGCCATTGAGAGAATGCTTGACGTGTTCGATCTCAATGACTATCAGTATCTCATCATCACAGGCGGAACCGGCGCTGCATGGCTTTCGCTCATAAGAGAGCGTTTTGAGGCTGCGATTGAGGAGAATGTAATTACAATTATTAACGGAAATCAGAATGATGTGCTCTCTTTTGTATATTCAAATGTCCGCGGATATTACAATTATTTATACCGCAGACTTGCGAAGCAGTATGGCAGGGCGTAATTCGGGAATGTATTAATCAAAGAAAGGAGCTGGCTGTGGCGGTAGTCACAGCCCGTGATATAAATTATGATAAAATTACAGGTAGGGAAAGCATATGAAATAAGATACTCAAAGCAGGAGCCATATGAGTTTGTCGTAATAGATGAGTATTCTGCACATTATTTATGTGTGCATAACACTCCATTTGGCGACAGTTACAGATTCAGCATCTCTAAAGCCAGTCTTATATGTGCAGGAAACATAGGTGAAATGCCATGTCCCGTTAAGAAGAAATACAGTTAAAGGAGGACCTTTTCTATGGAGTTTGAAGTAAAATTTTACAGGCTTCACGACTTAGACATTGTCGGCCTTCGCGATCTTGGCTATCCTGTCCAGGCCATGCTTAGAAAAGCGTTAATCGAATATGCTCATGGTAATCCAATTCATTACATTATAGACGAACCTGATGCGATGACATTTACAGAGACAAAGTCTTTCAGGGTTAAGATAAGGCTTAAGGATGAAGATACAATCGCGATGCTTAAGAGCCTTCGTCCCCGTCACAGAAACGGTTTTTGTAAGGCACTGTTGCGCAATTCTCTTGTACACCAGACACTTGCACCGTATTTTTCAAAGAATGTCTGCTCTCCTCTTGAGCAGAAATGTATAGATGCAGCTGTGTCTCATATCATGCCAAACACGTTTAAAATAGACAAATCAGCCATGAAAAAGCGTAATCTCATACTCAAGGAGCTTGCAGTCAGCTCTCTTGTAAATCCAAGTGATGAGACAAATAAAAAAATTGACGAGCTTTACGCTTCAATGGAATCACTGATACATAGTGGTGAAATAAAGCTTAAAAAGAATGGCGAAAAAACTGTATCTGATGCGTCTGACAAGAAGCCTGCTTCGTTAAATGCGCCGGAAGATAAACTTAATACCAAACACGACATTTTTGTTAAAGATGTGGCAAAACCTGTATCTGAACATTTACCTGATGCAGAAAATAGTGTATACTCTGATAATGAGCCGTCAGATGCCAAAGAAGCTGATAAGCCTTCCGAAGAAAAACCAGACATTTTGGCAGAGATGCATTCTGATAATGCTGATGCTGCTGATGAAAAACCTGTATCTGCCGCCCCAAAATCGTCCAGTGACGACATTTTGGTTCCTGTGGTACACGATACCCCAGACAATGGTATGGCAGATGATTTTGATGACGGCGACGATCTGATGGATATGTTTGATAAGCTGATTAACGATTAATTGATGGAAAGGAATTATTTGTTATGAAAAATGACAGAACAGAAATTACAACATTTGACCTTACAAAGACATATGATAAAGAAATAGCACCTCTTGTGAAAAAACTTGAAAATATGTGTCTCAAGTACGAGATGCCGGTCTTTATAACATGCTGCGTCAAGTCAACCAAAGACGAAACCTTTTATAAAAATACCATGGCCAACTCGCCTGTGTCTTCGCAGATTAACCTTAAAGTAAACACATTTCCAAGGCATATCGGGGTATGCCGCGGATTTGAAGTCACACCGAGAAGATTTCAGGAAGACATTGATGAAGAGTTTTTGAAATATGAATTAGATGAATCTGAGATTCCGAAACCGGAAGGACCGGAATCTGAATAATCTGCAAAAAGCTGTCTTTGGGGCAGCTTTTTCTTTTTTCTTGCATTGTATTTTTTCAAGTGCTATTATATAGCAGGATTTTAAGATTTTGGAGGAAAAATATGTTTGGAAAACTTGCAAAACTGCTTCTTGCATTTTTTATTATTTGGTGTCTTGTTATTATTGCAGTGCCAAAATTCAATGACAAAATTGAGCCAGTTGTTGAGCCGATACTTGAGAAATTTTTAGGCCCGCATCACAGCGATTCCTCTGAAGAGACCGACTCGCAGACAACTGGTATCAATAGCACCATTTTTTCAGATTTATACATCTAATGTCTGAATTTTCAGATATTGGCATACACTAAAAAACCGTCAGAATTTCTGGCGGTTTTTGTTTTTTAGGATTATCTATTTTTGCTCGGAACTGCCATTATGGTAGTCGGTTGTCGGTTCAACGCTCCACACAATGCCGTTTCCGGTAGATGTACAGCTTATAGTCCCCTGCTCATCTGTTCTGAAGCATTTAATGCCTCGCTCCTTGATCTCCTGCATGGTCTCCTTATGCGGGTGTCCGTACCTGTTGCCCTTGCCACATGAAATGACAGCATATTCAGGCTTCACGCGGTCAAACAGCTCGCTGCTGTTGCATCCCTCATTTGCGGAACCGTGGTGTGCAGCCTTTAAAACATCTGCGCTCATGTCGCCGGTAATATCTTTCATCTCTTTTCCGGTCATATCTCCTGTAAAAAGAAATGAATCATTGCCATTAACGACCTTGAGTACAAGCGACATTGAGTTTGTATCATCCGCATCGTTAACAGGTCCAAGCCACTCATATACAGCGTTTCCAAGCTGCATGGTATCTCCTGCCTGTGGGTAGTTTACAGGCACATCATAAAGTTCTATGGCGTCCTGCACATACTGATAGGTCTTGCTGTCAGAATCGGCAACTGATGTATAAATCATGCCTACCTGATAGTGCGTGATAATGTCTTCAGCGGCTCCAATATGGTCTGCATCCGGGTGTGTCAGCACCAGCGCGTCAATCCGCTCAATGCCTTTGTCTGAGAATGTCTGTTTCAGGGTATCATACGCATCCCAGTATCCGGTGTCGATAAGCATCGTCTTTCCAGCATCTTCGATTAATATACTGTCTCCCTGTCCCACATCAATAAATGTGACCTCAAGGCTGTTTTCAGGTGCAGGTGTAATGTCTTTTGCCTCTGTATTCTCAATATCGTTCCATGTTGATAATTTCTCTGTATCAGCATCCTTATCCTCGTGATGATACGGTCCGAGCACCTTTTCAAATATGGCATTAATCTGTTTATCATACTTTGGTGCGACTGTTACCGCCAGCACCCAGATCGTAATGCATGCAAAAATAATCCTCCTTATTGTTTTCATTTTTTGTTTCTCCTTTCTTCTTTACTTATATGGAAAGTATGTCAGAGAAAAAAAAACGGATTAGCTGTACAAAAAAAGCACCTGCACTATACAGATGCCTTGTTTTTCTTTTTAAGTGTAGGGACTTTTACAGTAATGTAATCACTGTCGCCCATGCTGTTTTTCAGTTCTTTATATGTAATAAGCAGCACTGCTGCCGTTATGCAAAAAAGTGTCATAAAAATCTCCTGTTTGTAAAAATTTAGCAAAACAGGCCGCTGCCTGCGACCTGCTGCTTATGCTTTTGCTTTTATTTTGCATAGTTAAGGTTTACAGCAAGATTGAATACACCACTGTATGATCCAGCGTGAAGCTCTGCGTAAGAGATATCGCCCTTGGCATATACATAATTGCCAGAACCTGCTGTTGCAAGGTCGGTGCATGACCAGCTTGTCTTATTCTGCTTAACAGTAGCTGTTACTGCAGCTCTGTCTGTGTCTTTTACATCCTTAAGCTGGAATGAAGCGGCTGGTGTAACTGTTACAGTCTGCTTTGTTGTAATGTCACCCTTTACACCTACATGGTAAGCGCTCTTTGTTGCATCTCCGATAAGCACCTGTGGCACCTTGATCTGCACGCTGCTTGACTTTGTTGCATATACAGAGACGCTCTGTGACTTTGTCTCTGTAGGAGCTGAGGCTGTTGCGCCTCCCAATACCTGATCGGTTTCCTTTCCTACCTGACCCTGTGATGCATCAGAACCTGCAGTGAATGTCTCGCTGTTAGTTCCTGATACTGTTGATGCTGTTGAGTTGTTAAAACTTGCAGGATCAGCAGCAAATACTCCAGTTGCTGGTGTTGCTCCAAGAACGGTAGCGAATGCCATTAGTCCTAACATCATGTTCTTACATTTGTTCTTCATTGTTTTCCTTTCCTTTCTTATACCTTTTATATCAATGAGTTGCGTATATACAAAAGAGCGTATGCTCTTATTGCCTGAGCTATTTGTTGACTTTAAACGAAACATTAAGGTCAGTGCCGACATCCTGCATGTTTGTATCTGAATGATATACATTTACAGTAATTACAGCTTTCTGGATTCCCTCGTCGAGATATTCGCATGGACTCCAGTCAACTTTTTCACCCGGATTAAGCTTAGGTGAAACATATACTTCCTCTCCATCAGCATTTTTTACAATAAACTGTAAATATACTCCGTCATTCTCCTTGTTGTTCCCAAGAGGAATTGTATCTGATGGGTTTACCTCAAGATATTCTCCATCATAAGCTATAGCATCTATAATTGTATATTTTTCCGTCTCTGTCGTGTCTTCCAACCCGTCCATTCCGTCATAATCTGAAATATCATCATTTTTTGTCGGTTCTTTTGTTTTTCCCGGAGCACCTATATGTACATTTCCCGGTTCAAGCTGGTGATAAGCTGCGATTCCTCCGCATGCTATAGCACCAACTAAAGCCGCCGAAATCAAAATAGCTGGAAATAATGAGTTATAGCATAATGCAGTAAGCCATATTGGCATAAAACGGCTTTTTACAATTGCAATGTATTTATCCGGAATATCAGTTTCTATATAACCAATTATTTTTTTTGTACAGCCTTTTTTATTCCTGACTACATAATTTGTATTTTCAACCTGAATAAAACTACTATCTGAGAGGTTTGAGATATTTTCTCCTGACAATAGGTATTTTCTTCTAAAGGTTACATATCCAGTTATGCTTCCTCCATCCGGAAGTTTCTTGAAGCATGAAATAAGTTTATCTTTTTTTATTTTAAGCGTTTTTTCGCCTGCACTTGTATATATCATCATTCTCTCCTTTGCATGCTCCACATATCAAATACGGAGCATAGTTATATTTTTTGATTATATTATTGAGTATGAATACTAAAGTACACTGTTAACCGTTGCGAATACTTTTACAAGCACACCGCCAAGATAGAACAGCATTACAGCCGACCCCGGCATGGAGGATGTTATTGTATACTTAAGAGAAGCCATTCGTCTCACTTCTTCTTCTGCGGCATCCTGCTCATCAAGAAGATTAAGGTTGTGCTCAATAAGCTGTTTCATCTGGGTCCCTGAATCTCCGCCGGTACCATTTGCGATTGAAAGTAATGCTCTCATGGTAGTGCTTACGCTTGTAATGCCATAAGGCGCAAGGAATTCTATATAAGGTTCAACGGCGGCTGGATTTGTCCTTAATTTATCAAGAAATCTTTCCACATCTCTCTCAAGGATTGGCGGTACTGAAGTTCTTGAACGCTCAATAGATTCTACAATACTGCTTTTCTGCATACATAAGCAGACGTCAAACAGCCATTTTGGAAGGGAACGCATCATTTCTTTGCGTACTTTCTTCAACACCATAGCATGCTGTATGTTGTGAAGATTAAATGCTGCAAGAGTAATAACCATACATCCCATAGTGAGATACATATTTTTAACGAAAATAGCTAACAGGATTGATATTGTAAGACATATACATCCTGCTGTAATTCCCTTTTTTCGCTGGCTTCTCGGAGTGAAATTTTCAAGATAGTCCAGACATTTGTCAGATTCTTCCTTATCCATTGAATACTCTTCTTTAAGCCATCCTTTTCTGAGTGTCTTAAAACACATATATGCGAAAGGAAAAACCCCGCATATTGCCACCGCTTCTGCCCACTGTACGAATCCGATATCCTTTATGACCAGAGTTTCCGGCATTGACTGACATACCATTACACATACCAAAAGCATCGCGATATACATGATAATTGCACTGATGAGTGTCGTTTTCATGTCTGCCTGTTCATGTTCAATTCGTTTTTCCCATTTTTCTCTTTTTACATTAAGAAGTTCCATTTCTCTTTCAAAAGAACCACCTTCGAGTTCAACTCTTTTTGCGAACTCATGAATTGTCGGAGTCTGGGAATTTGGGTAGATTTTGTCTATATATAAAAGTGCTTCTGCCTGTGTTTTTAACGGGTCCTTATTTGTATCTACCGATGTATATACATAAGATAAGGCATTCTGCAATGTCGTATGCATTTTTCCTGTCGGGAATGTAAAAATAGTATTTTCAACCGCTGGCAGAATTTTATGCTTAAGCTGCATTCCGTTTATAAACTGCTGGGCATATGAGTTGATGTCGATAAACTTTTTCTTTTCATTTTTCTCTCTTATCATTTCTATAAGAATTGTTCCGGAAAAAATTATTGCAACTCCAATTGTAAGCACCCACTTTTCAATCGTCAGTGAGTATGCGTATGAAAGCATTCCTGCTATAAGAATACATACTCCAATACAAATCCAAGGCATCTGCTTTGTCATGGAAATTTCGTATGTTGCTATCTCCTTTTTCATCTTTTTAGGAGTACACATAACGAGCGTTTTGATAAAAGTGTCTTCGTTTGCTGTTTTTTTCTTTTTTGCAACTGTCTGGTTTTCTTCTCTATTTTCTTTCTTCATCAGCGCCTGTTATTACGATTAATGTCGTAATCTCCTTTCCCTCTAAAATTTGCAATGCAGCTCTTTATACAGCCACATTGCCTTCAACTAAATCAATGATACTGTCGCCATCAATATCTGTATTTTTTATTACAGTTTCAGTGTTTTTGACAACTTTTTCTATCTTTGTCTTATTTTCAGCATCATAATTTCCATAAAAAATGCCTTTTCTCTCATTTCTCATTCTTTCGGCGAGCTCCGCTGAATAGAACGGATTGATTATGCCGGTTCTTGCCATTTTGTCTAAGAACCAGCCGGGAATTTTATCTTTGAAAAACTTTCCATTTTCCATTATTATGACGCATTCATTTTTCTCTTCTGTATGCCTGAAGAGTCCGACCTGCCTGATTCTACGTTTTGTAGAGCCTTCGGTATCATCTTTCTTAACAAGAATGCCTATATTCAGATATGAGTAAACATTATTTGCAATACGCGTTGCATCCAAACCTTTGTCTATCATGTTTGTAATACGATCTGGAATATCCTTGACATCTCCGGCATGAATTGTGGTCATTCCGTTTACACCTGTTGACCAGCCCTCAATAAGGTACTGAACTTCAGTAGAACGAGCCTCTGAAAGCATCAGCCAGCTTGGATTTAATCTGAGGGCAACCTTTATTGCCTTAGTGTAATCCGCTGCATCATTTACTTTAATTTCATCTGCTCTTTTCTTCGGATTAATTTCCTTGTAATGCCACTCGAGAGTATCCTCTATTGTAAGCACCTTTTCGTTTCCCGGGATAAATGTCGAGAAGAATTTTGCCCCCTCAGTTTTTCCTGCGCCCGGCTCTCCACAGAATGCCATATTGGAATGCATTGTCACGCAGTTTGCAAGAAAATGCATCAGGTCTTCATCACACCAGCCGTCTTTTACTGCGTCTATTGCTGTGAATCTCAGCTTAGGCATTGACTTTCTTATTGAAAAGCATCTGCCACTTGAAGCAAGTGACTCATGCACTATTGTTATACGCAGTGTTGGTGTTTCAGCCTGAAGAACGTCTTTAATCTGGTTGAATTCAACGCCCTGACTGTTTGCAACATAATGGCTGAAAGTATTAACAAAGTTCTCGTTTACACCCGGGATGTCAACTCTTTTTGTTCCATCTTTAACAGATGAAATCCACAGAGCATCGCCATCCCAGTCTATATCTGATATTGATTCATCCTGTATAAGTGGCCATAATGGTCCAAACATATTCTCGTCCAATAGCCATCTATCAGTCATAAAAAATTATCCTTTCTTCATCTCAATTAAAAACACAGGCAGACCGCCTCATAATGGCAGACTGCCAAGAGGTGTCTTATTTTCCTGTGTTTGTGCTGCTGTCAATAGCATTGCCTGTCTTATCAAACACGTTACCGATTGTATGCTCAACGTTCTGTGTAATATAACCAGAACCGGTTGTTGTACCATCGGCGTTTGTCTTTCCAACCTTGGTAAGATTGATCATGATGGCGATTAATGCCATAAGTGCGATTACAACTACTGCAATTTCAAGAATGTGTGCTACGGTTTCTTTCATTTTTCTTTTGTCCTTTCTTTTTCTTATCGTTTTCTAAAAACAGCCTCCAGCCTGCAGCTCAGGCGGGATGCAGGCCGTTCTTTTAGATAAATGTGCAACTTTACTGCTTGCCAGTATTTGTGCTGCTGTCAATAGCATTGCCTGTCTTATCAAACACGTTGCCGATTGTCTTTTCAACGTTTTGTGTAATATAACCAGAACCGGTTGTTGTACCATCGGCGTTTGTCTTTCCGACCTTGGTAAGGTTGATCATGATGGCAATTAACGCCATAAGCGCGATTACAACTACTGCAATCTCAAGAATGTGTGCTACTGTTTCTTTCATTTTTCTTTTTGTCCTTTCTTCTTTGTGCACATGGTTGATAAGTTACTTTTATCTCCCGTAATGGCGGAAGTTTTCATTTGATAAAGCGCGTTTGCTTTAACCGCCGTAAGTATGATTTTTTTTTCTAATATTTTTCATAAACACGAAAAACTTTATGATTTTTTTAGCATTAACTTGAACATAGTGTCAGATATGTAGCCCAGATGTGTCTCACTCATTTCCTGCATAAATCTCTCCGCAAGAGCGTCGAGTGCTGCATTGTACTTCATGCGGTCTTTGAGACAGTTCTTACCCATTGTGTTTTTGTTTTTCAATGTGTTTGCAATGCTAATTAAAAGCCCATAAAGAGATCTTGTTTTTTCAACACACATTTCTGTCTTTTTCAGATAATAATCTTCTTTGTTTTTCACAATGACTACATCGCTGCTTCTGTCAACGAAATTGCCATTTTCGATAAAACAGTTCGCGCAGTACTCTGCATCCAGATCTTTGTTCTCCTCTATAAACTTCTCAATATCGTCAAACAGAGCATATGTGCTGATTGCCATTGTTCTGGCTTCATCCTCATTTCCCGTCTGTATTTTTGAAGCGATAGCATCAAAGGCAGCAATTTTATCCATCATCATGTCTGTAATCTGCTGTGCTGTCATAGTAATTCCCCTGTATTCTTCTATATAAAGAAGAAGTAAATTCCTTTCTTTTGTATTTTCCTATTTCCGTTCATAGTATGATTTATTTTTTGCCTAAAATAAAAAGCGCGCAAAAAAGACCTTTCTATATAAAGCTTGTTTATATAGAAGGTCCTTTTTGCGCGTTATGCCGCTTCTTATATAGTCACAGATTCGTTTTTGTGGAATCTATCATACTTACGGTAAGAAAAGTAGAAAAGACAAATGGAGGAAACTAAAATGGCAAAAATAATAAAGGAAACAAAAAGAGCAGGTCTTAATCTGCTTGCAACACTTTGGGATGTTCAGGACAAATTGTTCTGGCATCAAAAGATTACTTTTGAGGAAGTAATGGCATGGGGCTCATTCATCGCGTTACTTCTTGTTTTCTGGATAGCATGCAATGCCATCCATTAAAAAATAGCCATAATAAAAAGCGTCTGTTTACACACAGGCGCTTTTCTTCTGCGTCTCTCAGCGCAGCAGGCTGTTAAGAATACCTGAGAAAACATAGTTGATTTCATCTGCAAGCCCTTTCGGATCTGTATACAGCCAATATGCAAAAGTCGCTATCAATGACCATTTTACTGGTTTTTCAATACACCAGAAACCAAAATGTCTTCCAACAAGCCCCCTGATAATCCATATCCCGGTGTTCGTTCCTTTTCTTGAATTGCATTTTCTGCACGCGGGAACAAGGTTTCTCGTGTCGTTAATGTCGTTTATTCCATTTAATCTTAAGACCATTTTCCAGAACCTTTTATGACGTCCTTTTAATACCTTGTTTACAGGTATCAGATGATCAACGGTAATATCGTCTTTTTTCTTTATTCTTCCGCAGTATGAACAGTGATAATGCTTTCTATGACTGCGTAGTCCCTTGTTTGTCTTAAAAAAATTGCATCTGTAATTTGCGCTTCTTTCATTGTTAAATCTTTCCATATAATAAGTATGATTTTTGTTTTTCAGGATTTTCTCAACGAAAAAAGCACTCCTTTTAAGGAATGCTCTTTTTGAACGTGCTGCTTATGCCATTGGCGGAACCGGCGGCAGATCAGGCTCATTGTCAGACATATTCTCTGGCTCCTCAAGATCGTCCGGATTGTACTTCGGAACAAAGGCTTTCTTTGCCTCGTACCCTGTCATGGCAAGCTTTTGATAGTAAGGAGCTGACACCCTCTTCCACCATTTTGCCATTATGCGAAGCTCAGCGTATTTTTCAACTGTTACCCTGATGTACTTCTTCTGCGTACCATTGCAGCCGGTGATTACAACCGGTTTTTTCATACCACGGGCAATATTGACCTTCTTTGAGCCGTCCTTTCCTGTTACATGTTCCCAAACTACAGGATAGTAACCCTTGTCATTAGGCTTTGACGCAGCAAGGAGCTTTCTTAAGTCCCCATTTAAAATGTCGTCACAGAGGATGTCAAAAACATCTGTGTCAATATACACGTCACAACCCTGCCCATGCTGTCCTTTTGTTACAAATGACATCTTCACCTTGTCAATGCCAAATGCGGTATACACTCTTACAAATGTATTGAGTGTGTAGAATTCCGCGAACTGGCCTGTTGCCAGCACGTCTTTTTTTAAATCTTTCATTTTGTTGATTCCTCCTTGTTTTCTTTTTTTTATGTACTATAAGTATGATAGATTTTGTTCTGCCCGTTAGCTTTCCATATGAAAAAGAGCCTCCTTGTGGGATAGCTCTTTTTATGCGAAACCTTCAGATACTAAAACATTCTGTAGAAATATCTGAAATTGAAGTTGTCTACAACTACAGTTCTTGTACTTCCGCCTTTGCAGTGGCAGAACAGTTTGTTGCCGTCCGCATCGAGGCCTACGTAGATTCCTACATGGCCGGTATGCTGTCTGACGGCTTCACCGGATTGTGCGGCAGCAGCATCTGCGGCTTCTCTTGTATCATACGCAGTGTTTCCTGCTGTCCAATATGTGCCCCTGTCGTTTAGCATACCAAGGTCTCCCGGCTGTAATTCATCCTCGCTTATCGGAGATGCATGCCTTGCGATTGCATATGTAGATTCAAAGCCTTCATTGTGAACACCTGTTGTGTTCCAGTATACAAAGCTTATGAATCCGGAACAATCAAGGCCTGATGTTTTTTCATCCCATGATGTCTGCCAGTCAGGGCTTGACGGTTTTCCACCCCAGACATACCTGATCCTGCCTTGAGATGAAACAGCTGTGTTGACGGCCTGCATTCTCTGTGCGTCTATATTGTAATAACCGTAAAAAGAACGCTCGGCAATATCTTTGTCTGCTTCGTATATGCTGTTTATCTTTCCGTCATACATATCCGAAGACCCAAGGGCTGCGGTTACGCCTGCTGTCAGAAAGTTATTTTTTGACGGAGCTTTTTTTGAAGCATTTTTATATTGTTTCATTTCTTCAATATCCGAAGTAACCTTGTCATGTGCATCAGCCAGTCCTTTACAGTTTGGATACACAGCCATGTCGGCTTCCATAGCCGCTTTTTTTGCTTCAAGAAGATCTATTTCATCGTTTGTTGTCATCTGCTGCTGTTCTTCTGCATGAACAGATGTCTGTGCTCCTGTAAATACTGTTGTTGTCATCGCCGCTGCAAGCATTCCTGCAACGACTACTTTTGTAATTGTTGTGTTCCTCATTTTGTTCTTTCTCCTTTTCTCTTTGTATCTTCAAACATAGGGAGTATGATATTTTTTTGAAATGCAAAAATACAGCTCCTTACGGAGCTGCATTCGATTATTTTTTTAAAAAAGGTCATCATCATTCCCGTTGTCTGGAATATTTGGAATAACAGGGTTTAAAATCACACTGTCCGACTCATCATATGAAGGAATTTTATTTCTTTCTTCCTCATCCTTCTTTGACTGTGCCTTCTGTGCATCGCGTATTACAGTGTTCGTATATTCCGCATTCACCTCTTTAATCTGGCTTACACGCTTTTTGATAGCTTTGGATTCCTTTTTCTCTTCAGGCATTTCAAGAACTGTCGGCTTTGTATCCCACTCAACCTGCACATCAGACCAGTCTTCGCCTTCTTTTTCAAATTCTTTTGTAAGGTCTTCTTCAATCTGTTCTGCCGTTCTCTTTCTTGATTCTTTATATTCTGCAAGTTCTTTTTCTTTTTTTGTCTTTTCCTCTGCTGCTTTGGCTTTTTTATTCGACTTTACTTTAAATACAATAAAGCCAACTGCCATTATTGCCAGAAAAGTTCCACACATTATAAGCGAGCTGTAATCTTTCTTATCTTCTTCTTTTACTGCCTTTATCTTTTTATTTACTGACTCTCCATTTGCATCAAAGCCGTCGGATGAATCGGTAAGTGCAACGAGGTTAGCTGAATCCGTGAGCGAGTAAAATGTTGGGCCGTCCATATCGACTGTATCCTCTTTGCTCGCGCTTAAATTTTGCCAGTTCTTAGGCAGTTTTGTTTTTGAACATATAACATCTTTTACCCCTACAGCAGACATCTGCGCTATCCAGGAGCCACCCGTTTTTGGATATTCGATATAATATACATCTACATTGTAGTCACTCTGACCTATTGACATGTAATCGCTGCGTGTCTTTTTTACAATGGAAAATCCATTTTCGTAAGTCCTGTTCGATCCTGCATAAATCTGCTTTTCCGGATTAAAAAAAACAAATTCCGGAGAGTTTCCGCTGTAGATAACCTGAAGACGTGTAACATCATTTTCAGCGACGTCAAAAGACATATTGATATACTGTTCATAATTTGTAAGTGCGCCAAGATTATAATAAGAATCGCTATTTATAACGCTGTCTGAAGCCGGATAAGGCCTTGCTGACAAATCTATCTCTGAGTCCTGTCTTGTTGAATTTTCATTTTCCTCAACAGACCGCTTTTTCGTCTTTTCCAAATTGTAACCGGGTGTATCACCAATATCCCCTGCCGCTGGGTTATCTTTTTCGCTTTCATTCTCGCTTAAAGGTTCACTGCTGTCTGTATCTGCTGTCTGCGACTGAACTGGTGTATCCGCATACACGCATGCTGATGGAACCGCCATAAACGCGGCAGACAATGACAACGCTCCTGCTATTGCAATGCCTTTTAAATTTGTTTTGTCAAATAGTTTATATTTAATCATTTCGTCCTCCTGTTTTAGTATATTAAGAGTATGATTTTTTCTTTACACAAAAAAGAGCCTTGAAAGTTCAAGACTCTTCGTATATTATCCGCACAGTATCTTATAGTATTGGAAAAGTTTTTCCATGCTCTTTCAAATAGCTTCTTATCGGCTTTGCCCTGCTAAATCCCATCTCAAGGGCTGTGTAACCAATTACTGCCGCGTCCTTTACGTCTGTGACATCTGCAAGATCAATAAAATATGCTCTTTTTGCTTCGTCCTTATACATCACTGCGCCTTTTCCAAGCATTTTTTTCTTTTTCAGAGCATTTCTCAGACGCATGATACAGTCAAGCGATTTCGGAGTCTGCCTCATTGCAAAAAGGCAGTTCTCCTGAGATTTATCATCATTCTCATTATACTCATCGCATTCATATTCATCATCATCCTCGTAACCACAAAGCTCATTCAAGTTCATGCTGTGCCCTCGCATGTCTGTTCCTTTGCCTGCAGCCTGTTTTACCTTCAGCTTATCTGAAAGAATTCTCACAAACAGTTCTACTGCCTGTGCAAAAACAAGGTCATCTGCACGTCTGACATCATCTGCGAAATATTCAGTTTCCTCAACAAGATGTCCGATACTGTCATCCTGATCAAAATCTGCCGCAATAATCACATAATTATCAAAGCATGCCATATTAAGATGTGCTCGGTTTTCTTCCTTTTGGGTAGATCTTATTATGTCTGCTATTTCCGGTATCTGTGCCACAAAATCCATTACCGCCTGTGGATTAAACCGCCCGTCTGTTATAATTCCATTATCCTCAACTTCCTCATTAGTTATCACCACCGCATATCTTAAGTTGTCTTCAACTTTTATAATTTCCATAAAAACCTCCTTAACAGCCATCCAAGCTGTATCCGGATGGCTGCTTGTTTCCCTTACTGCCTTGAATCTTTGAGTTCTTTTTTGAGCTTTTCTATCTCTTCCCTGAGCCTTTCATTTTCAGCTTCAAGCTCTTTATATCTAAGTTCTTTTGAGCGCTTTTCTATGGCTTTCTCATCAACTATGTCAGCGGCTGTCACCGGTCCGTCATCAAATATCTCTGTGCATGCTTTTCTGACCTTTTTTGCTTGCGCATCAGACATGTCATTGTCCCTTAAGACCTTCTCGAAATTATCTTCTGTAATTTCAAAGTCAGCAAGGCTTTTGCCGAAGGACTCTGCCTGTTTATCAAGATCCACACATATACCGACCATTCTCCTGTCGAGTTCATCATCTGAATCTGTTGCATATCTGATGGCCTGCTCAAACATGCCCCTCTTCATTTCTGACGGTATAATCGGCTTGCAGCCAAGTCCTTTCTGAATAAATTCCTCATGCAGTTCTTTTGGCTTTTTGGCAAAAAACAAGGCTTCGTGAATATCCGTGCTTCTGTCATTAAACGACGGAAACAGGAATGCACTTTCAGGTGCTCCCACAACCCAGTCGCGTACTCTTGAGCCTATCTTATTTTCGTCTTTCTTGTATCCGAGGGCAGGTTTTGAGAGCTCTACCGGACAGATGCTGCAGATAAGATATCTGTACACTTCTTCTGACTCGTCAATGCTTGCATTATCGCTGCCTTTCTTTATAATATCGTAGTTGTCAAGATACAAAAGAATAAGGTAATTGCCGGGATTGTCGTATGTATCAATGACATGGTCATAAAAGGTATTAAGCAGCTCATCATTCTTTAAGTCACTGTCTCTTAATGCCATGAGCATCTGCTGGCATCCGCCCGGTTTTTCCTCTTCAAGCGGAAACTCAAGGTTTAAAAGATTGTTTCCAAGCTTTCCTCCAATCGACTTCTTTGCAATGTCAAGATACTTATAAAATTCATCATCATCTAATGATAAAAATGTATTTCCCATTGTAAGTATCTTGTTCTTGCCTGAATCCACATAGCATCCGCATACTCTTGAAAAAGATGCTTTGTCCTTTGTCTGTTTCTTTCTAAGTTCCAGTACTTCTTTTTTATTCATCTCTGTTCCTCCTTTAACACATTTGAAATTGAATTTGCTACTTCTTCCGCCTGAAAAGGCTTAATGATAAAATCTTTTGCTCCGCGCTTTATTGCGTCGAGGACCATTCCCTGCTGTCCCATTGCTGATACCATGATGATTTTTGCATCAGGAAACTCTGCAGTTATGTTTGAAACAGCCTCAAGCCCGTCACAATTTGGCATTGTAATGTCCATTGTCACAATGTCGGGTCTAAGTTCTTTGTATTTTTCAAGAGCTTCATTGCCATCACAGGCCTCCGCAGCAAATTCATGTCCTGCTTTTACAACAATGTCTTTTAACATCATGCGCATGAATGCCGCATCATCCACTATCAAAATTTTAGCCATTCTTCTTTCCCTTCCTAAAGCAGAAATCTTAGTCCGCTTAAATATTTTTCTTTTCTTCTTTCTGAAAGAGTTTCCGTCTGGTTCAGATGATCCTTCATATCTGCCAGTTTTACCAGCCATGCCATCTTTCCTGGTCCCATTCCTGAGTTGTTTCTTAATTTCTGACAATATTCATCATAATTCTCATCTTTCCCTTTTGTGACGAGGGTGAGAGCCATTTTGACCGCGTCATTTAGATTTTTGTATATTTCGCTTTCTACAAAATCAGTATCCTCCACTAGGTCGTGCATATATGCCAGTACTATGCAGTCGTTTCGCATTGCATCCGGAACGCCCGGGCATTCTGCGACGTAGTCTGCAACCCTGCACACATGCTTGTATGTCGAAGAATTGTGATATTTTTCAGCAAGTGCTTTTGCCTGATTAATCGTTGGACAGTACATTTCTTCTTCCAAGTTTCCTTTCTTTTCAAATTTTGTTTACATTACAAGTATGATAGAATTTTAATTCGCTTATGGCTTTCCATATAAGATTAGTAGATAATTCCATATTCAATCCCAAAAAACACGGCTATTGCAAGTGGATACAAGAATCCTCCCATGCCGATTATTTCAAGCCATATATTAAGCGCGCGTTTCGCCTTGTACACGGCAGCCACTATTCCAATTGTAAGTATCCATGCCGCAAAAATAAGCATCAGGATAAAAAACTGCAAAATCATATAAACTCCTTTCGCCCCCGGTCGTTATATACAACAAGTATGATATTTTAGACAGCTGCTTATAGCTTTCCATATAAAAAAGGAAGAGCCTCTTTGAGAGGCTCTCTCCTTTTAGCAATGCTTCTTATGATGCGTCTTGTCCATGATTATGTTAATTGCTGTGTCTTTTCTTATTTTGCTGCCATGCTTCTTCTTGTGTGTATAAGCGGCAACTCTTGCATTGACCAAACTTTCTCTTCTCATTGCTTCCCTCCTGTGTTATAATACTTGCATGGGGAGTATGATTTTTTATTTTTATAAAAAATATCATACTTACAATGCGAATCATCTTAAGCTAATGCCATTGCTCAAGTAGATATTCGCGTTTTCTCTATTTTTCTTTTTTAATCAGGGGCCGGGAGACTTAGGTTTTCCGGCTCTGCGTGCGTCATGACACATATTCAGGCATTCTTATATGGAAAGCTGTTCGCGGACTTCAATTCTGTCATACTATATATGTAAAAAATATGATAAAATAGAAAAATGAGGTGTATTTATGATAACAGACAGACAGTTGAAAAATATTGGCGACAACGCATTTTTAAAGACCTTCAGCAGCATGCAGCTTCTTGGATTTACTGTGCTTTATTATAATTTTAATTTCAGTACTGAAAAACTGACCCAGTTTAACAAGGCACTGCATGAATATAACGGAGAATTATCAGGAAATTTTGATGCTTTTGATGAAGCAGAGAAAAAAATCGAAAAAATATGGAATGTATCCCTGCCCCACAAGGTCAAAGAATTTCCATACCGTGCTAAAACATACATAATAGGCGGGCTCCCGAAAGGCGGGATGCAGGCTATTAACATGGCAGTTGTAGAATCAAACCGCGCTATTGAGTCATACATCGTGCTTTCTTTGAATGTGCTTATGCAGATGGATAAAAAATTTGGCAAGACACAGTTTGACTGCTTTTATGAAAATTTAAAAACAAACTCCATGAACTATGCAAACGGTATGAGGGACGAATTCATCATGGAATATTTCAAGGAACAGATTAACATTAATATCACAAAATAGGAGAAACATGTATGGATTACACTAAATTTAAAGCGCTGTACGGCGCTGGAACACAGTATGCGACATGCTTTGTTTTTAATGCATATAAAAAAGACACAAAGGTATTTACAAAGAAAAATATGGAAAGCATAGGGATTGATCCCACTGCTCCATGCAACCTCAAAGAGACGCCATGCGGAATACGCTTTGACATTGACGGTGAAACCATTGAAGCGGCCAAGAAACTGACTGCTCTTTTCCCGGGAAAATTTGTTTTCGCATGTGAATACTGGAATGAAGATGTGAGTTTTGAAGGCTATATAGACGGCGGGAAATGCGATGATATTGCATGGGCCGCGCGATACAAAGGCTATCTGCCACGAGATAAGGAAAAACCTGAATATGTAGCTCCGATAATTGACTTTATTTACCGGCGTATTGCTTTCACGACTATATCAGCGCTGTATATGCCGGTTGAAAAAGCGAAGAAACTTTACGACGAAGGCAACAGACGCAGGAACATTATGTTTGATGACAAGCCTCCGAGGCTGTTTGGAATATTTTAGAAAGAAAAAGAGCGGACTTTCCCGCTCTTTTCTTATGGCATAGGCGCATGGATAGGCATTACAACCTTGCTTCCGTCAAATATGTTGAAAAATGCCAGTCCTGCCAGGATAAGCAGACATACTGCTGCAGCTGTTACAATAATGATGAACAGCCATTTTTTCCATCTGTTCATAAGCCCCCTCCTTTCGATGTTTTCTTTCAAAGAGTATGTTTTTTTGTTTTCAAAAAAAAGAGCCCACAAACCGTGGACTCTTCTTTTTCATTTGCCGGAATTAACCATTTTATCATATGGTTCAATGGCGTCAAAAAGCGCTTCCCGCACTTCTTTGTTGCCCTTCGCCAGCCTGATAACATGGTCAATTCGGTTATTGACCGCCTCCCACTGCTCATCTGTCATGGACAGCGGACCGACTCTTTTTATTGGATCGATGATTAAAGTTATTTGCTTTTCGGTCCATTGTTTTTGTTTTGGAGTCATAAAAGCCTCCTTATAAAATACCTACTGGGTCATTGTCATTTCCCCAGTCAAGCTTTTGGCCGCATAACGGACAGATTTTGTCGTCATGCTCCTTGTTCACCTCTCTGCCGCATGTGCAGTAAGCATATATTTTTGTACCGTTTCTAAGTCTCCACTTCTTTAATTTTAAAGCTTTACTCATAATCTTTTCCTCCATTTTCTTTTTGTAAGAGGCAATTTTCGTTGTCTCCAGTTGTCATTTTTTACATTTAAAGTATGATATTATTTTAATTTTTCGGTTTCCGATACATGAATTACCAACTCCTATGCGGTGCATAGCTCCTATGGAAGTGGTATCTGGGTGGCAGCGGGACACTTACGTCTTTCGAACTTAAAAATAAGCTGTCTGCCACCTGCCGAGGCCGTTCACGCGGCCGCTATCCCTTTTACAGGAATGCTTAGGGGATTCAGTTCGTGGAATCCTGACACTTCAGGTGATGCGAGGAATGAAAAATCAGTTATGCCATTCCATGCATCAGATATAGCCTTGCGCATGATATTTGCAGCGCCGTTGCAGTCGGCATTGATGATCATGCCGTTAGAGCAGCGGTAAAGACTGCGGGTTATGCGCATGCCGGAAAATACTGCGTTTTCATCATCAGCGCCGTAAACAGGAATGTATTCCATACCTTCCGGCTATATCTATTCTAGCAGAAATCTAAGGTTTTTCCCTGACTACTGCATTTTCTTGTGTTTCCACGCCAAAAGTGAATACCCTATTCCACGTTTTTCTCCAATCCTGACGAATATTTCGTTTTCTGACGTCCTGTCGCCATATACTTCGCGAATCTTAACGGCGTATGTACGGTCAGAAAATCCTGTATCATCGTCCTCAACAAATATTGAAGACAATTCTTCGTCAAAACAGCTCAAACTCGAATAATTCTGACGCGGCTCCGGTCTCTCAAATATATCATTGTAGATAATATAATAAGTACATATGTTTTTAAGGTGGATAAGTGCAATATTTGATGCAAATACTGCGATTATGTTAACAGTAACTAAAAGCATCATTGGAAGAGAAGCAGACTCTTTCTGTTGAAGCAATAACGGTAGAATGTTAACTGTCGGCAAAATCACCATTATGAAGAAAAACATTGTTGCACCTTTTAACAATGGAATATACATTGCTTTCGACATTGCTTTTCTGCCTTTTGCTTTGAGTTTTTCTGCTACGGGTTCATCAATCATCCAGTGGATCTGTTTGTTGGCTGTTTTGTCCTGAATTGTTTTAGTTAACATGTTTTATTATCTCCTTTGTATATTTCCTGTTTCCTAAAGGTCACAAACACCGGGTTCACACCTGCACCCGGAAAACTATCTGACCGCCTCTGAAGTGCACATCTCTTTCACACAACAAAGCAGTATTCATTCCTTAAATCGAGAAAATCATCCATGAGTAGCTTATCTAAAAGTTCATGAAGATGTTCTCTTGTCGGCGAAATCACATAGACTTCATCGTACTTGCCATTAACAGCCTTAAAACTTAAAGCGCGCCAATGGCGCATATCTTCAGACCATTTACCCCGAGCTGTTAACTCGGTTTTGGCGCGTGAACATATGGTATCACCGGAACGGCCTATTAGCATAATAGACTGCAAATCATTGTAGAAATGTGTCCTTTCCACAGCGTATATGTTCCCATCAGTTGCCATTATTCTCATTATTCATGTTCCTCCCATAATTTTCTTATTGTAATTGCTTTTGCAAGGGCATTGCTGCTTTTTTCCATAAACCCATGTAAGGTTGTACAGAGTGACTTTAACATTTCTGTTTTCCTCATATGGTAAAATTCTTGATACTACCGAATCATTTGTAAAATCCATATCATATAATAGGAACAGACTCTCAACAAATGCATCAAACTCTACGCCTGAGAGAACTTTTTCCTCAAAATGTCCATCAATGTATTTCACTATAGCCTCTGTGTTTTTGTTGGTATGTAAGATTTTGATAAACTTTACATTTGTATCGCAAAGCAAATTATATACTGCAGGGTACCGTAATTCAGTGACCTCGTGCCACTGTTCACCTGCTCCTTTACTTCATACAGTTTCTTGAGCACATCTTCTTTTCTGATTAAATTATTCATGAGCTTTCTTCTCCTCATCACTTACTGTCTGACTGCTTTTGAGGTTCAACACCTTTATATACTACTGTGCCATCTTGAATATAAATCAATGAAGGATTATCATATTCTTCATATCTCGTATATCCAATAAATCCCTCTGTAGCAATATAAGGTGCTTACCAATGCAAAAACTTATCAATCTCATCGTCATAATCTTTCAAATTTGCACGTATATTAACTTTGTAACATTTTAAAATATATATATTATACATGTTTGTCACCTTTATACGGTCGAGTTGATATTATTTATAGTATCTAAAATCACAGTTTTGTCCTAAAATTAGTAGACCTTTTCGTGATTTCTGCACCTCTTCTGCCTTTTCTATTTTCGTGATTTCTGCACCTCTTCTGCCTTTTCTAGTTTCATCCACCCTAGCGGGCATTTTTAATTCTACAGAACGAAATTGAATTCTGACATTATATACACATTAATATATTTCATCAGCTTCTTCATTGGTTAGAAATGCCCGAACCATTTTCATGTTGAATAAAATTGGTAACACTCTACTCATCTTCTGTTCTCTCCTTGTAACAACAATACACAATCGGATTATCAGCATCACATTCACAGTTGTTCCAGTCGATATCTTCCAATGCTCTGTCTTTTGCAATCTGTTCTGCTTCTTCCTGTGTATCAGCTTCGATGTCATCATAATCAATCGAAAGTTGCAAACCCACGCTTGCATTCCACTTAGCCATTCACTCCACCGCCTTTCATAAACACAAGCCAATGCGTATTAGCTCTTTTATTTCCAAATACAGGCTTGTAATCTATATTTTTTAGTATTTCTGACAACCTTATCTGTTGTTCATTCCATTTAAAAATGAGTGTTCCATACGGTTTAAGTACTCTCATACATTCGCTAAAACCTCTCTTTATATCACTTGGCCAAGTGTCTGTTAATTTTCCATATTTCTTAGCCAGCCACGAATTATCGCCAACTTTAATTAAGTGAGGTGGATCAAACACAACTAAATGAAATGTGCTGTCAGGAAAAGGAATATTACGAAAATCCCCTATAACGTCTGGCTTTATTTTCAGTTTACGTCCATCGCAAAGAGTATCTTCTAATTCTCTGCAGTCCATAAAAACTACATTGGGATTGCTTTTATCAAAGTAAAACATTTTACTTCCACAGCATACATCCAGAATTGGCTTCATCTAACTGTTCGCCCTCCTATTCCAAGCTTCAATGGCTTTTTTCGTACTTCCCTCGATATTTTTCATAGTATTATCCTCATTACTCGTGTTTGGGCAAAATCCCTCTGTTTGTGCGCCACATTTACATGCGCACCAAATTGTCAAACCATAAGATTTCATAACTGCTTTAATTTTTGCTTCTCTACCACAGAATGGGCATGGTCTTAATTCTTTACTCATTGTTCATCCTCTTTTCTTCTAGGTCGTTTCACTTCTGATTGAAGCCATTCTAAATGCCTTGAATAGCAACTACCAAGTGACGGACAATTATCCTTGTCATTACAATTAGCAAAGCAATTATCACATCTTGATTTATTAAACAATAGTTCTGCCAACTCTTCATCCGACATATTCCTTATCTTGTCGGCATTAGTGGGCACTTTGCGATCTGGTATTCCACTCGTACACCCACTCAGGCTAGGGATTTCAATATGGTCCAAGCAGATATTTGCATTGCTGCACTTGTTACATTTCATTTTATAAACGCTCCTTTTATAAACGCTCCTTTTGTAAAACGGTCCAATAATTATTTATCATTTTTGAATTATAGTTGCGTATTATCGTTTCCAATAATTCATCCAGTTCGCCTATTTCAATAACTACTTCTGTATTAAGTTCTGATAGCAATAAGAAATACTTAATTTTTTCAGCCTGATTTAATTGATTCCATAAACTGTCAAGAAAAATAAAACGATACCGGCCTACATCTTCACCATCCTGCTTAGCCCATTCAATAAGGTTAAATATATTTGAACTATAATGATGATTACATTTTAATAATGTATTTTCATTAATATTTGTTATGTGTGGCGTCACTGCAGGGAGAACATCTTGTTTATATTTCAAAAATATCTTTGGAAAGACCTTTTCATAAACATCTACATGAGCACCTATTTCTTCTGGATAACAAATAATATTTACTTTATTATCTTCCTTCACATTTGATAAAATATAAAATGACTTTCCACTGCCGGTTTTTCCAATTACAATTCTATGTAACTTCTGATATTTATTTTTCATAATTTAATTTTCACCCTTCATCCTTTCATACTCAGCAAAATCAATTCCTTCTCTTCGACATTTTAAGATATCTCTAAACAATCCGTCCAATCCGTCTGGATGGCAATCTTTTCTACCTCTTTCGCCATATGACAGTATACTCTTTGCTTCTCTCTGTTCTGCATCAATGTTTCCATAACAAGAATGTCTTTAATCTCATTCATTTCCCTCACCTCCGCCAATTGTTTTTGATTTTGTATTAAGTATGATAGATTTTGTACCTATCTATAGCTTTCTATATAAGTTTTGCTTTGCCGTTCCCGGCGCCATCCTTCCCTCGTCTAATCGCCTTTTTAAAATTTGTATACAAAAAAGAGGCACATAACCGCACCTCTCTTTTTTGTCAAACAGACTATATGACCTTGCCTTGAAGCTCTTCCAACAACTCCTCGCAGGCCAAAATCATTGTTCCACACAGTATCTCCGACTTTGCAAGGCAGCCTCAACAACTTCCCCTACTCTTCCAAATCTTCATATTCCGCAAGCTTGCTCAGAACTGATTTCTACTCATACAATGTCCTTTCTCATTTTACGACCTTGCTAAATAGCCTTTCCCAGTTCCTCTTTTCTTTTCTCGATAGCATCCTCTATCTTGTCTTCTGCTACCATCTTCCACGAAAGTTCGAAGTATGGTGTCTCTTCAAACAGCATTTCTGCAAGGACCTGTTTTCTCACTGTCTCATCCGTGTATACCTCCTTGAAATCTTCGATGCTGCCGTAAAATGCTTTTATGATTTCTTTGCAGCTATCGTCATAATTACCATTGTCGTCAAGCCAATCTCTTAGGCAGACGCTTCCACTGACAAGCAGGTATCCATCCTCAGCATATCTGCCTTCTACGAATTCCCATTCGTCATCACTGATTTTCCTTGTCCACTGAAGGTCATCAGGCTTGTCCCACGCATGGTACCACTGACATTCAAAGGACTGCAGCTTCGCCTGCTGCATATAGTCATCCTTGCTGCAAGTACTCTTTGCATTTTCAATACAGTCCTGTCCGTCACATATGATACGGCCATCCTTAATCTCAAGGTAAAATTCGTTCGTGGAGCCTAGTATCGTTACATCCTTTACCTTGAATTTTTCAGCACCAATCTGTTGAACTTCATAACTTGCCCCGTCCAGCTCAAGATATGCCTTTATCATTTCCATGTTCCTGTTTTCTTTCTTCCTGTTTTCTTTCATGGTTCTCTCCTCTTCTCTTTTTTTTATATAAAAAGTATGAAAGAAAGTTGAAAGATGAGAATTATATATGGTAGCGTCATCTCATATAGAAAGGCATAAATTCTACTTGCATCTATCATACTCTACATGGATGAATTAGCAGGTAAGGATGACGTAAAGATGAGAGTGAGTATCAGAAGGCTGCCGAAAATGGAATACGTACAACCCACACATTTCATATATGAAGAAAAAAAGATGCTTCACGATAACGGTAAATAATATGTGGTTTTAATAGGAGGAAAACAATGGGAAAATACAAAAAAGCATTTAAAAAATTAAATAAAGCAATCGCCAATAACGATCATGTGTCACATGAACTGACTTTACTGTCAAAGGATATCTCAAACCAGCTCAAGAAAAAGAAAAAAGATACAAAGAAAAAGCAATGTAAAACAGGTCATTATTTCAAAGGCAATACGGAAATCATAGACTGCTACACAATCGTAGTCAAGCGGCCGGATAGCGATAAATATGTAGGCTTACCCGACAATGATTATTCTTGTGTCAATGAGGAACTGCATAAATATGAGTTTGGAGAAACAACATCATGTGGCAAGTGTTGGCAGGAAACCAGTATACATGGCTCATATAACTTGGATTATATGAAAGAATACTGTGATTGCCTAAACAGAAACATTGAAGCAATCAGCGCATATAATTGGGGATTTGGATTTGAAAAAAGATATGACAAAGTTGAGCACTTCAGAATTAAACACATCCATATCGAAAGAGAATCAGAGTTGATAAAGATGACCCCCGCACACTCGCGACTTTAGTCGTGAGTTAGGTGGTCAACCTTGCGAATATAAAATGGAGACTTTCCACTGCCGGTTTTTCCGATTACAATTCTATGTAACTTCTGATATTTATTTTTCATAATTTTAATTTTCTCCCTTCATAACCACAAAGACCCCAATTAATATACCTATTGTCCAGTTGGAATTCCCATAATCCATAAATATCTTTGACAAATTATGTATCTTTTTACATGTCCTCCTATTTTGAATTGATTTTCATTTCTTTGTCACCAACATCTAACTTTCTTTTCAAATATTGCAACAGATTATTTTCCGAAGACATCCTTTATCACTATCTTTTCATCTGAATTAATCTTATCTAAGATTATTTCATCCTTTTTATCATCATACTTATATTCATAATATTCATCGCCATTTACAATTAACTGCTCATCATTATGCAGCTTCACATCAGCGTTGAAATAATCAGCCATCGCATTTTTTATACTGTAAAAAATCATTCTGTCTGAAACAACAAAGCCTATTAATGATATAGCAAATATAAATAAACATATTATGAGAATACAAGCAGCTGTCGTTTGACACTTATCTATGAATTTATATATTTTTTTTGTTCTTAACTGTTTTTTGTCTATACATAAAAGTACAAATGATAGCAAAAGTACAATAAGCGTCAAAATGAATAAGTCTCTAAAAATAGAATATATATTATACATCTTTGTCTCCTCTAAAGTGGTCGGGTTGATATTATTTATTATTATATATAGTGCCTGAAATCACAGTTTTGTCCTGAAAATTCACAGATATTTTCCTACAATCTTATCTCGAAACTCATTCATCTAATTGTGCCAAAAATTCGTCTCCGCAGTCGCAGAAATCCTTAATCATAGTTTTCATTAAGCTCCACGATAGACCGGAATGGTCCTGCTTTTTCATTACTTCAATTCCATCTGCAATAGATTTCTCTTTGACAGTTCTAATAATATCCAAGCACTGTCCAAGCTCAATTCCTTTGTATAAGTCACCAAGCCTGATTGGAACACATTCATTCCACATCTGCCACTTATCCTCAGACAGAACCTTATGCCCTTCGTCAATCCATATTTTTGTCAGTGCAGGAATTTTAGCCTTATACTCCTCTTCCCATCTATCGTATTCTTTTCTTCGTTCTTCCCGTTCTTTTCGTTCTTTCTTATATTGCGAATACGTTTTTCCTCCTATAGCCAGCATATAAGCATCAGCTGCTCCGGTTTGATTTTCGTTGTTTGCTTCTAACAAATTATTAATATCTTTTCCTGATACTGCATCTTTGACTGTTAATCTGCTCATGATTATTCCTCCCGTTCTTATATCTCTACATATATAGTGCCTAAAAAATCAGTTTTGTCCTAAAATTAGTAGATTTTTTCGTAATTTTCATAGCTACTTCCTCTTGATAATTGTTTCATACTTCAAGTCATCTTCAAACCGAAACTCAACAGTGCACGATTTCCCATTTTTTAAGGGAGGCGAAAACTGGCAATAGATATAATTGCTGCAAGAATAAGGATTCTCTTCACAATCAATTTCTATATCTGTGATTTTCTTCTTTTTATTGCTGTAGCCGGGATATATTCTTGTTTCATCATAAACAATAGCCTTAAACAGCTCCGCCCTGATATGATACGGCTCTGATTGTTCAAACATTTTCTCAATTCGGCACTGAACATATGCCAACAGTATAATAATCAGAAAAATCGCAACGGCCCCAACTATTGCCAACATACTGATAGGCCTAACACAAAAAACAAGAAGCTCTATGGAAATTGCAGTAAATCCAATAGCAATCAATATGCCAATAGCTACAATAAGAATATCATAATCGTGTAATTCCTTTACTATTTTGAACAGTCTTGGATGACCAACTTTCAGCTTTGCAAATGGCTCACCTTTAATTCTTGCATTGGTATATACCTCATCAGGAATGTTGTATATTATATTAATCTGACCATCATTGTCATCTGAATATTTGAATTTCTTTCGTATCTGCATACTTTTTCTCCTACAATCACTTTTTACACCGCACCCGCAGGATAAACGCCTGCGGATGGCAATAAATTTAACGGATATTCTACTTAAACAGCATAAGAATAAGCGGAATAACAAAGATAGCATACATAAGCAGCAGTCCAGAACATGATGCAATGCACTTAATGTTGTAACGTGTTTCTTTGTTCCAGCTCTTTCCAAAGATATTAAACTCAGTGAAATCTCCGCAGTTGTCCCATTTATACTTTGAAATCTCTTCCATTGGCAGGCGACTTTGCAGATTGAACTGTTTAAGCGTATCATTCAATAAATTTTTATCAAACTTGTCACCTTTCTTAAAATTCACCCCTGGAATCTGAATTCCAAATTTATTAAGTGTTTCGATTAATTCTTTAACGAGATGATCATTGTACGCATATTCATTAAGTATACGCACATCTTCATTTTGTTCAATGTTGGACACAATAGATCTGATCTTTAATACCGCTACGGTATATTTTTCATACAGACTGTAAAATTTGTACCACTTATCGTTCTTTCTTATTCTTCGTATCAGCTTCTTATTTCCGAAAATCGGAATATAAACAATGAGGAATATGGCTACAATATAAGCCAGTCCGATAAGAATGACCAAAAACTCGTTGCCAACAGTGAGGAAATAATCGCTCCACGTACTGTTGCTTCCGCCAAGGGAAGTGAGTTTTTCGAATGAGTCAATTAAGAATTGTAAGTATTTTTTCAGCATAATTTATTCTCCTTTGTTTTATATGTTCATGCGCGAAATTCATGTGGCGCCTTTTGTTTTTTGAGTCACAATGTCTTTTACCACCATTCCATCTCAGCGCATTTATCAATACAGTCCTTTACAATATCCTTGAAATCAGAAAACTTTGCGCAATCTGGACGTCCGGCATATCCGTAACAGATATCATCATTATAGTCTTTTATGATTTCCCAAATTGATTTGCAGTGTTCAGTATCCATTTTTCCACTACAGTCACTTTCATATAAAAAGTCAAGAACATTGCTATATTTCTCATTATATTTTGTGTCTAATTCTGCAATCTTCTTGTTATAGCAAGCCATGAACCTTTGTCGTTCATCTCCAACAAGAAACATCCCATCCGTCAGTTTGCTGTAATGCTCTGCAATGTCTGTTGCCGTAAGGTCTGCAACTTTCTGCCTCAACCTGTTAAATCCCGCAGGACCAAGATCTATTGAATAATTTGGACTTTCTATTGTCACTCCCATAATTTATTTTTCTCCTTTGATTGTCTTGATACGACATTTTTTGTTGGCAAACGGTATTCACATTTATTTTGCATAATCTTTTACTACAACTTCATACTCCGTTCCCAAAATGCTAAGAGCATCAATTTTCTTTATTTCTCCTAAAACTGTTGAGTCTTCTTCCTGAATTGTGAACACAGCACCAGGTTTTGGAAAATAACGTCCTATTGTTGAAAAAAGTTTTATTTCCCTGCCATTCGTACTAAGACTAAAACCCTGCAGAATTTTAAAATCAGAAATAACACCCTCGTCGAATATGAGTAAAACATCTTTTTTATTTAACCTCTTTATGTTGTTGATTAAAAAATCCCAAATATCATCAAACATGTGAAACCTAAGAGCTGAAGGGTAAGCATTATATATGTAATACTTGTTTCCTTTTTTCGACTCAAGTTCATACAAATCCTTTGTATCACAAAGGGTAAATCCACAATCTCTTAATTCATCTTTTTCTTTTTCAAAAATGGGTATACCGGCAAAAATTATGGTGATTCGATTACGATGATTTTTAGCCAGCTCCATGCATTCATATGACTTGCCGCTGCCACTCCTTCCGACATACATTCTTTTTATACTTTTCATAGCTTTCAATATTCCTTTCATTCTATCAAGATACAAACAAGACTTGATAGTTTTATCGTTATATATATAGCGCCTAAAAATCAATTTTGTCCCAAAAAATATTCGCTTTCCGCAATAATCATTATTTTGGTGCTAGAATAAAGACTTGTATAATCTATAGCACTATCATACTTTGTAAGTTCGTTCTTAAACAAATTCCACTTACTTATGGAATTATACAGAAAATCAAACAGTTTGAGTCTGTCTGAAAAGTATGGCTAGGAATATCACAGTCCTTACAGAATCGCTGTCTCAATTTGATCTCGTTGTTCATATATTTTCCCCTCTTTTTCTTTCTTGTCTACAATAAGTATGAAAGATTTTATACTCGTGTATTGCTTTCCATATAAAAAAGAGACCGCTTCCAGTCTCTTTTTTGTCAAAAGCATGGTTAAGATTCCTTAACCTCAACAACTTCCAGCTCGCTTTTCCAGTCGAACATGTCATCACTTAAGCTGTTTGCCAGATCAAGAGCCTCTGCTTCCGAGCAAGCCATGACCTTTGCAGTACCATGATTGACTGTATGAACGACAAACTCTTTCTTTTTTCTGACAATGTTCTCTGCCGCCCACACTGGAACGATAGTAACCGATACTCTGGTATGACCACGTACTGCGCCCCACATACCCGGTTCTGACTCAGGACATGTTATTGAAGCTGCAGCTTCTTTTGAAAATCCACTTAATCCTGTCAAGCTTAGCAACTCTGTGAAAATACCGTTTCTATCAGTCCTCTGGAACACTTTCCGTTCTTCTCCTTTTGAACCGGATATAGTCACTACGACTACAAAATCATCAAAAGAAAGCTTATCTTCAGACATCAGTCCATGTTCGATACAGTACTTTGCCATATGCAGTTCATGTTCTTTGCTGTCATACATCTTCACGACTTCCGGTGCAATTCCTCTGTCGAGAAACTCTGAGTATACAGCATCTTCATCGAGTCCTTCGGCAACAGCATTGTCCCAGATTTCTTTGAGCTTGGATGGCATATCAATATCTGCCTCTGTTTCAACGTATACAAGATGTCCCGCTGCATGAGAAGTCATGAAGAGTACTTCGAAATTATCGAAAGTTTTTACGACTGTATCATCACGCCCCTGCTCAAGCGCGTCACTTGACATCCTCCCACGGTTTGCACCATGGGATTCCTTAGATTCCTGGCAGGATCACCCTGTCATATAAACAGGGATATAGCTGCCGGTATTCAGGATTTACGTCCAATGATTTAATACGAAGTGTATTACTTTCTTAGGGACGAGGGAGTGATGCCGGACCCCTTTTTA
>OGDS01000334.1_pt1 | contig 50615 bp, 39 predicted proteins | sample 1570351 | NCBI WGS metagenome assembly OGDS01 (sample SAMEA2581974, study PRJEB24529) | metagenome | biome: Human gut stool | place: China | collected 2011
TACACTCTTTCCCTACACGACGCTCTTCCGATCTAATATGTGCTCTCGTGTGGTGGTAAAGTAACGTTGGCTCCTATTGCCAGTGTGAAGACCGAATGGAAATCGCCTCTCGAAGCTTTTGAAGATACGTTGGCTCATGAGAGAAAAGTAACCGCCCTGATTCATGACCTTTGTGTACTTGCCGATGAGGAAAACAAAATTGCCTTCAGCAGATACAGAAGACATTTTTCGGAAATCAAAAAAACAGTAAAGGATATCCTGAAGGAAGCGAAGGAGGAAATCGGCAATGCCATTTTCTCTGCCATGATTACCGGCAGCGGTGGCGTTGCTCTGGCAAAGGCGATTGGAGTGGAATTCATTCAGGAGGTGGTTGCGACAGCAAATGCCGTAGAAGCAACCGCACCCCAGACAGATGTTGCCATTGAGCTTGGCGGCGAGGATGCCAAGATTATCTATTTTGAAGGCGGCAACATAGAGCAGAGAATGAACGGTGTTTGTGCCGGTGGTACAGGCTCCTTTATCGACCAGATGGCATCCCTGCTCCAGACAGACGCTTCCGGACTGAATACATACGCGAAGGACTATGACACAATCTACCCGATTGCAGCACGTTGTGGTGTATTCGCAAAGACTGATATCCAGCCACTCATCAACGAAGGTGCAACAAAGCCAAACCTTGCAGCTTCTATCTTTCAGGCGGTTGTCAACCAGACGATCAGTGGTCTTGCCTGTGGTAAGCCAATCAAAGGAAATGTTGCATTTTTAGGTGGTCCTCTCCACTTCCTCGACCAGCTCAAGGAGGCGTTCGTACGGACACTGAATCTGACACCGGAGCATATTATCGCACCGGGACATTCGCATCTGTTCGCGGCTGTCGGTGCAGCACTTCAAGCAAAGGAAGAAACACACTATACATTGGATGAGATCAGCGGAAAGCTCACAGCCGACCTTAAGATTGCTGTGGATGTAGACCGTCTTCCACCGCTGTTTGCATCGCAGGAAGACTACGACGCTTTCATCAAAAAGCAGGAGAAAAATAAAGTATTACGTTCCGACCTTGCCACCTACAAGGGGAAATGTTTCCTCGGTGTCGACGCCGGTTCCACAACAACAAAAGTCGCACTGGTTGCCGAGGATGGCAGTCTGCTCTATGATTTTTACAGCAGCAACGATGGTAGTCCTCTTCGGACAACCCTGCGTGCCATGAAAGATATCTATACAAAACTCCCGGATGGCGTGGAGATTGTAGCCGGCTGCTCTACCGGATATGGAGAAGCCTTAATTAAGTCTGCTCTCATGCTCGACTATGGTGAGGTAGAAACAATCGCCCACTACACTGCCGCTGCATTCTTTGATCCGGACGTGGACTGTATCTTAGATATTGGTGGTCAGGATATGAAATGTATTAAGATCAAGAATGAAGTCGTCGACAATGTCATGCTGAACGAAGCATGTTCCTCCGGCTGTGGCTCTTTCATCGAGACATTTGCCAAGTCATTAAATTATGATGTGAAGGATTTCGCGAAAATCGCGCTTTTTGCCGAAAGCCCGATCGATCTTGGAAGCCGTTGTACTGTATTTATGAATTCCAAAGTAAAACAGGCACAGAAGGAAGGCGCAAGCGTCGCAGATATCTCTGCAGGTCTTGCTTATTCCGTTATTAAGAACGCCCTTTTGAAGGTAATCAAGCTGACCGATCCGAAGTCACTTGGCAAGAATATCGTCGTACAGGGCGGAACCTTCTATAACGATGCGGTTCTTCGAAGCTTCGAGCTTATCTCCGGCAGGGAAGCAATCCGTCCGGACATCGCCGGTATCATGGGAGCCTTCGGTGCAGCCCTGATTGCGAGAGACCGTTATGAGGAAGGCGACCAGACGACCATGCTCTCCAAGGAGGCGATGGAAGCACTCACCTACGAGACGAAGATGGCGCGTTGTAAGGGATGTACGAACAACTGTCTCCTTACAATCAACCGTTTCACAGGCGGAAGACAGTTCATCACGGGTAACCGTTGTGAACGCGGTCTTGGTTTAAAGAAAAACCAGCACAACATGCCGAACTTATTTGAATACAAATTTAATCGTTTGTTCTCCTACGAGCCACTGACCGAAAGCGAAGCGTACCGTGGCATCATCGGTATTCCACGTGTCCTGAATATGTATGAGAACTATCCGTTCTGGTTTACATTTCTGACCAAGCTCGGCTACCGGGTACTGCTCTCTCCGAAATCATCGAGAGACATCTATACCCTTGGTATCGAGTCTATCCCAAGTGAGTCGGAATGTTATCCGGCAAAGATCTCGCATGGTCATGTTATGTGGCTGTTGAAGCAGGGAATCAAGACAATTTTCTATCCTTGTATTCCTTACGAGCGTAACGAGACACCGGATGCAAACAACCACTACAACTGCCCGATTGTCACAAGCTACGCAGAGAATATCAAGAACAACATGGAAGAGGTTTCTGCACCGGATGTCACCTACATCCGTCCGTTCCTTGCACTTGATAATAAAGATGCACTAAAGGATCGTCTGCTACGTGAATTCTCGAAATATACAAACGTCACAAAGGAAGAAATAAACGAAGCGGTTGAGGCTGCTTATGCAGAGGCAGATGCAGTCAAAGCGGACATTCAGAAAAAGGGTGAAGAGACGATCGCTTATCTGGAGAAGACCGATAAACTCGGTATCGTGCTTGCCGGTCGTCCATACCATCTGGATCCGGAGATCAACCACGGACTTCCGGAGCTTATTAACTCGTATGATATCGCTGTTTTAACAGAAGACTCTGTTGCACATCTTGGCAAAGTAGAGCGTCCTTTGATCGTATCCGATCAGTGGATGTACCACTCCCGTCTGTACAAGGCTGCAAACTACGTCAAGTCAAGCAGGAATCTGGAGCTGATCCAGTTAAACTCCTTCGGCTGTGGTCTGGATGCCGTTACAACGGACTGTGTCAACGATATCCTGACAAACTCCGGCAAGATTTACACCGTATTAAAGATTGATGAAGTCAGCAACTTAGGTGCGGCACGTATCCGTATCCGTTCGCTGATCAGTGCAGTCAATGTCAGAAGAAAGCATAACTTCACACCATGTCCGATGCCAAGTAATTATAACCGTGTAGAATTCACAACAGATATGAAGGATTATACTGTATTGGTACCACAGCTCTCCCCAATTCATTTCAATGTATTGGCTCCGGCGATGCGCCATATGGGATTAAATATTGAGATTCTTCCGGATGCAACAAAAGAAGTCATTGATACCGGCTTAAAATATGTAAACAACGATGCCTGCTATCCTTCTTTGATCGTTGTAGGTCAGATGATGCATGCCATCACATCCGGCAAATATGACATCAATAAACTGGCACTTATTATGACACAGACCGGCGGTGGCTGCCGTGCAACAAACTACGTTGGCTTTATCCGTCGTGCACTTGCGAAGGCCGGCTACCCACAGATTCCGGTGATTGCCCTCTCCGTACAGGGCTTTGAGAATAACTCCGGTTTCGTATGGAATATGAAGACGGTCAAATGCGCGATGCAGGCGCTCGCAATCGGAGATCTGTTCATGCGCGTCGTCTACCAGACTCGTCCATACGAGAAGGTAAAGGGATCTGTCAATAAGCTGCACCGCAAATGGGAACATGCAGCCATCCGTTGCATGGAAAATGGCGGTCGCGGATTCAGTAAACTGGTACATGATATCGTCAAAGACTTCGACAACGTGCCTTTGAATGAAAATATAAAGAAGCCACGTGTTGGTATCGTTGGCGAGATTCTTGTTAAGTTCCTCCCATCTGCCAACAACCACTTGGTAGAGCTTCTGGAGGCAGAAGGAGCCGAAGCGGTTATGCCGGATCTGCTGGACTTCTTCCAGTACTGCTTCTACAACAACAATTACAAATACGAATATCTTGGCAAGACGAAGAAATCTGCAAGAAACGGTAACCTCGGTATCGCTGCACTCGAAGCTCTGCGCCACCCGGTAGTCAGTGCCTTAAAGAAGAGTAAGCGGTTCCATCCACCTGTACATATTAAGACCTTGGCAGAATATGCCCGCCCGATTGTATCCATCGGTAACCAGACCGGTGAAGGCTGGTTTCTGACCGGTGAGATGATTGAGCTTATAAAGAGTGGTGCCAGCAACATTGTATGCTGCCAGCCATTTGCCTGTCTTCCAAACCACATTGTCGGTAAGGGTGTTATCAAATCCCTGCGTCATGCATATCCGGATGCCAACATCGTCGCAATCGACTATGATCCGGGTGCTTCTGAAGTCAATCAGGTAAACCGTATCAAGCTGATGCTTGCAACGGCAAGAAAGAACATGGAAGAAAACGATAACAAATAAAGCAACAAAAAAGAAACGGTTTTCAAATTGAAAATCGTTTCTTTTTTATTGCTATGCAAATGAAACTTCCAAAGGAAAAATGATTCTCTCCTCTTCCCGATTCAATTAAGAATCCAGCAGGAAATCTGCCAGAATCACATTGCTGACATCTATCCCGGCATCTGTCAGATAGATCCGGTCACCTTCGCTTGCCATGAAGCCTTCTCCGATATATTTATTCAGGACGCTTCCATATACCTCATAGATATCTTTATTGAATCGTTCCTTGAAGTCCTCCCGGCTCACGCCACAGGTCATCCGCAGACCAAGGAACATGAATTCCTCCATCCGTGCATCTATGTAGATATTCGTCACATTCTCACGCAATGTCCGCGTCGTATCATTATACAGAATCTCCATATTATCTGTCTCTACAAACTTGTCAGACAGGTTTTCCATCAGCTCAATATATTTGAAGATATCACGCATGTTGTTGAACCGTTTCCCCTGGAAATACGAGGATGCGCCAATACCAAAGCCGATATACTCGCCGCCCGTCCAGTAAACCATGTTATGCTTGCACTCATATCCCGGCTTTGCATAATTGGAAAATTCGTAACGGTCATAACCGTGTGCCGCCAGAAGCTGTTTCGTAATCTCATACATCCGGCGATCCACCATCTCCGGTGGCAGTTCACTTAAGATCTGCGGATCTTTTGCAAACGGCGTACCCTCCTCGATACTCAAGGAATATGCAGATATATGCTCTGGTCCAAACTCAATTACACGGGACAACGTATCGACATAGGTATGAATCGTCTGCCCCGGAAGCCCGGACATAATATCAATGTTAATATTCTGGAATCCCGCGCGTCTCGCTGCATTGTAGCTTGCCACAAACTGGTCAAAATTATGAATTCTTCCCAGTTTCTTTAACATATCATCATCGCAAGACTGTAACCCGATGCTGATCCGGTTAATACCTGCCGCCTTATAGCCATTTAACTTCTGATGGCGCAACGTCCCCGGGTTCGCCTCGATCGTCACCTCAGCATTCTTCTCCACATGGAAATACCGGCGGATAAATGCCATGATATTTGTGATCAGGGATTCATCTAACAGGGATGGTGTTCCACCCCCGATAAAGATACTGCGCACCCCGTAGTCTGCAACGATTGGCGCATACATCTTGATCTCCTGACACAGGCAATCAACATAGCGAAGCATCGTTCCATAGCTTTCCCCATCAAACGACAGGAAATCACAGTATTTGCATTTTACGACGCAAAACGGTATATGAACATATAAGCTCACATATTTTTTCATTCGTTTTTCCTACTCCTCATCTAACTTCAGTACACTCATAAACGCCTTCTGTGGAATCTCTACGTTTCCGACCTGACGCATACGCTTCTTTCCTTCCTTCTGCTTCTCCAAGAGCTTTCTCTTACGCGAAATATCTCCACCGTAGCATTTTGCAAGCACATCTTTACGCATCGCCTTGACCGTCTCTCTGGCAATAACCTTGGAACCGATGGCTGCCTGAATTGGAATCTCGAAGAGCTGTCTTGGAATCTCCTCTTTTAACTTCTCACACATCTTTCTGCCACGCTCATAGGCAGTATCCTTGTGCAGGATGAAGGAAAGTGCATCGACTTCTTCTTTATTGATCAGGATATCCAGCTTGACAAGATCGGAACGGACATAGCCCTTCATCTCATAGTCAAATGATGCATATCCGCGCGATCTGGACTTTAACGCATCAAAGAAATCGTAGATGATCTCATTCAGTGGCAGATCGTATTTTAAGAGCGCACGTGTCGTCTCCATATATTCCATGCTCTTGTAGACACCACGGCGTTCCTGACAAAGCTGCATGATCGCACCGACATATTCTGTTGTCACCATGATCTCCGCACTGACAAATGGCTCCTCCATATATTCGATCGTCGAAGGGTCCGGCAGGTTTGATGGATTCGTCAGCTCCATTACCTCACCGTCTGTCTTATGCACACGGTAGATAACGCCCGGTGCTGTTGTCACCAGATCCAGATTGTATTCGCGCTCTAAACGCTCCTGAATGATCTCCAAATGAAGCAAACCAAGGAATCCACAACGGAAACCAAAACCGAGTGCAATGGAAGTCTCCGGCTCATAGCTTAACGATGCATCGTTTAACTGCAACTTCTCCAAAGCATCTCTCAAATCCGGATATTTCGCACCATCCGCCGGATACAATCCACAGTAAACCATCGGATTTACTTTCTTATAACCTGGCAACGCCTCTGCACATGGGTTGTCCGCATCCGTGACGGTATCACCAACCGTCGTATCCTTTACATTCTTCAGACTGGCAGTAATGTATCCAACCATACCGGCTGAAAGTTCATCGCATGGGATAAACTGTCCAGCTCCGAAAATTCCGACCTGTACAACCTCTGCCTCTGCTTCGGTTGCCATCATACGGATATTCGTTCCTTTTTTCACTGTACCGTCAAACACACGGCAGAAAATGATAACGCCCTTATAGGCATCATATAAGCTGTCAAAAATCAGTGCCTTGAGTGGTGCATCTGCATCGCCCTGTGGTGCTGGTATCTTTGTCACGATCTGTTCCAATACTTCCTCAATATTCGTACCATTTTTTGCGGAGATCCGAGGAGCATCGTGTGCCTCGATTCCGATCACATCCTCAATCTCCGCTACAACACGATCCGGATCTGCGGATGGCAGGTCAATTTTATTGATGACCGGCATGATCTCCAGATTATGATCTACTGCCAGATAACAGTTTGCCAGTGTCTGTGCTTCAATTCCCTGCGCCGCATCGACGATCAGGATTGCACCCTCACAGGCTGCCAGACTCCGGGATACCTCATAGTTAAAATCCACATGTCCCGGCGTGTCGATCAGATTGAAGATATATTCCTCTCCATCCTCTGCCTTGTAGACAATACGCACAGCCTGTGCCTTGATCGTAATGCCTCGTTCCCGCTCAAGATCCATATTGTCTAACACCTGATTCTGCATCTCACGGCTTGTGAGTAGTCCGGTCTTCTCAATGATCCGGTCCGCCAATGTTGATTTGCCATGATCGATATGTGCAATGATACAGAAATTTCGTATTTTACTTTTATCCAAATGTGCCATATACTTTTACAACCTCATAATTTCCGATTTCCTGTCACCACAAAACGCATGATGACCCGCGTATATCAGTACGCTCTTAGTTGTCAAAAGTATACCACACTTTCCTACTCTTGTGCAATCAGCACTTTATAGAGAATTGCGCCAAGTGGCACCATTGCGTTTTTCGCCTCAGCAACCGTATTGGTCTGTGCCCCAACTTCAATCAGGGATGAACGCGGCATTTTATTTAAGTTAAAACAGTACCCCCGCACATAGATGCGACGCATCAGATCCCCATACAATTCTTTTCCTGCCAGATGCATCTGCAGACTGAATGCCAGATTCTCCTGCCGGTATGGATTGTACAGATAATCAATCTCCCCATTCTCATTTGTCCGGCTCATGCCATTTAAAAACATGATCTGCGCAGTCGGCACACCATCGATGTCCCGTACAAGCCGCACATCCTCCCGGACGCCATCCCGATGAATATCCAATACCACCTCAATCGACGGATACTGCTGCAGGATCGCATCTATACCATCACTTGCATAATCATACGCCAGGCTTCGATCCTCTACTCCATCCACCACATCATAGACAGTACGGTCATGATAAACCGGAATGCCATAATCTTCCTCCAGAATGCGTGTAAGCTCATCCCCCAGTCCGATCACAGTATCCTCGATCACACCCGGACGGCTGTCCGCAAACGTTTCACTGCCATGTGTATGATAAATCAGGACTTTATACTCCCCCGAAGCGGGATCAATATGCAGATCTTTTGATAACAGCGTATCCGCAGCCAGCTCCTCCGCGGTAACATTCGTAGAACTATCGATTGTATAACAGTTTCCGACCAGGAAATCATAATTATTTAACTGTTCCATCGAATATGTAATACCCGCTGGGATGGAAAGCGGTTGCACCATAGTTTCTGCAGTCTCCGCATCTCCATCGGAAGCGACTGTCACCGCTTCGGTCGTCGTTTCCGTTTCTTCGCTTCCGGTCTCACACGAAAAAGCCGTCTCGGTATCCATGCCGGTCGAAACGGCGACCTTATCCCACCGGTTTCCGGTCGTATCCACCTCCGAATCCGCAAGCACCGGAACAAACAGATTCCGAAGCTTCGAACCGGTCGTATCCACATGCAGGACAGGCGCCACAGTCTCTTGGAAGAACGCCTGTGCCTGACCGGATAGCATTGTAACATCCAGCCGTACCAGTACACCCAGACATAATGCACATACCAGACACGTCAATATAATTTTCACCCAATTTCTCTCCATACCTTAAATATATGCAGAGCCACCGGTATTATGTTAGAAAACGGTTGATTGCCTCTGAGATTGTAAAGCTGACACGACCGATCAGCTCATCAATATTTTTCGGTGTTACAAACATGGAGGATACCGTCGGCGTCTGGATAAATTCAACAATTTCTTTCTCATATTGCCGAAGGACCGATACCGGTAATTTTTCCAACAGTCCCTCCATCGCATGACTGATCATTGCTGGCATTGAAATCACAGTCGGTACACCAACCGCAATCACGGGAACCCCCAGCGTCTCTTCATTCAATGATAATCTGCGGTTTCCAACACCAGCCCCCGGTGTAATTCCAGTATCGCACACCTGTATTGTCGTATTTAACCGTTCCGCCTCTCTCGCTGCAAGTGCATCGATACAAATCACAACATCAGGATTGATCTCCCTGCACAGGGATTGTATGATCGTACTCGTCTCAATTCCAGTCTGCGCCATAACACCAGGGCAGAGTGCAGAGATTTCCATAGAATGTTTCACAACACCTTCCCGAAGTAGATGTCTTGTGATATAGAGATGATCGACAACACTTGGTCCAAGTGCATCCGGCGTGATATTTCGGTTTCCAAGACCAATCACCAGAATATGGTCTGCCCCATGAAGCAATTCTTTTAAGACATCGTGCAGCGCCAGTACAAATGGCATATGGATATTCTCATCCTCCGAACAAAGCTTTGAACTCTCCAAAGTTATATAATTTCCGATCGGTTTTCCGAGGATCTCTGCCCCTGTCTGATCGAGCACACGGATGTGTGTCTTGGTCAGTCCGTATTCAGAATCCTCATAGGTTTCCACCCGGACACCAGCAATATCATTTTTCTCGGAGATATCTTCCTTTAACTCCAAGGCAAGGTCGGTTCGTACATAATTTTCAAGCATAAAAAATACTACTCCTTTTTCGGAGTAGTATTTCCTGTTTTTCTAATTTTATGTAATTACTGTGGCACTGCACCACCGACATACGCCGGCTGACTGGATGCACTCGGTGCACCAGTTCCTTTCGCTCTCAATACGATCTGGATTGCCTCTAAACGCTTTGCATGTCCGGTTGTACCTGCCGGATCGCCATTTTTCGCCCAGCCCATCCAGCCGTATGTCTGGCAATGTACCCGGTAATATACATCATATTTCTCTGCCAGTGCTCCGGTCAACTTAATCTGGATTGCCTCCAGACGCTTTGCCTGTCCAATCGAGCCTGCCTGCGCGCCATTCTGACGCCAGCCCTGCCAGCCATAGGTCTGTCCATGCACACGATATACGACATTTCCAGACGTCTCTGTCAAGTTCGTGATAGAAATTGATTCCAAACGTTTTGCATGTCCGGTTGTACCGCCTGTCGTACCATCAAAAACGGTACCGGTCCAGCCGTATGTCTGTACATGTGTGTTATATCCAATCAACGGAGACACATACACCTTTGAAGTGTTGCCCGGTGCCATGCCGCCTTTTTCAACAAGCTTAATCTGGATTGCTTCGAGTCGTTTCGCATAATTCGTCGAACCTGCAGTCTGTCCGTTCTTCGCCCAGTCTAACCAGCCATAGGTCTGGCACTGCACACGGTAATAGACATCGTATTGCTCTGCCAGCTGTCCCGTCAACCGAATCCGAATTGCCTCTAATCGCTTTGCAAGCCCTGTCAGACCTGCAATATCGCCATCCATCGTCCAGTCCATCCATCCGAATGACTGGCAATGTACCTGATACTCAACGCTTCCCTCGATGCCGGTATTGTTCCGAATCTTGATTGCCTCAAGCCGTTTTGCCTGTCCAACCGTACCACTGATACCACCATCATACGTTTCCTCTTTTTCCCAGCCATATGTCTGAATATGTGTTGCATAGACGATTTTTGCATCCGCTGGAGCAGTCTCCCCGGTTGGTACCGGAATGTTGATCTTCGAAGAAAAACTTCCATCTGTCGAATAATAGAAGTTCATATCAACGCGGCCTTCAATGCCTGGAACCATTCCGGAGTTTGTATACTGCCAGTATGAATATGCACCTGTATAAGTCGCAGTTGATTTATACTGTGCCAGCCAGATTGGATATCTGCTGGCGATCGTAGATGCATTCATATCGTTGGTAAGCATTGACTTGTTTGCATACACCATTGGTGTATAGCCTCTTGTTGCCACGTAGCTGCAGAATGCCAGACAGACATTCGTCGCCTGTTCCCTTGTCAGGTTCGCCGTTCTCAGTCTGCCTCCGGTCGGAGAATCACTGGCATACTCAAAGTCCATCGCAATCGGAAGATCGATTGAGATGCCATATGTATGAAGATAGTTGATCGTATACTGTGCTTCCTCTGCGGCTTCCTTCTCTGTGATTGCCTGCGAGAAGAAATAAACTCCTATCTTGATGCCTGCCGCCTTCGCACCTTTCAGGTTCTCCAGTGCACGGGAATCATGGTATAAGGTTCCTGCTGAACCCCAGCCTCGTCCGCCGACCTTGATAAATGCAAAATCAATCCCGGAGGCTTTAACTGCATTCCAGTCAATCTGTTTGTTCCAGGTAGATACATCAATACCATTATAAATATGACAGTTTTTAAACTGCTTTGCATGTGTATAGCCTTCTCCATATGCTTCCGATGTAATCGAAAATGCCATCGTGAAGAACAAAATACACGTCAGTATCCATGCCGTTACTTTGTTGAATTTCTTACGTAACTTCATAAAAGCACAACTCCTTTATCATTTTTTTGCTTTCATTTATCAAAAATACAACCTTATTTTAGCACATCCGCACCGGGTTGTCTACCGCAAGCGCAATCGCCTGTACGCACTGCTCCATCGTCTTCCCATCACATGGAATCGTGAGCTGCGCATATTTCTCATAATATGGTTTGCGCTCCTCGTACAGATCTGCTAATGTCTTTCCAGGCTTCATTGCGATACCACGCGTCGAGATATTATTCACGCGGCGGATAATCTCCTCACAGCTTACATCGAGATACACGATCAGTCCCTGTTCGCCTAAATGCTTCATCGCTTCTTCCGAGAAAATCGCACTGCCGCCAGTCGCAATCACGGATGCTTCCGTGTTGATCTCCCGGAGCACCTGATTCTCAATCGCAAGAAATGCATCGATACCCTTCTCGTTGATAATATCGACCAATGTCTTTTTTTCCTGTCGCTGGATCAGCAGATCACCGTCGATAAACTGATAATTGATTGCCTTTGCGAGCAATACGCCGATCGTGCTTTTTCCACTTCCCGGCATACCGATCAATACTATATTTTTCTTCATCTGTTTTTCCTTTCCTACATCTGATGTCTTACTACCCTATACTCGTCACCATTCTTATAATAAGGGCAGGTATAATGGCTGTCCCCGTACAACCGGGCGATCTCATCCTCGTCCATACTCACGTCACAGACGTATTCCTCATATTCCTCATCATAGATCAGATACGCACATGTATCACAGCTTGTCTGTATCTCTGTTTTTTTCTTTTTCTCCATTATTCAAGCACCACCTGTTCGTCTGTAATCCGGCATATCTCTTCCCAGCTGTCCTTTGCCACATCATCATAAACCGCAACCGTCACAAATCCGGCTTTCTTCGCTGTATACATCGCACGTAAGCTGTCTTCAAAAATCACACATTCCACTGGAGTAATCCGCATATTCGCACAGGCAAGCTCATATACGGCCGGTGATTCCTTGCTCGCCCCCGCCATCGTACAGCTGACGATCGTATCAACATCCGCCATAAGCCCGGTCCGTTCTAGTACCATCTCACTTAAATGAATCTCGTTTGCCGTTGCAACCGCCACCTTATAGCCATCCCGTTTCATCCACTTTACAAGCTCGCGGGCATATGGCTTCAGCGGAATCGTATTCCGGTATTCCTCGATCACCATATTCTGGAAATCATCGAAGATCTCCTCCGAAGTCTTCGGGATGTCAAACTGTTCTTTGATGAAGTTCGCCGCCTGAATGAGTGTCATCGTCGCCACCTGATGGTGAAACTCCATATCCGGATGGATGCCGTACCTGCCGATATATTCCACATCCAGTGTCCGCCACATCGGCATACTGTCAATCAGTGTTCCATCCATATCGAAAAGCACGCCCTTTTTGCCCTGTAAGAGTGGCATCAGCTTCTGATATAATGCATCAAACGTTTCTGTCTTTGCAAGCATATCCTGCACCTGAGCTGTAAGGTTCTTCGTGGCTGTCTCAATTTCGTTCTGTGCGAAGATTGCGGATACCACCGCGACACCTGCCACATCACAGCCGACTAACTGATCGATATTCTCCGCACTGACACCCCCGATTGCCACAACCGGAATCTGCACAGCATGGCAAATCTCCCGCAGCGTCTTCAGAGGGAGTGCTGTTACATCCTGCTTGGTCGTCGTCACAAAGACAGATCCGGAACCAAGGTAATCAGCACCCTGTTTTTCCGCAAGCAGAGCTTCCTCTACATTGTGGGCGGATACACCGATGATTGCCGCATCCCCAAGGATAGCTCGTGCCTCTTCCACCTGCATGTCGCCCTGTCCTAAGTGTACACCATCCGCCTGACAGGCTTTCGCCAGTGCCACATTATCGTTGATGATAAGCGGAACACCGTATCGCTGCGTCAGTTTCTTAATTTCCTTTGCCTCTGCAAGAAATGCAGCTTCGGAAAGCTCTTTTTCCCGCAGCTGCACGATCGTCGCACCACCCTTAATTGCCGCTTCCACCGCATCTATCAGGGTTGCGTATCGTTTCTTATTTACTGATTTTCTATCTGTTACAGCATAGACCTGTAACTGTTCTTTATTTATCTTCATTTTCTGTTTAATCTCCAGATTTTTACCTGACTTTTCTCTTTTACTCTCACGCCATTTTCCCGTAAAAATCGTTATAAAGATCTGACGTTTTCCTGTATCTGCCATCCATGGTCGATTGGCCCACTCCCTCTGCCGAGATCAAGACCTGACGAAAGTGCGCCACTAAGATAACTTTTGGCATAGCTGATACTCTGCGCAACCGAATATCCTTTTGCCAGTCCACACGCAATCGCAGAGGATAAAGTACATCCGGTACCATGTGTATTCGGATTGTCGATACGGGAACCGTGGAACCAGATCACTTCGGTTCCAACCAATACATCGCTGGCATCCTCAATCGCATGTCCGCCCTTAATCAGCACCTGGGAATGAAATCTGTCATACAGGCATCTTCCCGCCTGTTCCATATCCGTTTTGGACTGAATCGTCATTCCGGTAAGCAGCTCTGCCTCCAGGATATTCGGCGTGATCAGTGTCGCAAGTGGAAGAAGCATCTCTGTCAGACAGGAAATCGCATCTTCCTTTAACAACCGGCTCCCGCTTGTCGCAACCATCACCGGATCCACAACTATATTTTCCGCATGCCAGTCTTCAAGTGCTTCCGCGATTGTATTTATCAAGGCTTTATCGGATACCATGCCAATCTTCACAGCTTTTGGCGGAATATCCAAAAACACTGCGTCAATCTGCTTCCGCAGAAATTCCGGTGTCACATCCATAATACCGGTAACTCCCATCGTGTTTTGTGCAGTTAGAGCTGTAATGGCTGACATACCATAGCAGTCATTTGCAAGCATCGTCTTTAAGTCTGCCTGTATGCCCGCACCACCGGAGCTATCCGAACCTGCAATGGAAAGCACTGGAACAAGGCTTCGATTGGTTAATTTCTTCTCATCCATCTATTTGTTTTACTCCTCAAAAAATAGAGCTGTCAATGACAGCCCTATTATTATACACGATTTATGCACCTACGACAAATGTAAGTTCTGCCGTTACAGCAACTTTTCCATCTACCTTTGCGACAGCCTTTCCAGAACCGATTGGTCCCTTCTGGTCTGTGATCTCGCATTCCATCTCAATCACATCGCCCGGCGTGATCTGCTTCTTGAATCTCGCATTCTTGATGCCACCGAAAAATGCAGTCTTTCCTTTGTGCTCTTCCTCGGACAAAATTGCAATCGCACCAACCTGTGCGAGCGCCTCGATCACGAGTACGCCCGGCATGACATGCTGTGTTGGGAAATGTCCCAGAAACTGCATCTCATTCACGGATACACACTTGACACCTTTCGCCCACTTTCCCGGCTCAAAATCTGTGATCCGGTCGACTAACTGGAACGGATAACGATGTGGCAAAATCTCCTGTATCTGATTTGAATTTAATTCCATCTTCTTCTCCTTTGTCCTGCAACCTAAGCCTCAAACTTCTTCAGCAGAATACTTGCGTTGTGTCCGCCAAATCCAAGGGAGTTGGAAAGCGCATACTCTACCTGTACATTTCTTCCTTCATTCGGAACGATATCCAGATCACACTCTTCATCTGGAACCTGATAGTTGATCGTTGCAGGAATGAATCCATCATGCAATGCAAGTGCTGTGATCACAGCTTCTACCGCACCACTACCACCGAGCAGATGTCCGGTCATAGACTTTGTAGAACTAACCATCAGCTTGTATGCATGCTCGCCAAATGTCGTCTTGATCGCCATTGTCTCGCCTGCATCATTTAAGTGTGTGGATGTACCATGTGCGTTGATATAACCAACCTGCTCCGGCTTGATACCGGCATCCCTCACTGCCATTGCCATACAGGCTGCTCCACCTGCTCCATCCGGACATGGGGCTGTGATATGGTATGCATCACAGGTTGCACCGTATCCTACAACCTCGCCGAGGATTTCCGCACCTCGCGCCTTCGCATGCTCATACTCTTCTAATACAAGTGCACCGGCACCTTCACCCATGACGAAACCGGCACGCTCCTTATCAAATGGAATTGAAGCACGGTTCTTGTCTGTTGTTGTATTTAATGCCTGCATCGCTGTAAATCCACCGATTGCCATATCTGTGATTGCTGCCTCAGAACCACCACAGATCATAACATCTGCATATCCGTCACGGATATAATGGAAGCTGTCTCCAATTGCATTGTTACCGGATGCACAGGCTGTTACAACGGAAGAACAGATGCCCTTGAAGCCAAAACGGATCGCAATGTTTCCGGCACCCATGTTCGCGATTGTCATCGGAATATAAAATGGGGAGATCTTGTCGAAACCACGTCTCTCGCCAGTCTGGTAGTTTTTCTCTGTGACTTCCATGCCGCCGATACCGCTGGAGAAGATGACTCCACATCGCTCTGCATCTTCCTTCTCCATGTCCAGACCACTCTGCTTAAATGCCTCGTCAGCTGCAACAACTGCATACTGTGCGTAGCGGTCCATACGTCTGGCATCCTTCTTGTCGATTACGGCTGTTACATCCAGATTCTTTACCTCTCCGGCAAGCTTCACTGCATGGTTCGTCGTATCAATTCTTGTAATCTCATCAATTCCGCAGACACCTTTTTTTACATTATCCCATGTTGTCTCTACGTTATTTCCCAAAGGGTTTACAGTTCCTAAACCTGTAATCACAACTCTTCTGCTCATTTTTTCCCTCCTACATTGCCATACCGCCATCTACACAGATGACCTGACCGGTAATATAACTTGCATCATCACTTGCCAGAAAACGGACAAGATTTGCAACATCTTCGACCTTGCCAAGCTTCTTCATCGGAATACTCTTTAAGTTCTCTTCCACAACAGCCTCCGGCAGCTTTGCTGTCATATCTGTCTCAATAAATCCCGGTGCCACCGCATTCACGGTAATGCCACGGGAACCGATCTCCTTCGCAACAGACTTTGTCATACCGATCAAGCCTGCCTTGCTGGATGCATAATTGACCTGTCCGGCATTTCCACGGACACCGACCACGCTGCTGATGTTGATAATGTGTCCACGCTTCTGCTTGAGCATGATCTTTGATACATGCTTGATACACAGAAATGCACCCTTTAAGTTCGTGTCAATAACCTGCTCGAAATCTTCCTCCGTCATCTTCAGCATCAGGTTATCCTTCGTGATACCTGCATTGTTGACAAGAATATCAATGCTTCCGTACTCTTCCTTTACCTTTGTCACGAGTGCCTGTACATCTTCATTTTTTGCAACATCTGCCTGAATGGCGGATGCCTTCACACCATATGCCTCACACAGCTTTACTGTCTCTTCGGCACCAGCTGCGCCATGTGCATAACAGGTTACGACATTGGCACCTGCCTCTGCAAGCGCAACACAGATTGCACGACCGATTCCACGGCTTCCGCCTGTGACAATGGCTGTTTTATTCTCTAATGTCATAGATTCCCTCCAAATTTACTTTCCAAGTGCTTCTAATAATACATTTAATGAATCGATATCTTCTACTGAATAAGTAGCAAAGCTGCGGTCGATCTTCTTTACGAATCCGGAAAGTGTCTTACCCGGACCAACCTCGATAAAGGTATCAACGCCCTGCTCGATCATGTACTTGATAGAATCTTCAAAATATACGCTGCTCTGTACCTGTGTCTCAAGCATCTGAGGAATTGTCTTATCTGCTGCAAGCTCCTTACCGGTTGCATTGAACAGAACAGGGAACTTCATCTCACCGAAATGCTCGGTCTTGAAACGCTCTGCAAGCTTGTCACCAGCCGGCTTCATCAGAGATGTATGGAATGGTCCGCTGACTGCAACAGGCACGATTCTTCTTGCGCCCTTCTCCATCATCAGCTCTCCGGCTCTTGTGATAACCGGTGTATCACCAGATACAGTCACCTGAACTGGTGTATTATAATTTGCAACCTCTGCGATATGGAACTCGCTGTCTGCAAATTCTTCCTCTGCCTGCTTACAGCATGCCTTGATCGTCTCACGGTCAAGATTCATAACTGCGATCATACCAGTGTCTCTGCCTGTCACTGCCTCTTCCATGGATTTACCACGATATGCAACAAGGTCGATGACCTGCTGCTCCTCGAATACACCTGCCGCATAGAGTGCGGAATACTCACCGAGTGAAAGTCCGGCTGCGATCTCCGGTACGATACCCTTTGCTGCAAGAATCTTTGTCACACCAACCGCAAAGGCAACCATACATGGCTGTGTGTATCTTGTCTGTCCAAGCTTCTCGATTGGACCATCGAAACAACATTCCTTCACGTCAAAATCAAGCTTTACATTGTCAAATACCTCGCGGAACTCTGGATATGCCTCATAGAGATCTTTTCCCATTCCGACATGCTGTGCACCCTGTCCAGCGTATAAAAAACCGATCTTCATAATTTCCTCCTGCTTATCTATGATTATTCTATCAATTTATGCCGTCACGCATTCGCGTGCCTTATCTTATCTAAATGCCCTCACTGTTCAGCTTTGCAAGCTCTGCAAGGGAATCCTCATACAAGCCCTTCAAGATCTCTGCCACCGGCTTGATCTCCTTTACAAGACCACAGACCTGACCAGCCATCAGAGAACCGTTCTTTGTATCGCCATCTAAGACAGCCTTGCGGAGAGAACCAAGTGTAAGCTGCTCTAACTCTTCTCTTGGAACACCCTTGCCTTCCATCTTCAGATACTCACGTGCCATCTGGTTTTTGATTACCCGCACCGGAGCACCACTGGATCTGCCAGTCACTGCTGTACCGTTATCCTTCGCCTTGATGACTGCTTCTTTGTAATTGATATGGATCGGACATTCTTCACTGGCAAGTAATACCGTTCCGATCTGTACGCCGATTGCGCCAAGTGCAAATGCTGCAACCATCCCTCTGCCGTCTGCGATACCACCGGCTGCGATAACCGGGATATTAACTGCATCGACAACCATCGGTACAAGTGTCATCGTTGTCATCTCACCGACATGTCCGCCACTCTCGCCGCCTTCTGCGATCAGGGCATCCACACCCATACGCTCCATACGCTTTGCGAGAGCAACACCACTGACAACCGGGATAACCTTTGTGCCAACTGCCTTCCAGTCAGCCACATATTTCTCCGGGCTTCCGGCTCCGGTTGTGATTACATCAACCTTCTCTTCCACCAACATCTTTGCGATATTGTCGACATCCGGATTCATCAGCATCAGGTTTACACCAAATGGCTTATCGGTCAAAGCACGGCACTTCTTGATCTCCTCACGGATACGCTCTGCGTCAAATCCGCCGGATGCGATCAGTCCCAGTCCACCGGCATTGCTGACAGCGGCTGCAAACTCGCCAAGTGCGATATTCGCCATTCCACCCTGAATAATCGGATACTTGATTCCAAGGAATTCATTTAATCTCATCTTTATCCTCCTCACACTATGCCCAAATTTCTATTTCATAATTGTGCTACTCATAAGCACAGTAGCTTCAATAATTGATCTGATACAAATTTATCAGAATTCCAGATACGCACCGCCCCATGTCAGACCGCCGCCGAATCCTACACAAATAAGCTTCATACCCGGTTTGATTATGCCCTTCTGGTTCATCTCAGAAAGTGCGATTGGAATACTTGCAGAACTTGTATTTCCATACTCATCCAGATTGATATAGAACTTGTCCATGCTCTGTTTACATTTCTTTGCCACGGACTCAATGATACGCTTATTTGCCTGATGGCAGACATACAGATCAATATCATCGGCTGTCACACCAGCCTTCTCCAGAAGCTGCATAACTGTCTTCGGAACAGTACTTACCGCAAACTTGAAAACTTCACTGCCAAGCATGCTGACGTGACGTGGCTGCAGATCTTCGTTGCTACATTCCAGTACAACATCATCGCCCTTTGCACCAAGGATGCTGAAATAGCGGTGTGTATCAGAAAGCTCTACGACTGCGGCACCTGCACCATCACCAAACAGGATACAGGTACTTCTGTCATTCATATCCAGAATCTTGGACAATGTCTCACTGCCGATCACAACGCCATATTTCTTATCACTCTGTAACAGCATGCCTCGCGCGATCTGTACACCATACATAAATCCAGAGCAGGCTGCATTGATATCGAAACAAGGAATATCCTGTGGAAGTTCCAATTCTTTCTGAACCATACATGCCACCGAAGGTGTCATATGATCCGGACGGATTGTCGCTACGATCACAACGCCGATCTCAGATTTGTCGATGCCTGCATCCTCGATTGCCATCTTCGCTGCGGCGATCGCCATATCCTGATTCTTCTCATCCGTAATAAAATGTCTTCTTCGGATGCCGGTACGGCTGGAGATCCACTCGTCATTTGTATCTACAATCTTACTTAAATCATCATTTGTCACTACGTGTTCCGGGACATAATGCCCCATACCTACAATATGTAAGCCCTCTTTCATCTTATCTTTCCTCTTACTCTCTGTCACTCTCTTCCTGCACAGTCATCTTAGATCACATGCAGGTATTTATTATCGATCGTTCTGAATTTCTTATAACGATGCTTTGCAACTTCATCCGGGTTCATCTTGATGTATTTGTCAAGCTCCTTCCTGATCGCGCGGTCAGTTGCCTTGAATACAACCTTATGATTCAGATGTGCACCGCCGATTGGCTCAGGAATGATATCGTCGATCACACCGAACTCCTTCAGATCCTGTGCAGTCAGCTTCATCATCTCGGCAGCCTCTTCACTGCGGGAAGAATCCTTCCACAGAATGGACGCATAGCCCTCTGGTGAAAGGATGGAATACACGGCATTCTCAAGCATCAGCACACTGTTTGCCACGCCGATGGCAAGTGCACCGCCGGAGCTTCCCTCTCCAGTTACAACGGCGATTACAGGCACCTTCAAAGCACTCATCTTCGCAAGGTTTACCGCGATGGCACTACCCTGTCCGTTGTTCTCTGCTTCCAATCCCGGATATGCACCCGGTGTATCAATAAATGTAATGATCGGTCTGCCGAACTTCTCTGCCTGCTTCATCAGACGCAGTGCTTTCCGGTAACCCTCCGGTCCCGGCATACCGAAATTACATTTCAGATTCTCTGCCAGATCATTTCCCTTGCGGTGTCCGATCACAGTCACAGGGATTCCATGATAGGTTGCAATGCCGCCATAGATACTTGCATCTTCCTTACCAAGCGCGTCACCTTTTTGCTCAAAGAAATCGTCAAAGATCGCATCGACATACTCTGTGATCTTCGGACGCTTCTTGTGACGTGCCAGATATACCTTATCATGGCTGTTCAGATTCTTACACATATGTATCAGGTCATGACGTTCCCGCTTCAGGACATATACCTTTGCCTCATCTACCAGATCACTCGCCATGATCTCTTCAATCTCTTTATCGATTTCCGCAATTCTCTCATCTATCTCTTTAATCATGATTATCTTCCTTTCTTCGCATGTAAACGTAAAATATGGGAGATGACTTCCCGCATCTTATCTCTCGGCACGATCTGATCGACAAAGCCATGTGCCATCTGGAACTCCGAACGCTGGAATCCATCTGGAAGCTTCTGTCCGATTGTCTGCTCGATTACACGCGGTCCTGCAAATCCGATCAAAGCATCCGGCTCTGCCAATGTAATATCGCCTAATGTTGCGAAGCTGGCGGTAACACCACCGGTTGTCGGATGTGTCAAGTAGGAAATGTACAATCCACCATGCTCACTGAACTTCTCGATTGCTGCACTCGTCTTCGCCATCTGCATCAGGGATAAAATACCCTCCTGCATACGCGCGCCGCCACTTGCGGTAAATATAATAAGTGGAAGATGTTTCTTGTCTGCATATTCCACTGCATTTGTAACCTTCTCACCAACAGCCATACCCATACTTCCCATCAGGAACTTGCTGCTCATGACTGCAATGACTGCTTCATTTCCGTCGATCTTACCAACACCGGTATAGACCGCTTCTTCAAGGCCTGTCTTTTCCTGCAGGCGCTCGATTTTCTCTTCGTACTCCGGCATATCCAATGGATTGGAGAATGCAACCTTACAGCGAAGTGGCTTGAATGTACCCGGATCCACCAACAGCCGTACCCGCTTCTCTGCAGAAACCACATAATGGTATCCGCATGCGATACATACATTGTAGTTGTCCTTGATTGCAGACTTCTTAAATTCCTGCTTACATTTTGGACAAACTGTCACTTCTTCCTCTGCAGTAGCTGCCGTCTGCTCCGGTGCCGCCTCAGCTTCTGCCTTCGGTGCTTCCTCTGCCACCTGTGCTTCTGCTGTCTCTACCGCATTATTTTCCACTGGTTCTTCTTTCTTCCGAAATAAATTACTCACCTGAAATTTCATCTTTCATCTCCACTTTTCTTTATCTTAAATTTAATTTCTCGCGTACGCTATCCGGTGATGCCGACTGCCTCCTTTGCAAGGCGGTCTGCCTCCTCGTTGCCTTCCACACCGGAATGCCCTTTTACCTTTATAAATGTGACACGGAGCTTGTCCCGCACCTGCTGCATATAGTCATAATATGCAATCGTTCCAGTCTTGTTCCGCTTCCAACCTCCGGTTGCCCACATCTCGATTCCAAGATAATCATAATAAATCGCCAATTCTGGTAATCCTTTTTCCACTGCAAGTTTCACTGCCGCCATCGCGCCCAGTATCTCACCTGCCACGTTACGCATGGATGCCATCTCCGGATCATCGCCATGTCCCTGCAGAACATACCGCTCGCCATGATCCATCAAAAATCCACCATACCCATACACCTGTGTGGCACTGTTGTAAGAACCATCCACAAACGCATATACCATATTCTCATCGGTATGCTTTGATTCTTCCGTCACACATTCTCCGCCTACAAATGCCTCCGCCTCCTGTCTCGTCGGAAAGCTCTTGTATATCGCTCCCGGAAACCCTTTCACAAGCGGTTCGCAGGCAGACCATGTTTCATATACTCCCGGTCGAACACCTCTTTTCACAGCATAAAATTTCTTTGCCATTTCATTGCCTTTCTGACCTATAGTTATTCACAGTCTTTTACATTATAGTACATTTTCATAACAAATGCACTTCTTTTTTACTTTGCACGAAAAAAAGTGCACAAATCCGATCTTTTCATTGAATCTCGTTTCACCATATGTTAGCATATATATTTGGCTATTAAAATGATTACGAAGAATAAGGAGAACGATTATGCAACAGAATACAACTGAAATTTTCAGGGATGCTCCGGTTCCAAAAGCCGTGTTAAGCAATGTCATCCCTTCGATCATCAGCATGATTATGGTTCTGATCTATAATCTCGCTGATACATTTTTTATTGGACAGACAAAAAATGCACTGATGGTTGCTGCTGTGTCGGTCGCAACCCCAGCTTTCCTGTTATTTATGGCCGTCGGTATGTTATTCGGTATCGGCGGAACGTCCTTTATCTCCCGTATGCTTGGAGAAGGTCAGGAAGATCGCGCAAAGCATGCCTCCGCGTTCTGCTTCTGGACCGGGCTGGCTGTAGGAATTATATCCATGATCTTAATTGTAATTTTTGCAGAACCTGTCTGCAAAGCAATCGGTGCAAGTCAGGATACAATAGACTATGCAACGCAGTATCTCCGGATCGTCGCCATCGGAATTCCATTTCTGATATTAAGCAATGCATTCAGTAACATCATCCGTTCCGAGGGGCGTGCGAAAACCGCAATGTCCGGTATGATCATTGGAAATATGGCAAATGTGATTTTGGATCCGATCATGATCTTACTCCTCGGATGGAACGTTGCTGGTGCTGCGATTGCAACGGTCATCGGAAATGTATTTTCTGCGATATTTTATATATCGCATCTTGCATCCAAGAAGTCACAGTTATCAATCAAATTAAAGGATTACAAAGCCGGAGACAAAATTGCAAGCTCCGTATTCGCCATTGGTATTCCTGCTTCGCTGAACAGCATATTGATGAGTGTCAGCAATATCTTAATCAATAATCTAATGTCACACTACGGAGATATGGCAGTTGCCGGACTCGGTGTTGCCATGAAGGTAAACATGATCGTTGTCATGTTGTTGATCGGGCTTGGTACCGGAATCCAGCCGTTGCTCGGCTACTGCTTCGGTGCCGGAAACCGGAAACGGTATTTCGCCGTATTGAAGTTTTCCATTTTACTTGCATTTATATTAAGTGCAATCATGACCTGCGTCTGCTACTTTGGTGCAAATGGATTGGTCAGTGCCTTTCTGGAAGATGCCGACGCTTATGATTTTGGATTCCAGTTCTCCCGTATTTACATTTTATCTGGTCCGATTCTTGGACAGTTATTTGTATTTATCAATGCAATCCAGTCCACAGGTGCCGCACTTCCTTCCCTGATTTTGTCGATCAGCCGGCAGGGACTTTTATACTTACCAATCTTGTTTATCATCAACGCAACAACGGATTCCGCCAGACTGCTTGCATTGGCACAACCGGTCACGGATTACCTTGCAACCGCACTTGCAATCATCCTGTTCGTGATAACCTGCAAAAAATATTTTCCGAAGAAATCATCAATAGAATAAAGAAAAAAGATGCTGCAATTTCTTGCAGCATCTTTTTTCTTATGCAACACCCGGAAACTCCGTCTTCATATCTTTATTCACTTCATCAATATGTAATCCAAGATAACTGTCCGGAACTACCTCATATGCCTTCCGCATATCGTCGATACAAGCCATCATCGAAAGCGGAACTCCGATGTACATATCGTCTACGGAAATTGCCACATCACCGGTATTCAGAGAGATATTGTTACGGTCTTCCTTATACGGTGGTGCTGTCAGAAGCTTCGTTACCGCCTCACTGAAGAACGGCATGATCGCCGGAAGGGAAATATACTTATGATTCGTGATATTTACCTTAAATCCAGGCTTTAAGATACACAGCTTCTTCTTCGCTGTCTTCTCACTGGCACCTTCGACAAATGCCTTTGCAGCCCGATCCATGATCTCTGCACGCGTCTCATTTGTCGGAGACACAAACATCATGTTAAGCTCTGCCAATGTCGGACGCTTATCTGCAAATGCAACGGAGATCATCTTCTCTGGTGCATACATACCGACACCGATCAGAATGTTCTTATATACCCGCTCCATCTCCTGTTTTACAGGTACGATACGTCCATTATCAATATTTGATTCATTGTCCGCGAGCAGCTTTACGATACCCTTGTACAACTCATCGACACGATCCTGTGTGATGTAATCAGACGGCAGGTACTCCTGCTGCTTTGCATCCTTTAACAGGAATCCGGTAATCCGCTTTCCATTTGCTGCGAGATCCTCCACCGCATTCTTCAGATCCTCGTTAAACTGTGCATACAGCTCTTCGAGTCGCTCTGCCTTCGCCCGCAGGAACCGGGTAATATCTCCAAACATATCCTGATCACTCATACCTTCGATCAGCATATTCCGCTGCAGAGTCAGACATTCTTTGACACATGCATCATAATATCCGTTCTCTGTCTCACGCTTCGCCGATGGGAATGTGAAGAATCGTTTCGCTACAATGTCCTTGATCGACTCAATAATACGACTGTATTCACCGGTTGGCTGGTACTGTTTCATGAGTCCGGAAAGCCGTTCGATATCTGCAATCATGCCACGGTCTTTCTCGCTACTTCCGATACCACCGCAGCCAATAATATCCATCACCGCATACGGGCCTTTCTTCTGCATAAACCACTCGAGTTCCGCATTTAACGTATCAAGTACGTGATTCTTCAAAGACTTGATCATAATCGGAATGCGGTCTTTCATGGAAGCAAGCTGGCGTCCCATATTCTCGCGCAGGCCATCCTGATTTTTCTTGATCATTTTATAAACCGGTTTCTCGAACTGCCTGATTGGGATGATTCCATTTACTGAAAGCTTGATCTCATCCCCCGGTTGTCCGGTCAGAAAAGCATCAAGTTCACCAAACACCTTCTGTCTTGACTCCTTCGCCTGCGGATCATCCTCTGCAAGCTCATGCAGCTTTTTATACGCCTCTACAAAAATCTCATACTCACAGATATTCTCAATCTGTTTGATTGGGATCTTATAATCGGATTCGTTGATAATCTTATAATAGCCGCGGTCTTCTCCGTCAAAGAATACATCACGCAGCAATTTTCCCTTCTCGCCATCGCCACCCTGTCCGACATGCTTGACAGAAGCGAGCTTCGTCAGGAAATATGCCACATCACTATATATTACGCCATCTGGAATATAGCCCTGCTCGTCCTTCTTGCCGGATATCAGCAGACAGGCATCAAATATATTCTCACGGATTGTAAGCTTGTGTGTCGTGCTCTCAAATATATAGCGTTCATCCTTGTCCTTACTTGTAAGCCGCATATAATAATCGACTTCCTTCAAGGTTGCATAGCCATTTGCATTTAAGTTTGCAAGCAGATCCGGATTGGATACGATCTCACGCTTGCTGTAAAGCACATCTGGCATCAGCAGGCAGGCACCCACACGCACATCATTCCACTTCTTAGAACGGATGTAGGCTCGGATATTATAGGTAAGATCTGTCAGGATACCACCACTTGTACCGCCAGCGACGCCCGACACGATAATGATATCGAGCTTGCCTGACTTCGAACGGGTATGTGCCTCCTCAAGCTTATCAAACAGCAGAACACGCATATCCTCGTATGCATTTGAAAACATCAATCGTCCAATCTGACGGTTGCCCTTGGCTCCATCCGTATCAATGTTGATCTGTGGGAAGTCCTCACGCATCCAATTCGCAAGATTCGGATGCACCGGATTCTCCTTGATGCCTCTTACCAGAAGATTTTCCAGATTCGGGCGATAGATACTGATAATCTCCGTTGCATTCAGACCGATACCATCCCGGCTTGCCTCAATCATATTCTCCATGGCCGGGATATCGGAATCCACCATCAGATATTGGATGTTATCGTCCGGTGTAATCTCTCCCATCAGCATCCCCTTCATATCGCAGACAACCTGACTACCCATGCCGCCAAGTCCGATGACAAGCAGATCACCATTATAGCGCTGCTCATTATCCAGCTTCTCGAAGATACGAATGTCTTTTAACTTTGTAAATTCCTCTTTTTGTGTGTCAATTAAAATCATGTTACCTTCTCCTTTTATATCAACGCTTCTCCCAATATTGATACAACTTTAAACCCCGGATTCACAATTCATTGATTCTCTAGTTCTTGCGGAATTCTTCTAATTCCAGTCCCTCGTTATGCTCCAGCATCAGGCGGATAGACCATTCATTTGCAAACAGCAAAAGCGGATTGTCCTTCATATCCTTCACCTTCTTGCAGTCGCTGATTCTCGACAGCTTATTCAGATCTGTGGAAGGATCCTTTACCCATCGGATATAATTATATGGAAGCGGCTCTAAGCGGATGTCACATCCATATTCATTTTCCAGTCTGTATTTTAATACGTCAAACTGCAGCACACCAACCACACCGACAATAATCTCGGACATTCCAAGTGTATAATCCTGGAACATCTGGATCGCACCTTCCTGTGCAATCTGTGTAACACCCTTGATAAACTGCTTACGTTTCATCGAATCCAAGTGAACCAGTCTGCAGAAATGTTCCGGTGCAAAGGTCGGGATTCCCTCGTACTGGAATTTCTTTCCCGGCGTACATAACGTATCTCCGATAGAGAAAATACCCGGATCGAATACACCGATGACATCACCGGCATACGCCTCATCAATAACCTTACGATCCTGTGCCATGATCTGCTGTGGCTGGGATAAGCGAAGCTTTCTGCCACTCTGCACATGATAGACTTCCTTGGTCGCATCGAACTTACCGGAGCTGATCCGCATAAACGCGATACGATCGTGATGTGCCTTGTTCATGTTCGCCTGAATCTTGAACACAAAACCGGAGAATGGTTCTGTGATTGGGTCAATCAGACCTGCATCCGACATACGTGGAAGTGGACTCTGTGTCATCTTCAGGAAATGCTCCAGAAATGTCTGCACACCGAATGTCGTCAGTGCGGAACCGAAGAACACCGGAGATAACTCACCCTTGTCCACCAGCTCCTGATCAAACTCATCGCTCGCACCATCCAGAAGCTCGATCTCGTCCATCAGCTGTGCATAAAGTTCATCGCCGACAGCATCTTTTAGCGCCGGATCTGTCACATCGTAATCTGTCTCTGCCGCCGACTTCGCACCGCCAACAGACACTGCCTGAAACATCGATACTTTCTTTGTATCCCGGTCATAAACACCCTTGAAACGCTTTCCTGCACCGATTGGCCAGTTGATCGGACATGTCCGGATTCCAAGGACATTCTCGATCTCATCCAAAAGCTCAAACGAATCTCTTGCTTCAAGATCCATCTTGTTGATAAATGTAAAAATCGGAATATGGCGCATCACACAAACCTTAAACAGCTTGATTGTCTGCGCCTCTACACCCTTTGATGCGTCGATTACCATGACCGCGGAATCTGCCGCCATCAAAGTACGATAGGTATCCTCCGAGAAATCCTGATGTCCCGGTGTATCCAGAATATTGATACAATATCCGTCATAATTAAACTGCAACACGGATGAGGTAACGGAAATACCTCTCTCCTTCTCAATCTCCATCCAATCGGAAACTGCGTATTTGGAATTTGCTTTTCCCTTTACCGAACCGGCTGTATTGATCGCACCTCCATAGAGCAGAAACTTCTCTGTCAAAGTCGTCTTACCGGCATCCGGGTGGGATATGATCGCAAATGTTCTTCTCTTCTTAATCTCTTCTTCTAATGATGCTCCCATCTGTTCCTCCACCTTTAAACTCACTTCATGTTATTATAGCATTTTAGAGATGGCTTTCAAAGTCTATTCTGAAAGATTTTTCAACTTATTTTGCTTTTTTGCATAAAAATACAGCTCCTGATTGTACGAATTGCACACACCGAACTCCATACATGGACAATATACCGTCTCACAGGCATCGATCAATGCCTTTGCCTGCGCAAGCATCGTATCCTCCGGCATTGTAAAGGCCGGGATTTCCAGTACCTTCTCACAGAGCGCCTTCGCAACCGGATACTCCCGGTCATGCACAGGTAAAATCCCCGCTGCACATGGGATACCCTGCCGCTGCAGTTTCCGGTATAGCGGGATTCCGTATCCACCTCCACCGATCACAAAGGTATGGACATCCCCGGTTGGCTTCGGAAATTCCACACTACCATACGCCGCATCATAGACGCCATCCTGCATCGCATAGAGTTCCTGTATATATTCGGTCGTCATCACCTCTTCCGGCGTGCCGACCCGATCGACACGATGTTCCTTCACACAGACAACCTGATCTGAGATCTTCTGTGCCAGATCAATCTCGTGCAGGGACATCACAACTGCCATCTGCCGTTTTCTTGCAAGCGACCGCAACAGCCACAGGAAATCCGTCTTATAGCGGATATCCAGATACGAGGTTGGTTCATCTAGCACTAAAATCTCCGGCTCCTGGCAGATTGCTCTCGCCAGCATCACACGCTGGCGCTGTCCATCGCTGATCCTCTCAAAATCCTGATCCCGAAGCGCTTCCACCTGCACCTGCCGCATCGCTTCTTCGATTTTTTCTTCATCTTCTTTTTGCAGCATCCCCATCTTCCCGGTATACGGATACCGACCGGTCGCCACGACATCATAACAGGTATATCGTTCCGGATGAATCCGCTCTGTCATCACGATTGCCATCTTCTTCGCCAGCTCCTTCGGTGCATAAGAAGACAACTCTTTCCCATCAATGCTGACTGTTCCTGCAATCAGGGATAACTGCCGGATGATACTTTTCAGAATCGTCGATTTGCCCACGCCGTTTGGTCCGATCAGGGTAAGAATCTCTCCTTTTTTCACATGAAGATTCACATGGTCTATGAGCGTCCGCTTCTGATAGCCTACACTCGCCTCTTCCGTAACCATATAATCATCATCACTGTGCATAGCCATGTCTGCGCCCCCTCTCCTTCACCATCATGTAAATTACAACCGGTGCTAAAAATACCGCTGTCACAGAGCTGATGGAAAGCTCGACCGGAGCAAAGATTGTCCGTGCCAGCAAATCACAGAGCACGCAGAACACACCACCGCCAAGAAAGCTGACCGGTATCATCACGATTGGCTTTGTCGTTTTTACCATACTCTTTACAAGATGCGGCACCGCGATTCCGACAAATGAGATTGGTCCCGCAAATGCCGTCACACAGGCGGATAATAAACTGGATAATAAAATCAGCATCACACGAAGCGGGCGGATCGATACACCGACATTTTGCGCATAGCTTTCTCCCATCTGATATGCCCCGATCGGCTTAGATAGCAGAAAAGAACCAGCCACCGCCACTACAACAACAATTGTCATGATCTTTACATGCGCCATGGATATTCCGGCGAAGCTTCCAAGCGACCAGTTATGCAGATTCACGATATTCGAATCATCTGCAAAGGTCACAGCAATATCCGTGATTGCCGAACAGATATAACCGATCATCACGCCACATACAACCAGCATAGACATTTCCTGCACCTTCTTTGATACCGCCAATACGAAAAGCATCGAAAGGAGCGATCCGATCAATGCCATCGCGATCATAAACCACGAACTCATTGTAATACCATGTGAGACACCTACGATCATCGCAAGTGCAACAACCAGCTTCGCCCCGGAAGAGATTCCGAGCACAAACGGACCTGCAATCGGATTTCTAAAAAATGTCTGCAGCAAAAATCCCGATACCGCAAGTGCACCTCCTAAGATTGCTGCCGCAAGCACACGCGGCAGACGGATGGAAAGAATAATCTGCATCGCTTTCGCATCGGTTCCGTGTCCGGTTAATACGGAGAATACCTGCCGCGGGGCGATCGATACACTGCCGATATAAAGTGATAGCAGAATTGCACCAAGCAGCAGCGTAAATAATACGATATATGTAATTATGATTCGCGTCTTTTTTGTCTTCATCTTTATTCCATTTCACAATTCATATAGTACATGTTCCATGCACCGATTTCACGATTCCGCTTATTCCTCTGTCAGCTTATAAAAATAATCGCTCTTTATCTCCTGTCCGGTAAATATCGCATGCATATCCGCGATCATCGTACCATATCCGGTCGTCTCCTGAAACATATTTTTTCCGGTTCCGTACACATGCCCTTCCTTAACGGCTTTAAAATCCGCAAATAGCGCGTTCTTCTGCAAAAGCTCTGATACGCTCGTAAGCTCACTGTCAATTGTGCTGTTGTATATGATATAGTCTGCATCCTTCGCCTGCTCATAGAATGTCTCCATCTGGATTGTCATAGTTGAAAGCGCATTTTCCTCGTCCGAATCATCAAAGGTAATACAGGTTCCTCCGGCGAGTTCGATCATCTTCGATACATAATCACCGGACTTACGTACATTGACACCACCGTTTGTCGTCACATAAAAAAATGCAACGGTCTTTCCGGTCGGTGCCTCGTTCAAAACGTCTGCGGTCTTCGCCGTCTCTGACGCAAACAACTGCTCTGCAGCATCCTCCGCATCGAACAACGCGCCATAGAATTTCACCCATTCCAACCTGCCAAGCGGATCTGTCTCATAGCTTGAATGTTCCACGATCACTGGGATTCCACAAGTCTCTAACTGCTCTTTTACCTCCGGATTGTGCAGGATCATCGTCGACTCGATAGCAAGATCACAATCCCCGGCAAGCATCTGCTCCACATCCGGCGCATTGTATTTGCCGGCGTAGGCAAGTGTCTGTGCCTGCATCGCCTGCTTTGCCTCCGGGATATACCAGCCATCTTCCTTCGTGCCTGAGAAGGAAAGGTTGTTAAGACGTCCAATCTTCACAATGAAGTCCATGCCGGACGTTGCAGCCAGATATGCGTGCTTCGGTGTTCCATCAATCACTGTAATATCCGAAGGAAGTCCCTCCGGTACATTCTTCCCATCCGGCACAAGCAGGTAATCACCGATATCAGAAACGGAAATAAGTTTATACCCTCCCGTATAATAATCCACGGAAAACTGTGTCGCATAGCTTAAATCCATACTATTTTCTTTTTTCAAGTTATCCCAGCGGATATCTGCATCCAATGCGGATGCATCTGTCATTGTCCCTTTTGGTCCTGCATCCTCTGTATATGCAACATTCCCCTGTGTTGCACAAGCACAGGGGAACGTACATAACAGGGCGAACAGGAGTATAAAAAGAATTCTTCTTCCTCGTCTCAAATCCAACACCCTTACTTTATTGTTTTAGAATCAAAATATAATGTATAGTCGATCTCATGTGGCGTACTCATCGCCGTCGTATCTGCAGAGATCGGCATATTGTAGTCAAATCCGGTAACCGGAATCTCAAATGTAGAATTTCCTTCCGTATTGACCGGCAGATACTTCTCCTCACCGACAATCACATAATCATAGTTTGAAGAACTCATGATAATCGTTGCAGTTGCGATTCCATTTTCCACCTTGATTTTCGTCGGGCTTTCCACCGTAGCACGGCCGGAGCCTCCGGACAGGGTTACCTCAACCGTATATTCACCATCGGCGATTCCTAAATCCTCTGCCGTTTTTATCGACGGATTATCTATGGCATCAGCCGGAAGTGAATCGGAACGGAACACCAGCGTCCGCTCATACCATTTTTCTTTTTTGTTGCTGAATGCGGCACATGCAACGCCCTCATCCAGCGCATCCACAGGAACTGTAAATGTATGCGCACCATCTGTATCCTCTACATATGGGATATACTCTGACTCATCTGCAGCAACTGCCTCTTTGCTGGTACCCATATACAGATACCGATAGCCTTTTCCGCCCATTGTCATAACTGCGGTCATCTTGCCGTCTGCTACCGTGAGCTTGCAGGCAGTAATGTTGAACATTGAAGAGCTTGAATCAACCTCGATGTCATATTCACCATCTGCGACATTCTCTGCCGGAATCGGAACCATCCAATCCTCTACCACGTCACTTGCCGATGCCAGATCCGAACCGGTTGCAATCTGTGCATCTGCTGTAGCCACCTGCTCTGTTGTCACGGCTTCCGTCGTAACCGCGGCAGTTGTCTCCTGTGTTGTTGTATCATTTTTTCCGCATCCTGCAAGCAGGCAGGCAAGTACCACGCCCGCTGCAAGACTTACATTCCATTTCTTCACGATTCATTCCTCGCGTATATTCTATTATTTGTTTAATTTGTCAATAGCTGCCTGTGCATGCTTTACAAAGATATCCTGAATTGCCGGAAGCTCACCAAGACCACGAACGAGACAAGTTACATCATAACCTGCATCCTCGAATGTTGTCTTCCAGGAACCTTCCTCATCACCAGCCATATCGTTGTTTGCATGGTCACCGGCTACGATCATCAATGGCTCAAGAACAACCTTCTTGTAATCGCCTGCCTGTACCTTCGCAAGTACATCATCCACAGAAGGAGTTGCCTCAACCGTACCTACGAAATAGTTTTCAAAGCCGGCGTCTGTCAGCTTATCCTGCATCTTCTGGTATACTTCGTTGCTGTCTGCCTCTGTACCATGTCCCATGAAGCAGATGGCTGTCTCACCATCATCATACTCAGCTGTTGCATCTGTGATAGCCTTCACAACCTCATCGAAGTCCTCATCACTTGTAAGAAGCGGATCACCGATTACAACCTGATCAAACGCATCTGCATAATCGCCTACTTCATTTACAACATCTGTATATTCCAGACCATTCATCAGATGTGTCGGCTGGATTACAAGATTCTTGACTCCGTTATCAACCGCACGGTCAAGTGCTTCTGCCATATTATCAATGGCAATGCCATCTCTGCTCTTTACATGATCAATGATGATCTGGCTTGTAAAGCCTCTTCTGACGGAATAATCTTTACCGAATTCTTCATCAAGCTTATCCTCGATTGCACCGATCGTCAGACGACGGCTGTCGTTAAAGCTTGTACCAAAGCTTACAACAAGCAGTTCGTTGTCGCCGATTTCATCCTGATTACGAACATTATCCAATGATGCATCTCCTGTCTCATAATTCTCATCGTCCTCTGCCTCAGATGCAGTTGCATCTGCAACCGTTGCTTCCGTTGTCGTTGCAGCTTCTGTAGTTGCCTCTGTGGTTGCTTCCGTCGTTGCCTCAGTTGTCTCTGTCTTCTTGTCTCCACATCCTGCAAGCAGAGTTGCTGCCATACATGCTGTAAGGAGTGCTACGCTTAATTTCGATTTCTTCATTTTTTCTGTACCTCTTTCCTTTTGTTTTTTATCCAGTCACTTGTTAAGAATCAATTCAGACGCACAGAAAAAAGCCGCCAGCGAAATCACAAACTGACGGAGTAACGGGCCATAGAACTTAATCTACAACGGTACGACCAATTACTCGTGATCTGGAAATTCTTCCTGTACCAATACACGGCAGGTTTCCTGACTTACCGATCCTCATACACATTCCCCTTCCCAGCCTTGCGGCCAGTGGTTATCTTCCGATATCGAATGTATACTCCCGGCTTACAGTGACGAGATCGTGCAGGACTTCCACCTGCTTCCCTTTTAACACATGTCTGCTTTTCAAAAACAAAAAAAGCTCCACGGCACCGTATATTATGAATTCAATTCGTCGCAATAATAACACACGCACACGAAATGTACAAGTACAAATTTCATGTGCGTGATATATTTAAACTATGCTATTCATATCTTTTAACTATTTTTAAGCAGATCCTGCAGCCGTTTCTCATAGACATAACAGTGTCCATGTGCCTCGATTGCCTTCTCATAGGCTTCAATAGCCTTCTCCCGCTCTCCCATTACCTCATACAGGATTCCAAGCTCATAATAGCCCTCCTCACAGCCATGGTATCCACAGCTTGAACAAAGCTTCATCGTAACCGCCTGTTTCAAATATTTCTCCGCATCTGCATAATCGCCAATCACCCGGCAGTATCTTGCAAGCTTGATATAATCGCGCGGTGCCTTACGGTCTTCCTCCGGTATCACTGCCTTACTTAAATACTCTGCATACTCAGACTTAATCTCCCCATCCCGCAGATAGAGTGCTTCCAGCAGCTCCCCATAATAATTGATGGTTTTATTTAAGTTAACCGCCTTTTTGTATGCATCGACTGCTTCCGCATATCTGCCACTCATGATAAGCACTCTGCCGTACTTGCTGTAAATGCTTGTATTATCCGGCTTTAACTTTATACCGAGCTGATACATCTGATCCATCATCAGAGTATCGTCCTCTTCCCCGGCAAGCTCCATCAGAAGACTTGCGCAGTCAAACCGCAGATTTTCATCCGTGCCTTCCTCCGCATAGCTTTCCAGCAGCTGCTCTGCCTCCGGATAGCGGTCTGCTCGTGTGAGTGCGAGACCTGCCTCGATACGAAGCTGCGGGTCCACATCGTCCCCGTATTTATAAATCGCATCCATCAGAATCTGACACCCTTCCGTAATCCTGTTCAAGCAGAGCAGCACACGGGTTTTGAAGCGGATGACCTCTGTTTTTCTCTGTATATCCCGGTCTGACCTCTCCGGTGCGATTGCAAGTGCCTGTTCAAAATTTTCTAACGCATTCCCGTAATCCCGCCGCTCCCAGTAGATAAATCCGAGATTCGTATAATATGCCGCATGTGGCCGTACCTTAATCTGATCCTCATATGCCTTGATTGCAAGCTCCGTCTCATGAACCTTCCGGTACATATATCCCAGATATCCAAATACGTCCGGGTTCTTCGGATTGATGGACACAACTTTGTTATATATTGCGATTGAATCCTCATTTCGGTTTGCTTCATCATAAAGGTCTGCCAGCTCTAACAACAGATCCTCATAATTCGGCAGATCGGATTCATCCGCCTTATAATTTGCTTCTACTTTCTCTAAAAGCTTCAACGCTTCCTCCGGTTTTTCCTGTGCACGTAAGTTTAACGCTTCATAATAATCCATCGCATCACTCTCCGGACGGAACTCCCGGTACTGCGTCATCACATGTTCGGCATCCTCATACTGTTCTGCCTGCTGGAAGGTCAGTATCTCCTGTATATACGGCTCCACACCATATGGATAGATTCGTATTGCCTTTTCTGCAGAGTAGATACATTCCTGCAGATAATCTAACATATAACAGCATTTTGCCCGGTAGCAATGTGCCCAGTATTCATCCTCATAGACCATAGATTCATAATCAATATGCTCTAACATCGCATCGCACGCCTTCATGCAGTTTCCATACTCCTGCAGTTCATAGAGAATCCGGAGATTCAAGATGAGTCCGGTAATCTGTTCCTCATGCTCTGTCTCGACCGGAAGCTGTATATATTCCTTCGCTTTCTCGTACTCTTTCAGGTTATAGTAACAGTTTGCAATCAGCGTATGTGCATACGGATACCGTTTTCTGCGCTTGTTCTGTTCCTCTGTATAGCCGCCTTCTTCCGGCTGTATATCTTCGATTGCCTTCTTCCATTTTAAGAACAACGGAAGCGCCTTCTCCGTCTGTCCGATTGCCAGATAACATCTGCCCTTCGCATTACAATAAGTGAAGATCTCATCGCCCTCCGGCTCAAATGTATCAAACACCTCCAACGCTTCCGGTTCCCGCTGATTCTGATAATAACACCATGCCAGATCTAGCTTCTTCTGGTGATCTTCCGGATGCTTGTCCACATCCTGTTTCCATTTCTCAATGATTGCTTCATTTACCTGTTGCAGCCGGGTAAGGTACGCCATATCTCCATAATTGTTATGCATCAGCTCCTCGAAGATATCCTTTGCCTTCTCCAGATCCCCCATCGCATAATAAATATCTCCCAAGCAATACTGTGCGTCTTCATAATCCGGATTCTCCGCAAGAATCTCTTCTGCGGTCTGCTTCGCCTCCTCATATCGTTCCAGACGGTACAACATCTCGCTCTTGATAAACTGCGTCATCTCGTCCTTCGGGTATCGCTCAAGGTTCGCATTGATCCTGCTTAAAAGCGCCTCATATACAGCCTCCGCTTCCGCTCTTGGAAGTGGCTGTTCCGCATCCTTTTCCTGCAAACGCGTATCCTTCATCTGCACATAGATCTCCAGCACATCGCCATGTGGATGTGTAAGCGGCAATCTTTTCAGACACTCTAATTCCTTCCGGATTACAGCCCGGTTCTCCGGTGTCGGCTCATCCTGCTTGTCCATCCGTTCAATCTTCATATACTGCTCAATATAGTCATCGGCATATGTATAATCCCCAGTCAGATATTCATAGGCAAAACTGTCCTGTTTCCGCGCCGCTATCCCAAGAATATAGGAAATATAATCCTCCGGGAATTTCATCAGCAGATCATCTTTGCGCAGGGCGATATCAAACCGGTCCACAATCTCACGGAACACCGCATCCGGCATCCGGTAATGATCCATCATGAATACAAGCAGCTCCTCCAATGCTTCTGCCTCCGTGTCAAGCGATACAAATGCATCCTCACGAAACAGCTCTCTCCACGCATCCACACGGATTCGGTTCGGATAATCATTGTATAGTTGTTCTAACTTATCGGTAAGCTCCGTCCGTGGCGGCTGTAAACCTTCTGAATCTTCGTCATCCCTATCATCCGGCAACGCTTCCTGCCTGTCACAGCTTGCAATCGCCTCCTCGTAGGCATTCCGAAGCTCCATGAAACCATCTGCATCTTCCTCCGGATTTACAGATTTTAACCGCTCGCGATATGCCTGCTTGATCGCGCCCTTATCGTCTGTCTGCCCGATTCCAAGTATCGTCCATATGTTCATAACCCCTGCCCTTGTACCTTTCTTCGTTCTGCATCGATTTACTACTTTTTCGTTGTCTCATATAATACTCCATCATCCGCAACCATATTTAAAATCTGATTTCCCACAGCATTATTGAAATCATGTTTTACAATGTTGTCTGATGGATAAATCATCGGTGCCTGATCTGTCCAAAGTTCACATTGACTAATTACCGTATTAATTGCAAAATCATAGTCCTCTGGCGGATATTTATATTTTTTCAGTAATCGTTTAACCATTTTTCGCATGGTTGCTCTCGCCGTTTCTTTCTTCTGCCAGTCAATCGTTCGGTTCTTACGGAGCATTTCTGTCAGTTCTTTTGTCAATGCAACCAACTGATCATTCTCGTAAAAATCTTTTATATGTTCTGGCTTTGTAAGTGCATCATAAAATGCCAATTCTTCCTGTGAAAGACCAAGCGCCTGTCCACTCTTATACAGATTTGCAATCTCCTCTGCGGTCTTCAAAAGTTCCTTTATTACTTCTTCATTTGTAATAAGTCCGTTGTAATACGAGTTCATCAACTGTGTGATTTTTTCCGAGAACTTCTGTGATTGTACTACATTGGTTCGCTTATACAAAGTTACCTGTTCCGCCATCAGTTTTTTCAATAGCTCAACTGCAATATTCTTTTCTTTCATACGTGAAATTTCATCCAATACTGCCGGATCAAATAAATTAAAATTCTCTCCACCGGTTTTACTGCTATCGAATAAATTGATAACCCCTTCACTTTGCACTGCCGCTTTCAGCAAATCATTAATCTGAGTATTTATTTCTTTCAACGAAAGTGTCTTTCCGTTAGAACCTCCATATGTAATCTTAATCACGGTAGATCGGACAGCCTCCATATAAGCAGCCTCATGCCGTTCTTGTTCTGTTGTCATACTTGAACAAAGCGTGTGAGACTGTTTCAAAAGCAAGGCTTCTTTCAAGAATAAATCTTTTCTCTCTGGTGCTTTCGCATCCAACACAAAATTCACGCCGCCGGTAATTAATTTTGCCATTACGAGAGGTGTTCCACCGATAAACGCACTAAAATCATAACCATGCAGCAAATCTTTACATACCTGAAGTTTTTCCTGGAATTTCGGGTAGGCAATCTTCGCGATATTCATGTCTCCATATTTAGACTGATCCCGTTTGGTATATTCTTTCATCGCTGTTTTTAATGCCGACGCAATACCGACATAATCAACGATCAAACCGCCTTCTTTGTCCTTAAATACACGATTGACACGTGCAATAGCCTGCATTAGATTGTATCCATGCATTGGTTTATATACATACATGGTCGCCAGAGATGGTACATCAAAACCAGTCAGCCACATATCTACCACAATTGCAATTTTCATTGGATCGTTGTCATCCTTAAATTTACGAGCCAGTTCCTCTTTATGCGCCTTCGTTCCAATAATCTCTTTCCAATCCTCAGGATCATTATTCCCGCCAGTCATCACAACCCCGATCTTTTCTTTCCACGTTGGACGAATCTCTAAGATACGGCGATATATCTTCATCGCTATTGTCCGCGAATAAGCGACAATCATAGCTTTTCCAGTTAACAGATGCTCTCTGTTTTTCTCATAATGTTCTACAATATCATCACACAGAGACGCAATCGTAGAATCTGCTCCCAAAACACTTTCCATCTGTCCAAGCATCTTCTTGCTTTTCTCGATCGTTGCAGCATCTGACTGTTGCTCCAAGATATCATAAGTGGAGTCAATTAAAGCAAGTGTATTTTGATCCAATTTCAAATGGACAACCCGACTCTCATAATACACTGGTCGTGTCGCACCATCTTCCACTGCCTGTGTCATATCATACACATCAATATATTCACCAAAAACTTCCCGTGTATTACGATCTTTTGCTGAAATCGGTGTACCAGTGAATCCGATAAATGTTGCATTCGGCAAAGCATCATGAATGATTCGTGCATTACCAATAACTGTGCGCGCCTCTTTTTCTCCAGCTTCATTTTCAGACAATACAATTTTCTCCTCAAAACCATACTGTCCACGATGTGCTTCATCCGCCATCACAACAATATTTCTTCGTTCCGAAAGTGGCTTTTCTCCCCGTTCAAACTTAAACATTGTCGTAAATATAATGCCATTTGCACTTCTTCCATCCAAAAGTGTTTTCAAATGCTCTTTGCTTTCTGCCTGTACAGGTGTCTGCCGCAAGAAATCCGCACACTGTGAAAACTGCGCATAAAGCTGATCATCCAAGTCGATACGATCTGTCATAACAACGATTGTTGGACTGTCCAGTGCTTCTTGCAATAAATGTGCATAGAATACCATTGACAATGATTTTCCTGAACCTTGTGTATGCCAAAACACACCGCCTTTTCCATCCGTTTTCGTCGCAATCTTTGCCTTTTCAATCGCCTTTCGAACAGCAAAATACTGATGATATCCAGCTAAAACCTTGAATCTCCCTGTACCCGTTCCTGAAAAAAGGATAAAATTCTTTAGGATGTCCAGCAACCGTTTCTTCTGAAACATTCCCTCGTAAAATGTATCAAATTGAGCATACGACGTTTCTTCATAATTGCCATCCTTTGTTTTCCATTCCATAAAACGATCTAATCCAGAAGTAATCGTTCCCGCTTTATTTGTAGATAAATCACTAACTACACAAATAGCATTGTAATAGAACATAGATGGAATATCCTGCATATAATTCCGAATCTGATGATATGCATTTTCCACACCAACCTCATCCTTTGATGGACTTTTTAATTCCATCAATACGAGCGGCATGCCATTGATAAACAATATAATATCCGGACGCCGATTATTTCCATTCTCAAGAAATGTAAATTGATTTACAACACAAAAAGAATTATTATCTACCGTTCCATAATCGACCAATCGAACTATAACTGACTGTTCCTCGCCTTTTACCAGAATCTTTACTGTAATTCCATTCTGCAGATAATCCATAAATATTATGTTTTTCTGCAATAAGCTTCCCATATCAAAGTTTTTTAATTTCAATATTGCTTCTTTGACTGCTTCCTCTGGAAGATTCCGATTGATCCGTAACAGACTACCATATAAAACATCATCCAAAAACGGACTCGTATAATCCCTATCGTAATCCGGCGCATAAATATGCTCATACCCCATGCCTTCAAACAACTCTATTACAGCCTGTTCATATGTGTCTTCCGTAAATAAATTTGACATGTTTAACCCCCTCACGTAGATTCTAAACAAATAACGTCATTGTTTTTCAACAAGTTATAAAATAAATAAAAATTTATCTTTTCAATATAAGTTGATTTTCGAACGTATGTTTTGTATAATAGATATGGTGCTACCCTATTCGGTAGGCGGTTAACCTTCTCCACAAGAGTTATAGCTTGTGTTTACATAGAAATCCATCCAGGAAATCTGTTAAGGAGGTTTGTGCTTATGCTTACAACGGAGCTTTTTATAGCCATAATCAGCTTATGTATTACTTGCTTTGCTCTTGGTTATACCGTTGGTTCTAAGAGCAATAATAAGACACAAAAATAACCGCCCTTGTCCTGACCTGACCGAGCGGTTATTTTACACTTAAACATCAGGGCTAACCGTCTATCGGTAGCACCTTCTGATATTATATTAGCATTCAACCGCTTTTATGTCAAACGTATATTCTGTTCTAATTATGCAGATCAATTACCATTTGTCGGAGTAACAATAAATTAGTCACTTAAATAACGACGCCATCTCAATTGCGTATGTCATCTCAATTATTCCAAGTTCTATATCTGAAATAAATTTCACGTTTTCATCATCTATCGCGTTGCATACATTGTTGAACTCAGCACGAATGGTATCTAATGTTTCTTTTATACTTGAAATTTCCAATCTACTATCTTCTCGCGTCATATCACAATGCGCTAAAAATTGCTTACGCATATTAAGCATCGTTTTCTCAAACTTCTTATTAATACTCTCCTTTTTTACCTGAACGCCATCAGCATTTAATTTACGTAACAATAAGTTAATACTATTCCGAAACTTACGAACTGTATTAGCATTTGGATTCGTATCAAAATATATTTTCCACACTGTTAATGCTAAGTCCTTTTGCAATAACAAAACACAATGATTATTAAAATTACCAAATGTCCTATATATCTCTGATTGTTCGGCTTGCATTCTCTGATAATGACTTAAAATTGCTACATCTTTATAGCAGGATAAAATATTATCAGCCAATTCATTATAATTTCTAAGCAACTGCTCATCTAACCTCATATAATTCTCCTAAATATCTAAATCTGAAACATCAAGTTCTCGAGACATTAGTTTTGGAAGTAAAGTATCTCTTAGCTCTGCAAGTTTTTTATTCTCTATTTCATTATCCTTCATCATGTTGTACAATGGTTGTACAATAGTTTCAAAATCAGCTAATGCAGTGGAAGAGGGAATTTGAAGTTCCATAGCATTCAAAATATCTACCGTCATACTTGGCACTGCAGATCCTGCATTCATAGATGCAAGGTCCTTTCCCTTAACATAATGATATATGAATTTTGCTACATTTGAAATCTTCATCACTGTGTAGAACATTGTATCAACAGACCAAAACGGCACATTCACATACATCACATTGTTTAGTGTACCTTTTCGAGGAATCAAAACAGATTCATGATCATAAATCGGCCTTTCAACATATCTCATCACTCCGCCTGAACCATAGCAAGGGATATCTCCGTCTTCCAGTTTCTTATGATCTTTACCATATTTCACAGCAATCAGATCAGAAAGATATCCCGTTGTCCATGATGAATCGGATTTTGTAATAAATTGATCCCTATAGATTGCATCACACTGCTCCAACAAATTCCTATTATGCAGCGTACTCCACTAAATTCCTATTTATCGCTTCATTGTTTTTTCTTTTTAATTCTAAATCCTCTAATATACTTACCAACTTATCCTGCTGTTCTCTTGGAGGAAGAATTATCTCCATTCTAGCATAAGTTTGTGCGTTGATATTTCCTCTTGTACTTCCAGTAGAATGTCCTTGAACCCACCCCTTATATTCGTCAGAGAGGCAATAGTATTTAATATACTTCGGATTGACTTTGTTAGGATCAATACTAAATTTAATAAGAAATCCTGCATACACAAAAGTTCCATCTGTTCCATCATAAAAATAATTTCGTCCAGTGCTATTCCCAGTTCTTGCAAACACAATATCGTTTGGTTTAAGTACATATTGTTCTGCTTTTTCATCATCAACAGATTTCAAATCCGACATACTTAAAGTTCCATCATCATTTATATCAGAGATTCTTAAATATGTATATAATTCTTCTGAATAATCAACAGCCGAAGCTCCAATTCCATATTGTCCCTTCCCTATTGAAATCTCCCCTAATGTTGTTTTTGTAAATTTCATCATATCGCCTACCCAATGAATTTTCTATGCACATTTTTGCATTACTCTATTTATCCATTACTTAATGTAAGAATGTCTCTATCTTTTCATGTCCTAAGGACTTCCAATTTTTGTACATGTATTTCCCATTTTCCCTAACTGCCATTCCACTCCCCTTGTTTATTTATACTACTTATAAATAAACTCATATCATTTTTCTTGTAATCATCTTCTGTATATACCCTACGTTCTACTCCCATCCATTCTAGATTCTTAATTCCAGCATTTGTGAGAGCATAATTTCCTTCTTCTTCTCCATTCATGGTTACTACCTGTGGACCACCTGACATTTCAATAGGAACATAACAAGAGCAATATCTGAACCCACATTCATACCTTGAAATAATTAAATCTGAAATTTTGTTCGTTATGTCATACAAATTTCGCCTTAAAGAATGATGTAAATAATATGATGAAGAAAAATCATTTACTATATCCCAAGGTGACAGGTTAACATTTTGATATTTTAATTCTCGCCTTTCATCTGCTGTCAATTTTGAGTCATCCTCTATCGCAATTGCGACCTTATGTAAAACATAATTGATAATGTCATTCGTCTTTAATAACGAACCGACTCTAAAACTATTTTTACACCTATATTTTGCTATATAATACACATCTCCAGCATTCAATCCAACTTCTCTTGGCAAAATAAAATCCATTGTACCTAGATATAATACTGGTTTTCCTGCATAATTAAATCGTCCTTGGCTAGCATTTATTTGTGGTGGCATCCACCAATCAGATTCGTTTATCAACGGATTCCCTATATCTTTTCTTACTCTATAAAAGACTGTCCCTTTAGGTATAACAAAATCATCACCAATAACAGATAATTTTTCTTTACGACTCAATTCAAAATACATAGCAAAGAATTCATATAAAGATTTGCAGTTCATCAATTTTTTTATGTAATCTTCTCGCAAATTAATTCCTTCTCCCCCAAAAAATTCATTATCAATATACAAAACTCAATCTGATTTATCTTCTATATATTTTATAAATCATACCCAATCGCCCCCAGCTTCTTCCGTATCTCATCTTCCAGCTCGTGGCTCTGCTCAAAAAGTTCCGAAAGTTCTGATGTCAGGCGCTTCATTTTCTCATCGAAAGGCTCTCCATCATCTTCCTGCTCTTCAATCCCCACATAACGTCCCGGAGTTAAGATATAATCCTGCTTTTCAATCTCATCTAAATCTGCAACTGCACAAAAACCTTTTACATCTTCCAACGTTCCATCTACAAATGCCGTATATGTATCTGCAATCTTTGCAATGTCATCATCTGTAAGCTCACGCAGTTTACGACTAACCATAGTTCCCATCTTACGAGCATCAATAAACAACGTCTTACCCGTCTGTTTCTTTTGTTTATTCAAGAACCACAAAGATACTGGGATCTGTGTTGTATAGAAAAGCTGTGTTGGCATTGCGACAATACATTCGACCAGATCATCTTTAACGATATTCTTACGGATTTCTCCTTCTCCACCAGACTGTGAAGAGAGAGAACCATTTGCGAGCACCATACCAATCCGTCCTACCGGAGCGAGATGATAGATCATATGCTGCAACCATGCAAAGTTTGCATTTCCAGCCGGCGGCATTCCATATTTCCACCGTACATCTTCCTTCAGCTTATCTGCTCCCCAATCAGAAAGATTAAATGGAGGATTCGCCATAATATAATCTGCACGTAAAGTTGGATGGCGATCATCCAAGAATGTATCTGCTGCATATCCGCCCAAATCTGGCTCTATCCCTCGAATCGCCAGATTCATTTGTGCCATCTTCCATGTCGTTGGATTCGAATCCTGTCCATAGATTGAAATATTGCTAATATTTCCACTGTGTTTTTCCACAAATCGTGCGGATTGAACAAACATACCGCCTGATCCACATGCAGGATCATAGACACGTCCTTTGAAAGGTTTCAGCACCTCAACCAGCGTCCTTACAACACAGGATGGAGTGAAGAATTCTCCACCACGTTTTCCTTCCTGCTCTGCAAACATAGAAAGGCAATATTCATATGTACGTCCAAGGATATCCTTTTCATCTCCATGCTCAATCATCTGTATATTTGTAAAAAGGTCTACAACATCCCCTAATCTACGTTTATCCAGCTCTGGGCGTGCAAAATTCTTAGGTAATATATCTTTCAGACGTTTATTTTCTTTTTCTATTGCACGCATAGCATTATCAATCACTGTTCCAATTTCTGGTGTATGTGCCTGTCGCGCAATTTCACTCCATCTTGCATCAGCAGGAACGAAGAAGATACCTTCAGATGTATACTCATCAATATCCTCTTCAAATCCATCACCTTCTGCAAGCAATGCTTTATATTTTTCATCAAATCGATCGGAAATATATTTTAAGAAAATAAGACCTAATACTACACTTTTATATTCAGATGCGTCCAGATTTCCCCTTAATACACATGCCGCATTCCAAATCTGCTTTTCAAATCCAATATCCGCAGTGTTTTTATCTGCCATTTTATCTGCCTCCCCATACTTTTATTCATTCAAGAAATTATGTTAATTATACCCAATGAATTGTCGAAATACAATCTTTTTGTATTATTACAGATTTTTACGGGAATTATTTGTATTTACTTATTTCCAATTGGAAAACGCACTCTCATAATTGCTCAGATATGTATACGGAATCTGGATTTCATCATCCGTCTGTGTATAATCAGAGGAATAAATCGGAATCGGATTGCAACCGCCTCCGCTTTTGCCGATCTGATCAATCGTAAACTGGTTTCCACAGTTCTGACAGACAAGTTTATCGCCTTCCTGCTTGTAATAGCCTCTGCCGGAAGAATAGCATACCTGACAGGTATTATATGCTAGCCGAATTGTTCCATTTGCATCCCTCGCTGCCATCACCTCCATCGATACCCCATCTAATTCTACCGGATAAAACTGCACCGTTTCTGACAGATCAGCCGTTGGAATCACAAGCATATCCGAAGCAGAATCTTCATCCTGTGCCTCTGTATCCGCACTCTGTGTATCTTCTATCTGTTGTGTCGTTTCTACTGAAGCCGCCTGTGTATCACCTGCGTTATCCGCATTTTGCTCTGTACTTCCACAGCCAGCCAGTACCACCATGCTCATAACTGTCATCCAAATTAAAAATCTTTTTCTCATTGTCTCACATCTCCTATTCCACAATTATATTTGCTTTGATCATGCCCATCCAGCATGTATATTCATAAACGCCTCGTTCCTCCGGCTCAAATGTAATAACATTTTCTCCCTCGGTAAATTCATGTTCAACCGGTAACGAACGACTGATAATCTTATAATTACAACCATTAATGCTTCCCTCCGGTGCATCAATCATCCACTCTACCGGCATACCTGCCTGCACCGTAATATCCGGATATTTGCCGGAAGAAAGCTCGCTGTGTACATATTGCACACCATCCTTTATATATGCCTGATTCTCTACCTGCTTTGTCCGTAACGATGTATTTCCTATGTAACAGGCAAGTAAAAACAGCACACTCATGCACACGCCAACCCAGCCATGTGCTTTCCTTTGCATTGGCAGATTCCACCAGATTCCAAACAGGCATACCGCTCCTATAATTCCGATCATCCAGACGTCGGAGATATAACCCGATAAAGCGGCGCCCTGTGACAGCATGGCAAATCCCATAACCGCAACAACCACGGCACCTGCGTCTGTAAGCTGCTTTGCATATTTCCGCCCGATACCCGCAAGCAACGTTCCAACTCCCAGCATCATCGGCACTGTGCCGACCGCAAAAAAGAACATGGACAGTGCTCCCACGAGCACATTTCCTGTTGCAAGTGCAACCATCCACATGGCCTGCAAAGGTCCACACGGCATCAGACTGTTTACCATACCCACGAAAAATGGCGCACGATTTCCTTTTGCAAATAAACGATATATCCCTCTCGGCAATGGAATCCGAAGTCTCCGAAGTGCCGGAAATAAACCAATCAGATTTCCGGCACTGACGATCATGCAGATACCTACCACTGCCTTAAATACGCCCTGCCATAGCGTATTCTGGTTCACGGTATGTCCAATCACCGAAGACAATCCACCAAGCACTGCACCTACGAACGTATATCCTAAGATCCGTCCCAGATTATATGCAAGACTCGTCCGAACCGCCGCATGTTTTTTGTGCGTTTCGTCCGCAGTTCCAATACATTGTGAAAGCTGTATTCCTCCACACATCGCAATGCAATGAAAAGACGTAAGCACACCAACTACAAACAACATTCCGTAGCCCATATGCTGATCTGCAAGCTTCGATGGTACAAGCAGATTTAATATTCCGAATCGCTCCAGCAGCACATATAAAACAAACGTGATAAGAAGAACAATTGCGGTCTTCCACGCCAGCTTTTTCTTCTTTGTTTCCCGTGTCACTACCTGATATCCAAGTGAAGTCACGCAAGTCCCAATCTGATCGATACGGCAGACATTCTCGTCATATTCAACATCTGCCTGTCCCGTCTTATAATCTACCGATACACGCCGTACACCATCCAAAGCTGCAATTCCTGCCTGAATTCGGTTCTGACAGTTGATGCAGGTCATCCCAGTGATTTCTATGAAGTCCTGTTTCATCCTATAATGCCTTTCAAATTCTTAAATTCAAACAGAGACAAGTTGCGCTCTGCGCATCTTGCTCTGATTAGAGGTCGTCAAATGCACCGCATAAATGCGTGCATTTTCCTTGTCGCCATAACAAATAAAACGAGGTTTTACAGCTCCTCGTTTCATTTCCTACTATTACAATCGGTTTAATTATATATAAGAAATCTGAAATGTCAAGAAAGAAAGTGTGTAGATTTTGTTAATTATTGCTTAATTATTTTCTATAAAAACTTACTAAATTTCTGATTATCTTTTCATAAGTTGGTAAATGCCGATATATCCCGTATTTTAGGGCTTTATCGGTATTTTCTTTTTGGAAGATACCTTGCATAAGCTGGCATTTACCAGCATGAAAATGCAACCAAAAGTAGTAAATGAGTAGTAAATATAAGCTCCGATATTAACAAGCCAGTCTTTCCAGTTCTGCTTTTGCAGATTGAAATGTACCGTGTGCATAATAGCCAAGTGTCATGGTTATGTTAGCGTGTCCCATAAGATATTGCAGGGTGTTTGGGTTCATTCCTCTGTTTGCCATATTCGTACAGTAAGTATGTCGGAATGAATGTGGTGTGATGTTCGGTAACTTGTCCGTGTGATACTTGTTATACTTCTTAATTAGTCCTCGCACCATGCCCTCATAGTTTCCTGCAACTTTAGGTAAGCCCTCACGGTTCAAGAATAGGAAATTGCTATAACCACCTACAATCAACGGTTGTGCCTTTCCTCTGTTCTTTAGTATTCTTTGGATTGCTTGATAAGCCCGTTCTGTCAATGGAAGTTCTCGTTTTCCGTTTTTGGTCTTTGGCGTTTCAATATAGTAGCCGATTTCGCTGTCTTTCAATAACTGGTGGTCTATATTGAGTATTCTGTTCTGCATATCAATATGCGTCGTTAGTCCGCAAAATTCAGAAATACGAAGTCCCGTTTCCAGCAGAAGCACAACCTCATCATAATACTTGCTGTAAATCTTATCCTTTTCCATAAAGGCAAGCAGGCGTTCTTCCTGCTCTGGTGTAAGGATAACTTTCTGCTCCGTATCATCTTCCAGAACATCACTTAGCTTAAATTCAAACGGGTTCTTTCTGATACAGTCGTCTTGTATCGCCATGTAAAATGACGCTTTCAAGGAACGCTTGTAGTTATCAATCGTTTTATAGGCGTATCCTTTTTCGCTCATTCTGATAGCCCATTCTTTAGCGTCCGACTGCTTAACAGTATCAATCGCCCTCATACCCAATGGGTCATTTTTCAGAGCGTTCATAAGATACTGTCGTCCTTTTTCAGTAGCCCTCTTGATGTTCTTTCTTTGGCTGTTCTTCTTGTCGTAGAGCTGGCAGACTGTCATTTTACCGCCTGCTGTATCGATACCGTCGTTAAGGTCTTTTTTAATCTGTGTTTCTTTTTCCCTCAACGATATATCATCACGCTTTCCAGCAGGTGTCTTGTCTGTCGGTACAAGTTTCCAAGAATAGATAAATTGTGGCTTTCCGTATATATCGGTATATTTATAAACGTATCTTCCGTCTTTTCGCTGGCTCTCTCCATTACGCAAATTGCGATTTTTACTGTCTTTTCGTTTTACATTAGACATAGTGTAAAGCTCCTTTCCGTCATGGAACGAGCCGTGATACGCTATATTTATTATACCATATCTACGGCTCAATGACATTAGATTTCGTCCAATGTATCTATGATTTTTTCAAATTGTTTTCGCTTAATCTGAATACGGTTGCCGTTCACGATAACCCAGCCAGCGTCAAGATTTTCTTCGGCTAATTTACGCAATTTCTTTTCGCCAATGCGGAAGTATTTGGACGCTTCTTCAACCGTCAGCGTATATTTTTCCCAAATAGGCACATCAGTATTGTTCATAATCTATGCACCCCCCTTTACTGTGTGTCGTTTTTTACAAGCAGGCAGACGGCTTTGGAAAGCTCCATTAGTATCTCAACTATTCCCATTCTTGTGGGCAGAACCGCACCATGCGGACGTATCATTATTCTGTGAGGATAGGTCGTGGCAAAACGACTTTTCCAACAGTCGCTCTCGGATCACTGCGTGGGTCGCTCGCTTTCTTTTGAAAAGGTCGTGGCGTACAGTCCCCGTGGCTCGCCATCTCACAAACGTATCTGTCTGCTTTATTCAGTTGTCAAAGAGCTGTGGTGAAAGCGTGTTGCTTTCATATAAAAGCAGGTGGCAGAGCAGGAAAGAGGGGGATATTAAATCATGCTCCGCTAAAAACTGCTTATTCTTCTGGTTCTAAGTCCATATCTTCAATATCAAAACCTAAAATCATTTTGATAAGTGCTTCTCTGATACGTCCTTTTAATTCCATATCTACAACGATATAAACATTGCCGTATTCATCATAAAGTGAACGCAAACAGCACTTTGATATGTAAGGGTCATAAAATGCCAGTAATTTTTCAATCGCTTTTTCGTTTCCGTCCATAGCTGATGAAATCAAGTAATAAGACGGTTTCTTAAATAACTGTTTCATTTTCTAATGTTCCTCCTTGAGTATTTTTTTCATAGTTTCCAAAGCGTGATGTCGGTTTCTAAATACACCGCTTTGCGTGATTTTCTGCAAGTTGGCAATTTCACTTTCTGTCATTTCCAAGAAGTAATACATCAACAGAGTATTGCGTTTTCTTTCTGGAAGTTTCTTCAAGGCTTCTGCCAATTCATCATCAAGGACACGAATATCAATGCCACATACTGAAAAGATTGTATAATCTGTTTCGTAGTCGTCCCAAACAGCCATTTTATCAACAAGGACATCTGGCAATTCGCTGAAAGATATTTCTTTATTCTTACGACGGTTTAATTCCTTGTAATAATCTTTCACGACACTACGGACAACTTTCTTTAAACAACTTTCAAAACGACATTGAACTGTTTTCTGGAAGTCAGACGGTTTCATCAATCTCACCTCCTTTCCTTTATGATTTGAAAAGTGTTTATCCCTCTTTCCGCACCATATAAGGACAGCTAGGTGTGATTTAATGACCTCTTTTGAAAAATTTTTTAAATTTTTTCGGGTATGAAAAAAGCCCGCACAAAACATATAGTCTGTACGAGCCTTTAAAGCTAAAACATAGTAATATTGTATCATTAAGAATCACAAATCACAAGTGATTTGTGATTAATCA
>OGDS01000372.1_pt1 | contig 47623 bp, 51 predicted proteins | sample 1570351 | NCBI WGS metagenome assembly OGDS01 (sample SAMEA2581974, study PRJEB24529) | metagenome | biome: Human gut stool | place: China | collected 2011
CTGTACTTTATTCAAAAAATATCATTTTAAGGCTTGACTTTTAATAGTTAGTCTTTTAGATATTTCCTTTTTTGAATGTTATAATTGCCATTAGAAATGCCACCATGCACAATACCACAATCACTATTATTGGAATAATAACGTCCACCACATTTCCATTTTGAAGTATTGTATTGATAATCTTCAAGAAATAAAACACAGGATTGGCATGAGCAATTTTCTGAGCAACATCAGGCATATTTTCAACCGGGAACCAAGCTCCCAATACTAACATCATAAAACTTATAAGCACTGTTGAATGCTCAGCACCATCCTCGCTATCTGTCAAATTTGCTAAAACAATGCCTAATGTTAAACAGAAAAACGCAAACATTAAAGTACCGAATAAAATCCATCCAATATCTTCCAATGCCAAACCGAAGAAGATACTTCCTGTCAGCAGTAACAATAGAGTCTGCATACATGTTATTAATAAAAAATAAAAAACTTTTCCTAGAATCAAATGCATACTTTTTATGTTAGTTAATAAAAGTCGTGCAAACAATTTGTTTTCTCTTGTTCTTGCTACAGATCCCGCAGAACCGTTTACGCAAGTAAAAGCTGTCATAGTGGCTAAAGTGCTTGGAATCGCAGCCAAAAAGTTATTGCTTTTACCCTCACTAAAAGCACCTAATACCAAACCATATAGTAAAGCAAAGAAAATAGGAAAACTAATTATTAATACCAATGCCTTTTTGTCCCTCCAGATTGTTAAAACTTCTGTTTTTGCATATGCAATTGATTTTTTCATTAACCTTCTACCTCCTGTCCTAATGCTGATAAATATGTGTTTTCTAATGTACTGTTCTCAGCTCCCATACAATTTTTTACTTCGTCTAACTTACCATTTAAAACGACCTTTCCTTTGTTCATAATTCCTATGCTTTGGCATAAATGTTCAGCCTCTTCCATATAATGAGTTGTTATCACAACTGTCAACCCTTTAGCATTTAATGTTTCAATTAATTCCCAAATTTCTCGCCTTACTTCTGGATCTAGACCTACTGTAGGTTCATCCATAAAAATTAGGGAAGGATTGCTTACTAGTGCTAATGCAATATTTAGCCGTCTTTTCATTCCGCCCGAATATGTTGCGACTTGCACTTCTGCTTTCTCCCACAAATTGACAGAACGAAGGAGTTCTTCAGTTTTTTCTTCCCATTTTTTCTTTTCCACATCCTGAAATTGTAAAAACAACTTCATGTTCTCTTTAGCTGTCAGTTTTTCAAAAAATATATTATCTTGTGGGACAATTCCAACATTTCTTTTAAAATCTGATGTTCCAACAACATCAGGTAATAGTTTACCATCAAAAGTTGCTTTACCTTCATAATCATTAATTATTCCTGTAAGAATTTTAATAAGTGTTGTTTTCCCGGCGCCATTTGGTCCCAACAATCCAAATATTTCTCCATCATTAATTGTCAAGGTTACACCATTTAGAGCATTGCATTCTTTATACTTTTTTCTTACATCTTTGATTTGTATCATTCTATCTATTCCTCCATCCTTCTTTCAATTAATCCCATTTCAGCCAGTAGATTTAATGCTTTATGCAAAACAAAATCATATTTCTTCATTGCTATTCTTGCATTTTCATCTCCTAAAACTATTAACTTATCACCCGGACTCAATTTAAATGTTCTTAAAAAATCTTCCGGTAAAGTAATTTCCCCATTTTCGCCCACAACAATATTTGCTTTAATCTTCATACTTTCTTCATTTACGCCTTTCATACTTTTCATGCTATACATATTTTTCATACTTATCATATCACCTTTTTTTCCATATGTAAAGAGTTATTTAAAAAGTCGGCATTGTATTCAACAATGCCGACTTTTCTCACCTGAATACGTGATAGCCCTCTAATACATCATCAAACCGTTTATAATTGCAAATATCACTACAGTCAGCTATAGTGTACATATAACAAGGTTTTTTTACAGGAGTATTATCCAGCAATTTACTTCGCTCAAACAATTCTCCCTCTTCAACTAGCTTCAAATGTACATTGCATCCTAATTCCTTTGAGATTTGTTGCTCGCATTTCTCAGACAGGGAAATTTCTTTCGCTTCACATGTAATCAATAAACCCTTTCCGTCTGATCCAACTGTCCAAAAAGCTCCCATATTTTCAGCCATATTACCATAAATGGCATTTTGTACTTCTATGGGCCATAACATATTCCCATTAGCCATAATCTTTTCTGTTTCTCTTCCATATACGCAGATAATATCACTTTCTTTTCCACAGTTATGTTCTTTATGGACCGGTAACAATGTTACTATATCGCCTGTTACATACCTTAATAACGGCATTCCTTCCAATGTCAATGTTGTAACTACTAGAATACCTTGTTCGCCACTAGCTACTTTCTTCCAATTTTTAGGTTCAAGAACTTCCACATAAAAATGATTACTAGAAACATGTAAGTGCCCCTGGTTACACGCACTTGCTATATTTCCTGTTTCCGTTGTGCCATACATATTATAGACTTTTACATTCCATAATTCTTCAATGTATCGCTTTCTCTTTTCGGATAAAAGTTCTCCTGCCGTACAAAATGCCCGTAAATGTGGGAAATCTTTTTTAGGATTGAACCCTAATAATTTTGCAGTTTCACCCAACATTATAGCTTCTAATGGCATACATCCTATAACTGTAGCTTTCAATTTATGTAACAGATCAATAACCCTTCTATGCGGACTAATAAATGTTCTGCTGCTTACTGGCACTACACAAGCACCCGCTTCTTTTGCTGCTGCTTGAACAATATGAGCAGGATCAGATATTGCATATGGAAATCTAACTAATACAATATCATTTTCGCTAAAATCAACTGCACATTCACTAATTTGATTCGCCCACTGACTAAAATCATTTTTAGTAAGCATCGTTGAAATTGGAATTCCAGTTGTCCCAAATGATTCATGATATTCAACTATATTTCTCATAGGGGTAGCTAAACGTCCATTTACTCCTGCTTTTTGCAGTTCACTTTTAAATGTTAGTGGTAATGCTTCGATTTCCGAAATGCTATCTAACTTTTTCTTTGAATCAATTAACTTATCAAAATAAAAATCTGCTTCAAGGCATCTTTTTATATTTAAATTTATTTTTTCCAAAAGCTTGTCTGAATTCATATTGATAACCTATCTTTCTGTTATTGTTTCATCTATTTTCACCCCAACATGTCTGCCCGGCTCGCATACATAAGCCAGTACTTTCGTGCCCTTTTTTAATTCTGTAACATGAAGAACCGATTTATCTGCGCCGTATAACCTAATATGCCAATCATCCTGCACAATAACATTGATTTCTTCATCTGCAACCTTTGCCTTAATCAGTAAAAGCGGTCTTACTTCTGTCTTTATTCTTCCTACATTTACCTCTCTAGCCGTCCCATCCGTTGTTACAGCAAGAACTTTAGAGCCAGCTCTTAAATCGCTCAAATACTCTACCACATTATTAGGTCCCCATAAATAGGAATGCACCGCACCTGCATTTACTCGAAATGGTCGTTTGTTCATATACGGCAAGTAATAAACCTCTGCACACATTAACAAACCACCCGTAGAAGTAGATCCTACTAACATTCCTTCACCTTCATCAAGAATTGATGTTGTATCAACACATGCTCTTTCTCCCATACCTAAATGCTTGGTCTCGATAATTTCCGCCTCTACCAAATTCAATTTTTTCTTACTCATGTCATTTCTCCTTAGCGCCAACTCAGAGATTTCCTCAATGTTTTTCGAATGTAAAATAACTCCATCTGATCCACTTTCCATGACACCCATTACTACAATCCCGTCCTGCGCGCTATCTACAATTTTTAGTACATTAACCTTTTTATTTTGCTGTTTAGCCAAAATAAGTTCCAAAGGAATATTAGTATCATCTTTAAACTCGACAATAACATAATCAAATGTTGCAGAAACTGCAGCCGCCTCTTCCATACTCTCCTTATCAATCACATTTACAAAGAAACCAATTTCTACGTCCTGTCTCTTTAGAGCCAATACGTCTTCAACGAGTTCTTTTTTACTAATCACAACAATTGACTTCTCAGGTATGTTTTTAAGACTTTCTTTGTCTTCAACTAAAATAGCTCTTTTTGCTCTATTCGTAAATTTGATGTTTTTGTTAGTTTCCCGCATCAAAATTACTTTATAATCTCTTTGAATCGCAGCGTCAATTAATCCTTTTTCATTTTCTTTTAAATCTCTTGCGTCATACCATAATTCTTTATACATATTCATTCTCCCTTCTGCACATGTAACAAATTAATAATGTTTTTACTTGTAATCAGTTCTACTTCTTTATCAGATAATTTCAAGACCTCTAACTTCTTCATTTCAACATACGGATGTGAAAGAGGGTATTCAGAACCAAAAATCAATTTTTCCGCTCCGGCTATTTTAATAGCTTCTGATAGCGCTAATACATTAGCCGTTGATGTTTCAAGATATATATTCTTCATTTCTTTCGCATACTCAAACGCCTCTGCATCTGACGGTCCAAAACCCATATGTCCAATAATAAAATTTGTTTCAGCAAATTCTTTTGCAAGCATATAAATCTTCTTTGAATTAGCTGCCGGGCTGAATAGTACATGCGTATAAAATGGTACATTAAGCTCTCCGCACAACTTAGCCAATTCTTTAACAACCGAACTGCTTAAAGAGAACTGATGATTCATTGGAGACAACTTCAATCCAGAAAAGCCATTTCTAATGGCATCTTCAAATTCACTTAGAACTGTTTGTCCTCCACTTGGATTTACACAATAAAATCCCCAAAATCTATCTGGATATTTCTCTAATGCACTCTTAATCAGCTCATTCGGTGGAATTACATTTGTAGGCGTCAATGTTCCAGTCACATATTTTGTCATAATACGAACATCTAACATTCCTCCGGGTACAATAATTCCCCGATCAATTCCAAGGTCATTATAAATTTCAATTAACTTATCTACGTTTCCATAATCTGTGTCAGAGATATGGGCATGTCCATCAATTATCATTTTTATCCTCCTGCAATACTCTAATATTTTTTCCTAAACTTCTATCTATATGGTCTACAAACTGAAATTTGCATGGAACCCCAGTAACAAATTCTATCTTACTCCCAATCTTTTCCTCAAGGTCCTTACTTATTTCTACGCCTTCCTCAGGTTCGGCACAAATTTCAAGAAAATCTTCATGCGGAATCAAGTGATACCAGCACCCTACCTCTTTATTGCGAAGAAGACATTCCTCAAAATAGAACGGTGAATATTCTTTTCCCTCAATGCAAATCTGATCGCCTAATCTACCACGTAAAAACAATCTTGGGCTACTTACTCCGCATTCACAAGGTGAATCATCAATATAGCCTATATCTTGGGTACGATACTTAAATAACGGCATTCCTTCTCTTAAATAGGTAGTGACTACCACTTCTCCAATTTCACCAGGCCCCATAACTCTATTAGTAACAGGATCTACAATTTCAACACAAACATGTCCCTGATTGATATGATAACCATTCTGAGCCGAACATTCCATTCCGATTGATCCGCATTCCAATGTTCCATAAAATGTATAAGCCTTACAGCCCCATAATTCTTCGATGCGTTTTCTCAAAGCATCAGAAGCACCTTCTCCAGTCAGCCAAATATTCTTTAAATTTAGCACTTCTCGGAGATTGATATTCCTTTTTCGTGCATACTCATGGAGCAAAACAGCATAACCTGGAGTTGTCAATATCACTGTCACATTCAAGTCAATCATCATATCCAGTGTTTTATCAGGAAGTGAATAATGCCCGCCTTTGCCTACTGGCGCAACAATCGTTTTTTCCTGACACTGGAACACCCTATGAAAGGCTAATCCCGAAGAGCTCATCTCATACGGTAAAGCAATAAAAACCATATCATCCTTACTATAATGATTGAATAAAGATTTATATTGAGGGGCTAAGTCATATGTATACAAATCATCATAAGTTTGCGCAATATAAATTGGCTTTCCCCCTGTTGTTCCGGTTGACACATGCAGCAATGACAATTCTGCTTTCGGAACTGATAAAAGTAACCACGGCGATTCCCGCAGCATTTCTTTTGTAATAAAAGGAAGCTTATCGTATTCAAAATCATCCATACAATCCCAATTAAATTCTGAAAATGCTTCTTTAAAATATGGATTATTTTCCTTCAGAAAAGAAAACATAGTCCATAATGCTTCCTTTTTATACATTTGTCTCTTTTCTTCTGACCAAGAATCAACATCTGCATTATCCTTAAAATACTTATTGATCAATTCTTTTACACTTAAACATTGCATTTCTCTTTATTCTCCTTTTCTTCCAAGAATATATAATATCCTATTTCTTTGTTCTTCTGTCATTATCGAACTATTGAAAACAACTATATCCTCATCCTTGATATACTGCTTAATAGTATTAACATCTATAGGCGGCGCCAGAACCATATTTCCACTGATATACAAATCGCCAATTACACTTTTCAGCTCATCATCAATATCTTTTAAATGTGGATAAGGCACTTTTCCATCGTACCCTTTATTTAGTTCTAATTTCAAAACCTCATGGCATTTTCCTGTACACTGAGGCGCAGTACATCCATTAAACTTCATTGAGTGACAAACACGCGAAAAAGATATTACCGGGTAATCAATATGTATAGTTACATTCATTTTGTCACGTATAATGTCAACATTTCCAAGCACGCCCGGAAGACCTTCTAATTCAATATCTGTAATGCCATATGATTCTAATAATGAAAGTTTATTCCGGTTTTCCATGTTACTCATCAAACATGTTTGCCTAACAAACTCATCCTCCTCTCGAAGTAAATTGTAATACCAAGGACATTCTTCCATACACCAAGAAACTCCCCTGCCCAGTGCAACTCTAATGTTTGACTCTTTCCACAAACTATGACATTCAGACATGATCCCATAATCATTAATAGTAATAAAATCTACACCAAAGTTTACTGCAGCTCTTACAATACTCTTAACTTTTTCAAAATGCTCTTGCGGAACTTTTGGTGTGACTAATCGTACTTGTTTGCCAATACAGTGTATCCTTTCAATTATTTTCATTAATTCACTTTCCGAAGGTAAATTATAAACGCATCGTTCACTGCCAATTGCAATTATCTCGGAATTATCATTATTTAGCTGACAACTATCCATGCCAGCAATATATCTGTTCTCTATATACATTCCTGTCACCTCAACTGTAATTCTTAGTACGCTCTGATTTTATGTAGCGACATCTTTTATTTTCACAAAACTCCTCTTCCCACCATGGAGCATAGCCAAACAAAATCTTTTTAAATTCTTCAACTGTACCACCAGCTTTAAAATGCTCTATGGCATCATTGCATACCTTTATATAAGGCGCAATTTCTTCCGCTGGCTTACATCGATCAATTATTTTTATGGAGTCAATACCGCTTTCAATCAGATATGGCAGAGCACAAATAATACAATCCTCACCCTGATCCATAATTGTATCAGTCGCTTTTTCTTTTTTATTACAAGATATGCAATACTCAGCCCTGCATGGAATACCAATGTCCTTGTTTTCTCCTAATCTATGAAGCAGAAAACATCGACCATTATTATTTGAACATCCATAGTTGCCAAATAGAATCAGTTCAAGTTTCGTATTTTTCCGTATCTCTTCGATTTCTTCCATCTTTAAATGCTGCGGTAAAACTACTGCTGATACACCCAAATCCTCTAAGAATTTAATCTGTCCTACGTTGAAAGTATCTAAAAATGTGCTTGCAATAATTGGTATGTTGTAATATTTTTTAATGAGCATGATTTCTACAATATCACCTGCAATGATCGCATCTACACCTGCTTCTACGCCATACCTTACATGTTCCAAATACATATCTTCAAATGGTTCTGCAAGTGATGGTACATTCGCTGTATATAATACTTTGACATCCTTTGAATGTGCATAATTAACGATTTCTTCTACCTCGCTAATATTTTCAATATTACTTTTAACACCCTGAACTGAATAACTACCTCTTCCGGTTAAAGACATATTTTTCATTTTTTCAGTAGAATAACCCAAGTAAACAGCTTTTGCACCTAACTCGATTTGTATTTTAGCTCCTTCCAGCGAATTAATTGGTGCTTCAATTATCATTTTCTCCATCCTCCTCCGTAATACTAAAACTTCTATCATGAATACAATCAATTTCTCCAACCGGAATATCCGCTACTAAGGTTTTATCCACTTCATTTAAGCATATTACATGAACCTTCTCTGAATCATCTAATTTGCCAATTACACCTACTGGTGAAACAATCATACTCTCTCCAAAAAGCTTTTGCTTTGAATGGGGATGTGTTCCAACACTATTTACCATAATTACATAACATGAATTTTCCAGTGCTCTCGCTAAACCTGCTGCTTTAAAGAAATTCTTCGGATAATCAATTTCAATATCATCATACTTAGCAGGACGTGAAAATCCCTGTATAGGTGAAATAATAAATTCTACATTGGATTCTTTCAGTTCTCTAGCCAGCTCTGGATAAAGCAAGTCCAATCCGGTAAGAAAACCCACCTTTCCAATAGATGTCTCGAATACTTCAATCTCTTTGCCTGCATCTACAAATTTTCTTTCGCTTTCATATCGTTGAATTCTATTCTGACACCCTCTAACTTCCCCATTTTTATCAATAAAAAATGCAGTAGCATATGAATTAATAAATCCATGTCTATTTAAGGTTGTTCCAGCGATACAGATCTCATGTTTTTGAGCAAGTTCAATCAACAACGGTAGAATTTCTTCTGACTGTTTTGGGGGCATATTAATTGGTCCATACGCATATCCCCCAATAAAGTCTTCTGGAAGCACAACCAAATCAGCTTTTTTATCTGCCGCTTCCTCTATCATGTTTACTGCCTTGTTCATATTTCTTTCTTTAACTTTTGCATCATACGGATTGGTCTCAACAAGCATTTGCGCAATTGCGATTTTCAAATTTTCCATCATTTTCCTCCTTATTTAATACTCTTCCAATATTCAATAGCTGCTTCAACGCCTTCTATTTCCAAAATTTCTCTCATTTGAACACATTTAATTCCTACTTCCTGATAATTCCATTCTTTTCCATTCAAAAGATCAATGGTATAAATATCCGGTACAACACGAACATCACCTTGCTTTGTTGCAAGTTTCACGATTTCTCCTACGCACAAAGCAGATAAAAAGTTTGAAGTAAAAAACATAGAATTGAAATTTATTTTATTCCTAATTTGATCTTCCACATACTCTGAGAAAAAGCCACCACTGCACGCATAAAAACAACGCTGATGGTTCAACATAGTAGGCATTAAGTCCTCAGTTAATTCCTTTCCTAAACTAGGCTGGAAAGTATATTCTTCGTATGTTGGTCCCCCTGGTATAAAGGTAGCCATAAACAATTTCCAACCAATTGGCGCACAAACAACATAAGGAATCTTCAACTCGTCTGCTGCTCTGGTCATAACCACTCTGCTATAGGGACAATCCACAGCAACCATAAAAAAATCTGTGTCTTTTAAGATTTCTTTAGCCTGTTCAACCGTTTGCACATTCATAAATCTACAATCAATTTCAGCATTAGGATTATGAGCTTCCAATACTTCTTGTGCAATATCAGACTTCTTTCTGCCTATTGCATCAACTGTTGCCAAAAGCTGACGATTCAAATTTGTGTACTCAAACACATCCCTATCTGCACCTTTAACTTTTCCAAATCCAGCCTTCACAGCCAATATAGCATTAAGACTTTGCCCGCCTAATCCAATAACTGAGACTCCAGCATTCCGAATCATCTCTTGCTGTTCTTCAGTAACTACACCGATATTTCTTTGAAACATACTATCGTATTTTAAACTTTCCATATGTACCTCCTAATTTTCCTCATATGACATCAATGTCTTCATCCCTGCTTCTTGAACAGACCAGCTCTTTAAAGTTCTCAAATCCATTGTAAAATAATCTGGACAACTAAACATCGTTCCAACATTAGCTGCATATTTAACGACCTCAGCAACAGCAGCACAGGAAGCTAAGTTAACAACGGGAGCCAACGTCTTTATGGAAGCATTTTTGTTAAGAATATTTTCGTCATATGATTTATCAAATGCCTCTGCAAAATGCATAAATCTTCTTTGATATTCATCCAATTTATCAATTGTTTCTCCATCAATTTCCTTATTAAGAGAAGGGGCATTAATAAGCATCTCATAATCAGTATCTTTGTCCAAAAAGGACGTAACAAATATTTTCCACCCAAACGCAGCAACTAATACTGACGGAATCCCCAATTCTTTACATGCTCTCAATACTCGAATCCTTGTTTCAAAATTATCAACTGCGATCACACACATATCCATATCTTTAACAATATCTTTAGCGATTTCTTCACTATTGATATCCATATGCATATTGTTAACTTCTACATAAGGATTGTGTCCTTCCAGAACTCTCTTTGCAACGTCAACTTTAGGCTCACCTAAAGTCTTTGCCGTTGCCAATATCTGCCTATTTAAATTACTGATTTCAAAGGAGTCTTTGTCAACTACAGTTATTTTTCCAAATCCAGTCTTCGCAAGTAAAATGGAAATCAAACCACCAACACCGCCAATTCCGATTACTCCAATGTGCATTTTACGGATTCTTTCCTGCGCCTCGGATGACAGAATACCAACATTTCTTTCAACCAGATTTTCATATGGCACTTCATATTTTTTCATTATTTTTCCTCCCTCATTATTTCTTTACAATTTACTAAATCTGAAAAATTTCTCACATGATAAATAACTTTATCCCAACTTCCCTTTTCAACATCTCTATAAATCCAATTACCATCTATTTTAAAACGGCATAGATTTTTCACGTCCTCATCTGTTTCTAAATAGTGTTGTCCAGTTTCATTACTGTCCCATATTTTAGATAGCGAAATATCTATTTTTTCTTCATCTCTGCATAAATCTACACATGCCGGAAATGTTAAATTATGATATTTTGCTGTTGGACATGTTCTGCTAAACGAAAGTGATACTAAATTATAATGAGTAAATATCTCGATCCCATTTTTCTCCATATTTACAAATGATTCTTTTGCACTTTCATGATAATCGGTCTCAATTCCTAATACATTATACTTTCTCAATATCTCGATCTTATATTGATTATCAAAATTAGAAACTTCTCCAAGATGTTTTATCGTTTCCATTTCATCACGCATAATATTTTCATGCCAGGGACACGCTTCCATCGTCCAATTAAGCATATGACCAATATAAATCTTTGCTTTTTTTAGCTTAACTTGATTAAGAATGCCCCAATCATTAATAGTGACTTCTGTATTATCATACTCGTCCAATACTTTAATTAATGATAGAACCGCCGTATATGCAGCCTCTGTAACCTTGGGGGTTATTAATTTAAATATTTTATTCTTCCTTTTTGCTGCAACGACCATTTCTCGTAATTTAGTCTCGGACGGCAACAAATAATAGCAGCCTTCCGATCCAAAACTAATCCTCTTACATTCACTTTCCAAAAGCATATTAAACAATACATAGCTTTTCACTCTGATTTCTATTTCCATATACTCACCTACACTATTAAATATTTATTTTCATCTGCTCTCTTATACTTACATCTATTGCAATTACAAAAAACCTCTTTCCACCACGGTACAGATTCCAAAATTTCTTTTCGGATCTCATGTATTTCTTTACCAGCTTTCAACTCATCAATGACTCTTCGATAAACATATACCAACGAAGCAATAAAACTAATGTTTTTACCTCTTCCGATAATTTTAATTACATCAACATTGCATTTTATCAGATAATCCATTGAACAAATCGAGCAATCTTTCGCCGAATCAATCAAAGGTTCTTCAGAACCACCTTTTTTAGTTTCTACACAATACATGTTTCTACACGGCAATCCTAATTTCAAATTTTCTCCACTTCCATGTAATAACATACAAGGACCTAATTTCAGAGAGCAACCGAAATGCCCAAAAACTTCATATTCAATTTCTTTATTCTGGCAGAGGCTATTTAATTCTTCCTTATGTAAATCATAGGCTAATACCACTCTGTCAAACCCTTCGTCTCTCAAAAAGTCGATGTTAGCCCTGTTATATACATCAAAAAATGAACTTGCACAAAGCTTAATGTCGGGAGCAATTTTTTTCACTAAATGAGCAACATACAAATCCGCTACAATAAATGCATCTACCCCGGCATCTACAGCTTGCTCAATTTGCTTTACCAATAGTTCTTCTGCCTGTTCAGAAACAAAAAAGGGATTATTTAACGTGAAATCAACTCTCTTATTCTTTTCTTTTGCAATTTTTACAATCTCTTTAAGTTCTGCCTCATCATTCACCTGAAAATTTTTACCATTAAGCGTTTTATTTCCTCTTCCACTTAATGTAATATTTTCCATCTGAGTGCTGGGCAAACCTACATATAATTCATCCGCCCCCGCTTCAATTACTGCCTTAGCCATCTCGAATGAATTTGCTGGTGCTTTTATTAACATATTAGTTCTCCTCACAAACACTTTTTTTATGTACTACTTCACAAATTTTCTCTGCAATTTTCTGCGGATCTTCAGATTCGATAATATTTCTTCCAATGCAAACTCCATCACCATATTTTTCTACAATAGTTTGAATATGTTCTAAATATTCATCCATATTTTTTTCTGCTTCACCGCCTGCAAATAGTATTGGAATATATTTATTTGATATTTCATCAAATTTATTCTCAACATATTTAACCTTTACAAAATCCGCTCCAAATTCTGTTGCAATCCTCACTAACTGCTTTCCCACATTATTTTTTGATTTATCATATATCATGCATAAAAGCGGAATCCCCCACTCATTACATTCATATGAAACCTGTCCCAACTGTTCCAACATGTCACTTTCGCCAGATGTTCCAACATTAACATGTACCGATACACCAGTTGCCCCAAGTTGGATAGCCTCTCTAACGGAGCATACAATTTTTTTTGCATCGCAATTTTCGCTTATATTTGTAGAAGCAGACAAATGAACAATCCACTCTGCATTTTCCAACGAAACACCTCGCTCCAGCATTTTTTGCATAATACCCTTATGAACGATAATTGCATCTACTTTTGCTTTATCTAAGGATACAATCAGGTTTTCCATATCATCTAAGTGACCGAAACTCCCCATCGTCATACCATGATCCAAAGCAACAAATACATACCGTCCATCTTTTCGCTTACATAATTTGTCTTTTCTGTTCTTCTTGTTACCCATTAACATCTCTCCTTTTTTTAACACGATTATACTCCTGTGCATACCTAATACTCTCTTTATGTTGAAAAAGCGATTTAAAATGTAATTTTTGCCGAATATTCCATTTTTATAGACTTCATAACAAAAAGCACATAAGACCTCTATGTTCCTTTGATTTTTATAATAACTTGTCCAAATTTTCTGCCATTTCTTCAAGCATATGTATTAGATAATCTTGTTGCTTTATGCTTCTATTATTTAAAGCATTTTGGAAACGTTCTATTATAGGAATATTTACCAAACTTTCATATATAAGATAGGACAGCGGAACATCCAATGCTTCCGCTATTCTCATAAAATTTTCCAATGACATTGTCCTGCTTCCACACTCCACTCGTTTTATAGAGTCAACCGAGAGCTCCGCTCTCTCTGCCAGTTCAAGTTGTGTTAAATTTCTCTGTTTCCGGTATAATCTCACGTTATCCGCAATAATATATTTTATATCCTTCATTTATCTATTCTCCATTCTAATTTATTTTTGAAATGAAGAACTGAGTGGAGAACCACGGATACAAACCCAGACATAAAGCGGTATATTTCGACAAGCATAAAAAAAGAATACATTATGTCAGGTCGCACCCTTTCATATGTATTCTTTCTCAGGTATGATTTTTTATTGAATTGGGATACCTCCTTATCCCATATGCCACTAACATAAAAATATACAAGATACTTCTGTCCTATATTTGCGCATAAAAACACATGCATGAGTTTCAAATATTGAATATCATTCGTGTGTTTTTACAATTTACTATGCAGATTGTCTACTGTATATTTTTAAGTTCATTACATTGGAAATGAATTGACCAAACCCTTCTCCCAAAAATACTGCCATATATGTAAGTTTCCTCACACATATGACAGCATTTTCTTTCATATACCAGCCTTCTTATCTGAAAAGTTTCTTTATTCCTGCCGGCTGCTTGGGCTGATGCAGACAATACATGCATCTGCTGTCCGCTGCTGCTTTTGCAGAATTAAGTGCCACTTTTCCCAAAATTGTTGCTGCAATATTTTTCTTTTTGCTGCCTGCCATATAACACACCTCCATTTCATTTTAATTGCAAGTATATCTCATTTTGCAGATTTTTCCTCTTCAATGTTGAAATTCCGACACAACATGTAATTTTTCCCCATAATTATTTCCATAACGATATTAAAATTGTATATTTGTTTATTTTACCTATATATGCGTATTTTATTTACTCATTTAGATTGTTGGTTTATTCCGAATGATTATGTAAAAATGATACATGAAAGGAAGTTGTACATATGGAAAACAATCGTATTCGTGAATTAAGAAAGAATTTATTCTTGTCCCAAGAAGCCCTTGCCGAGAAAATTGGAACTACACAACAAGCGGTAAGTAGAATGGAAAACAACGCTAATGATATTCCTTCTGATTTACTCATAGAAATATCAAAACAGTTTAATGTTACCACAGATTACATACTGGGGATCTCTGATGTAAAACGTGATTATAACGGACAGTATCGTATGAACCAGGAAATGGATAGATGTTATGATATTGTCATCCGCTATCAGAACCTGACCGAAGTCAACAAAAAGACACTCCGCTGCTTACTTGAGCGCCTAGAGCAGGCGCAAAAGGAAAGCGGGGAAGCATCTGCAAAGGAAGAGAGAAAAAATGCTGAGAGTAGCAATATGTGATGATGATTTAAAATTTACCGGTGAAATTGAAACTCTGGTGTTTCAAGAAAGCCGGAAGCTAGGTATCCGTGTGGAAACCGAAGTATTCTCTGACGGCAAAACCCTTCTGAATAGCATTCAGAACGGCGAGCATTATCAACTTATATTTATTGACATTGAAATGGAGCAGGTAGACGGAATAACGGCTGCACGGTGCATCCGTGAAATAGATCGAACCGTCCTGCTAATTTATGTATCTGGCTATGACAACTATCTAAAGGAACTGTTTGAAGTAGAGCCATTCCGCTTCCTCTCTAAGCCTTTAGACCATGTCCAGTTTGCTCGTTATTTTAAGGAATCTTATAAACGCATCAATGAGACAGAAGTATTCTATCAATTTACATTCAACAAGGAAATTCGGAAAGTGCCTGTAAAAGACATTGTTTATTTTGAAAGCAATAACAGAATCGTTTATATCCACCTTAAGGACGGTTCCGATGAACATTTTTATGGAAAGCTCAATAATGTGGAAAAGGAACTGGTGGCAAGCAGGCAATATTTTCTGCGTATACATCAGTCTTTTTTAGTAAATTACAACTATGTTAAGAAAATGAATTTTTTCAATATAACTATCAGTTTCATGGGAAAAGAAAAAGAATTGAAAATCAGCGAGGATCGGCAGAAAGATGTACGCCAACAACTTTGTAAGATTGCAGGTGGAAAGGCGGTCATAGAAGAATGACGGAATATTTAACGATAATCCCCGAACTGCTCCTATCGCTGCTCCACCTTCTCATTATACAGAAATATATGAAAGTATTTTGGGGACCGGCAAATGAAAATTTAAAAAGTTACATAGAATGGGGCATATATTATGTCTTTCTAATCATAAACAATATCAATTCCATATTCCCGCCACATCTGCTGTTATTCGGGAATGTCCTGCTGATATATATGATCAGCTCAGCTACTCGCAAGAGGAGTATCAAACAGCGTTGTATATTTTCCTTATTGATATGTGCAGTATGGATGTTAGTGGAAGTTATCGTCATGATGATACTAATGTCTATGGGTTTTGATTCCAGAACGCTTCAGGATGCCGGAAGTTTCATATCCAAGATGTGTATGCTGCTGTTATCAGTAATCATAAGCCACTGCATCAAAGATAACCACTATTCTGAAATTCCTCTGCTTTATTTTTTGAGCATTTTACTGATACCAGTCAGCAGTATCTATATGATGCACCACATATTTCTTATTGCGGCTGTTCATAGCGAATATATGATATTCTCCATCACAGCGAGTTTCCTGCTGCTGATTGTAAACTATGTTATCTTTGAGGTCTACGACTGGATCAGCCGGAACGCTGAACTGCGTGGGCAAAACCGTCTGTATGCGCAGCAACTAGAACTTTGCAGCCAACAGGCGGAAGAACGTGAGAGTCTCTACCTTGAAATCCGCAGATTGCGGCATGATTTGAAAAATCATCTCTCCAGTCTTCTCGGAATGGTTCAGACAGGACAGAGCAGTGAGGCAGAGAAATATATAATGCAAATGTTAGACGTCGGTGCTGGAGATCGTCCAGCGGAAATTTCCTACAGCGGTAACATAGTCATTGATTCCTTAATCAATCATGCATATGCTGCAGCACAAAGGGATAATGTACAGTTTAATGTCAATGTTCTTGTACCCGCTTCCCTTCCATTTGAAAGCGGACATTTAGCTATAGTTTTAGGAAACTTACTGGAAAACGCACTGGAAGCCTGCCAAAATATTCCAGACGAGAAAGGATTTATAAGCCTTGATATTTCCTATGCCAAAGACATCTTTCAGCTATGCATCAAAAACAACTATCAAGCAAAGCGTAAAAAAGATATTATTGGTCATTACATAACTACAAAGGGCGATAACATATATCACGGTCTTGGACTTTCATCCATAAACCATGCCATCGAAAATTATCATGGTCAAATGAATATAACGGACAATGACAATATATTTCAGGTTATTATTGTCATGTATGGATCATATTCAGAGAACACCAAGTAGCATAGATTGATTTTGAATTTTAAAAAGGAGCTGTCATGGAATATTTAGCGAAGAAATTAACTAATTACATATATGAAAAAAAGATAATTACTAAAGAATTAATTGAAATCTATCAGTACGGTTTTCAATGCTTTTTAGAGTTGTCTGTGAGTACCATATGCAGCATTATAATAGCGCTTTTTCTCGGTATGCTGCCTGAATGCCTTTTCTTTTTCCTGTTCTTTATTCCTATGCGCTCCTACGGCGGTGGCTTGCATATGAAAACATATTTTGCCTGTTTTATAGGTTCCTGCTTTATACTCACATTTTCCCTGTTGGCAGTAAAATATTTAACAATATCTATTCCGATCTCTTTTGCGCTGTATCTGTTTGCCGCCGTACTGATACTGGTCATCGGTCCGGTTGATCATCCAAATCGGGAAGTTGATGCACAGGAAAGCCGCACATTCATTAAGAGAACTTATTTTACGATGCTTATCAGCTTTTTCCTTGCTTTATTTTTCATCTTTACCCAAAACACAAGGTATATGTTCCTTCAGGCAATCGTATTTGTTGTTATATCTGCTACTTCCCTCATCGGACGCCTAATATACAAACAGACCTAACTTTCTTTTTGTAAGACAGCCTGTATTTTGTCCTGCCAACTTAGAATATCCTGCTTATATCGATCTCGCAGACTGTCCGGCAGCTCGTCATCGAGTCTGCAAATATCATCATAATCTTTTCGTGGCAATAATTCCCTATTTTCATAAAACCACTGCCAACGCCAGTTACGCAGTAGACTTTCCGCCATTTCTTCCGGGGCGGAAAATATTTCATCAACTATCATTGACCGGTTCTGTCCTTCCTCTTTGCTCAGCAAGCCAACCAAAGACACATAGCCCACCTGATAGATATATGCAATATGGTAATCCTTTGATTTTTCGAGGACATCCGAAAAAAGACTTATCAGTTCTTTATACTTATCCATTTCTCACTCTCCTTGGTCTAATGCAGAAATGTGTGCAAGCCACATTTCTCGTTAACGTAAGTTTTTAACCCTTACTTATTTATACAAACAATTTAACCGATGCGTAAACCCATATACATAAAATTATTTACATACACATTAATCATAGCAGAAAAGCATATCAATATCATTTTCTTTGCAGAAAAAGGCAAAATCCTTTCAGACACCATACCATTCTGAAAGGCTTTTTCTTTTACTTAATCACTTATTTACTAAATACAAATCCATATTGCAAATATATCATCGAATACAAATTGCTCTGTTACAAAACCACAGGAAACTAACGAAAAATCTATACAAAAAATACGCATAACAATATAGAGAGTATCGAAGTAGCGAAATCTAATGTGATAGTTACGATTCTTAATGCAGTACCATTTGACAACTTAATATCGACAATGCTTTGCTATGGTGGGACTTGAGGTTGATATTGTACTGATTTCTTCTTTGTTCATAATATTTCCCTTTAACACCACTTCTGCTACTAATGCTAACACCGCAAGCATTATCCAAAAGATTATACGCAAAAATGATAGAATTAAACTTCTGGCATCTTTTATCCCTGTGACATGATTTGTTTCATATCCTTCTGTCTCAAATGCATACAGAATCCCCGAAGCAATCATTGTGTCATCTTCCACCAAAAGTATTCTACTCATGAATTATAGTCCTCGTATTATAATTTCTCTCAGCCTCCGATCAACACTTTTTTCCCGCAAAATGCAAATCCGTAATGCTTGATATTATTCTCAGGTATTCCCCTGTCCAGCAATTGAGTATCATAGTTTTTCTCATCAATTTGTCTGAGCGCTGCCGCAACCGTATCTTCGAGTCCACTTTCTTCACTGTCATCAAACACCTTAAACTCCATAACAAATGCGTCACGTCCCTTCTCCCTCGGAACCAGAACTACATCATATCTTCCAAAGCCACTTTCACGATTTGAAAGGACTTCATAATTATCACGTATATCAACCAAAAGTCCAAGCACAAAGCCATGATAAAAACGCTCCGGCTGACTACGTTCTGATGGATGATTGCCTGTATCAAAACTACTAAAAGTAGACATCGCCACATCATTCATATACACGTTCATTGCTTTTACATCCCCACTCAATAAAGCCTTCACAAATTCATTATAGTTGGATGATACATCCGCAAACCATCCTTTGAACAGATTAGAAAACATACTTATAGTCTCAAGATTCGTTATACTAAGTCTATACCAGGGCTCAAGAGTCATTCCCTTATGGACAATGCTATCAACCTTCAGATACCCACTCGCCAGAAGAAGGCTCCATATAGCGCTCTCATCTTTTTCGAGCCGGTTGAATACTATCTGTTCATCAAAATTCACCTCAATACTCTTTCCATTAACCAGACTTTCCATGAGGCTCTTTATCTCTGCAGATGATTCCTGTATAAGTCTGCTTATAAGAGCATTGGAGCTGGTAGCAGCCCAATAAGGCTTTAACTTTTTTTCTTTCAGGAAATTAGTGATAGACCATGGATTATATATATCTTTGAGCGAACCAAATGTAAATCCATCATACCACTGCTTAACAACAGCTTTTTTATCACTCATTCCATACTTTTCAATCGACTCAAAAACCTCTTTCTCAGTAAAACCAAAGCAATCAGCATATTGCTCAGACGTAGTCGTAACAACTACCAGGTTATTCAAATCTGAAAAAACAGACTCTTTTGAGACTCTCGTAATTCCTGTCATTATTGCACGTTCCATATATGGATTGGTCTTAAAAGTAGAGTTCAGCAATCCTCTCATAAAATTCACGAATTCGTCCCAATATCCATGAATATAAGCTTCCTGCATAGGTGTATCATATTCATCAAGTAGAATAATAACCTTCTTCTTGTAGTACTCGCTTAAAAAATATGACAGATCTTTAAGGGAATCCTGGGCTGTTACATCATCAATCCTATCTGTCATGTCTGACAGCTTACGCCTGTCAGCTTCTGTGAAATCAGGATAATCCATCAGATAACGATACTGCCTGTATACATCCGCAATTATCTTCTTAACCTTCTGTACCGCATCCTTATAATTTCCCTGCTTTACATCAGCAAAGCTTATAAATATAACAGGATATGCTCCCTGTAGCCTGCGGTATTTTTCGCTGTTCCATATAGAAAGCTTCTCAAAAATCTCACTTTTTTCCGAATAATGATTTGAGAAAAAATAATTAAGCATACTCATATTCAGAGTTTTTCCAAAGCGGCGTGGTCTGGTAATAAGCGTGATGTCATCCGCGCTCTCCCACCATTGCCTGATAAAATCAGTCTTATCTATATAAAAATAATTATTTTCACGAAGGTATAGAAAATCCTGTTTTCCGATACTTATAGTCTGTGCCATACTTTCTTCTCCTAAAATCATATATGCCTATTATATAATTCTTTTGAAACGATTACAAGCAAAGAAAGATACCGCTTCCCCCATAACAACAGCTTACGCGAGAAATAAAATACAAATGGTAATGGCGGCATAGAAATAAAAAATATTATAATATAGGTTAAATATACATTACAGGTTCTTTATTACTTCAACTCTGGTTACCACGCCTTCGCGCATACTATCCACTCTAAGTGCACAATCCTTATAATACACGCAGGCACCTATTGCAACCGTCTTTCCCTCTTCACTCAGCTTGTCGCTTATGACATTGCGAAGAATTCTTGTCTTTTCCTCCGGAATTTTGGCTCCGGTTATGAGATTCGCGTGTGCTACTGTCTGGCTGCCCCGGCATATCATGTGATCTGCCTCATCAAAACTGCAGAACAGAAATTTTCTGATTGCAAACAGTGCTGCTATCGCGCCAATTCCAACAAGAGTCTCATATACATTGAGGTGCTCGACTATCATCTGTCTGGCTGTTGCAAAAAGCAGAACCTCTATGATGGTGCCCGGCTGATGCGTACAGAGCATCTTTACAAACTCCACGCCTATAGCAAGCGACATGGCATATTCCATGTAATACTCCAACTCAAGCTTGTCATGCCATATATCAAAAAAACATTGACCTACAAGCTTTATAATAAGTATCGCTATCACAAATACGAGAAATGCAGACAATACCAGTTCCACGTAGGTCGCTATGTTTTTCATGGTTTTCCTTAAAAATTGTTTCATCATTCACTCTTCCTCTCAGTTATTGTATTATTGAATGAATTGCTCCCGGGATGCTCATATCCACAAACAGAGCTATCATAAATGATAGCTCTGTTTGTATTGTTAGTATCTGATTTATTATTCGGTGTACCGGCAAATAATTGCTGCTTCAGGACACTCAATTCTTAGAACAGGAATGCCACACTGCATATAGAAACAACTGCAATAAGTATAATAAGTAACGGTCCACCGATTTTTACGAAATCCGAAAACTTGTATCCTGCCGGAAGTATCTGCATATTTACGGCTGTTCCGAAAGATGTTGCTATTGCAAGGTTTGAGCAGGCACCGATTACGATTACCCATGGAATAGGACTGATTCCAAGCGATAATGCAATTGCTATACAGATTGGTGTAAGCATTGCTGCTGTTGCGTTGTTTGACATGATGTTTGTAAGCACACTTGTAAGCACTGCGATAACTACTGTAAGAAGCACAACCGATGCGTTCTTTCCTCCGAAGAGGTTGAGTACAGCATTTGCGATTAATGCTCCACCACCTGATACATCAAGTCCTGTTCCGATTCCTGATATTGTTCCGATACATACGAAAACATCCCAAGGAAGATCCGAATATGCTTTTTTAATCGAGATACAGCCTGTTCCAAGTACCATTGCAGCACCTATAAGACCGATTGTACCAATGTTAAAATAGCTCTTGAATGGCTGGAAACCACTTAACACAAACAATACTATGCATAAAATCATGGTTCCGAGTGCCACATAGCCCTTCCATGCCGGAGCATCTGACTCCTGTTCCTTCTCAAGCTTATGTATCTCTGCAACTGAATACATATTTCCCTTGTCGAAGTCAGGACTATTCGGTTTTAATACCTTGTCGAGGAGCTTGTAGCCGATGGTTCCCCAGAAAATAATCTGTACAACTGCTGCCGGAAACATGATCTTTGTCATGTCAAACATTCCCATGCCTTCCTCATAACCGGCATATCCCTGTAATACTGAGTTTGCTGCAAGCTGTGAGGTTGAGCCGATCAGCGAACACGCACCTCCGATAACGGCTGCTGTTCCGGCTGGGAAAATAACCATTTTTGAACGGATTTTTCCACATGAGTTTGCTGCTACGATTGCGATAATAGGCATCCAGATAGCAACAGTTCCGTTGTTGCTCATAAATGCTGACATCAATGAACATACAGCACTTACCGTCACTATAAACCGCCTCTCCGTCTTGGCAAGAAAAGAATTTCCGATTTTTTCTCCTATCTTTCTTGCTATTCCGGTTTCAAAAAGTGCGGCACTTACAACACACATTCCGACTACCATCGGCCAGCCTGTTGCGCTGAATCCGCTGTATACTGCGGATAGCTCCATTTCCGGAATAAACATTGCCATTGCTACCGATCCCAGGATAGCAACCACGCTTATCGGCAGTCTGTTCCAGACAAACAAGCCCATTGTAATTAATACAATAATAATTGAAATAATACTAGAATCCATATTATATCCCCCGATATATTTTTATTTTAAACCTCTGCCCAGTCAGCACCCTTCCATTTCTCGTGCTCATATACTGACTTGTCGGCTACATATGGCCACTTTTTACCTTCTGCTACTGCCAGACAGCCCTTGACACACATCTGTGCCATCTTGATTACTGCCTCTCTTGTCTGGGCTGCTGAATGCGGACTTACGATAAGATTTCTGCAGTTTAATAACGGATCATCTGTTTTTGGTGGCTCACTGCAGAATACATCTGTTCCCGCGCCGGCGATAACTCCGTTATTTAATGCTTCTACGAGATCTGCTTCGTTGATGATTCCTCCACGGCTGCAGTTTATTATAAGCGCCGTCGGTTTCATAACAGAAAGCTCCTTCTTTGAGATCATGTTCCTGGTCTGATCTGTGAGCGGTACATGGATTGATACCACATCGCTGTCCTTTAACAGCTCCACATAATCCTCATAATATTTAGCACCATAGCCTTCTACCTGCTCTTTTGTCATAAAAGGATCGTACGCTGCAATGCTCATTCCACAGCCTTTGCAGATTTTGGCTGTTTCTCTTCCAATTGCTCCAAGGCCAAGGATTCCGACTGTCTTTCCCTCAAGCTCGAAAGCCTTCTTTGCTCCACGGATTTCCCAGTTTCCTTTGCACATCTCATTCTGTGCCTCGATAAGATTCTTTGACAATGCAAAAATCATTGCTACCGCATGCTCAGCAACACTTCTGTTGTTGGCTCCCGGTGTTATAACCACCGGGATACCAAGCTCTGTTGCTTTTTTTACATCAACCGAATCGTATCCTACTCCTGTACGTCCGATTACCTTGAGCTTCGGGCTGTTTTCTATAGCATTTGCATCACATTTTGCAATTCTTACAATAAGAGCATCTGCATCCTTCATCTCGTCAAGATAATTGTTCGGATCCTGATTGTCAGCTACATATACATCAGCTATTCCATCTAAAAGCTGCATTCCTTCAGGGCATACAGCCTGTGTCATTACAAACTTCATATTAATTCATCCTCCCCAGAGCTAGTTCATTCCTTTGTCAGCATTCTCTTTTAATACCTTTGCAAGCGCTTCCACGCCCTCATCGCACAGATAGTTGAATGGACGTCTGCAATCGCCAACAGGATATCCGAGCATTGCAACCGCTTTTTTAACAACTGTGTTAGGATTGCCGTATTTGAATACAGCTCTGAAGCTTGCGATAGAATCCTGTGCTGCCTCTGCCTCCTCAAGCTTGCCCTCTTTGAAAAGGTTGTAGATTGATGAAAGCACATGTGGATAAACATTTGAGCATCCTGCGATTCCTCCGACTCCTCCTTCTTTTAATGCAGGAAGAATGAGCGAATCATTTCCTGATAATACATAGAACTTCTTGTCAAGTTCACGTGTCTCTGTAATATATGCCTTTAAGTTATCCCAGTCACCGCTTGAATCCTTTGCACCGATGATAAGGTCAACATCCTTTGCAAGCTTCTTTACTGTCTCAGGAAGCAGCTTGTTTCCTGTACGGGCAGGAATATTGTAAAGAACGATTGGAGTATCTACATGCTTGGCAACCTCTACATAGTGATCGTATAACTCCTTCTGTGATGCAACCGCAAAGCTTGGAGTGATTATTGAAAGGACGTCAGCTCCGAGCTTTTCTGCCTCCTTGCTCATTCTGATAGTATCCTGTGTTGAAATGCAGCCTGAGCCGGCATATACAGGTACTCTTCCTTTTACCTGATCAATTGCAGCTTCAAGGACTTCGCATTTTTCTTTTTCATTTAAGATATATCCCTCACCATTTGTTCCAAATGGGAAAATTCCGTGCACACCGCCATCGATAAGTCTGTCAATCTGTGTTCTGAGCTCGTCAGTGTTGATGCTCTCATCTGCGTTCATTGGTGTTAAAATTGGTGTAATGATTCCTTTTAATTCTGTCTGTTTCATGTTTTTCTTCTCCTTTTAAACTTGTTTATTTTTTTATTTTTTATTTAATATTTTGTCTGCAATCTTTACCAGTACATCTTTGGTTCCGAACCCACCTGATTTGGATATTATCTGCTGCACAAATCCGTGATTTTTCAGATTGGAAACAACCACACCCTGTTCTATCTCACATACCGGTGTAATCTGGGTACAGCCTATCAGCTTCATATACCCCATCAAAGTGTCGCCGCCTGTCATAAGTATTGTCGTATCCTGCTTATTTGCTGCCAGATAGTCGGCTATGTGTCCATGTGCCGTTGGAATCAGGGCTCTTACATCATTCATAGTCAGCTTATTTGCTTCCATAAAGCCCTTTTTGTCTTCTTCCCGGTCTATGGAATCAATGATGAGACATCTGTCTTTTTCACATTCTTCCTGCATCTTGTGCAAAAACTCCAAGCCCTCCTGTGTGCTGTAATAATCCTTCTGCAATTTTTGTTCTACGGTCATATGGATTCTTGAAAATCCGTGTTCTTCGGCATAGTCAAGCTGATTTTGCGTAATCATATTCAAGCTGCCACATTCCACAAGAAAATTTTCACTCTTCCTATAGCTTTGCGGCTTCGCTGCATCAAATCTGAGCTTGTCGGCAAGCGCTTCCGCAAGTGCGGCACATCCGGCAATAATACAAAGCTCATCTTTTTCCTGCAATTCATCAAGCCTTTCTTCTATGTCTTTGTGTTTTTCCACATCGCAGATTACGATACGTTCATCGCTTTTTATATCATTCAAAGCTTTATTCCGCTTAACACAGGCACATTTCAAAGCTGTCTGCTGTGCGATAATATCAGGTATGTACGACAGCTTTACCGGTTCAAACGGATCCTGCCCGAATACACTTTTTTCAAGAAGCTGCCCCTGTATGTAGTGAGTTCCGTTTACCGTACAGCGGTCTATCTTCGGATACCCCGGCAGGAAATAAACTTTGTCGTGTCCGCTTCCGTCCAAAACTGCCTGAAGCTCACTTCCTATATTTCCGCGGAGCGCTGAGTCCGTTTTTTTGAAAATAACAGGAATCTTAATTGCTTTTGCCCATCCTGTAATATTTTTTACAGTATCATATGCCTTAGCTGCCGGCATTGGTCTGGTCTCAGAATCTATAACCAGAACCTCTGTCGACTCATCTATATCCCAGATAGCTTCCGGCATTTTTGTAAATACCTGGGTGGCAATTCCCTTATTCACAAACTGGATTCCGGTATCCAATGCACCGGTAAAGTCATCTGCTATGATCAACAGCTTTACCATCGCATTTCCTCCCGCTATTTTTTGTTTACTGCAAGCTTTGTCGCATAGTCAATTGAATTTACAAGGCTTAACTCATTCGATTCGCCTTTTCCTGCAAGGTCAAAGCCCGTACCATGGTCTACCGATACCCTTATTACAGGGATTCCGAGTGTTACATTTACACCTGCTACCGCATCCCATTTCTTTAATTCTTTGTTGTATACAAAGCCTTTAACCTTCAGAGGAATATGTCCCTGATCATGGTACATTGCTACAACTATATCATACCAGCCTCCGATTGCCTTAGAGAATATGCTGTCAGGCGGTGTCGGTTTTTTCTCAGGAATATTGATTCCTTCTGCCATTGCCTCATCTATTGCCGGCTGAATTTCTTCAATTTCCTCTGTTCCGAATAGTCCGTTTTCTCCACAGTGTGGGTTAAGACCTGCCACACCAATCTTTGGATTCTCAATGCCTATCGCCTTGCAGGCATCATTTGCAATTCTTATAACTTCAAGGACTCTGTCCTTCTTTACCTTGTCACATGCCTGCCTGAGAGAAACATGTGTCGATACGTGTACAACCCTCAAATCCTCGTGTGCAAGCATCATTGTGTACTTGTCTGTATGTGTGTACTCTGCATAAATCTCTGTATGTCCCGAATAATGATGTCCTGCCATATTTATTGCCTCTTTATTTAAGGCATTTGTGACAGTTGCGTCAATCTCGCCGCTCTGCGCAAGCTCTATTACCTTTACGACATACTGAAAAGCAGCCTCTCCACACATCTTTGATACTTTTCCGAATATGTGTCTGTCCATGTTCACAAGGTTCATGTCGTACACATCAATCGTTCCGTACTCAAACTTTGCTTCTTTAATATCGTGAATCGCATGAATCTTTATCTGTCCTTCTTTTCCTGCGATTTTTACTGCCTCTTCCATACATGCGGCATCACCGATAATCACCGGACGACACTGCTTATATATTTCAGGTCTTGATAGCGCTTTTACTGAAATCTCAGAACCGTTTCCCGCAGGATCTCCCATTGTAATTCCGATAATTGGCTTTTTCATAGGCTCCTCCTTTATTTTAATACCTTAAGATATATGCTTCTGATATCGTCAAGGCTTAATTCTTTCATATTGTTTACAAGAAGTCTCTGCTGTTTGCTGCCGGCATCAACAAGGAAATCCAGGTCCTCCGGCTTAACACCGAATTCCTTTAAATCCGTTGGAATGTTTGTAACCTTTACAATGTCAGCAATCTGATCGATCATGTACTGTGCTTTCTCATCCTCAGATTTTCCTGCAAGCTCAGGGTAAACAGCATCGCAAAGTATTGCAAGTCTCCTGCTGCATGCGTCCTTGTTAAATTCCATAACATGTGCAAAAAGTATGGCATTTGATACACCGTGAGCAATGTGATATTTACCTCCCAGTGGATATGAAAGCGCATGAACTGCTGTTGTTCCGCTTCCTGTGATTGCGACTCCGCCATAGAAGGCTCCGGTCATCATATTGCTTTTTGCTTCCATATTGTCCGGATTGTTATAAGCTTCCCTGATATTGTGAAAAATAAGCTTGGCTCCGGCTACTGCGTAGGTATCGGAAAACGGTGTTGCTTTCTTTGAGGTGAAGCACTCAACCACATGGGCCAATGCATCTACACCTGTTGCTGCCACAATTGATTTTGGAAGCTTTCTGATCATATTTGAATCCAATACCACATAGTCCGGAATCATACTGTCATTTACAATTCCTTTCTTTGACTGTTCCTCCGGAACCGCAACGATTGCATTGCAGGTTGCCTCAGATCCTGTTCCGCAGGTTGTCGGAATCATAACCGTCTTAATCTGTTTCTTTGCAAGCGTCGGATCATTGAGCAGATCTTTTATAGTGTAGTCTGCATCTTTTAATACGCAGCAAAGCTTTGCTGCATCCATAACACTTCCCCCACCGATTGCTATGATAAGATCTCCTGATGCGCTCTCCACTTCCTTCATAACCTTTTCAACATCCTGATATGATGGTTCGGAGGCAAGATCATCAAATACCTGATACTCTGTCTTGTTTTCCTCAAGAATCTCTGTCAGCAGATCTAAAAGTCCTGTTGCACGAATGCCTTTATCAGTAAAAACTATTACTTTTTTAGCATTCTCTTTTTCTATTACCGCTTTCACATTCTCAATGCTTCCTGCTCCGCCAAAGATACATGACGGAATTTTAATCTGATAACTCATATATTACCTCTCCTTTGTTATATTGTTATTCTTGTGTTTTATTTTTGAACATCTCTTTGAACTAATCATATAATATCTGTTTTTTGTGACTCGTTCAACGCGTTGTTTTGTTATTTTTGTTCTATTTTGAAACATAAGTCGCATTTATTTGTTGCATTTTGAAACACGCTGTAATACAATATGGTTAAATAGTAACAAAGCATCACTAGTGCTATCTTTACGTTTCATTTTTAAACATTAAAATAACCACTTAACATTTACAAATCCTAAAAGGAGAAATATATGCAGAAAACCAAGATTCTTGCAGTTGCCCCTTACGAGGGCATGGCTGACATACTTACCGATATAGCACAGTCGCGCGATGACATTGCTCTTACTGTCCAGACCGGTGATCTGTTCACAGGCCGTGATATCGCCATGCAGCTTGCACATAAAAATTACGATGTTATCATTTCGCGAGGCGGTACAGCAGAGCTTATACAATCCGCTGTTGAGCTCCCTGTCATAGATATATCCATCTCTGTTTACGATATACTTCTGAGCATCAAGCTTGCCGAGAGCTACAACGGCAAATTCGTAATTGCCGGTTTTCCCGGAATCACTGCAAATGCACATCTGCTGTGTGACCTGCTTCAATATGATATTGACATAATCACTTTCAAGGACTCGGCAGATGCAGTCAATCGCCTTAAAGAAGCAAAAGAAAACGGCTGCACGCTTGTCCTATGTGACGTGACCGGTGCCAGAGCAGCAAAGGATATAGGATTAAATTATAATCTTGTAACCTCCGGCAGGGAAAGCATAGAAAACGCCGTTGCCGAGGCTGTAAAGCTTGTGCACTCTTCCAATTATGTCCACAAGCAGAAGGATCTGTTCCAGTCGCTTCTGACCGAGGACGACCGTGAATTCTTAATTTACTCGCCTGCAGGTACTCTGTGGTTTTCAAGTATCGCCATAGATGAAATGAATACATCGTTGATGAATTTTGTACAGACATACATTAAGTCATTTTTGAAAGTTCCGAACCAGACCGTTTCGCATCAGATACGAGATAACGTCTATACTCTGTACAACCGCCACCTGATTTACGAGGACCAGAAGTACACTGCAATTACTATATGTAAGAGTCCTGCATTAACCGCCGAGGACGACCCTGGATTTCAGATTTACAATATTGACAACACCTCCTCCAACGACTTTGCTGACGCTTACAACGGAACCGGTAAAGCAGGCAAAATAGCGCAGATAATAGAAGAATACGCTAAAAGCCATCTGCCTGTTCTTATTCTCGGAGAAAACGGAACCGGCAAAGGCAAGGCTGCATCACTTATTTACAAGCAAAGCAACTATAAGCACGCTCCATTTTACAGTATCGACTGTTCTCTGATAAAAGAGCGTAAGTGGCACAGCCTGCTAAATAATGAGAATTCTCCTCTCAACGAAGTGGACAGCACAGTATTTTTTGAAAAAGCCGATGCTCTTAGTCTGGAACAGATTGGTGATTTGTTTCAATATATAGACCAGACGAAGCTTTGCACGAGAATGAGACTCATAGTCTCGCTTTCCACCAACAACTCCAATCAGCCTGCATTTGCCACAATACGCACCTTTATGGAGAATCATCTTTCCTGCCTTACCATGAATCTCCCACCGCTTCGAGAGCGCATTGACGATTTTTCCGGTATAACCGCGCTCTATCTGCACCGGTTCAATGTCTCCCTCGGGAAACAGATAATAGGCTTTGACGTTGACGCAATGGAAAAAATGCTCTCGTACAACTGGCCTAACAATCTCGACCAGCTGCAGCATGTCCTTAAAGAGCTTGTCACAATAACAAAGACACCGTATATCTCCTGTGACACTGTAGAAGCCATCCTGAAACAGGAGCCCGACTACGGACGCGTCTTTGATGATTCAGTAAAATTTGATGGAACTCTAGATGAGATAAATTATCAGATCATTCTTCAGGTGTTACACGAAGAACTTGACAATAAAGAAAAAACCGCCAGGCGGCTCGGCATAAGCCGAAGCACACTCTGGCGGATCTTAAAGAACAATAATTAATGCTTAATCAATTTCTCCCTGTGGGATAAAAACCTGAACATCAGCATTCTCGTCAAGCTCTATAAATACTCTTGTATCTTTGCCGACCAGTCCCTTAAAATGTCCGGTGAATTTTTCTCCGGACTGGGTTGTTCCGGTAACATCCATTTTGTATACGCTTCCGGCATCTGATGAGAAATCAATTGAATCATGGCTGCCAAGTGTGTTGACAGTCTGCTCTTTGCCATCGTTCCAGGTTACCTTGATATTCTTAACATTAAAATAAGTCTGGTTTATAAGCCGGATAGTTGTTGTCTCTTTTGCGTCCTGCGCTGCATAAATACAATTAGTACCTATTAACACTCCTGCCATGATAGTAACTAATGCAAACGTAGCAAGAACTTGTTTGTTTATTATTTTATTCATTTCTGAATACCTCCTTATAATGGCACTCCATTATCTTCGCGGATATTTTATCACAAGATATATTAATTAAACAATTGTCAATTAGTTCAAAACTTTTTTATTATTTTATGTTTTTATTGACACTTTTTCAAAGCATTTGACATTATTTTTGGGTTTGTTTTGTACCTAAATTTTATATGAGCGTATTTAGATAAAAATGGACGAAGCATGGTATAAATGATATAATTAAAATGAATGATGGAATAATAAGAAATGGGAGAAACTGTTATGGGATTGTTATATGCAATATTTTCAATTATAAAACTTAAACAATTGAATGTCTTTATAGTCTATCCCTTCATCCAAGTCTTCTGAATATAACAAAAGGGTGCTTTTAGAAGTGTTTTTCATGTCTATATGCAAACACAATACATTTATAAAAAAATAATCGAAATAATGAATTTCACACTTTATTACATCTTGATATTCATATTTATTCCCATTAATATAGAAGAAATCTTCATATATCTCATACTCAAATTCCTTTATGAATAATTTCCTTGTTGCTTTTTGATAAATATATGCTATTCCTACAATCATAAATGCATTCATAAAAATAAGTGGAAATCCATTTATATTCAAGCACAACCTATTAATTGAATATTCCTCAGCAAATACTACCACAATTAACACCAAGAAAAATATAGAAAATCTACCAAATAAGTGCTGTATTTTTATCGTTTCCATATAATACCTCATACCTTTCTATAAAATCCAGTTATAGTCCATTATTTTCTCAAACTTATTTTTTAAGCCATCCTAAAAAACATGAGTTTTCGTGTATACAGCTTCGTTCATTTCATATTCACATGGTAATTATATTTTTCTTAACAAATCACGAATATTTAATAGATATAAACAACATAAATATGCGGATAGTATTAAAACTTGAAATCGAGCAGTATCCCTTTGAGTAAAAACAAATATATTTATTCCTATAACAAATGACACATCACAAGCTATTTCATAAACAAAATTAGATTTAATTACTTTTAATCTCGCAAAATTAAAAAATAAAAATATAAGATTCAATATAACATAAACCATTACAAAATTTATCCCAAATTTGTATTCATCAGTAAATATATTTATTATATCTATAATAAATTTCCCACCAAAAAGAAGTATTGTCCAAGACGCAGATAATGTAATCCACAAATATTTCTTTATATTATCATCACACTTAATCGATTTGTCTCTATTAAAAAACATAGTGATTCGATTATATATATAATTACGTATATCCGTTTCAGACTCAATAACACTTTTTCTATTGTTAATATCTATTTGATTATTTTCTATATTTACTTTATGTAAAAAATAAATCCAGACTATCAAATTTATAATAATAATAATAGACGCTATATTTTTCAAAAAATCAATCTCAAAAAAGTCATTCAATATATTTATTCTGCATAATAAAATAATAAATAAAATGCTATACCACATACAAAACTCTATTGTTCTAATATGCTGTTTTACATTTATTAAAATCATTAAGCTAAACAATAAACATAATAATGATATAAAGTCATCTACGTATTTAAATTTAAAGCACTTATAAAATGCATTATAAAATGTTAATATATTCACACCACTTATTATTGCACTTGCTATTGTTATATTTCTGTTAATACAGTTTTCTCTTTTCATACCCAATTTTTTCTTTGTTTTATTTTTTCCATTCCTCTAAAATCTATTTTCTTTTGTCACGAACGACACTTTCTTGTCATGAATGGCATGTTTTTACCTTGCTTTCTAAAAATATTAAATTGCCATACCATTTTGTTTTTTTACAAGAAAACTGTTAAAAACTATTATTTCAATAGGTAACACAGCTAAAATGATATACGAAAAGATACGTGTTATTAATGGCAATCCCATAAACATTGACGGATACAACATTCTAATCACTATTTCAATAATAATTAATATCGCTCCCAACAAAATTCTCCCTTTTTTAAATAATATATCTATTTTACTCCAATTTGTTTCTTCACTGATTTTTCTATAACACCATTCACTTTGAATGATTCCAACTAACATTCCACCGAAAATCACAAATGGATAATATGGATGCTCTCCACTAGCAATTGTTGCCACCACAAAAAATAGATCAATCACACCTGTGATTAAATGAATTATTTTCCGGCTCCATCCATTCAAGCGAAAAAACAATGTATATTCTCCAATTAAAAAATTAAGGGGAATCAGGATAGTAATAAGTCCTGACTTTTCCAAATTCAAGTATTCCATAGCACTTACCTCTTGTATAGTATCGGACACCCAAAAAGTTTATGTCCCATTCAGGAAATCATTAACTAAAACCTCCCATATACAAAATAGATTTCATATTTTAATAATTCAATCCTTTATGATATGGGAAGTTTAGATTTTAGTAACAAATTTTCACATTAATTCAATTATCCAATTGTACACCAACCATTAGCCCCTGTACTATCTCTCTTATCAATATACGCAGCTAATGATCCACCTGGATCTAACGCCCAGGATAAAACTGTAATGCCTGCGGCCGCAATATTACAAATGCCTGCGGCAACTCTTGAAGCAATACCCTTAGCTGTTAGTTTCTTTTTTAATGTTTTAGAAAAACATAAACCAGCCGTTTTAGCCCCATATTTTTTAACTTGTCCTGTAAAGTACTTTGCTGCTGCTCTACAACCACCAACCACAATACAATCAATAGCTAAATTAATTACTCCACCAACAAGCCAATTTGGTGCACCAATCCATCCTCCCTCTACATAACTCATTTCCTCTTCATCCATTACAGCATAACTGCTTGGGAGCACCAGTGCTCCATCGTAACACATATCCATATATGTGTACCTCCTTTTCTCTTTGTTTTATTTTTGCCATTTCCGTCTGCAGACAGTCATGACTCTATGTAAAGCTTTTACATACAAAAATTAATCATCTAAGTGTAGCTCATTACACCCTCATCATCATTATCAAAGTGCTCAGCAAACTGTTCATCCTTATCTGAATCTTCTTTGATAACAAAATTTCCCTGCTGCATCTCCCACAGTCTGTAATACTGCCCTTTCTTTTCCAGCAGTTCCTTATGTGTTCCCTGTTCTACAATTTTCCCTTTATCCATGACTATTATTTTGTCACAGTTTTTTACTGTTGCAAGCCTGTGCGCAATAATAAGCATGGTTTTTTTTCTGAATTTATTGTATATCATATCAAAAATGATATTTTCTGTTGCAAAATCCAGATTGCTGGTGGATTCATCCATGATATAAAACTGATTTTCTTTAAGAAATGCCCTTGCAAGCGCAATTCGCTGTTTTTCACCACCGCTTAGTCCATTTCCGGCTTCTTCGAGATATGTGTAATACTGCATTGGAAGTCTCTTGATAAATTCATGTGCATCGGCCGCTTTCGCCGCCTCCCTGACCTCATCAAGAGTCGCACTCTGTCTTGTAACCCTTATGTTATCGTATATGCTTTTTGAAAAAAGCTCTATGTTCTGCGGTACATAAGATACAGCGCGCCTGATATCATCGTTTCTGTATTCCGAGATATCCATACCGTCTATTGTTATGTCACCCGACTGTGGCTCATAATATTTAAGCAGCAGCTTAGCTATCGTAGACTTTCCGCTTCCGCTTGCGCCTACAAGTGCAACTTTCTGCCCTTTTTCTATCGTAAAACTCACATCATCCAGCGCAGGTTTTCGGTTTCCATAGCCGAATGTGACATGATTAAGCTTTATATCACCATCAATCTGTGTTATTTCCTGATACTGTCTTTCACTCTGCTGCTCTCTTTCATAATCCATGATCTCAGACAGTCTCTTCATGGAAATGTTTGCCTCCTGTATTGAAAGCTGCAGACTTACAAGATTGCCGATTGGATCCATGAAATATCCCGCCAGAGTCATAAATGCCATATAACTTCCAAGTGTCAAATTGTTGTTTATCACCTGCATAATGCCGACATACAGCATTACGAGATTCCCTGCTCCTGATATGACACTTGATATGGTTCCCTGCACATTTGAAAGCATTCCCTCTTTGTAACTTATCCTAAGTGACTTTATGTATTCGCGTTCTATACTTTCCAGTTCAATGTCCTCGTTCGCATTTCCTTTTATTGTCTCAACCGCGCGCAATCCTTCTATTATCTCTGAATTGAGTATTGATGACTGCTGCATCTGCTCCTCATTTATCTTCTTATAAGGCTGTTTAAATATAAATACCAGCACTATACTTATGATTGTCATCATTACAATTATCGCAAAAAGCTTTGGGTTCATCTGAAACAGTATCACACCTGTGATAAGAGCCATTGATATATCCATGATAAGCGATAATGCTATATTTGTAAAAATATCCTTTATGGTAAATGCATCTGAGAAACGTGTCGTAATGTCACCTGTTTTACGGCTTGCAAAGAATTTCATCGGCAGCTTGTATATGTGTTCAAAATATCCCAGCATAAGCGGAATATCTATCTTTATTGACAGGTGCATAAGTATCCACTGTCTTACAAAGCTGACAAATGTCGAGGTCAGTGAAATTCCTAAGAATACTGCAAGCATGATCTTTAAAACATCCTTCTGCCGGTAAGGCAGTATCTCATCATATATTATGTTGTTGAAAAGTGATGATAAAATTCCAAGAAGAGTTACAAGAAGTGATGCCACAAGTGCATATATAAAAAGCTTTTTCTGTGGAAGAAGCAGCTTTATGTACCTGTCAAACAGCTTTGTTCCCTTAATCTTCTCACGTTCAAATTCGCTGTTTGGTTTTAACAGCAGCATCGCACCTGTAAATTTCTTATAGAAATCATCTATTGAAATTCTCTCTATATCCTTCGCCGGATCTCCCACTATCACATACTTTTTCGTTATCCTGAAAACAACAACAAAATGCGACATTCCCTCTTTAGTAATAACATTTGCAATCGCCGGAAGTGTATATCTGCTAAGGAATCCTTCCCTGTCAACCTTAACCGCCTGGCAGTTAAAGCCAAGCTGCTCTGCACATTTTGACAGACCTATGAGATTTGTCCCTTTCAGGTCAGTTCCCATAAGATCCCTTAATTTCGTTATTGTGGTTTCTTTTCTGTAATGCAGACAGACCATACCCATGCATGCCGCTGCACAGTCTGTTGCATCATGCTGCTTTATAAATGTGTATCGCATTGTGTTCCTTCCTGTTCACTATTATTCCTTATATATTTCTTCCCAATTTTTAAAATTATATGTTGCAAATTTTGCCAATAAAGTATTCGGTGGTAACGTTGATAAAATCAGCCACACAAACACTATTATTCCAATAATTCTATATATTCCCTTTAACTCGGTACATGGAGCCATATCTAATGCCGCAAAAACTGAAAATACTCCACCTATAATAAAAATACAACCTATATATACCATCCAAAATCTGTTTTCCCAGTAATTTTTAAAGAAGAAGTCCTTGATCTTTTTTCTTTCTATTATTAATATGATAATGCCACTACTAACCATTATTATATTAGCAACCTGATAAACATATATTCCTAATATAAAAACAAACAGTACAGCAGAAAATAATGTTCCACACAGCCGTGCTCCAGCTATTCCATCACTTGAGACTTTTTCTCTCTCATTTTTCATAGCACTCTTAATTTGAATTATAAAGAATACCAGATAAAACAATAATCCCAAAACAACCAATTCAAACCACTTAGGCATATCAAACATAATATCCAAAATTCCACTTCCCACTATTAATATTGCAAATTGTAACATTAAAATCTTCAGATTTTTTTTCATCTTCTCCTCCAAATTATCTAATCCAATTATGCCTATAAATAGGCACAATTGGATTAATAGCATACTTAGTTATATTCTTAAACAGGTATTAGATTGGGGACTTAAATTTTCCGTCAATTTTTCCATCATTCATATCACACATAATACCTATTATTCCACCAAAACTTGTACATCTTACAAGTAAATCAACTACTATATTATTTCTAGACATTTTTGTAACAATGCCAGTCAAGAATCCTACTGCTGCTCCACCTAGCAGATTTTGAATTATTGTATTTCTCGCAACCCCTGCTATTTTCTTAGCCGCAAACTTTGCAATCGCAGCTCCTGCACATCCCATAATGGCAGATGCATTTAGCCCTATTGCCGTACAAGCTATATCTATTGGATAACTAATCCAATTTACACTTCTAGAAACATATCCTCCTTCCGTATAACACATTTCCTCTTCATCCATTACAGCATAACTGCTTGGGAGCACCAGTGCTCCATCGTAACATAATTCCATTTTGTTTTCCTCCTGTTTTCTTCTAAACATTATTTTTCTGCCATGTCTGTTTGCAACCGGGCATGACTTTATGTAAATCATGATTACATACACCTTTACCAGAACCAGTATCTTCTCTTTACCGCCACATACACAGCTATTCCTGCAATTATGCCGATTCCACCTGCAATCAGTATATATCTGACCGCTGTGACTCCCTCTCTGATGGGCTTTGCCGTGATCATATACTTTCCTGGTGTGCTTAAACTAAGCCTGCTCATGTCCTCTGTACTCACAAGTTCGTATTTATGCTTTACGTTATTATATAGATACAGATATTTTCCTTTTACATCATCTATGTGCAGTGTCACTTCTCCGCACAGATACTCTCCATCGTTGAGATTGAATTTTATGCAGTCTCCTGCCCTTTCGAGTTCTATATCCGTATTAAGTTCATTTTTATAATTTACTATCTTCTTTCCGTCTATTATTATGCTGTAGCCGTCTCCGGTCACTTTCATCGATCTGCCTGCTGTGTACAGTTCATATAGCATCTGCTCACTTATTACAGGTGTTTCGGATACATCAGTATTTTCATCAAATATCTGTTCACTTGTATTTTCTGCGTCTGTACTATCCGCTGCCACAGGTTCAGCCACAGAACTTTCCGTATCTCTGTTTACGATTACCGACACTGCGCCAGACAAATCCCCATTTGAAACTATTATCGTAGATGAACCTGTCTGTTTTGCCGTTACCACACCACTGCCCGATACTGCTGCAACTGATGTGTTGGTTGATTTGTATGAAACCGCCTGCTCTGCCTCTGCCGGAAACACAGATACGCTCAGTTTAAATGCCGTCCCCGGCTTCATTACGAGATATTCTTTGTTTATATTTATTCCGGTGGTTTTTACTTTTACTGTCAGATTTACCTCTTTTATTATACTTCCGGCAGATACATATATTGTAACATATCCTTTTGAGATACCCTTTACTTCACCTGCTGAAGTCACAGTTGCTATATTTATATCAGATGAACGGAAGGTTATCGTGCTTTCCGTGGCATTCGCCGGAAGTGCTGTGGCTGTAAGGTTTATTGTCTTTCCTACTTCCACTTCCTCCTCATGATCTGATATCTCGATATCCGTTACCGGTATATTCTGTCCCGTATCCTGTACGTCTGTTTTGTCTTCCTTGTCCGTTTCCGATGCATTGTCCGGTTCCGGTGTTTCATCCATATCCGGTTCTGCATCATTTGCCATATCGCTTTCTTCCGCTGTCACTTCTGCAGCATATACCGCCATCGGTAAGTACTCCATTCCCAAAGCCAGTATAAATATAACAGCAAATATTCTTATTCTGTTTCTTAACTTCATAACCTTATCCCATGTCATTTTCCGGTTTTTATTCCGAGTTTTTCAAGCACATAGTTAAAATATGTGACTTTATCATACTGTATCCTTGCAGCCGCCGTCATGCCGTTAGTCACGTCTACCTTGTCTCCCTCACGGCTCAGCACATAATCCTGGTCTAGCACTATCATCACTTTAAACGCCTGGTTTGTTGCTCCATCCTGTCCTTCCTGTGTAGTGACATTGCTGTCTATCCGTGATACGCTTCCGCTTATCGTCCCATAGACATTCTGTGACAGACCGTCCATAACCACCTGCACTCTGTCTCCCTCATGCATTCTGGCCATATCAGATGTGGAAACATATGCTTCGAGATATCTCTGCGAATTTTCCGGTGTGATCGTTGCCACAGTGGTCGTTGTCTGTACAACCATTCCACTCTTATAATTTCCCAGCATATGCAGGACTCCTGATGTGGTAGCTTTTACCTCATAAGCATCCTGCCCACTTGTCACCGCTGCAAGCTGTGCATCTATTGATGCAATTTGCAGATTCGCCTCTTCAATCTTTGTCTCGGCAGATTGTATTGCAGAATAATATACTTCATCAATCTTACCCTGATTAGTTTCAAGCTGTGCCTGTATCTGCTCATCAGTATATCCATATGCCTGATACGTTGACACATCAACCTTATTCTGTTCCACCTGTGATTTGTAGGTTTCAAAAAGGCTCCAGTACAGACCGTCATCCGCTTTTGTTTCGTCAAAATAATTGGTATCATCTTTTATTGATTTTATAAGAAGACTGTACTGTGATATCTGTTCTTCATATGATTTTCTGTTGTCTTCAAGCTGTGTCTGCTGCAGATCATAATCAGTGCTTTTAATTGTAAAAAGCACATCCCCGGCTTCCACAAGTGCGCCCTCTTCCATGTTGCTGTCAAGAATCTCTCCCGTATAGCTGCACATGACATAATTTGACTCATCATTCGTCACAGTCCCCTGTGCCTGTATGGTATACACCTTTGGTGTTTTTATACTCCATACTACTGCCACAATAAGAAAAACGGTTACAACTGTTATAAGTATATAGCCGAATGCCGGTGGATTCTTATCAAACAATATTCTCGATTCCCTTATTTCATCTAAACTCTTAACTCTTCTGCTCATAACGCTTTTATTCCTTTACAGGCATGAATACATCTGCAACCATTGTCTCTTCTTCTTCGTTTCTGTCCACGTATATCGTATAATTGCAGCCATCCAGCTCAATATCATTCTCAAATGCATACACCCCAAGCTTATCGTAAGCGAACTTCAGCTTATCATCCGGTCCGTTATATCTGGCATACAGACAGTTTTTTACACGCAGCAGAGACTCCATCCTATATGGCTGCTCTACGTTGTGGATAAAGTTGTTCGCTTGGAGCATAAACTGCATGTTTATATCAGGCTCATTATTTTCATCCAGCTCAACCTTTGAATATTGAATTAACGGTCCGATCTGGTTTGCTCCATGCGTCTGTATGTATGTACTTATTTTGTTAATTTCAGAATCAAAAAGATTTTGATCATCTGATTCAAGGTCAAGTCTACGAACTATGACGTTTTGGAGTTTCAGTGTTTTGTTTTCATAAATATTTATGCTATTCATATAACCTCTACCATTGCCTTTTTTAATTAATTTATATAGATAATTTTATTGTCATCGGTTCAGAACATGAATAATTAAATCTATTTTAATTTTTTATTCCAAAGGCGCCTCGCAATCACTAGAAATACTGTTAACATAGCTGCACCATAAATTTTTATAAGCGCACCCGGTATATGAGCATTCATATTTCCTAGTACTATCAGCAGTAATACTACCATCCCCTGACATCCCAGTGCTATTCCAGCTACAATTTTATCTGTTTTATTCATAAAGAGTCCCTCCTTTAACTTTCATATGTCCAATACCGGCAAATGGAATTTCTTAATCTTCTCTGATTTTTCCATTTGCCAGCATCCATCTACATTAGTATAGAATTAAGCTCTTTTGCAAGTCACATTGCTTACATAAACCACAAACATTGTAGTCTCCTGTATTTTACACTTTACATTTCCTTTATTAGCCAAAATACTTTGAGCCGCATTATATGCCGAAGTATAATTATTAGCCATTGCATAACTCATTGTTGCGTAACTTCCAAATCCTAATGCTCCTAATACTGAAGGTGATGTCGCTATTGCGCCACCTGTCCCTGCCAGTCCACAAGCAGCATAGTATGATGCCTTTCCTGCTAAATAAGAACTAGCCTTTTTCGCTGTCATATACGATGTACTTACAGCTCCTCCCTCTAAATAACTCATTTCCTCTTCATCCATAACAGCATAGCTGCTTGGAAGCACCAATATTCCGTCATAGCACATATCCATAACGTTTACATCACTTTCTTTTTTAATCTGTTTGTAGTATTGCTATCAGAAATGTTTGCAACCACTTCTGACTCTATGTAAAAGCTGTTACATACTAAATTTCTACCTATTTTTTCCATATATATTTCCAAAGATAGTCCCATAAAGTATATGTTTCCATATTCACACCTCCCAAAAAATAAACTAGAAGCTTTCCTGCTCTGCCTCTAGTTTATCCCATCTTCCGCCTATATGCTAACTATTTTCTGCGAACGGTTCATTTTTTCGACGAACGGTTGTTTTTCACCCTGACTTCTGCCCAAAAATCGTTATTTTCTTTGCCGTACGTATAATCCCCATCATATTTTTTAACCACATTCTCAATATTTTTCATACCAAATCCATGATTATTTTTATCTTTTTTACTTGTCGTTATCTTCCCATCAACAAAAATTCCGTCAGCCTTATTGCATGAATTATTTATTTTTATGTCCAGAAATATTTTTCCACTTTTTATGACAACAGTAATATATCTATGTGAAGATTCTACTGTCTCTACTGCTTCAACCGCATTTTTAATAAGATTTGAAACAATTATGCACAAATCTCTTCGCGTAATGCTCAATTCATCAGGTATATATCCTTTAACTGTTATTTTACAAGCAGACTTTATTGGAGACAGATAGTAATTTAGAATTGTGTTTATTATTTCATTTCCTACATCATAGTCCGAATTGCTTATACTTGAAATCTCATTTAACATATCTTCTAAAAATTCATCTAACTTATTGCATTCTTTACTATCGTTTAAATTTTTTATCTCAACCAGTTCTGCAATTATATCGTGTCTAAATTGCTTTGTTTTCTGCTCTTTCTCCAGTAATTGCTCAAAATATTCCCTTTGCTGCTCATTATATTTTTCCAGCATTTTATTTTCTAATTGAAATCTTTGCTGTGAATTAAAATAATAAATCATCAATAAGACCAATATAAATATAATACCTCCACCTACGGTGACTAATCCAAGTCCAAGCTTTCCGTTTGCTGTATGCAAAATTTCCGTTAATGCATATGTAAAATAAGTAATCATCGCAACTATTATAAATAAAACAGCAGATAGCAACAGACTTATCGCCGTTGGCAGTACAAATGAACTCTTTTCAATTTTTCTTCCTGCTAAGGCATAATATATCCATGTTATCCCGATAATGATTATCGTATATATTATTGTTATACTTCTATTATTTAGTTCCAAATAATAGTTAAGTCCATACTGTATTATGCTTTCTAATATCGTAAGCATCGGATAACATAATAGAAACAATTTCAAATTTTCCATAAACGTTATGTCAAATAACGCTGAAACATTAATAATGGCACCAATTAATGCCAAGACCAGAACAAGCCCCATCTGATTAACATTAAGCAAAAAAACTATTGAGAATAAATCAATTCCAAGACAAATCCATTTACTCCATTTGCCCTTTCCAAACTGTCGTTTGCCAAAAAAGACATAATAAAATGATATATATTCGATTATTATTAATATATACAACAACACTCTCATCTTTGCTGCCTCATCGTTTATTCACATCAAAATCAAAAACTTTTTGTCTTACTTCCGCACTTTTTCGCCTTGAAACAGGCACTCTTTTTCCATCAACAAGTTGTAAATAGTCATTGCAGATATCATATATATACATCATATTTACCAGATAACTCCTATGAACCAATATAAATATTCTCTTATCAAGTTGCTCAGCAAATACTTTAATAGACTGGCTGCTTTCAAATATCTTATCCTTACTATATATTTTTACATAATCTCTTTGAGCCTCAATCATATATATGTCTCTTTGGCGCATAACGCAATCATTGCCTTTATATTTTACGGTGATTTTTTCAAAACCAAGACAAGATTCAAATGCATTATCAAGAGCTTCAAATAATTCTTCCTGATCAATAGGCTTCGTAACAAATCGCGTAGCACCAATTTTAAATGCCTCTTTAAAACGTTCTCTTTTACTCGTTAACATTATTATATTGTATTGCATACCTCTTTGATTAAGCTTCTCGGCTGCCTGAATCCCATCAATTTCAGGCATATCAATATCTAACAGAATAATGTTATAGTGTTCCCTTGAAGCTAATAACTCTTGCGCAGAAAAGAAATTATAAATATCACATTCCAATTTTCGACTCTCCTGATACTTTGACAATAAATTTTCGACTTCATCATGAATGCTTTTATGGTCATCGCATATTGCAATTCCTATCATTTACACTTGCCCCCTATATTTCTATAACATCTTTAGTATAACTTTTGGTCTTTTTAATTTACAATATTTGTTTCTTTTCCCAATAAAAAACAACTGTGTCATAAATCCCCATTATGGCTGAGGCAGAGGCTTTCTGTCATCTACTTCTCATCAACGACCTGGAAAATGAAAAACTTGAGATAATACGACTCCGGTACATTAGCTGAGTTGGCCCACAGTATCGGATGATCCGGTCCCTGTGTGCGGAACTCCACCTGACGCAGCCTCTTGTGAGTGGCCTTTGCCGCTTCCTTGACCGTTTTTGCAAGCAGCTCCTGAGTCATGAAATGAGAGCATGAGCAGGTAGCCAGAAATCCACCATCCTTAACAAGCTTAAGTCCCTTCATGTTAATCTCGCGATAGCCCTTTATCGCATTTTTGGTGGCCTCACGCGACTTTGTAAATGCCGGAGGATCCAGAATGACTACATCATATTTTTCACCATCTGCAGCGAGCCGTGGCAGCTCATCCAGCACATTTGCCACGCGAAACTTCACTGTGTCTGAGAGATTATTTCTCTTCGCATTTTCTGTAGCCTGCTTAACCGCATACTCTGATATATCAAGTCCTGTGACCTCACTTGCCCCCGCAATTCCTGCATTGAGAGCAAATGTACCCATGTGTGTGAAGCAGTCGAGCACTCTTTTCCCCTTGCAGATGCGCTGCATAGCAAGCCTGTTATACTTCTGGTCTAAGAAGAAGCCTGTTTTCTGTCCATTTTCCACATCGACCATATAGTGAACTGCGTTTTCTACTATCTCCACATTTGTGTCAAACTCGGCTCCTATAAAGCCTTTTACCTTAGGAAGACCTTCTTTTTTGCGCTCATTTGCATCACTACGCTCGTATACTCCACGAATATTTATTCCGTCCGCCGCCAGCACTTCCTTTAACAGTTCAACGATTTTCACCTTAAACTGCTCCATTCCAAGTGCAAGACACTCCACCACAAGCACATCTGCGTATTTGTCCACTGTAATACCCGGCAGGAAATCAGCCTCGCCAAATATCACACGACAGCAGTTTAAATCAGACACATTGTCATTGCCTCCTGCCATCACCTGCTTGCGATAATCCCAGGCATTTTGCACTCTCATCCTGAGGAAATTGTCATCAATCAGCTGGTCTGCTTTTCTTGTCATCATTCTGATACGGATTTTTGAATTCTGGTTTATGAAGCCGCGCCCCATCGGATATCCGTCAAAATCGTGTACCACAACAATGTCTCCGTTCGTAAAGGTGCCTGTGATTGTGTCTATTTCATTGTCAAAAATCCATGCGCCGCCTGCTTTTATAGTGCGTCCTTCGCCTTTTTTCAGTGTTACAATTGTATGATTTTCCATGCTCGTTCCTCTTCTAATTTACTTCATTATTCCTTGCTAAAATCTGATTATACAGTTTATCTGAAATTCTATAGCCTTTAGAAATAAGTTTATCTGTCGACATTACATTTCAATTATATGAAATCCCGGCAATATTTACAATACACAAATATTTCTGCAAAACATGCCGATATATATTATAATATAATCATAACTATTCAGAACCACTGAGAACAAAAAAGCCCGACCGATAAATGGAGATAAATATGATTACAATTAGCTTATGCATGATAGTTAAAAATGAAGAAGAGGTGCTCGAACGATGCCTGAACAGTCTCAAAGGGCTGATGGATGAAATCATCATAGTGGACACAGGCTCGACGGACAGCACAAAGGAGATAGCTGCACGGTATACAGACAAAATCTATGATTTTTCATGGTGCGATGACTTTGCTGCAGCCAGAAATTTTTCGTTTTCCAAGGCTACGCAGGAATACATATATGCACCTGATGCCGACGAGGTGCTCGACGAAACCAACCGCAGGCGTTTCATGATGCTTAAGGCTGCGCTGCTGCCGGAAATTGAGATTGTCCAGATGAAATACATCACTCCAAGCAAATTCAACACAGTGCAAAATTCATCCTCAGAGTACCGCCCGAAGCTGTTCAAGAGGCTTCGCACGTTTACATGGATTAATCCGGTGCACGAGACTGTACGCTTAGAGCCTGTAGTCTATGACAGCGATATCTGTATACAGCATCTGCCGCAGGGCACTCACGGCAAGCGGGATTTCACCATATTCAAGCGCTCCTTTGAAAAAAACGGCACCCTGCCAAAAAGTATAGCGACTATGTATGCCAAGGAGCTTTTAAAATGCGGAAGCCCCGAAGATTTTACCAATGCCCTGCCATATTTTCAGGGTGAGTACCGCAACAGCCCTGACATCGAATCCACCTGCGTGCTATCCCGCTACTATCGCATGAATGGCGACTATGACAAGTTTTTTTCTGTTGCACTCAAGAATGTAGCAGTTGATGGCTGCAGTGAGGTGTGCTGTGAGCTCGGTGCGTACTATTTCGATAAGGCAGACTATGAGGAGGCAAGCCTGTGGTATTACAACGCTGCCTTCGAGACAAAGCCGGTACTCGATGTGGAGTGCGGCGGTGGCAAGGCGCTTCATGCCCTGTCTGAGTGCTACTCAAGATGGGCTGATGAGAAGCAGAAAAAGCTTGATTCGCTTCCTCCTAAATCAAGGAATGTATTTAAAGGCGATAAGGAGCTGATTGATTCACTGCGCAGCCAGGCGGCCGATTACCAAAAGCAGGCTGAGGAATGGATGCTTCCGGAGGGGGACTAGTATAGCACAGGCTTTTCAATTAAAAGTATCTACCGGTATTTACCAACTTGTAAAATCCGCTCTAAAGTGATAATATAGAGATTATAGGGTTTGTTATTTTTTTAACGTAGCATTTTGCTACTATCATTTTAGGTATCTAAGGAGGATTTTATGAGCTTTTTAGAAGAGTACAAGCAGAAACTTGTCTCAGCAGATGAGGCAGTAAAGATTATCAAATCAGGCGACTGGGTTGACTACGGCTGGTGCACAGGCACACCTGATGCACTTGACAAGGCACTTGCCAGAAGAACTGATGAACTTAAGGATGTCAATATACGTGGTGGTATTTTGCTTAAGCCACTTGCCATTTTCGAGCGTGAGGATGCCGGCGAGCATTTCACATGGAACTCATGGCATATGGGCGGTTATGAGAGAAAGCTTATCAAGAGAGGCTGTTCTTTCTACTCACCAATCCGTTACTCAGAGCTTCCTCGTTATTATAGAGATTCAACAACACCTGACGATGTCGCTATGTTCCAGGTTGCACCGATGGATTCACACGGATACTTTAACTTTGGTCCTAACGCATCTCACCTCGGTGCTGTATGCGAGACTTCAAAGAAAATCATCGTTGAGGTCAATGAAAACATGCCTCGCTGTCACGGTGGTTCAGAGGCCAATGTACATATTTCACAGGTTTCTTACATTGTTGAGGGTGACAACCCTGCAATCGGAGAGCTTGGTGCCGGTGGTCCTGCAACAGATGTAGACAAGAAGGTTGCAGAGCTCATCGTTGACCAGATTCCAAACGGTGCCTGTCTCCAGCTCGGTATCGGCGGAATGCCAAACGCTGTAGGCTCACTCATCGCTGAGTCAGACCTCAAGGATCTTGGTGTCCACACAGAGATGTATGTTGACGCATTCGTTGATATCGCAAAGGCCGGAAAAATAACAGGAGCAAAGAAAAACATCGACCGTTATCGTCAGGCTTACGGCTTCGGTGCCGGAACAAAGAAGATGTACGATTATCTCGATGAGAATCCTGAGCTCATGAGTGCCCCGGTAAGCTACACAAATGACATCAAGAATATTGCCGCACTCGACAATTTCATCTCAATCAATAACTGTGTAGACCTTGACCTCTTCGGACAGATCAGCTCAGAGACCTCAGGCACAAAGCACATCAGCGGTGCCGGCGGACAGCTTGATTTCGTTCTCGGTGCTTATATGTCAAACGGTGGAAAGAGCTTTATCTGCTGCTCTTCAACCTTCACCGACAAACAGGGCGTAGTTCACTCACGTATCCGTCCTACTCTTGTAGAGGGTTCTGTCGTTACTGACACAAGAGCCAACACACACTATATCGTTACAGAGTATGGTATGGTAAATGTAAAGGGTCTTTCTACATGGCAGAAGGCAGAGGCAATCATCTCAGTTGCTCATCCTGATTTCCGTGATGAGCTCATCAAAGAGGCTGAGAAGATGCACATTTGGAGAAGATCTAACAAATAATTAACTTTGAATATGATTTTTACAATAAAAGCGGTTTCAAGACTAAATGTCTTGAAACCGCTTTTTGTGTTCTATCTTATGTAAAAAATGTACACCTAAAATTTAGCCGGTATTATGCCCCTGTCGGAATCTGATAACCTGCCTCGTTCATCTGATGTCTCAACTCGTCAACTGTAATTTCGAGTCTTCCCGCAGCTTTCTCTGGATTTATATCTCCATCCTGCACAAGCGAATAGAGCATATAATTTTCACCCTGTTTAATACCAGCCTGCTTCTGTTCCTCTCCATATTCCTTTGCATATTCTTTTGCATATTCTTTTGCATATTCTTTGGCATATTCCATTGCATACTGTCTTACTG
>OGDS01000384.1_pt1 | contig 46920 bp, 71 predicted proteins | sample 1570351 | NCBI WGS metagenome assembly OGDS01 (sample SAMEA2581974, study PRJEB24529) | metagenome | biome: Human gut stool | place: China | collected 2011
AACTTGCTGTTTATGAAGACTTAGAAGAACAGGGATTGCTTGTGAGATTGCCGTGTAAGGTTGGGGATATGGTATGGGATAACGATTTTGGATATCCGGAATCGTATGAAATAAAAGCATTTTCATATGGATATTGTGACAGTTATGTTGAGCCAGATATAGAAGATGAAATTATATTTTATTACGAAAACTATACAGGTTCAATAACAGGAGCTTTTCCAATGAGCGAAATTGGTAAAACCATATTCTTCACCCGTGAAGAAGCCGTGAAAAAGTTGGAGGAGATGAAGAAATGAATAACAGACCTACCCCAGACATAACGCCAAACCTTGCTATATCAGCATACCGCGTATTACAACAATATTGCACTGGACAGCCAGCGGATTGCAAAGGTTGCGGATTCTACGAACACTGTCCAGAATGTTTTCGAGGCATGCCATGTGACTGGAACTTGAATGAAGAAGGTGAAATAAATGAAGCTGAGAAAGGCAACACTGATTGACTACGGAGTGCCGCCGGACGATATACCGACATTACAAAGCCACTTGCGGAATCTTAGCGAAAGCGATAAATATAATCTGTTACAGGTATCTATTAAATATGCACCCGGCATCGAATCGCAAATCTATGACAGCATCGTGAACGGTATCGGCTATCGGACAATGGAGAAGATCAGGACGGTTCCTGCAACAGAAAATGACTTCTACGGATATAAGCGCAAGGTCATGGCGGAATATTATCATCTGGCAAAATTGATTGGCAGGCTTTAAAAAAAACTTAAAAATTTATAAAAGTGGTAGAGAGCTATGTACGCCCTAGTATGGTATTATAGTATATATAACTATAACTATGCTAGGGCGTTTTTATGTCTGGAGGTGAGAAGGTTAATATGGCGGGAAAGTATGAATATTGGCTTTCTCAAGAAGGTCAAGTACTTTTACAAGGTTGGGCTAGAGATGGTTTAACTGACGAGCAGATTGCAAAAAATATGTGCATTTCCCCATCGACATTATATGAATGGAAAAAGAAATATTCGGAGATTTCGGAGTCCCTAAAAGAAGGGAAAGAAATAGCTGATTACTTAGTAGAAAATGCACTTTTCAAAAATGCTCTTGAGGGGAATACCACGGCTCAAATATTCTGGTTAAAAAACAGAAAACGTGATAAATGGAGAGATAACCCAGAACCGGAAATGAAAGAAGAAAAAGAGGAGGGCATAGTAATTGAACTTACCAGAAACGGAGAGAAGATATAAAGTATATAAACATACTGTGCCTGATGGCAGAGTGTATATAGGAATGACTTGCAAAACAGTAAAAGCAAGGTGGGACAGCGGATATTACGGAAACGATGATTTCTTCAAAATTATAAAAAAATATGGTTGGGAAGGGATTAAGCATGAAATTATATCCGATAATCTCACCAAAGAAGAAGCCGAATTAATTGAACGAAAAAGCATTGCAGAACATCGAAGCAATGAAGAAAAGTACGGATTTAATTTTGACAGTGGTGGAAATTTCGGAAAGAAGCGTTGCGCTCGTACAAAGAAGAAAATGAGTAAGACAGCAACGCAGCTTCATTTCGGCGATAGGCTGCACACAAAAGAAGTTGTAGCTAAAAGAGCAATAACTCAAACAGGAAGAAAGCTTTCAGACGAAACCAAAAGAAGAATTGGCGATTCCCATAGAGGTAGTAAAAGCGTTTCAGCCAAAAGGGTTAATCAGATAGACAGATACAATGGTAAAATAATAAAAACATGGGACTGCACTATGGACGTGGAGCGAGCGTTAGGCTATAAGAATAGTGCCATTTCTCGATGCTGTTCGGGTGGACGTCCCACAGCCTATGGATATGTTTGGAGATATGAAGCAGTATGAAAATATCCGCAGATGATTTATTTCCGTATAATTTCGATAATGTGCTAAGAGATATTTTAGAACACAAACATACTTATTATGTATTCAAAGGTGGACGTGGAAGCTGCAAGTCTTCTTTCGTGAGCATTGTCATTATATTGCTAATGACAAGAAAAGAGAATAGAGATAAGCATTGTATCATATTCAGAAAAACAGCGAACACATTAAGAGATAGCGTTTTTTCACAGATGCAATTTGCTATATCAGCATTGCATCTTGATGGTGATTTTAAATGTACTGTCAGCCCAATGAAAATAACATATATGCCGACTGGACAGACTATAATGTTTCGTGGCGTTGATGACAGAATGAAATTAAAGTCGTTAAAAGCTCCATTCGGATACTTTGCTTTTGCATGGCTGGAAGAATGTGATACTTTTACCGGAATGGAAGAAGTACGAAGCATCTTGCAGTCATCGATGCGAGGTGGAAAAGACTACTGGACTTTTATGTCATTCAACCCACCAAAAACAAGACATAACTTCATGAATGAGGAAGTATTAATCCAGAGAGACGACAGATATGTTCATTCTTCTGATTACAGAACGGTTCCAAAGGAATGGCTTGGACAACAGTTTTTTGACGATGCCGAACATCTCAAACAGATTCGCCCAGAAGCCTATGAGCATGAATACCTGGGTGTCCCAAATGGTGACGGTGGAAACGTATTTGAATATCTCGAAATCAGAGATATTACAGACGAAGAGATCAGCCACATGGACCGCATTTTCGCTGGTGTAGATTATGGATGGTACCCGGATGCCTTCTGCTATCTCCGAACTTATTATGATTCTGCCAGAGAGAAGATATATCTGATTGACGAGCTGTATGTAAATAAATGGAGCAACTCTAAGACTGCTGATTGGATCAAGAAAAAAGGCTATGACGATTACACAATGATATGTGATTCTGCGGAACCTAAGTCTGTGAATGACTTCCGGGATGCCGGACTTCCTGCAAGAGGAGCAATCAAAGGACCGGGAAGTATCGAGTATGGTTTCAAATTCTTACAGACAAAGACTATAGTCATTGACCCGAAGCGAACACCGAACGCATATAAAGAAATCACAGAATATGAGTACGATCGGGACAAAGAGGGAAATGTAATAAGTGGTTATCCTGACGGAGATGATCATGCAATCTCGGCACTTAGATATGCTTATGAGCCGTTGTTTAACAGGAGAGGTTACAGTGCATAATGGGACTTATAACAACACTAAAAAGGTGGTTTAATATGATATTCAAAAAACAAGCCGAAGAGGACTTCAACATTCAGGCAGCAGAATTTCCAGAGATGGAATCGCTGATTAACCGGTGCGCGAACATTTACAGAGGTGCGCCGGAATGGCTGGATGATAAGAATAATATCAAGACGATCAATTTTGCTAAATCTGTCTGCTCAGAAACAGCTCGGCTCGCAACGCTGGCGATCGGCATTCAGATAGATGGTTCCGCAAGGGCGGCATGGCTACAGGAGCAGATCGATAAAGTATATTTCCAGATCCGACACTGGGTGGAATATGGCTGTGCTTATGGAACAGTGTTCATTAAGCCGAATGGCGAGAGCCTTGACGTATTCACTCCGGCAGACGTGATGATTGTGGATTACGATAATCAGGAAATCAAAGGAATTATATTCAAGGACTCTTATACTGTTGGTAGAAAATACTACACAAGACTCGAGTATCACAGGTTTGTCGAGACAACAGTGGACGGAGTGACAACCTATCCGTATTATGTTTCTAACAGAGCCTATGTATCAAAATCCCCTCAGAGCATCGGTGATAAGATTGACCTTAAACAAACCAAATGGGCTGACCTAATGGCAGATACACCACCGATACTCAAAGCGAACGGTGAGAAACTGGATGGAGCTCTGTACGGAGTACTGCGGACGCCACAGGCTAACAACGTGGATATTAACGCACCATTGGGTTTGCCAATATTTGCCGAAGCTATCGAAGAGTTAAAAGACCTCGACATTGCATACAGCCGTAATGCCGGAGAGATTTTTGATTCGCAGAAGATTGTTCTGGCAGATGATAGACTGCTAACGCCAAGTGGTACACCTGTGTCAGCTATGTCACCACAGGGCATGGAGAGCAGACGGAACGAGATGAGGTTACCGCACTTTGTCAAGAATGTGTTCGGGCAGGTCGAGAAAGAGTTTTACCAAGAAATCAATCCACAGCTCAACACAGATACCCGCATAAGCGGCATAAATGCCCTTTTAAGCCAGTTAGGGTACAAGATTGGATTCTCTAATGGCTACTTTGTTTTCAACGAATCTAGCGGCATACAGACAGCCACGGGAGTAGAAGCGGAACAACAGAGGACGGTGCAGTTCATCAAGGATGTAAGGGATAAGTTGGAATCTTGCTTAGATGAAGTTATCTACGCATTGAACGTTTACGCTGACCTGTACGGGCTTGCACCGGTTGGCGCTTATGAAGTCAATTATGATTTCGGAGACATCCTATATGTGCGTGAAAACGATCGTGCAAGATGGTGGCAGTATGTGACCACTGGAAAGGTTCCGGCATGGATGTACTTCGTAAAGTTTGAAGGAATGACAGAGGATGAAGCGAAAACAATGGTCAAAGAAGCTCAGCCAGACGAACCAACATTATTCGGAGAGGAGGAATAAAAATGGCAGATAAACCAGTAACAAGAGAAGAAAAATATCTTGCGTACTTGACAGGCGATTACACGGGAGAAATCCCGAAGCCAATTACGAGAAAAGAAAAGTATTTATACGAATTGTGCCTAAAAGGAATGGGCGGTGAAATTTCGCCGGAAGAAATCAAAGCTGCAGTAAATGAGTACCTTGAAAAGAATCCAGTCAAGCCTGGAGCCACGACAGAACAGGCACAGCAGATCGAGCAGAACAAGACGGACGTTGCTGCATTGAAGGAAGAAACTGGTTCGTTAAAGGAAGATATATTAGACATAAAAGAAAAGTTTACTTCGACAAATAAAGGTATTAAACCGCTATTTTTGGAATTGTCAGCAGATTACAATTGGGTATCAAATAATGAGGTTCCTATTTTTTCTACTTCTAATGAACGTTTTGCTGATGGTACGGCTGATGGAAATAACGCATATTTCAAAATAAATGGCAATAAGGGAGATAACTTTGTTACTGTCATTGAAGGGGGTAATGCTCTTATTTCTGATATCACTATAACTGGCTGGTGGGGTGCTATTATAAGCAATGATGGTGTACATTATTCTCCTTGTAATGCAAGATATAAGGATGGAAATACTATCGAAATTTACCCGCCATTATCAGAAAATATTACTGATGGAGAACTTGGTAACATTAAAACAGGTATTCATCTTTCAAAACGTGGGTATTCAGGATATGCACAGAAAGCATTTTCCTTAAACCCGAAGTGGTGCGAAAAGGGTAAGCCGATAGCGAAATTCCGTGTAGGAGATACTGAAAAATTTATAAAATTTGGTGGACTAGCCTTATTAGCACCTAATAGCATTGAAAACATGTCTAACGAATTCCTTTGTCGCTATGCTACGACCTTTTCTTCACTTGATTTTTACAATAGTTGGACAGACCATGAAACACCAACTGGAATTGAGTGGGAAACCGAACTTGGAGGAAAGAGTGGTTATCTTGAACTTTTTGTCGGTGGAAGAAATGCCAGTTACATTGAGTACCCAGATGGATATGAAATTCATATCGAAGTTTACATCAACGGGGTAAAATCATATGAGAAAATCAAGAAAAATCAAATCGTAGAAAGAATTTGTATTGATTTTGAAAAGGCTGATATTGGAAAGATTAGAATTTATAGCAACAAATGGTCGGCTATAAATTCAGATGTTTACGGATTCTCATTTGGTCCGGTAACATGGTGGGAAAATGAAAAGACATATAAGCGTACTGATTGCATTTTTGAAAAATACGCAACAGTTGCACAGATGTTTGATTCATGGGGCGTATTCCACAATTCGGCAGTAGCCAAAGAATTAAGCAGATTGCAAAAAGAAGATTGCGCTGTTTATGTTCCTTGGGAGAATCATTCTGAGGGCTCACAGACATCTGCGTGGGGTAAGGGATGGTTCTATGAGAATGTTCTGAAATACCATCCACAGTATATGATTATTGATTTCCTTATCAATGATGGAAATTCGACAGTAACAAGCGGATTTCCTGCAACTGTCGAGGGTTCTGATGGTACTGTTTACAATAACCTTATAAGCAAGAATGAATATATAACAAATATGATTGACCTATGCAAGATGGCAATTGCAAACGGCATTCAGCCTATTGTGTTTGGATGTTGTTTACATGATGGAATTGATTGGTATCATGCACTTATTGATGCACAGGAAAACGTAACTTATTAATTAACTAAAGAGGGTTTTAACAGATTGATTGTAGGAACTATTACATATGATGCAATTCCTGAGAAATATCAGGATAAAGTAAGAGAATATGGTATTGAGTATGTAAAAAAAGGAAAAACTTCCTGTAGAAGAATATGAAATGCTGTATAAAGAGGAATATCCAGAGGGTAAGTAATTAACTTTAGTTAATCAACCAGTTTAGAAAATTGAACAAAATAGGAGAAAATCAAAATGGAATTTAATATCAAGACCAGGCTTGCTCATGCTTGGAGGGCTTTAGTTAATTAGTAAAAACCAAAACATGTACCACGAATTTTGACGAAAGAGGTGATATACTATGCTTAGTCCAGAATATTTACGCCGGATAACAGAGGGCAGTGAACAGATAGCAGAAGAACTGCATCAGTATATCATCTCTGAAATCGTGTCGCGGATGATGGCAAGAATCGGCAGAGGTGAGGACTATATTCTGACTAATGCTGATGCATGGAGAATCAGAACGCTACAGGAATCTGGTGAGCTACTAGAGGACATTCTGGCAGAACTATCCAAATACACCAAACGCGAGCAACAGGAACTTCTTGAAGCGTTTGAAGATGCCGGAATCACTGCAATGAACTATGATGATAAGGTATATAAGGCGGCAGGATTAAGCCCCGTACCGCTCGAACAATCTCCAGCTATGATAAGGCTCATGGAACGAAATATGCTTGCAACTATGGGCGAGTGGAAGAACTTCACACGGACAACTGCAAGTGCCGCTCAGAGGCTCTATATTGAACAATGCGACCTTGCATATAACCATGTGATGACTGGGGCGGTTGGGTATACGCAAGCCATCAAAGAGGCAGTTAATAACGTTGTATCAGATGGCGTCACTGTCACATATCCATCTGGCAGAAAAGACACAATCGAAACCGCAGTTGCACGTTCTGTCAGAACTGGTGTGGCTCAGGCTACGGGAGATATATCTCTCAAACGCATGGAAGAAATGGACTGGGATTTAGTTCTGGTCAGTGCACACATAGGAGCCAGAACAGGTGACGGCGGCGAGAATCCGGGAAATCACTCGTTTTGGCAAGGCAAGATATACTCTCGTTCTGGCAAGAGTAAGAAATTTCCGCCGTTCTCATTGACCGGATACGGAACAGCAAGTGGACTGTCAGGCGTCAACTGTCGGCATAGTTTTGGAGCCAGTGATGGGGAATTTAATCCTTATGCAGAACTATCGGCACAGGACAAAGTTGACAAAGGCAAACAGTACGAAAAAGAACAGCGGCAACGCACTTATGAGCGAAGAATCCGCAAAACGAAGCGTGAAGTTCTTGGAATGCAAGCGGCGGTTGATAACTGTAATGACGAACAGACAAGATTTGCACTTCAGCAAGACCTTGACCGGAAGTCTTATCTTTTACAGAAACAAAATGCTGCATACAAAGATTATTGCAAGCAGAATGACCTGAGGGAACTGCAAGACCGACTTATGATTGCTAAGTGGAACCGCCAGAACGCCGCAAAAGCTAGAGGAGCGGCGAAACGGTATAAGACAGCAAAGGGGATTGACTGATGGACAGATGGGAATATTTCAATCCGAATCCTGCCGGTAATCGAGTCGGAGATTGCGTTGTCCGGGCAATATGCAAGGCAACCGGTTTTGACTGGGAAACGGTATTCGCCGGATTAATGATACAGGCGTGCGCTCTGTCAGATATGCCGAGCGCAAATTATGTCTGGGGAGCGTATCTCTATAAACGTGGGTACAGGCGCAAACTGATTGAACAGTCAGAGCGATATATCTATACAGTCAACGACTTTTGTGCAGACCATCCGACAGGTACGTATATCCTCTGTATAGATGGCCATGTAGTGACAGTACAAGATGGCAAATATTTCGATACATGGGATTCCGGCAATGAAATCCCGGTATATTGCTGGGAAAAGGAGTAGTTAAATGAGCATATCAGAATTTGTACAGATTTTCCTCTCTATCTGCGGAGGGGTGTCCATTGTCGGAGGGGCAGCAGCTGTGATCTTTAAGTGGATTACACCGGCATTCCGACTTAATAAGCGAGTAGAGACACTGGAAGAGCATGATAGACGAGATTATGAAAGCCTTCAGAGAATTGCAGAACGTGATTCATTGATTTTGGAAGTGCTATCAACCATGTTGGATAGTCAGATCAGTGGGAATAATGTAGAAGAATTAAAAAAAACAAAACAGAAGCTTACAAATTATCTTGCACAGAATCAGCGTTAGCATTAGTAAGGGGTATGCTCATGAAATTATATGTGTTCACTAAGAAAGATATAGATAGATTCTTGATAGAGTGCAATTTTACACCGGACGAAGAAAGACTGTTTCGGCTGAGATGTCAGGAATACACTCTTGAATACTGTGCTGAACAGATGAATGTGAGTATATCCACGGCGAAACGATTAAGCCGGAGGGTGAACAATAAAATAATTAAAGTATGCTGATACGATAAAAGCCCCGGGATTATCTCTCAGGGGCTTATTTTTATTCTGATTTTATCTGTTCTTCGTATTTTTTTATGAGCCACTCCGGTACCGGTTCGTCTCCATCGTCACCCCTGTATTTGATCGGGTCAATATTGTTTGTAAAGCACCATTCCCAACTATTATACTCATCACCGTCTTTTGATACGATGTAAAATATATCGTATTCGCTATCCGCAAATGCCAACGTATCTGTTGCATTCATTGTGTACAGCATGATATACATGTTTCTCCTGTATGCGTACGCCATTTCTAACGGTGAATCTTCGCCGCCCAGAAATTCCATGAACATTTCAACGTCAGAAGATTCTTTCGACAATTTGTTATAATAATCGTAGACTTTTTCATCCCATCCGCCTGGGAAAGTTTTGCATTCTTCTATTTTCTCGTTATCTTCTTTAGCCATTTTGTAAATGGTTTCAAGTTTTACTCTCTTAATCATTTTACACGCCTCCTATTTTACTTCGCAATCTTCTAACACAACTCTTTCTAACAAAGCAACAACATAATCAGGCGGATTTCTTTTACCACCCTCCCAGTTTTCAATTGTCCTTTTGGGAATTTTGTACTTATCGGAAAAAGCCTGCTGACTTAATCCAGAAATTAATCTAATTTCTTTGATGTTCATATTGTTTTACCTCTTAATACGCCCGAGCATACGAAATAAAATTCTGCTCGGCGGTCTCGTCAACAAGTTCCGCCGGGATTCTCACCCAGTCCTTTCCCAGAGATTTTATAAAATCATCTTTCTGGGATTCTGCGCCACACAGCCAATCTGCTGTGACTTTGGCACATCCGAAGTTTTCGGAATTGTTCCGGGCTACCTGTTTCAATTCGAATTTTTTCATTTCTGTTTCCTCCTTGATTTTTGTTCTTCCTTGTTTCTGATATTATCATACCACTCAGTGGGTGATATGTCAATACTTTTTTGATACTTTTTTGAACTTCTTAGATTAATACTTCTGTGCAAAAATATAATCAGAAAGGTGGTGCATAAGATGGCATTATATAACAATCCTTATCAATATAGTTTTGGTGTTCCGGGACAGATGAACCAATTTCAGCAACAGCCTGTCCAGATGCCAGCTCAACCAGTACAGCAACCTCAGCAGAATAATAACGGAATCCTGTGGGTATCTGGAGAAGTAGGCGCAAAATCCTATCTGGTAGCACCCGGGACAAGTGTTTTACTGATGGATAGTGAAAGTGAAAAGTTCTACATAAAATCCACAGACGTTTCCGGTATGCCACAGCCATTACGGACGTTTGAGTACCACGAAATAGGCACTCAGATGCCACCTAAACAGCCTGCTCAGAACATGGACAGTAAATATGTCACCAGACAGGAATATGACGATTTAAAGGGTAAATACGAAGCTATCATAAACCGATTAAATTCTTTTTCTGAACCTGTTAGGGCTAATACCGTGCAGGAATCAGCAGTCAAGGGAGGAAACGCAGATGAGTAATCCATTATTCAATGCCCTCGGTGGTGGGATGCCACAGGGAAACGGGCCAATGCAGATGATGCAGCAGTTTATGCAGTTTAAACAGAATTTTAAGGGAGACCCGAAAGCAGAAGTTGAGAAAATGTTGCAGTCTGGAAAGATTTCTCAGCAGCAGCTTAATCAGGTTCAGCAGATGGCAGGACAGTTTCAACACATGTTGAAAGGAATGAAATAGTACATTACAATCTGGCCAGATTGATGTAAATACACAAAAAGGAGATTATATTATGGATGGAAATTATAGCTTAGCAGATATTGCCGCTGCTACTGGAAACGGTAGAAATAACGACGGCATGTTTGGTGGAGATGGCAGCTGGTGGATTATTGTTTTATTCATTTTTGCTTTCTTCGGATGGGGGAACAACGGCTGGGGTAATAATGGCAACGGCGGCGGATATGTAGCCACAGCAGCTACTCAGGCGGACATTCAGAGAGGATTCGATAACTCCACAGTAATTAGCAAGCTTGACGGAATCAACAACGGTCTCTGTGATGGATTCTATGCAGTGAACAACGGTATGCTTACCGGATTCAATGGAATTAACACCAACATCATGCAGACTGGCTTCGGCATTCAGCAGGCTATTAATGCCGATACTGTGGCTAATATGCAGAATACTAATGCTTTACAGGCACAGCTTGCGAACTGTTGCTGCGAAACCAGAGAAGCAATTCAGGGCGTAAATTACAATATGGCACAGAACACCTGCGCATTGCAGAACACCATGAACAGCAATACAAGAGACATTATTGACAGCCAGAACGCTGGAACAAGAGCTATTCTTGATTATCTTTGCAATGAAAAGATTTCTAGCCTGCAGGCTGAAAACAATGATCTCAGACGTGCTGCATCTCAGGATCGCCAGAGTGCACTTCTCACAACTGCAATGGCTTCACAGACACAGCAGCTCATTAATGCGATTAATCCAGCACCGATTCCGGCATATCAGGTTCCTAACCCGAACACATATTACGGATGTGGATGCGGATGCAATACTGGATGTAATTGCTGATAACTTCATATCGAGAGTATCTTTCGATTGATTTCGGATGTCGGCTTATGCCGTATTACACAGAGGGGCAGGCTGAAACCTGTCCTTTTGTGATACGAAAGGGGTAAAAATTATGGCAGAATTTACAAGTGTAGCTGCTCAGACTGTAGCAGCAAATGGAAACGTAGTATTTTCAAATACAGCAGTTAAGGGTTCTAACTGCATTCAGCACAGAGAGGGAAGCGGAATCATCACTCTAAGAGGACTGACTAACCAGTGTAAAGCGAGATTCTTCGTGGATTTTTCTGGTAATATCGCAATTCCAACAGGCGGTACTGTCGGAGCTATTTCTCTGGCAATTGCAATCTCTGGTGAGCCGGTTCTTTCTTCCCAGATGATTTCCACACCGGCAGCAGTAAATCAGTACAATAATGTGTCCTCTGGCATCTATATTGATGTACCTCGCGGATGTTGCGTTAATATCGCAGTAGAGAACACAAGCGACCAGGCAGTATCTGTTGCGAACGCAAATATTGTCGTGACTAGAGAAGCGTAGGAGGTGTGATTATGAGAGATATTAAAGACTTATGCGCAAGAATTGAAGACGAGCTGTCCAAAATCGCTGACAATGGACTGACCACCGGAAATCTGGAAATGACATACAAACTGATTGATATGTACAAAGACATAAAGAACACGCAGTACTGGGACAAGAAAGTGGAGTACTATAACACTGTCCTTGATGAGATGCGTGGCGGATACAATGACGATTACAGCGAACGCGGAAGAAAGCGCGACAGCATGGGGAGATACAGCGCAAATGGCGGCAGAATGATGCCGGATTATGACCGAGGCAGTTCTTATGCCAGACGTGGTGAGCATTATGTTAGAGGACATTACAGCCGCTCTGACGGACGAGATGCTTATGACGACTATATGACACAGAAACAGAGCTATCGTTCCGGCAAGTCTGAAGACTGCAAAAGAAAGATGCTCGCCGCATTGGAAGAACATCTGGACGAACTTACAACAGAAATGAGTGATATGTCCAAGGATGCAGAGTGCCGGGAAGAACGTGATCTTGTCAAGAGATACGTAGAAAAACTCCGTGATATGCTCTAAAAACACAAAAGTGGTAGAGAGGTAGTTAAAAGAAATCTGTTATAATGTAATTGTGCAGCAGGAAGCACAAGTAAAACGGTTGTTTTTGACATTTTCGTTTTAATCCTCCTTCCTTTAATTTAGTAGCTGGTACGCACGCTTTAACGGAAAGTTGAACAGGTTCGAATCCTGTCGTGCGTATTTGCCATCTGGCACGCAAGATGGCTCACCTCCTTGATTAAGGTTTTTGTTATTCATACTTTTCTTTTAAAAAAGAAATAAATATCCGAAACAACTCGTGGCAGGCATGACACGTTAAACACCTTGCTAACCCGGGAATCCGGGTTATGTGGAATGTACGCTAGTGGAAAACTGACAGAGTCGCACTCTGGTCTCCGGTTCGATTCCGGGCGCTCCGCTTTAATCCGCTTAGAGTTAAGCTGTTTGTATACAGGTGGTCTATGTCTCAGGTGGATTTACGCTATAGCGAAAGAAGTGAAATTCACCCCAGTTTCTTTTTAGAGGGTTGGCCGTTATAGGCGGCATGGAATGTAGCTCAGTGGTAGATCGCACTGTAAATGTGAGGTCGCAGGTTCGATTCCTGCCTTTCCGATTACCTTGCCAGTGGTCTAACTGGCTTAATCCATTTACCTGCGGCGGCAGGTCAATAAACACGACCAGGAGGATGTTATGCAGAAACTTATTGACACTTTAAAATCATTTGGAATTGAAATCCCGGAGGATAAACAGGCAGATGTAAAGAAAGCACTCTCTGAGAATTACAAGAATGCAAAGGAAGTTGCAAAAACTCTGTCAAAAGTCGAGGGAGAACGTGATGACTGGAAAGTACGTGCTGAGACAGCAGAAGAAACCTTAAAAAGTTTTGACGGTATCGACCCGGCAAATATTAAAAGCGAGTTAGAGACTTGGAAACAGAAAGCGGCAGATGCAGAGAAAGAATTCAATGCAAAAATCTACGACCGTGATTTCTCGGATGCTCTGAAAGTGGCACTCGATGACGTTAAGTTTTCCAGCGAAGCGGCAAAGAAATCAGTCATGGCAGACATCAAAGAAGCAGGATTAAAGCTGAAAGACGGCAAAATTCTCGGATTAAATGATCTGATTGAGCAGATGAAACAGTCTGATGCATCCGCTTTTGTGGACGAATCTCAGCAGCAGGCTCAGCAGAACCAGGCAAGATTTACCACTCACGTTGGACAGCAGCAGACACCGGGAAGTATGACCAAAAAAGATATCGAAGCGATCAAAGACCCGTCCGAGAGACAGGCTGCAATTGCTCAGAATATCCAGTTATTCCAGTGATTTTTACACCGACTATACATCAGGGTATAGCCGCTAACCCAATACCTTAACAATTATGGGTAGAAAGGATTTTTTATGCCAGCAAAAACAAATCTTATTATGACTAATGATATTCATGTCACGGCACGTGAGATTGACTTTGTTACCAGATTCGAAAGAAACTGGCAGCACTTACGTGATATTCTGGGTATCATGAGACCTATCAAAAAGCAGCCGGGTGCTGTACTCAAGTCCAAATACGCAGAGGGTACTTTACAGAGTGGAAAAGTTGGTGAGGGTGAGGAAATCCCTTACAGTAAGTTTACCGTAAAAGAAAAGACCTATGCGGAAATGACTATCGAGAAGTACGCAAAGGCTGTGTCTATCGAAGCAATCAAGGATCACGGTTATGAGAACGCCGTTCAGATGACTGATGATGAATTCCTTTTCCAGCTTCAGACTGATGTTACCGGCAGATTTTACGACTATCTGAAAACCGGTACACTTATTTCCACAGAAACTACATTCCAGATGGCTCTGGCAATGGCTAAGGGTCGAGTAGAAAACAAATTCAAGCAGATGCACAGAAATGTGACTGGTGTTGTTGGATTTGTGAATATTCTGGACGTATATGAATATCTCGGAGCAGCTGAGATTACTATTCAGAACCAGTTCGGATTCCAGTATATGAAGGATTTTATGGGATTCAACACAATCTTTTTACTGTCTGACAGCGAAATCCCGAGAGGACAGGTTATTGCTACTCCTGTTGAGAACATTGTCCTGTACTATGTAGACCCGAACGAATCTGACTTCGCAAGAGCAGGACTTGTATACACCGTATCTGGTGAGACAAACCTGATCGGATTCCACACTCAGGGCAACTATCACACAGCAGTGTCCGAAGCGTTCGCAGTTATGGGACTTACTCTTTTTGCGGAGTACATTGACGCAATCGCAGTAATCACCATTGATGAGACACCAACACTTGGTACTCTGACAGTAACATCTGCGGCAGGAACAGTAACTGGTGATACAAAAATCACTGTAAATCCGGCTAAGGAAAACTCCAACAACGTATACAAATACAAAGTTGCAACAGACGCAGTAACTGTTGGATATGGACAGAACCTCAGGAACTGGACTTCTTGGGACGGAAAAGCTGACATCAAGGCGGCAACCGGACAGAAGATCACAGTAGTTGAGTGCGATGGAACATACAAGGCACTGAATGCCGGAAGTGCGAGCGTAACAGCAAAATCATAAACACAGGAGGTAACTGGCATGGCTTACGCAGATTATAAATTCTATACAGAATCATTCGGCAATGTCGTGCCAGAAGCTGACTTTCCACGACTGGCAGAAAGAGCCAGTGATTTTGTGGACACAATGACGTTTGATAGACTGGTGGATGGGCTGCCAACAAATGAACGCTCACAGAAGCGCATCAAAAAGGCAGTTTGTTCATTAGCTGAATTAATGTATCAGATTGAACTTGCTGAGAAGAACGCAATCAATCAGGCTTCGACAAATCTTACCGACACAAATGTCGGGAACATCAAAGCCGGTGCAGTAACCTCTGTATCCTCCGGCAGTGAATCCATTTCCTACGCCACACCTCAGCAGATTGGAGCGAGTGCAAAGGAATGGAGTGCGGTATATGCCGCCGCCGGAGATGCACAGAAAACGAACGACTTGCTTCTTAAGACAGCTTTGCCGCTTCTGATGGGAGTAAGGACGGATGATGGAATACCAATATTGTATGCAGGAGTGTGATAGAAATGATGGAATTAAAACAGACTGTTGAAATGATGAATAGTGCAGATTACAAGGAACGCTTTAAGGCAGAGTATATGCAGGTGGTTATTCGATATAAGAAACTTGCGAATATGCTTGAAAAATGGGATAAAGGAGAACTCCCATTTACTCCTACTTGTCCGAGAAGTACTTACAATATGCAGGTAAGAGCAATGACGGATTATATTGCAGTTCTGGAAGCAAGGGCAGTTATGGAAAATGTGAATCTGGAGGACTAAGCTATGGACATTTCAACATTAGGCTCATGTATAGCAATCGTTATGATTTGCTACATCGTAGGAATGGGCTGTAAAGCATCAAAAAGAATCTCTGATGAATGGATTCCAGTGATCATGGCGGTTATTGGTGGCATTCTCGGAGCTGTCGGGATGGGAGTTATCCCGGACTTCCCGGCAACGGATTATATCACAGCGGTTGCGGTCGGTATGTTTAACGGATTATCGGCTACTGGCGTGAATCAGATTATTAAGCAGACAACGCAGAAAGAATAATATTAAGGAGAGGGTATCATGTACGAAAAAACGGTGACGATTTTTGACTATTACGAATCAGCCACGACAGGAGATGCGTACTGGTATCCTCACGTGCTATCCGGCGTTGATCTCATTACGGACAAGGGAGCAATCCTTAAAAAGTACGGACCAGACGCAACTGACAACGCACAGTTGCACGTTCGTTATGCTGTTCAGAACGGTGATATAACCATTACCGATAAAGATGGCAAGATTCTCCCATGGGTGCCTTCGAAGGAGTGGAAAAGGCAGATTAACAATGCTCTGGAAGATACTATCACATTCTCGGACGAATCATTCTTTTGGGAGGGTGAATGGACTGGTGGAGCAGTAACTGATGGTGATTATCGAAACGGATTCTACCAGTACATGAACGAGAACAAGGATAACGTGTTTAAGGTTACCAGTGTAGGCGGTCCGTACACACTGATTCCACACTTTGAGATTTTGGGTAAGTGATATGAGTAAAATTCATCATTTCAAAGGATTCTCCATAGTCGATGGAGATATGAAAATCAAACTGAATATGGACAGGTTCTCAAGGCAGTATCAAGAAGCCCAGTATCTCCTTGATGGAATGGTTATGGACAGTATGGTGCCGTTTATGCCGATGATTACAGGGGACTTTATCAACCGAACAAGAGTTGAGAGTACATCCTTACAAGGAACTGGGAAAGTATGCGCGGCGGCGGCTCCTTATGGACGTTTTCTGTACGAGGGGAAAGGAATGGTTGATGAAGCAACTGGAAGTCCCTACGCAAGACGTGGAGCAAAGAAAGTTCTCGTTAGTCAGTTTTCTGGTCGGACAGCCGCAAAGGAAAATCTTGAATACACCAAACAGGCTCACCCACGGGCACAGGCAAAGTGGTTTGATGCCGCTAAACGACAATACGGCGACACATGGATTCGTAAAGTAAAAGCACAGGCAGGAGGTGGCAGACATGGCGGATAAACCTATCGGAAAAGATGCAACTGGATATGAGATTCTGACAGATGCCATGAAAGCACTTCTAAACCAGTATCCAGGGTTATACGAAAATGAAACAATCAAGTTTGAAGAACTCGGCAAAGAATCAGGAATTGCGTTCTCGGCAGACAACGGGGCGTTGATCTATTCAGAGAAAGAAGACGTTTGCGGAACGATGCATCAGGTATGTCAGTACCCATTTTACGTGGTATATCGTACAGCATCTGACAAAGAAAGGCAGAAACTATCTGTTCAGAAGTTCCTTGACAATCTCGGTAAATGGATATGCCGGGAACCAGTTATTATAAATGGCTCTGAGACGCGTTTAAATGTGTTTCCAGAGCTTTCACAGGGGCGAGTGATAAAACGTATCACACGTGACAACTCCTATGGTTTAGAACCGCAGGAGAGCGGCGTACAGGACTGGTTGTTACCATTGTCGGTGCGCTACGAAAATACTTACGAAGCAATATAACAAGTAACAACCGGCTATCAATTGGAGATAGTCGCTAACCTACACAGCCTTTTAAAGTTATAGGCAGAAAGGACATTTCTATGCCAGTTACAGGAAAAATTGACCGTAAATATATGGCTCATTATATCGACGCAGGCTCCCTCTGCGGAGGACTGACGCCGAAATATGAGCGTCTTGGAAAAGACCTGGAAGAGTACAATGTAGAACTCAATCCAGATACTGAAACATCTAAAAATATTCTTGGAGAATCCACATTCAAGCACAATGGTTACGAAGCTTCTTCTGACGCTGATCCGTTCTATGCAGATACTACATCAGATCTGTTCGAAAAGCTTCAGCAGATCGTTGACGAACGTCTTAAAGACGATAATTTGAAAACAAGTGCAGTTGAAGTACACCTCTGGAAAGAAGCAACAGCCGGTAAATACGAAGCATACAAGCAGGATTGTCATGTTGTACCGACATCCTACGGCGGTGATACATCCGGCTATCAGATTCCGTTTACCGTGAACTACGTTGGAGAACGTGTCAAAGGAAAATTTGACATTACTTCTGGAACATTTACAGCTGACAGCGAATAATTTTTAGGAGGGTATAGAAAATGGCAAAAACAATTAACACAAACATTGATGATGGATTTCTTCTTTTTACATTCACAAACAAACAGGGCGAAGTGTTCTCTTCGTTCAAGCTGAACCCCACTGATATTAACGTCGCAGCAAGAGCGGAAGAATTGGAAACTTTCTTTGAACAGGCTCAGGAATCTGTTAAAAATGTTTCTTCCAGTAAAGAAATGGCAGAGATTAATAAGCAGATTGAGGACAAAATCAATTATATGCTCGGATATGAAGCATCTAAGGATTTATTTAAAGAACCAATTACCGCAACAACTGTTTTTGGAAATGGTCAGGTGTTCGCCTATATCGTTCTGGACAAAATCAATGAAGCACTTACTCCGGAAATTGAAAAGAGAAAGAAAAAAATGCAGGAAGTGGTCAATAAGTACACGGAGAAGTATATAAAATGACCGCCTATGAGTTGCCCACCTCACTAAATATCAGTGGGGTGGATTTTTCTATCAGAACGGATTTTCGAGTAATTATTGACATTCTGGTCGCCATGAATGACCCAGAATTGGACGAACAGGCGAAAGCTGTTGTTATGTTACAGATTTTGTTTGAGGACTGGCAAAGCATACCCCTGGAACATCTTACAGAAGCTTGTCAGAAAGCTTGCGAGTTTATTGATTGTGGTCAATTCGATGATATCCCGAACAAGCCCAAACCCCGTTTGATGGACTGGGAACAGGATGGAGATATGATCGTTCCGGCTGTGAACAAGGTTGCTGGTAAAGAAATCAGATCAGTACCTTATATGCACTGGTGGACGTTTTTTGGATACTTTATGGAATCTGGCGAGTGCCTGTTCAACACCGTAGTTGGAATCCGGTCAAAAAAAGCAAAGGGCGAAAAGTTCGATAAATGGGAAAAGAAATTCTATCAAGAGAATAAAAACATAATTGACATAAAAACACGTCTCAGCGACGAGGAGCAAGCTTATAAAGATAAGCTGAATGAGATGTTGAACCTCAAATAGTTAGGAGGTGGACACATGGCTGCTGATGGCTCAGTCATTATTGATACCAGAATGGACACATCAGGCGTGCAAAACGGCGTATCAGCAATCAGGCAGTCTTTTAACGGACTTGGCAGCGTAGTAAAAAAAATAGGCGTACTGATTGGCGGAGCATTTGCAATTGGGAAACTGGCCCAGTTTGGGAAAGAGTGCGTAGAACTTGGTTCTAATCTGACAGAAGTCCAGAACGTGGTTGATGTTACATTTACAACCATGTCTGATAAGGTCAATGAATTTGCAAAGAATGCCATGACCTCTGCCGGACTGTCAGAGACAATGGCAAAAAGGTATGTTGGAACGTTCGGAGCAATGTCTAAGTCGTTCGGATTCTCCGAAGCACAGGCTTACGACATGTCAACGGCTCTAACGCAGCTGACTGGTGATGTAGCATCATTCTATAACATCAGTCAGGACGAGGCGTATACGAAACTAAAGTCTGTATTTACGGGCGAGACGGAAACATTGAAAGATTTAGGCGTTGTCCTTACGCAAAATGCACTTGACCAGTATGCGCTGGCAAATGGATATGGGAAAACCACATCTGCCATGACCGAACAGGAGAAAGTGGCTCTCCGTCTGGCTTTTGTACAGAAACAGTTGTCTGCCGCATCTGGTGATTTCATCCGAACATCTGACAGTTGGGCGAACCAGGTGCGAGTGATGCAGTTACAGCTGCAATCTCTCAAGGCGACAGTTGGACAGGGATTAATCAATCTCTTCACTCCTGTTTTGAGAGTTATTAATATTTTGCTGGGCAAACTGGCAACTCTGGCAAATGCTTTCAAGTCATTTACGGAGTTAATCACCGGAAAGAAATCATCTGGCCAGACAGGCACAAGTGGTGCAGGCCTTGCCGGGACAGATGCAATAGCTGATACGGCAGACCAATATGGAGATGCTGCCAACAATGCCGAAAAGCTGGCAGATGCGACAAATGATACAGCAGATGCAACTAAGAAAGCTACTAAGGCGGCAAAAGGATATCTTAGTCCTCTTGACGAAATAAATAATTACTCAACGGATAAAAGCACAGATTCATCGTCAAAAGTACCGGGCGCAACCGGCGGACTTGCAGATCAGATGAAAGATGCTGTACAAAATGTTGATTATGGAAAATTGGCAGAGGGTGAGACAGTTCTTGATAAAATGTCAAAACCGCTAAAAAAGATAATCGACAGATTTAAGCAGCTGGCTAAGTTAATTGCAAAAGGATTCTGGGATGGATTAGGAGATTACGAGCCAATTTTTGACGGAATAAAAAAGGATCTCGATTCCATATGGAAATCTTTAAAGGATATCTTTACTGATTCAGAAGTTACTAAAGCAGCAAATAATTTTTTCGATTCATTCGCATATGCAATTGGACAAGTTGCCGGCTCATTTGCCAGAATCGGATTAACAATTGCGCAAAACATTATAGGCGGAATCGAAAAGTTTTTAAAGCAGAACACGCAAAGAATAAAGAACTATCTGATAGATATGTTCAATATCGGCTCTGAAATTGCACAAATAGGCGGAAACCTTGCAGTTGCTTTTGCTGATGTTTTCTCAGTTTTCGGCGAAGAAACTGCGCAGCAGATTACTGCTAATTTAATCGGAATCTTTACTGAAATTGGAATGGTTCTTACGGAAACAGCCGCAAAACTTGGCAGAGACATCCTTAACATGATTGCGCAGCCTTTTATCGACAACAAAGACATTTTGAAGTCAGCAATTGAGGGCAGCCTCGGAGTAATAGAAACTGTAACAAGTGGGGTCTTAACAGTTGTTCAAAACCTTAGTGATGCAATATCGAGGCTATACGATGAGCACGTAAAGCCGTTCTTTGATTCTATAGCGAATGGATTATCAAGCATATTTGAGACTCTGATAACTGGATACAACACCTATGTTCTTCCAGTTTTGCAAGGACTGGCAGAACAGTTCAAAGGGCTATTAGAGGGACCATTAGGGGATGCGATTTTAAAGATAGAAACATTCCTCGGAAAACTCATTGATTCTCTGAAACTTCTGTGGGAGTCGGTATTAGTGCCTTTGATTAACTGGATAATCGCGAATTTGCTTCCGGTCGTGGCAGAAATAATTAACGTTGTAGGCACCGTAGCAATAAAAGTTATGAAATCATTAATTAAAATAATTGGTGATGTAGCAGACACTCTGAGCGGAATCATTGATTTCCTTGTAGGCGTTTTCACAGGAGACTGGGAACTGGCTTGGCAGGGAATAAAAGAGATTGCGGATGGAGCATGGAGTTTTATCAAAGATGTTGTGTCAGGTGCGTGGGAGATAATTAAAACCGTAACAAAAGGCGCGTTGAGTATAATAAAGAGCATCATCAGCACTGCTTGGAATGCGATTAAAGCATTGACTTCAACAATCTGGAACGCAATCAAAAAGACACTTTCTGGCCTTTGGAACTCTCTTAAATCCACAGCCAGCACAGTATTTAATGCAATTAAAACTAAAGTTGTAGGCGTATGGGACAGCGTAAAGAACAAGACATCCCGAACATGGGAAAGCGTAGCTACGTTCGTATCTAATAAAGTAGAAGCGATAAAAAATGCTATCACTAATAAGTTTAATGCCGCCAGAGATGCAGTCAAATCTGCATTTGAAGGTATTGTTAATTTCATTAAAGCTCCGATTAATCAGGCAATCAGCATTGTTAATAATGCAGTTGGGATGATTAATAATGCAATTGGTGGAATTGAATCTGCATTTTCCTTTGGGCCTTGGACTGTTCCAACACCGTTTGGTTCAAAGACTATTGGATTTCATGCAACATTTCCACGTATCGGAACTATCCCATATCTGGCCAGTGGCGCAGTTATTCCACCACGAAGCGAATTCCTTGCGGTATTAGGTGACCAGAAGAAAGGAAATAACCTGGAAGCACCGGAAAGCCTATTACGGCAGATCGTCCGGGAAGAGTCAGGAAAAGGACAGGGAGACGGAAATACCTACAATGTTACAGTTAATGCATCTGGCAGAAAACTGTTAGATATTATTATCAGTGAAGCTGAAATGAGAAGAAACCGGAATGGGAAGAACCCATTTGAGTTAGCGTAAGGAGAAGAATATGCCGCAGGAACAATTTAAAATAGACAACGTTGTTATAAGAGCACCGGATAGTTACAAACCGGTGTTCGCAACCACTTCTACGGAAGACTCTAAAAGAAGTCAGGATTTGATTATGCACAATACACCAATGGGAACAATTGGCGGGTATGACATGCAATGGGGCGAGCTTACATGGGCTGAAATAGCAACCATACTAAATACTGTACTTAACAAAAGTCAATTTACATTCCACCACAAAGACCCAACTGTTCCGGGAAGATGGATAGACAGAACATTCTACGCATCAAATTTTAATATGGCTGCGCAAACTTTGAAAGACGGGGAAGAAAAGTGGACGGATTTGTCTATTAATGTAAGGAGGATTGAGCCGATTTGATAAATGTATCTACTCAGTTGAAGAAAGAATCTCTTACAAACAGAAATTATTACGTGACAGCAAATGTTACATTGTCAAATGGTACAACTCTTAAGCTAGGCAAAAAAGACTTTTATCTGTCTGGAAATAGTCTCGTAGATTCAGCAGACTCTGGGGACTTCCCGGTGGGTGTAGCAATAGAAAAAACGGCAAGTTTATCATTGGTAAATGATGACGGGCGCTTTGACGGATATAATTTTAACGCCGCAAGGTTTGTTATCTTTCTCAATGTGCAGTTATCCGACAGGATAGAAGCTATAAAGAGAGGTACTTACATTGTGTCGAAAAAGCCTGCAACGGCGAGCGAAATAAGTCTTTCTCTCTTAGATAAAATGCACAATGCTGATAAGACATATGATTCTAACCTGTCTTTTCCTTGTACAGTCAAGGAACTGCTCTCAGAATGCTGCCAGCAATGTGGAATCACTCTTGGAGATGCAATGTTTCCAAATGCGGACTTTCAGATTCGGAAAGCGCCATCTAATGCGACATACCGTACAGTAATCGGAATGTGTGCCGGGATAGCCGGTGGAAATGCAAGAATCGACGAAAATGACTTACTCAGGATTATTACGTTTGATAAGACATTTACCAATACGACTATTTACGATGGTGGAGCAGTAAAGAACTGGACAAATGGTGATGATCTGGATGGCGGCACGCTTAATCCATGGACAATGGGGACTGTGATTGATGGTGGTACGTTAAGCAATAACGATTATCACGCGTTATTTTCAATTCAGAATCTACAATATGACGTAGACGATGTTATTGTAACAGGTGTCAAATATGTAGAAGATGAGACCGAATATATGTCAGGTCAGGACGGCTATGTGATTACTATTGACAATCAGCTATTGTCGGGCAATGCACAGGCAGGAGTCGAAGCTATTGGAAATCAATTAATCGGTTTGCGAATGCGTCCTTTCTCATGTGACGGAATTGCCAACGGATACGCCACTTTTGGCGATCCAGTTGAATTTATTGATACAAAGAATCGTGTCTTTAGATCGTTTGTGACAGATATAGAGTTCGTGTTCGGCGGTTCAACATCATGGAGTTGTAGCGCAAAGAGTGCTGAAGAAGATGCAAGCGAGTTTATTGGTGATCAGCAAACAGCGGTAGAGCAGTCAAAAAAAGATATAGAAAAGAAACTATCTGCCTATGACGTAAAGCTCAAACAAATGAACGAGCTTGCAGCAAACACGCTAGGTTTCTTCTATACAGAGGAAATACAAGAAGATGATTCCGTAATTACGTACCGGCATGATAAACCTACACTTGCTGATTCTAAAGTAATTTATAAAACAAGTGCTGATGGATTCTTCTTGTCAGTAGACGGCGGTCAGACATGGAAAGCCGGCTTTGATAGCAATGGAGATGCCGTTCTGAATATTCTCTATGCCATCGGTATTCAATCAGAATGGATTAACACGAGAGGTTTTACAGCAAAAGACAATAATGGGAATACGACATTAAGAATAGATGCCAACACAGGCGCTGTCACATTAGAGGTTGAAAACTTTACACTGAAAAGTAGAACTATTGAACAGATTGCCAAGGACGTTGTGGATGGGTCAGTTCGTAATGTGACTATCCCGAACTATTATGGCACGTATACACCAACATTGCAGAATTATCCGGCATCTGAGTGGAAAAGTGAAGAATATGAAAAGCATGACGGCTCGATATTCATGAACTTCTCTACAAGCCAGGTATATATGTTTTCTGGGACTGATGGCGCTTGGCAGGAACTGGACGCTGAAAAAATTGTCAATTTTGAAAGAGTTTTTAACGCTTTAACGGATAACGGTAAGCAAGAGGGAATTTATATGCAGAACGGACATCTGTATATAAATGCTTCCTATATTAAGTCCGGACAGATTTCAGCTGATTTGATTAATCTGAAGAACATCAACGTTACAAACAGTTCTGGAGTATCAACATTTGCGATTGATAACTACGGAAATGTTACGCTCAGACCTAATACATTCGTGTTAGCAAACGGCGACACAATATATAGTGTTGCGGAAGATAAAGCTTCGACAGCGTTATCGAATGCGAATCGCTATACAGACAATGCACTTAGTGATCTCGACATAGGGAAAATGTCAAAACAAGAGATTATTGATGTGTTAAGCGATAACAGCAGTAATAAAGGTCTGTATCTATCGAATGGTAATGTGTACATGAATGCCGATTATATTAACACAGGTGAATTAGCAGGATGGAAAGTTGGAATTAAAAAGCTTTCAGCAAGTGGCGCGTATGGAGAAGTAACGCTAGATGCTTCAACTGGAGAGATCTATTCAGAGACGAATACAGGAATATATGTACCGGGGTACGGGACATTGTATGGAACGCGTATTAGAGGAATCAATCTTTATACAGGAACCGTACATGCAAGTTCAGCCTCGTTTAATAAAAGCGTTTCGGCGAGCAGCGTTTCGGCAGACAGTGTTTCGGCATCAAAAAAAGTTACAGCAGGTACACATATAGAAGCCAGTGGCCATTTCTATAGCATCGGAACGGGAACAGACCTTGCAGATTTAAGTGTCCGAGGAACAAAGAAAAGAATCCTTCCAACAAAAAACTATGGTACGCAGGCATTTTATTGTTATGAAATGGCGTCCCCCATGTTCGGAGACATCGGAGAAGCATCCGTATCGGAAGACGGCACATGCCTGATAGACATAGATGATATATTCCAAGAATCTACCAATGTAAGGATTGAATATTATGTGTTTTTACAAAAGGAAGGAGATGGAGATTGTTGGGTAGATAAAAAAGAGCAGACATATTTCACTGTAAAAGGTACTCCGGGGCTTAAATTTGCATTTGAAATCAAAGCGCGGCAGGCTGACTATGAACACATGCGTTTTGCTGACGCAAGCGAAACAGCCTACGACAGGGCAATAGACACAGACATGCCAGAACCAGACTACAGTGAAAGCCTTGAAGTATCAGAACCAGATTATGAAAAAGAACTTCTTAATAACAGGGAAAAAATTATTGACGAAATGGGGAAAATATCATGAAAAAAATTTTAACAAGTTTTATGAATCTTAGTACTGGAGAGGGAAGCCGCATTGCTTACACCTATTCAGAAGTAGACGAAAACACAGGAAGTATCATCAGCCAGAACAATAAAGGCAATTTCCTTGTAATGGATGACGATGTACAGAAAAATCTTGATTCTGTAAAGAATTATATAAAAAACAATTTCCTTTCATAAGGAGGTAAGTCTAATATGGCTGATACATATACTATACAATTCCGGCGCGGCATGTACACTGATTTTGACACGTCAAAAATTCGCCCGGGGGAACCTGTTGCAATCCTTGGTAATGACCCGTCCGTTCCATCCGGTAAAGCCTTATACATTGCGTTTGCAGCTAATGATGTAAGACGGTTGTGTTCCATTGAGGATATTTCAGAGATGGTTAATGCCGGAGAATTTGTTGGTCCACAAGGACCCAAAGGTGAAAAAGGAGAGCGAGGAGAAAAAGGCGCAGAGGGTCCTACTGGTCCACAGGGTCCAAAAGGTGAAAAAGGAGATAAAGGTGACCCGGGAGAAAAGGGCGTGGATGGCACCGTAGCATTTGAATCGCTGACACCTGAGCAGAAAGAATCGCTAAGGGGCATCTCTATCACGGCGGTTAGTATCGACACAAATGGAAATTTGACAATAACATTTTCAGATGGCGATAGTGAAAATGTTGGAAATATTATAGGGCCTCAAGGGCCGCAGGGTCCAAAAGGTGATAAAGGAGATGTCGGACCAGTGGGTCCGCAGGGTCCACGAGGAGAAAAAGGTGAACAAGGAAACGACGGAACGTCTCTTAATGTCCTTGGCACAAAAGAATCTGAGGCAGACCTCCCCCTGAGTGCAGAGAAGAACGATGCATATTTAATAGACGGAGAAATGTGGGTTTTCGACGGCGCGAATTGGAACAATGCTGGCAAGATTCAGGGGCCGCAGGGGCCAGTTGGTCCGCAAGGTCCAAAGGGTGAGCAAGGAGATACTGGTGCGCGAGGAATCACATTCACTCCTGTTGTAGACAGCGAAGGAAACATAAGCTGGAGTAATGACGGAGAACTTGAAAACCCCCAGACAGTAAATATTACCGGGCCGCAAGGCGATACGGGTGCAAAAGGAGATACTGGACCGCAAGGAGAAAAGGGCACTACATTCATTCCAAGTGTAGACACTGATGGAAACATAAGCTGGAGCAACACAGATGGAATCGCCAATCCCGAAACAGTAAACATCAAAGGGCCAAAAGGGGACAAGGGGAGTGATGCGACTGTCCCAATTGCTACAATTGAAATTCTCGGTAAGGTTAAGCCTGACGGCAAGACAACATTCATAGATGAAGACGGAACACTCCACGCAAAAGGCGGTGGCACAACCGTTACTCCCAAGCCCGTAAACAACCCAACGATTGAGAACTTAAATGCATCTGTCACAATTAAATGGCAAGACCCTGAAAACACGGTAATTAGTGGTTCAACATTCTCTACATGGGCTGGCACAAAACTTGTAATGAAAGAAACGGGCTATCCTGCAAATCCAGATGACGGAACGCTTGTGGTTGATAATGCAATTCGAGATAAATACAAAACCACAGGCTATACAGTCACAGGGCTGACAAACGGCAAACAATATTACTTTACACTGTTTCCATATTCTACAGATGGTGTATACAACTACGATGCAGGAAACAGACTTCTCGGCGAACCAAAAGAGGATTTGAAGATTGTCGCATTTGCCGACGGAACAGACGCAGAGATTGAAAAGATGATTGAAGCGCACTACGCAGGCAAAATCAACATTAGCGACTATTGGGCGGTCGGCGACAAGAGAACCATCCATCACAATGCCATGGATGCAACTGGCGTAAGTGAGTCACACAGAGCGAATGATTATGCCTATGTAATTATCGGAATCGAACATGATGACTTAGTGACTGCTATCAATGGCAAGACTAAAGCCGCTATTACAATTCAGACAGAACGTATGTTGTATTTAGACACTACGACAGAATATAACACCTCCTATAATGCATCACATGAATGTGGTTATATAAACGGTTCAAGTACAAATAGTGGTGGTTGGGAAGGTTGTGCAAGACGTACGTGGTGCAATAATGTGTACAAGAAATGTTTGCCTACTTATATTCAGAATATGATGAAGCAGGTCAAGAAGTTGGCATCTGTAGGAAGCCGTAGCAGTACGATTAAAGTCTCAAATGACTATGCATTTTTACCTTCTGAAATTGAGGTTTTTGGCAGTATAAAGTGTTCTTTCGCAGGCGAGGGAGAACAGTATCAGTACTTTAAGAACGCAACTGCTAATAGATATAAGAAACCGTACTTTAGCAGTAATTTCGTGTCTGGCCGCTATTGGGAACGTTCGCCTTACTCCAGCAGCGGAAACAAATTCTGTCATGTGGACATGGACGGGGAATCGTACTACGGCGACGTCAGCTACGCTCTTGGTGTTGCCCCCTGCTTATGTATCTAAAATCCTAGCAAAACCCATCTACCGCCGTAAGGCGGTTAAAAGGATTTGCGGTACTATTTTTAATCAAAGGAGATGATAATTGTGGATAAAAAAGAAATTGCAAATATCTACAAAGCCATCAATCGAGTTTCAAACAGGCTGAATGAGATGTCTGAAAAGCTTGACTCGGTGATGCGGATGCTTAATGCGGAATCTAATCGTAAAATTCTGATTAATGGTGATGGTATTGACGGTCTAGCTGAACTTGTATCAACGCATGATTCGGCACTTGATGAACTGGCTACTTTAGTTGCAACAATCAGAGGTGAGAATAATGGTTAAATTTTACGAAGAAAGAGTTATTAATGAATTGAAAAAATGGACAGATGTTCCCGAGTTGTGGAATAAGAAGGTAATTGAAAGGCTTCAAAAGGATGGCTATGTACTGAATGAGGACGGGACAGTAACAGAATCAAAACCAGGGATAGTGAAATAAAATACGTGCAAGGGAGAAAATATGGAAATTAAAGGAATTGACGTATCATCTTATCAGAGTAAGCCAGACTGGGCGAAAGTATCGAATTCTGAAATTAAGTTTGCAATATTGAGAATCCATCAAAAATCTGGAACTGATTCCTCTTTTGAGCATAACTACAAAGGATGCAAGTCAAATGGAATCCTTGTCGGCGGATATAAATACAGTTACGCTCTGACACCGGCACAGGCAATTGATGAAGCTGAGAGCGTAATTTCTGTTCTTGGCGGACGCGGAATGGACTTTCCAATCTTCTACGACCTTGAATGGAGTCAGCAGAGAAACCTTGGAAAACAGGCGATTGAGAACATTGCAGTAGCATTTCTGACCAGAATCAAAAAAGCCGGTTATAAGGTCGGTATCTACTGCAATCTTGATTGGTACAATAACGTTCTGTCAGACACCCTGAAAAAGTACGATTGCTGGATTGCTCGTTATCCGGCTAGTGATAATGGCTCTGTACAGGAAAGATTGCGTCCATCTGTTGGTGTAGGCTGGCAGTATTCCAGTAGAGGAAAAGTATCCGGCATTAGTGGTAACGTTGACATGGATGTATTCTATAAGGATTACAAAGAGGAGGTTTCTGCAATGGATAAAGCTATTGAAAAAGTGATTCTCATTGCAAAAAATGAGATTGGATACCTTGAAAAGAAGAGCAATAGTCAGCTCGACAGTAAGACTGCAAACGCCGGTTCGAGCAACTATACGAAGTACTGGCGAGACATTAAGCCATCATATCAAGGACAGCCTTGGTGCGCAGCATTCGTGAGTTGGTGTTTTATGGAAGCATTCGGACAGGAAAAAGCAAAAAAACTGTTGAAGCACTGGCCCTATGTTTACTGCCCAACACTTGGTAATCTGTTTACAAGGAACGCTAATCCAAAGATTGGCGATATTGTAATCTTTTATCGTAACGGAACTTTTGCTCATACCGGCATCGTAACGGCCGTAATCGGAGACAGGTTCTATACCATCGAGGGAAATACTTCTGGTGCATCTGGAATTATTGCAAATGGCGGCGGTGTCTGTGCAAAGAGTTATCTTAACAGCCAGATGCCCGGAACTAAGTTCTGTACACCAGATTATAGTATTGCATCTGATACATCTGTACCCGCAAAATCTGAAAATGCATTGCCTAATACCGCACAAACAGGAGAGAAATATATGTTTAACCCAGAGACAGTAAAAGCAGGAGACAAAAATACATCTGTGCTTCTCTTACAGGAAATATTAAGAGCCAGGGGCTTTAAAGGCAAAAACGGCAAAACCCTGAAACTTACATGGACAGCAGATGCAAACACGATTTACGCTCTGAAAGCTTATCAGGAATCTAGGAAAGAAGTTCTGGAAGTGGACGGAATCTGTGGGCCCGCCACATGGAAAGATTTGATTGCCATATAAAAACATCCCGGGGTTAATTCCCCGGGAACTTTATTTATAAACATATTTTGTATCATTTCGGAAGTTTTAGACTGTTATCGTTAGTCACACGTTAGTCACAAATAAAAATATTATTTCCTAATATAATAGTCCCAAAAACGCTGTATTTACAGGCATTTGCGCAATTTTCTAAATTCTATTTGTTAGTCACAATCAATAAAATTAGAATAATGAAAATGAAATGTGGGAAATCCTTGCAAAATCGCTAGAAACGTTGATTTTAATAGGGTTTCCGGCATTTCGATAATGATATTTCGGTTGTCTTAGAAAGATTAAAATGGGTTCCGTTAGTCACAGTTAGTCACAAATGGAACTTTTATCTTTTCTATTTCTGTCCGAAGTTCTTCTAACGTCCTGTGGCCGTACACAGCATTTGTAACATCTCCGCCAAAAGAGTGGCCGAGCATTCGTTTTCGGTCGTTCTCACGGACACCATATTTTTCACACAACATAGAAAAGGTGTGTCGACAATCGTGTGGCGTGTGCTTCGGATTGCCGACTATTCCTAAACGTTCCAGTGTAGGATAGAACAGTGCTTTTCTGTGATGTTGCTGAGTATATACACATAGTTTCCCATCTTGTGCCAGTACTTTCTGTTCGACAAAATGGTATACAGCAGGATGTATCGGAACAATTCTATTTTTACCAGCTTTTGTTTTGATTCCGCCTTGAAAGTATTTCTCTTCCAGGTTGGTTGTAAGTTTTAACACTTCGCCAATTCTCCAACCAGAATAACACATAATAAGAATGAGCTGCGCTTCCGGGTCGTCGGCATTATTCCATAAAGTTTGTAGCTCCTGATCAGAAAATGGTGTTCCGTGTTCGGTGTCATTATCAGCATTGACATGGACATATAACGCCTTATTTTCCGTTACAATTTCTGAGTAAACCGCATATTTGTACATCTGCTTGAATAGAGTTAAAATAGCCATCTGGCTTTGCTTTTTCAGCTTGCAATCATCAATAACCTTTTGCATATCAGGAGCCTTTAAATCTTCGAATATGCGATTGTGCAGAACGGTGCAGTTCGTGTAAGCCGTCCGATATGCTTCCTTTGAACTGTATGACAGTTTTGTCCCATTTGGGAACTTCCACGCATAAAACTGTTTATATACCTCTGAGAACGTCAATTTCTTGATTTCCGGGTGCTTATCCTCTACACCCTTGATTGTATTGTAGTCGGCAATCAAGCGGCTTATAAGAGTGTCTATGTCGGTTGTGGGGGATACCTCAAGAGTCCGCTCCATGCCTGGTTGATACGTGCCGGCTTTGTAAGCTGTCAGGACAGTAAAGCCTTTTATCCAGTCATCCACGTAGCAGATCGCCGGCGGACGTTTTAGCTTGCCAGTATCGTCCGGTGTAGCTGGTGGATGCACTGCGAAACAGTTTCTCCGGTTCTTGCCAAGATACCGGATAGAGCCGAAGTTATTTGGCAACTTTGGATATTTCTTTCTTTTCTTCGCCATTTTTATTCCTCTTTTCTTATAGCTGTTTTTAGGTATAAAAATAACAGCCGAACAAATTTTCTGTCTTGTTCGACTGCTCCGAAGATGATACAATATGTCTTGCCAGAATATAGCATCTCTCCGGAGATGTATAAACGCCGTCCCGGTACGCCAATGCCGGGGCGGTTTTTTTATTTAATTATGTGATTTCCAATTTGATCTCATTATAATTCCAACAATCCAATATATTCCGCCAGAACAAGCACCCAATATTAAAATCCAAAACCAGCTTAGATACCATGGCATTTTCCGTTTTATATACGGTGTACCCGAACTTGCTGCTGAGGACGCAGAGGAAGATGCAGAATTGTTAATGATAATATCTCTGTTATTGGAAGCTAATTGTTCTACTTGCTTTCCACACTTAGGACACACTACACAGTCGTCGTCAATAAGTTCTCCGCAGTGCTTACAATATTTTTTCTTTTCATTCATGATAAACACCCTCCTGATATGTTTTCGCCACACTTCGCACTTTTTATGCGGATTATGTATTTTGTACCGCTGATTTTGCAATATTATGTAAAGTACGGTTATTCGTGGTATTTTTATTTTATCATTTTAAGAGCATATTGTAAAGATTTAGAACGAAATAGAGTGATTTAGATGAATAAGAAATGTTTTTTTCTATAAAATAGTGAGAGTTCATGTATATCATTGGCAGTTGCCAAGAGGGAATATCGGTGGTATAATAACAAAGGTGAACTAATGTTCGGTTCTATTTCCCGCAAGCCGAACATATGCTGTAGTGTAGGTGGTAGTTGCGACAGGGAGGGTTATTATGGATTATAAGAAAGAGATTATTGAACTAATAGAAAATATACATAGTGAAAAATTTATGAAGTTTTTATACAACATGATTATTTCGTTTAAAAAACAATGGGGGTATTAAGAAAAGCAGGGAGTTAATCCCTGCCTTTTTTATGGAGAAATTCAATCATGTCGAAAACGCTTTTCTTATCAGATTCGCTTAATTCAATCAGCAACTTAACATGTTCAACGATGTTCGGATTTGACATCATCTTTGGAATAAAATCCGTGTTTGTTTCCAAATTCTCTTCCCATCCCATTAGGTAAGCGGGCGTTGTGCTAAGTGCTTTCGCTAACTTATCTATGTATTCAGCAGGAACTTTATCAATATCACCCTTTTCATATCTAAATATAGTTGATCTTGAAACTCCTAATTTCTCAGCCAACTCATCAGCACTCATATTAAGCTGTTTTCTTCTTTTTTTCATTTGTTCACCAGTTTCCGACATTTTCCACACCTCCTTTCCTTGAAATTATAATACCACAAGTGATGCAAATATGCAACAAAAATAATTGCAAAAATGCGATTTTTAGTATTGACAAATGCGACTGCAAGAGGTAATATATAATCACAAAGTCGCAATAATGCTACTGGAAAGGAGGTAAAACTTGTGATTGTAAATATAGCAAGACTTAAAGGTAAAATTGTTGAGCATGGAAATACGCAAGAAGCTGTTGCAAGCGCAATTGGTATGGACAGAAGTACTTTTTACCGCAAGCTGAAAGACGGCGGCGAGAAGTTTACAATCGGTGAAATTCACGGAATTGTAAACGCAGTTCCTTTAAGTAGGGATGAAGCAATAGACATTTTTTTTACACAGCAGTCGCAATAATGCTACCGGAAAGGAGAATAAATGGATGCATTACAATTTAACAAAGCCGTCAGTCAACACTGCAAAGAATCTGGTGGAGACTGTTGCAAATGTGACCTACGGCTTTACTGTTACCTATCGCCCAGCGAGCGACCGGATGAGTTAGTGAGCCTGGTTATTGATTTTTTGCATAACCACATTGAAAACCATGATCATTATACCCATCACAGTGCGGCTTCATTTCCGTGTATTGATGATATGGACATGAGCACCGCAGTAGGTGGCGACCGCTATCAGAAACCTCATACTCTTCATAAACAGTCACGTGTTTGTGAATCTTGTGGCAATGATACAGTCGTGTAATTGTTTCAACCATATAATTCCCCTTTCGTTATACTCGGCATGTCGGTGCCTGTAAATGCATTATAGGTAGAGGGGAAAGGAAATACAATAGGTGATAAATAATGGGAGCAAATAATTTTACACATTTTACCGGAAAGAAATCTCCATTCAAAACTCAAAAGAGAAAGAAGAAATCAAAGGTAAAAAAATTCATAAAAACAAATATGAAAGGAGCATGAAATGAGCGAAGTTGATACTTACATCAAAAAAAATGTGGAAATTCATCAGTTCGCCGCAGAGGTTGCGAGAATCATATCAGGCATTCCGCAGATGCCGGAGTTCTCTTCAGAGAGTATGACCGTAGCCGACGCGAGCCAATTGATCGGACTTCCTGTAACAGCAATCCGGGCAGGGATTGTGTACGGATGGTTGCCAATTGGAGTGGCTGTGCAGAATAACAAGCCAGCAAAAAGCCTTTCCGGTGGACGAATTACATACATCATAAGCCCTAGGAAAGTCTATGAAGTGACTGGACATGTCTGGAAAGGTAAGGCTGCTCTTAATAAGTGAGTGCCCCGGAGGGAGATTGGGCCTCCGCCCCGGAGCTTTGCACCACTAAAACACCTTAGTGGATAGATACATTATAGTTCTCTATCTGCTAATTGTAAAGACAAATAAGAAAAAATAAGGAGAAATTAGCAAGATATGAGTGAAATTAGAAATGAAAATCAGCTAACATGGGCTGACATCGAAGTAGCACTTGCGACTGAAATTGTCGAAGAAAGCAAGAAGAAGTCAAAAAGATGGTTCACAGCATGGATTGTAACAGCCGCCGCACTGGTAGCGAGCAACCTTGCGTGGATTCTGGGAGAAATGAAATGAAAGAATATATGCTAATTGCTGTTTGCATGCTTGCCGGGAAATATGTGGATATACCTATCTGGTTGAATATTTTTTTCGGTATCTCGGCAGCATGGGCAGTACGCCAGATGAAAGCAGACTGGCAGTAGAAAATAAGGAGGATAAGAAGATGTTCGAGAAAGAGATTGATGAAATATATGGATTATGCAAAAGAGTTGTGAACGAAGTTCCGACAGCAAATATCACCTTTGATTTTTCGGGCTACGGTTTGGGAGTAAGAGGGGTTAAAAGGGAAGAAGATGTTCTCCTTCTCAAAGACAAATTTAAATGGGATTTGTACCAAAACGTATCTTTTAACCCATTTTATGAGAAAGAAAGTCGTGAAAGCCTCAGAATAATCAAAGCTTTCTTGTTGGAACTTCTGATAGATGGGAGGTGCCCGTTAGATGCTGAATCAAATGGAGCTGAAGCTCCTGCCGACAATGGAACTGATAACGACAGTAAATGGGCTTCTGTCAGAGCTGAATAAGCGGAAGCAGTACATTATTGACTGGGAGAACCCGGACATGTATCTGAATCATCTTGAATATCACAGTGCCAGTGGGTTGCTTCCGGGTGGCAGTATTAGCCCTGCAAGGGGAGATGGTTCTGACAATGTTTACTGTTTTTTTAGCGAGGTGGAGAAAGATGCAGGAGAGGATTAACGAAATTCTTAATTTGATAGATGGGCAGCTTTCTATTGTGACAGATAACCCCATTGAAGAATCATACAAGGCAAGAACATTGGCGAGCTACGTACAGGCTCTGAACGGGCTTTTAACGGCTCAGAAATCGTATAAGGAGGAAACGAATGAGTGAATTTGAAATCCGTATTCCGGCAAGAAAGAAACAGCCAGCAACTGATAAGGACAACCCGGTCGTGAAAGTTTCGCCAGAAGCATACAACGCACTGGTTGAAATCTATAACGAATCAACCATTTCTATGAAGGATATCGCGAGTTTGCTGATTGTTGAGGGCAGCAAGCATGTGGTTTATGACAAGGAGGAATAGTAATGGCAACACCCGTATTAATTATTGGAAAATCTGGTTCTGGCAAGAGCACCAGTCTTAGAAACTGCCAGAATGAACATTGGAATCTTATTAGAGTATTGAATAAACCGCTTCCGTTTAAAGGAAAGATTAACGGATGGTTTACAGATGATTACCAACAGGTAATGAAGTGTCTGATCACATCAAAAGCGGAGTCAATTGTGATTGATGATGCAGGATATCTTATTACGAATCATTTCATGAAGGGACACGCTTCTGCCGGAAAAGGCAATGCAGTGTTCGCTCTGTACAATGATATTGGAGACTATTTCTGGAATCTTATCCAGTTCATTGTAACAAAAGTACCGCAGAATAAAATTGTTTACCTTATGATGCATGAGGAAAAAGATGACTCCGGGGAAGTAAAGCCTAAGACAATTGGTAAGCTTCTGGACGAAAAAGTTTGCATCGAGGGCATGTTTACCATCGTTCTTCGATGCATCGAAGAGAGTGGAAAGCACTTATTTGTCACTCAGTCCAGTCAGGGAGCGGTAAGTAAGTCCCCGATCGGGATGTTTGACAGTTTAACTATTGATAACGACCTTGCAGAAGTTGACAAGGTTATTAGAGATTACTACGAATTAGGAAAAGGAGAGAATAAAGATGAATAAACCAACAGCGTATGATACTACACAGGCAGCAGGAGAATTTGAACCAATTAAGCTTGGTGGTCATAAGATGGTAATTAAGCAGATATCAGAGAAAAAAACACAGGGTGGACTCGATATGCTCGTTATCTTGTTTGATTTCGCAGAAGGAGACGAACAGGCCGGCTATTTCATGAAACAGTTTGAGAACGATATCCGTCCAGACAAGAAATATCCGAATGCAGGTACTAATTACATGGTTATTGATGAGGGTGTAGATTATGGTGTCCGTAACCTTAAAACATTTATCACATGCGTAGAAAAATCAAATCCGGGATTTGCCGTTAAGTGGGGCGATAACTTCGGGCAGCAGTTTAAAGGAAAGCTGATCGGTGGAATCTTCCGTCTTGAAAAAGACTGGTACGATAACAAAGAAGTAAAACGTCACAAGCTTGCATGGTTCCGAAGTATTGAGGGAATTAAGGATGCAGATATCCCAGAAGAGCGTACCACAAAAGCCTATGACGATCATCTGAAAGAAGAAGCTATCATGGGAGCAAATCCGTCAGGTACGGACTTCATGAGTATTCCAGATGGAATTGATGAAGAACTTCCATTTAATTAAAAGGAATTTAGAATATGAATTATTCAGTATATGTCCATGTTTTCCCAAATGGAAAATTGTATATTGGGGCAACAAGACAAGAGCCTAAAAAAAGATGGCGTGGCGGTGGAGGATATCGCAACCAAAAAGCAATGTATGAAGCGATATTGAAATATGGTTGGGATAATATAAAACACATAGTTTTAATATCAAATCTAAAAGAAGATATGGCTATGGAAGTTGAAAAAGCGTTGATAGAAAAATATAGTACGCAAGATACTCTGTATGGATATAACACAAAAAACGGAGGACAGCATTTTGGAGAGCATTCCGAACAATTTTTAAGTAATTTAAAAGAAAGAATGTCAGGTAATGCATATTGTGCTGGAAGAAAGCTTTCGGAAAGTCATATTGAAGCATTAAGGCAATCAAATCTTGGTACGCATAGACCAAGTAAACATAAAGGCGATAAAATTCACACAAAAGAAACCAGAGAATTATTTTCAAAAAATATGAAAGAACGTTGGAAAAACCCAGACTCAAGAAAAATTTACATGAATGCAGCGAAGCAAAGAAATATGTGTGGAAAAAACAATCCTATGTTCGGAAAGCATCATTCAGAAGAATCAAAGCGGAAAATAAGTCAAAAGGTAGCAGGAAGAAAACTTTCAGAAGAGAGAATAAAAAGAATGTCAGATATAGCATTAAAACGTTCAGTTATACAGATGGATTTGAACGGAAAAGAATTGAATAAATTTAATTCGGTTAAAGAAGCAGCAGAATCTGTTGGCGCTTTTCCACAAAATATTGGAAGTGTTTGCTCTGGAAAACAGAAATCATGTAAAGGATTTTTATGGAGGTATGAAGATGATAATTCTGGAAGATACCAGACAGCAGATAAGGAAACATAAATTAAAACATGAGTATTTTGAACAGCATGGAATAGTAGTTAAACGAACAAAACTTTGGGTAGGGGATTACACATTGCCAACTGACCAAAGCATCTGTATAGACACAAAATTTTCACTTCAAGAGCTTATAAGCGATGTCTGCCAACAACATGAAAGATTCAAGGCAGAACTTATCAGGGCACGTGAAGCCGGTATTCAGCTGATTATCCTATGTGAGCATGGACCAGATATTAAATCAGTTGGCGATGTGTATTTTTGGGAGAACCCAAGGAAACACAAAGTTATCTGGAGGACGATAAACGGCAAAAAAGTAAAGACTGTAATCTCTGACAAGGCTGTTGATGGCTGCCAGTTGTATAAATCTCTCTGCACAATCAGAGATAGATACGGAGTCCGATTTGAATTCTGCACGAAAGAAGAAACTGGGCGGCGGATCGTGGAGCTGCTGTCATGACTAAGGGAGAAATCAAACAGTCAGTAAAAATGCCAGAAATTCTCTCCAGGTACGGGCTAAGGCCGAATAGAGCAGGATTTATATGTTGCCCTTTTCACAAGGAAAAGTCAGCGTCCTGCAAAATCTACGATGATTCCTTTTACTGTTTCGGCTGTGGAACTGGCGGTGATGTGTTTGATTTTGTGATGCAATACGAATCCGTCCCTTTTAGTACGGCGTTTATTGAGCTGGGTGGCACTTATATATCAAAAAAAGGTAAAAGCCGCAACCAGATCAGACATGAAATGCGAGATATTAAATCAAAAAAACACAACCCTGTTCAGGATCCTAATGAGATTGAGCAGGTAGAAAAGAACATACTTATGTACGAAACAGCACTAAAAACGTTCCCTCCTGATTCAGAAGAGTGGTATATGTGCCAGTTTAATCTTGAGAAAGAAAAAAGCAGATACGAAATGTTATCAGCTAAGTCAGGAGGTGAGAAAAATTCTTGAAAATATTGAAAACTTACAGGCACAAGACTTTATGGAAAAGCAGTTGTATGAAGAGCTTTTTTCAGTAAAAAGTAAAATTGACCGCTCAGAAATCAAGTTTAAGCTGATGGACCGGGCAAAAAGTGTGAAAGCGAAGCATATAGCAGAAGAGTTCATAAAGGAATTCCAGAAAGCAGAACAGGAAAAGGAAAAAGAAGAAAAAGTAAATCGTTCTATGCAGTTAGTTGAAAACATCACAAACTTTTATCCTGATTCTGTTGATAAGGAATATCCTAACATGGCTTGTGGTAGCTGGATAGCTACAGAGAACGGAATATTTTCCTCTGAAACATCTAAGGCAAGAGAACTTGTATGTCACCACCCGATCATGCCGATACGTCGTCTAAAAAACATCGAGACAGGAGAGGAACAGATCACGGTGGCTTTTAAAAGGGATGGATATTGGACAGAAATAACTGTTCCAAAAATTGACATTGTGACTTCCAGGGCAATAACTAATCTTGCAAGGTTCGGGGTGCAGGTCAACTCAGAGAATGCAAGGCTTCTCGTAAAGTATCTGGCGGATGTTGAAATGTACAATGCCGATATGATCGACATACAGCACTCTACAAGCAAACTGGGGTGGCATGGTAATACATTTGTCCCTTACGACCTTTCAATCGTTTTTGACGGTGAATACCGCTTTAAAACGCTATTCCAAAGTATACAGGAAAGTGGAGACTACTTCAAGTGGGTGACTCTGGCTAAGCAGCTACGATCATGCGGACGATTGGAACCGCGAATAGCACTGGCAGCATCTTTTGCGAGTGTTCTTATACAGCCGCTTGATGCGCTACCGTTCATCGTAGATTTCTATGGGCAGACAGGAGGCGGAAAGACGGTAACAATCAATATAGCGGCATCGGTTTGGGGGAATCCGGCACCGGGAGCCTACGTTGGGAATTTTCGTTCAACAGATACATCATTGGAGACAAGGGCAGATATGCTCAATAACTTTCCGATGATTCTGGACGACTCGAAGAATGCTTCTCAGTATATCCGGGATAACTACGAAACATTGATTTACAATCTCTGTTCTGGCAAAGGAAAAGCACGTTCAAATAAGGACCTCGGAGCAGCTAAGGAAAATACATGGAGTAATGTGACTATTTGCAACGGTGAGAACCCTATTTCGGAATTTGCAGATTCCGGCGGAGCTATCAACAGAATTATTGAAATTGAATGTTGTGAGGATATTTACGAGAATCCAGCAGAGATTAACGGCATTGTCGTGAAGAACTACGGCTTTGCTGGAAGAGTGTTCGTTGGAAATCTCAAACAGTTCACATCGGATGATCTGAAAGAAATGAAAGCCGAAATTGAGAAAGGTTTTGACGGATATGACTTTCCAGCAAAGCAGGTAATGGCAATATCTACACTTCTGCTGGCTGACAAATTAGCTACAGATTTCATATTTAAGGATGGACGTGAGCTGACGGTCGAGGACGTTGTAGACATACCTACACGCAAGAAAGATGTATCAGAAGGTCAGAGATGCTATGAATTCATTCTTGAAAGTCTCTCAGTGTACGGACAGCACTTTGATGCGCAATTTAGCTGTGATCAGTGGGGATTCAAGGAAACGCCAGATGAATATGGAGATGTATATGTATATTTTTATCCGAAACCTCTTGAAAACCTTTTGAAGAACAATGGATTCTCCAGAAAAGCCTTTTCGGCCTGGGCGATTAATCGAGAGTTAATCAAGCACACAGGAAAAAGAGATACGGTACTAAAAAGAGACGGTGGAAGTGTAATGAGGCTTATTGCGGTAAAGATTGTTGATATAAAAAGTCTTGAAAACGAGCAAGAAAATGAGGTTATTGAAACTGGTTTTCTGCCAGCTGATGCCGAAACAAATGTTCCGTTTTCGTAATTTGTAACCATGTAACCGTTGTAACACGAAAAAAAACATCCTATAGGAGAAAGTTTGAGAGTGTATAAAAAACATATACTCTAGTGATTCTCCTATATAAAAACCTTGGTTACATTGGTTACACGGTTACACACCTCTGAAGCCCACATAAAATAAGGGTTTGTGGCGTAACCAGTGGATTAAAAAAGCCGGTTACACACGGGTTACAAAATTAAAAAGTATATGCAATTAGATTTATTATAACAAAATTAACTGAATATTGCAAAAATATTCAGTTAACATAATTATTACAAGGAGTGGTTACAAAATGAAAAAAGACGATCTCAATAAAAAGCAAAGATATGCATTAGATACAATGCTGTCTGGCAGTAATGTTTTTCTGACAGGTGACGCAGGAACAGGCAAGACAACGGTTATCCAAACGTTCATCGATGAGGCGGAAAAAGCTGGTAAAAATATTCTGGTATCCGCCACTACTGGAATTGCAGCGGATAATATCGGATATGGGGCAACTACCGTACACCGAGCATTGAATATTTCAATTAAATTTGAGGACTATAAGAAAAAGGTGAAATCCAGAGCTGAACTTCTGAAAGAAGCAGATGTTCTTATCATTGATGAAATCAGCATGTGCCGGTTCGATTTGTTCAATATGATTGCAAAGACGATCATCACGGAGAATGAAGAGAGAGCAGTTGACAGACTTCTGATCGGAGAGGACAAAGAAGACATTCAGTTAATCGTGATAGGTGATTTCTACCAGCTTCCGCCAGTTATTACGACAGACGATCGAAAAATTCTCTGTCGGATGTATGGATCTGATTATGGAAAGGGTGGAAAGTATGAACATGGATATGCTTTCATGTCTGAATACTGGAAAGAAATGGGATTTGAATATATCAAACTTGATGAGGTATGCAGGCAGAATGATGAGGGATTTAAGTATGTGCTGAATGATATTAAATATGGCAACAATATTAGAAAATCCATTGCATATCTGGAGAACAACGAATCAGACAAAGTTATACCGGAAGCGCCGTTCTTGGTTGGCACTAATGCAGAAGCTGACAGAATTAACAATACTTTCCTTGGCAAGTTGGATAAAAAGACCGAAAAAGTGTTTCATGCAGCAGTTGACGGCGAGCTAACATCTGCCGATATTAAGAACATTGCATTTGCCAGAGAGGACTTAATTCTTAACATCGGTGCAAAAGTGATGATTACAGTCAATGATTTGTCTGGAAACTACGTTAATGGAACGATTGGCATCATTCAGAAAATTGTGGAAAACGGAGAATTTGAAGAATCTTATCTGGTTATCAAAACTGATAAGGGCAAAACAGTTAGCTTATATAGATACAATAAAGACATTGAGAAACAGGTTATTGAGGAATCCGAACAAGAAAAGGATGGTCGGAAGATCGTGAAAGAGAAGATTGTCCGTAAGAAAGTAGGCTCTTTCTCTCAGTTCCCGGTAAAACTTGCCTGGGCAATCAGCATTCATAAATCACAGGGACAGACATTTGAAAAAATCAACATTGACCCTTGCTGTTGGGATCCTGGACAGTTCTATGTGGCTGTTTCCCGGGCTAAATCAGCTAACGGCATACATTTTATCAGACCGATAAAACAGAGCTATATAAAGGCGTTTAGCAAGGATAACGAGCGACTTCTTGAACAGAGTTTTGAGGTAGAAGAAGGTGCGTAAGTATGAGAGTGACGCATGAGCAGATACCGAACACCATAAAGTTTTTACAGATTGACTTTCCAGCACTGGTCCTCCAGACTGCCGGAATTGAGGCAAAAGATGAATACTGGCAGCAGGTAGTTGAACAGATCCATGTTGTATCTGAAAAATATAACAAAAATGGATTTGTAGATCACATGCTTGTTGCTTATTCGAATTATCTTTCCAAGATGTTTAATAAGGCAAAAGAATTGGAAAAGGAGAATCAAAATGCCGTACAACACAAAGAATAGATACGAACAGGGACAGGCTCTTAGAAAAGAAATCTACATGTATGTAGTAAGCTACTTTAAACTTGTTGGATACGCACCATCGGTCAGCGAGATTTGTGAGAAGGTAGATGCAAGCAGAGCCACCATCTGGAGACATTTGAACCAGCTTATTGATGATGGGTTGCTTAAAACAGCACACCCAAGTACTGATAGAGCCTATGCTCCGACAGGATACGGGTTCGGAAAGGTGAAGAAATGAACAAAATGCGTGAATATGAACGCGGCAGGGAAGATGGTCTTGACCTTGCTAGACGAATCACCAGAGAGGGCGGTCTTGAAGCCCTCGAAAAGGAATGCAGATTCAGGGGAGTAACAGGAATACATACTTCCCTGGCAAGAAAGGATCTGGACAAAGCATCTGAGAAGATCAAACAGCTTGTATCTGAATGCTGCGTGATCATGGCGATAGCTGTCCTGCATGATGAATTTGGATTCGGTCAGAAAAGATGCCAGAAGTTCATGGCAGGCATGGACAAAGCTTCGGACTATATCGACCAGGGCTTGGCTGAATGGATTGATTATGTGCAGGCTATCAAGGAAGAACTGGGAATTGAATTAAGCTTTTCAGGAGAAATAAAAAGACATGCAGAATAACGGACAGGTAGCATTTGGTTAAGAAATCATGGAGGACTGCACAATAGCGTGTCAGTTACTTACATGGGGAAAGTGAGGACGGCAAGAGAATGGTAATAGTAAAATTAAGCCCGATAAATAAAGATGATTTAAAAGTTGGAGATGTGGTTGGAGTTGCAAGAGAAGTACGGTGCGGATGGGCAACAAGTTTTAGACACGTCATGGTGTATCCGACAAAGATCATTCGCATAACTCCTAAACGAACCAAAATCGAAACCGACAAGTTCGGAGAGCACGATAAATATGAGACATTTTATAAATATGATTCCGAAGCCATAAAAGAAAGTGAAATGGCAAAGAAATTTAAGGAAATCAGAGATGGTGTATATACCATTGAAGATTTTAAGTCGAGCCGTGGTCTGAGAATAATTAAAGATGAAGATTTAGACGCATTATCAGAACACATTAATGCAGTTGCAGAAATTCTGAAAGGTTATGGAAAGTGAGGACGTAATGGATAAATTAAAACCTTGTCCGTTTTGCGGAGAAGAGGCGCAAATTTTTACCGATGATGAAATTGGATATTTAGGTAATGCTCAGTATCTTGTAAAATGCGGTAACTGTCTTTGCGGTACAGGACATTATAACAATCCCGAATATGCAATAGAAGCATGGAATAAAAGAGCGAACGATAAGGAGGACGCAAAATGTTAATCAGAAGTCAGGATAAAACAACGTTGGTAAGGTTCGAAAACATTGTAGTCAATCTAAAACTTCCAGATTCGTTGAAAGTTATATGTTGGAGTTGGCAGGATACACAGAGAAGTGGAGGATATTTTGTTTTAGGAAAATATTTTACCAAAGTAAAAGCCATGAAGGTATTAGATATGATTCAGGAAGCCTATGTAAATGGACATATTGATTATCAGATGCCAGAGGATAGCGAGGTGGAAGCATGATTACATTCTTATTAGGATTCACCCTTGGAACTATATTTGGAGTGGTTAGTCTTGTATGTGTGGCGATCATGTACGACAAACACCATCCAGACGAATAGAAAGGAGAACGGTATGCTGACAAGGAATAAAAAGCTGAAAGACTACGGTATTCCGGCAGAGGACATTGAAAAAATTAAACACGATGCTGAAAGACTTCCCGGCAGAGTACGGATACCTGCTTACCAGCGCCGCCTTGTCAGCTTGCCCTAAGAACACGGTGATAGCGGATATGGTTGTTGAGAATATCTTGCACCGGAAAAGTTACAGAAAAATCAGCAAAGAAAGATATATCCCGATGAATCCAAAAGACTTCTACGGATACAGACGCAAGACCGTCGCTGTACTGTATGAGAGAATGCGGTTGTTGGGAGTATGGGAGGATGAAAACAATGAGTAAATATTTTTCATTAGTTTTAGGCATTGCAGACGCTGTATGCATTGTTGTGAATATAATCAATCAGAAATGGGATATTCTAGTGCTTAATATTATAGCATGTGTGTTATGCCTCGGTAATTTCATGGCGAGTGATTAAAAGGAGAAATGAAAAATGCGCTTAATAGATGCGGACGAATTAATTAAATACATTAAAACTTGGGAGATCGGGACAAGCATTAGTTCCGACCAGAAAGAGTTTATTGATTGCGTCAATGAACAGCTGGCAGCTTTTGATGTGGACAAGGTTGTGGAAACACTTATGAACAGGTTTCGTGTTGTTTCCAATGATGAGGACTTGGAATGGAATAGAGCTATAGACTATGCTATTAAAATCGTGAAAGGTGGTGGAGTTGAATGAGTAGCGCAAGTGTAAGATTTGGAACAAAAGCGTATGTATGCGCAAGGTACTTCCTTAGACCGGGAAAGTGCTTCAAATACATCGACCAGCGTGGCGAGGACATCACGGAACACGTCTATGAGGTCATAGCATTATATCCATATTGTGTATTGTTGAGAGATACCAGAAACGGGGTCAGAACTTGCCCGGGGTATAATACTTTAAGCCTGATGCTGAGAGGAAGTGAAGCGAGTGAGTAAATCAGTATTAGTAATAGATACACCAGAGAATTGCTATGATTGCCCGTTCGGAACTTCATACTGCGGCGAACTTGAATATGTGGGTTATTGTGAATTAGCTGACTGTTTAGACTGCGTTGAAATTCTGATAACAGAAGAACATTATGATTACGAAAGCAAATCAAGACCTGATTGGTGTCCATTGAAGCTGTTACCAGAGAAGAAAAGTACAACTGCACCCGTGAGCAATTACGAAGTGCAGAAAAACTTATTTGCCGACGGTTGGAATGCCTGCTTGAGAGAAATTACAAAAACAAGCGATGAAAATGAGCGATAAAAAGCAAGCGATAAGAGGTGAAGTAGATGGAGAGATTAACAGAAAGAGAAAGAAATGTTGATGGTACAGGAGTTGCAAAAGAAGAAATTACGGATGGATTATTAAAACCGTTTGCGGATAAAATTCTTACGAAACTTGCTGTTTATGAAGACTTAGAAGAACAGGGATTGCTTGTGAGATTGCCGTGCAAGGTTGGAGACACGGTTTATAGAGTGAATGCCGGAGCCAAGCAACCGATTATTCCGATGACTGTTTCAGAAATTCATTTTCTCTGTTACAAAAATGAACGTGCTGTAAGGTTTGATGCAATAGGCAAAGAAGATATGGGAGAAAGTTGCTATCGTTTAGAAGATATTGGAAGAATAGTATTTCTCACCCACGAGGAAGCTGTGAATAAGTTGGAGGAGATGAAGAAATGGAGCCAGAAGAAGCATTAAAAGAATTAAGCTATGATGATACAGCTTATGACGGTAAATGCACATATGAAGTTAGACAAGAAGCTATTAAAGCGTTGCAAAAACAGATTCCAATGAAACCAAATAACATAAAAACCATTTTCGATTTTTCTGGTAGATATTGTATAACAAAAGGTGACTGCCCGGTTTGTAATATAGAAGAACTTTATAAATCAGATTTTTATTGTAATAAGTGCGGACAGAAATTAGATTGGGAGGAGCGAAATAAATGAATCTTAGAAAAGCTACACTAACCGACTATGGAGTGCCGCCGGATGATATACCGGCGCTTCAAAGTCATTTCAGACACCTTGACGAGAATGACAAGTACAATCTTCTGCAAGTGTCAATCAAATATGCGCCAGGCATAGAAACGCAGATATACGACAGTATAGTGAACTGCATAGGATACCGAACAATGGAACGATTCCGAGATATGCCGGTATCTGAAAATGATTTCTACGGATATAAGCGCAGGACTATGGCAGAATATTATCATTTGGCAAAATTGACCGGAAGATTATAAAATTGATAAAAACTAAAAGTGGTGTAGAGGTACATAACCCCTAGTGTGGTATTATAGTGTATATAACTATAGCTATGCTAGGGGATTTTATGTCTGGACGTCAGAACGTGCGACTGTCAATGGGGAAACCGCCCATGTATAAAACAGTAGATGAAATTGAAAAAAAAAATTGAAAAATATTTTGAAGATTGTAAAGGACATCCTTTGACTGATAGCAAAGGCAAGCAGGTATTTAATAAATTTGGTTCACCAGTTTTCGTAGACGTTCACCCTCCGACCGTTACAGGACTTGCTCTGGCCCTTGGATTTACAAGCAGACAGGCTCTTTTAAACTATCAAGCAAAACCAGAGTTTGTTGACACGATTACGCGCGCGAAAGCCAGAGTGGAACAGTACGCAGAGGAAAGGCTATTTGATCGTGACGGTTCAAATGGCGCTCAGTTCAGCTTAAGAAATAATTTTAAGGGATGGGATGCTGACAAGAAAAATGATGATTCTGGAGATGGAAAGATTACGATTGTAAATAA
>OGDS01000386.1_pt1 | contig 46878 bp, 42 predicted proteins | sample 1570351 | NCBI WGS metagenome assembly OGDS01 (sample SAMEA2581974, study PRJEB24529) | metagenome | biome: Human gut stool | place: China | collected 2011
TCCATTTTCCCTGCACACTCCTCTCTTGACAGATATCACCAGACACATTCTCTTACAGAAAATCCCGCCGACGGTTTGAAAACCATAACAGTAATCCTTCCACTGCCAGAATCGCAACTGTTACACTCACAATCCCACGAAATGTTATCCCAAAAACCAGCTGGCTCGGATTTACAAACATAGCCGGATTGTAAGCTGCAAACTCCGGGAACAAATTATACACACCATAAAACAGCATACAGTGAAGTAACATGGGAAATATCAATGTACCGAATCTGTTTTCCATCCATCCGACACACAGAAGTGGAATTTCTGCATAGATTCCCCCATATACAAATACAATTCCTGTATAGCTGATGGCATATAGCACTGGCTTTTCAAAGAAAAGCGCACTCCACATCATGGAATTACCCACGACATTCTGCATGGAAATTGGATCAATTCCAATCGCTGGAAGGTAACAGGCGGAAAGTAACAGACTTACCAACAGCGGCAAGGCAGCCGCACAGCCCCCACTTATAAAAATTGCTGCCGCTTTGCTTATGATATACTGCTTTCTTCCCCGCCGGACAAGCATCTGCATTGCATACCCGGATTTCCATTCCGAATACAGGGAAATACTGTATGGTAACACTGCAAAAAGAGGCAGCGCCAAAAACAGGAACTGATTAAAAGATGAGTAATATTCACATCCGATCCACCCCTGCATGATGCAGGTCTGAAACCATGAACCGTAATGTTCATCGGTCACAGGTAATCCAAGAATATGATTCCTTTCTTTCATATTTACCTGATAAATATTCTGATACGCCCAGATTGTCTGTATGACTGCGAGCAGAACGCCGGACAATGCTGCTACGAGAAATCCTTTGGAACGGAATGCTTTTTTCATCTCTGTTGTAATAACTTCTTTCACTGCACCTTTCCCCCTTCATATCGGATATCCTGAATCTTCATCTCCGTCTTAACCGGATATGTTCCAAGCACAGTCTCATACTCCATCTTTCCATTCTCCACATCCTTCCATTGCGCTTCCGATAAATTTGCCTTATAGATTTCATACGGAATCACGACTGTATCACCCGACTGGAAGTTCCCATCCGAAAGAGACGGATTCATATCCTGCGTCATAAATGGATCTGGTCCGTTAAACAAATGCACATATTGAATCGGAATATAAAGATCCATTTTATTTTCTTCCTGCATTTTCTCGATCTTGTATTCTATTGCGAGTATTTTGATCTCTTCTGCCGGAATATCCGGGTTTTGATAGTCCGAAAGCTCCGGGTATTGTTCATAAAAATCCCCCGAATCCCACATTCCCGCACTGATAACCGTATATGCAAGTCCGCGATATTTCGCTGCCTGTCCCTGCGGGATTTCCCTTATCTCCGGTGAATATGTATGGGTGTTCACATACCAAATACGCAGGCCCAGTCCAGTTACCGCAAGCAGGATACCAATTAAAATCAAGATTTTTCTTTTTTTCATAGACGTTTTTCCTCTCACAGTTTTACTGACATTCAATAAAAATATGTGTTAAATCTTTTTCTAAAACGGATTGTTCTCCGTTGGAAGGAACATTCCCTTGTACTTGAAGATAATATTGAGGATTATCAAACACTTTGTCTGCTCTGACTATTCTTCCATCCAAAGCATATTGAACGGCCGTACCAATCTGTATTGTTATGGACTTTCCCGGTTCAATATGGAAATAATCCCTTTCTTTTTCATCATTTAAGTCCTGCCAATTATCTACCATACTAGCATAACAATTATCCGCTCCCCCAAAATTATAATATCCTTCTTTATCTTTTGATCCATCTCCTGCGCATATAATAACCGCATTATTGACCAAATATTCCTTTTCATATCGGTCCTCATTTGTAATCTCAACTTCCGCATATGCAAGCATAGTCTCCGAAAGTTCTTCCTCCGTAAATCCATTCAGTTTTGTTGGATCATAACATACAAAATCCGGATTAAAGTATTCACTTTCTGTAAACTCCTTATAAGTATTAAAAATTTTAAAATTAATTATTTTAAAGCCAAAGCCGTTGTATATCGGGTAACTGTCTCTCGAATAAATCGTTCCTGCCTTTGCTTTGTCTTTTTCTAACTGTTCGAAATATTGTTGTTCCTCATTCGGTTCCCCATCTGTTTCCACCATATTTTCCTCATCACTTTCTATGACTGTATGAACCGCTTCCTTTTGTTCTGCCGTATCCTCTTTTTCAGCATTTCGTTTCAATATCCCCACTATGACTACACCTATTGCCAATACCAGTATGCCCAGTAAAAGTACCCATATTTTCTTCTTCATACTCTTTTCCCTCCTGTAAATAATTATTTGAGTTCCCTGTTAAACCCATTTTTATCCTATCATACGCACAGCCTCCACTTATAAAAATTGCTGCCGCTTTGCTTGTGATATACGGCTTTCTCCCATCCGAAAGAGACGGATTCATATCCTGCGTCATAAACGAATATTTCTAGTGAATATGTATGGGTGTTCACATACCAGATACGCAGTCCCAGTCCAGTTACCACAAACAGGATACCAATTAAAAACAAGATTTTTTTCTTTTCATGACATATGCTTCTCCTTGATAGTTATTGGCACTCTATATAAATGTGTGTCAACGCATCACGGATATTTTTTTCCTGCCATGCCTGATCTCCAGAAGATGGCATATTCCCAGCTATTTCCAGATAATATTTCGGAGAAGTGAAAACCTCATCCACGGATTTCTCTCCTATGAATTCATATGGATCTTCGCCATTCCCATCCCCTTCTGTATAACATTCAACATAACTGGTTCCTCCAATAGCTATCGTTACCGTCTCTCCTGGTCGAATCTGATAATATCTGGCAAGTTTTTCGATCTCCGCACCCTGTATTTCTTCCCAGCCGTCTCTTTTTGACATATAGAAATCGTTATACCCATACCCATAGAAACTCTTTCCGTCTACATATGTGATATAATCATCCTGTGTACACACAATCTCACACATAGTTGGCAAAAATTCCTTCTCATACCGATCCTCGTTTGTTACTTCAATCTCCGCATATACAAAGTTCGCTCCATTATCAAACTCTTCTGTTATCCATTTGGAATCCTTAGGATCTGTCTCAACGTAGTCCGAATTATAATGCTCACTCTCTACAAACTCTTCATATGTATCGTATACGTGGAAATACGTGACAGTAAATCCAAATCCATTATATATCTGATAGCTTCCTTTGGAAAATACGGAACCATCCTGTTCTACTTTCTCCTTATTTTCTACTGCCTGCTCAAAAAATTGCTGTTCTTCATCTTTATCTGATGCCGATGCAGCCATATCCGTAGCAGTTTCTGCTGCCACGGACGATGATACTTCTTCTGTCGTTACTTGCCCATTTCCAATAGAGCTTTTATTTTTTACAAAGCCTATCATGCCAATAATCACGGAAAAGCAAATAACACTGCCTAAAAAAAATATCACCCGTTTTTTCATATTGTCCCTCTCTCCTTAATTCAAAATAGTATAGCTTCCCGCACAATCTGGACTCCATACACCTTTTGCTGTACCATTGCCACTTTGTGATTTTACTCCCAAAGATGCATACCTATATCCTCGTTCATATACGCCATTTGTAACAGCATATTTTCCTGTACTATTTACAACACACTCTCTCGTAGCTCCATGCTCTTTTCCCTCCTGTAAATAATTATTTGAGTTTCTTATTAAACCCATTTTTATCCTATCATACGCACAGATGCTTCTTTCATTTTTTCTGTGAAATGTCAAAAACAGGGGGTAAAGTGCATTTTACCCCCTGTTTTTGACCATTTACAAGAAATGATATATTACCGATTATTCTATGCTATGATACCTATATAATTTTTTAACTTTTTTAGATTTGATTCTATCCAGATTATGTTCTTTTGTGTTATCGTAATATGGATAAACCAATTATTGGGGCGAATCAGCAAAGGGGGTTCTCAATGAAACTGAACATTGCAATCTGTGACGATGACGAAGCAGCAATTGAATATTTAAAATCCTGTATCACACATTTTTATTTTGCGTTTGATGTGGAGGTTTCTATCTCAACATTTACAAGCGGAAGAGCATTCTTAGATTCCTATACAGAAAAAGGACAATATCAGTTAATTTTCATGGATGTAGAAATGCCAGAGCTAAACGGTTTGGATACCGCAAGCATCCTGCGTTCCACCATCGACCGTTATGCCTTGCTCGTGTTCGTGAGCAATTATCCGGAATACATGCAAAAAAGCTTTACAGTCCGGGCATTTTATTATCTGACGAAACCATACACCGCAGAGGATGTCGAAGAAGTGCTGAAGAACGCAATCAATGAAATCGAACAAAGTCACACAATCTATTCCATCGTGTCTACAACAGAAGGAGAAACGACGATCTATATTCAGGATCTTCTCTATATCGAGGTTGAAAACAGTGATACACAGACATTACTGTTTCATCTTACAAACCGCATGATCTCTGTGCGCGGAACGCTTTCATACTGGAAGGAAACGCTTGCCTCCCAGCACTTTTACAAATGTTATCGCAGTATCCTTCTGAATCTGAAACATGTACATTATTTTGAGGACAAATTCGTTGTTTTAGACAATCAGGAGCGAATTCCTCTGAGCCGAAATGCCAGACGGGAACTACTTTCTATTTACATGAATCACCTCGTAGAATTAAACGAGTTAAATTAGGGGGCTCACTATGTATTACGCGATTGAAGCACTTACCTATCTCTTTGATATGGTCATAATTATCATCTATATGAACGGCATCTTCCATAAGGAAAACCGCCGCACAGCCTATCCACTCTATATTGCGTGCTTTCTTATCATGGAGGTTCTTATCTATGTAAACCAGACTCTGTGCACCGGACTGCCATCCAAGCAATTTACAATAGCCACAAGCACCGTAAGTCTGCTTACGACCTTTGCCCTGACCTTCCTATACAGCACGCGCTTGTCAAACCGCATATTTGTATCCATTTCCTTCCAGATTCTTGCTCTGCTTGGAGAAAGCTTTTTCCTGTTTCTGGTGAAAATAATAAACCCGGCAGTCATAGATCTTCCTCTCCGCCAGCTTTCGATCCTCATGAATCTCGGTTCCAAGATCATGCTGTTCCTGTTGATTCTGGTTGTGATTTTCTTCTGGAACCGACACATAAAATATCACGATTATAAATACAACCTGTTATTATTTACGACGCCCGTGCTTTCTCTGGTAATTACCCTTTGTATTCCTGTCCGCAGCAATTACCAGTCAAACAATGCGTACTATATGATCATCGCCTATTTTGCGATTGCCCTGTTAAATATATTGAATTATTGTCTGTTGGATAATTGTTTTAAGATGGAACAGATCAAGGATGAAAACCAGTCTATGCGCAGACAGATTGATTTCCAGCAGGAAAAATATTTCCAATTGGGAACCGCCTACAAGAAAACCCGCAGCATCGTACACGATATGAAGAACCATTATTTTGCAATCTCCGAGATGCTCAAGCAACAACAGACGGAGCAGTTAGATGCATATCTTCACTCTGCGATCAACGACATAGAAGCGAATTATATCAGTGTCAACAGCGGCAACCTTGTATTGGATGCCTTCATCAGCAGCTTCGAGATGCTCGCAAAAGAGAAGCAATTTGCCTTTTCCCAAAAGATTACATTGCAACCAACTCAGATTCCGGTCTCGGACTATGACCTGTGTACGATCGTCGGAAATATGCTGGATAACGCATCCGAAGCGGTCTGTAAATCCAGAAATCCGAACCGATATGTGCATTTCAATGTATGTATCTCTGAAAATAATACGTTTGTTATACATATGCGCAACACCTGTCTGCCGGAAGACCAAATAAAAAAGTACCCGGATCACCGAATGGATCACGGGTACGGTCTGGCAAATATAAAGATCATCACGGAAAAATATCATGGTTACATGCGGAGTCAATATATCGAGGATTCCTTTGAAACCATGATCGTTATTCCGATTCTTAACAGAAAACGATATTTTTAACGTTCCTCCTTAATCATAAGCAGGCATCCGGCAAGCAGCAGGACACAGGATATCCAGATTGCAGGCTCGCCGATCTGCATTGAGCAGATTCCACCGGCACCGGCACCGACTGCAAAGATCAATATGATTCCATAGTAATGCAGTGCCTTGCGAAGTGCCCCCTTCTGGTGCTCCCGGATATAGACGGACAGGCTCTCGGTTCCGCTTCTTAAGTTTCCGATACACATCGTGCTCGCATAGCCATAGCCATTTACCTTCCGGAACGTCTGTACCTGCATCGCACAGGCAAATGATACGAGCATCGTCGCCGCCATATTGAACTTCTGCGGCATAAAACCAACCGCTAATAAAATCAATATCTCAATCAAAACAACGATCTGCCGCCAGTGGATCTTTCTCGCATTCTTATAAGTATGTCCAATCCGTTCTGCCACGAGTACGCCAAATGCAAACGCAAGCACCGGGAACAAGTAGTGCAGCGCGCGCATCCAGTTTCCTTCCATCAGATGCTGGCTCATCAGCACAACATTTCCGGTCTGTGCATTCGAGAATACGCCATTTCGCACATTGTATGTGTACGCATCCTGAAATCCCCCCGACAACGCCAGAATCGAACTTAATAAAAATGTCTCCGACGTCTGAATCTTTGCATGTCTTGATAATGTCTCCATCGTAGTTACCTCTATATATTTCTCTTTTCAAAATATGCAAGTTGTAAACAAATCTTTTGCAACTTCGTTACAGTTATGATACAACTTCGATGCAATAATACACTATACTGCAAGCAGATACAAGAGTGAAATATTTTAACATAGTTTTTGCACCGCTGGCTAAAAAAGGAGGAATGACGATGACAACCTTAAATATTCGAATTCGTGCTTTGGAACACAATATCGAGATCATCAAATCTCTGGCTGCTGACGCACAGATCATAGCCGTATTAAAGGGGAACGCATACGGCTTGGGGCTGTGCAAATTTGCGACATTCTTACAGGCACGCGGAATCCGACATTTCGCAGTCACGGAGCTTGCGGATGCCATCGAACTTCGAGAGAAAGGAATCTTCGGGGAGATTCTGCTTCTGACACCACTTTATCATCCAGAAGATATTACACGCGCGATCAAACACGACATCACACTCAGTATCACAAGCGTTTCATGCGGGCAGATCTTGGAGGATACTGCCGCACGCTTAAATCATTTTTGCGCCCATGCGCATCTGTGCATCGATACAGGCTTTGGGCGTTATGGTTTCTTATGCAGCAAAACCTCGCAGATTGGCGACATCATCAACACTGTACATGCCATGACGCACGTGCAGGTCACGGGAATCTATTCCCATTTCTACGCCGCATGTTGCAAGAATGAGCGATTTGTCAAAAAGCAGTTTGAGGATTTTAACAACCTTTGCACTACTCTGACGGACGCAGGGATTCCACTTGGGATACGTCATATCTCCTCCTCTTCCTCCCTCGTCCGTTTTCCGTATATGAATCTGGATGCGGTCCGTATCGGTTCCGCATTTCTCGGTCGTCTCGCTGTTTCCAATTCCTGTGGATTTGAAAATGTCTGCGACCTGACAGCAAGTGTGGACGACGTATATGAGCTTCCTGCCGGACACAATATCGGCTACGGCAAAACCTGCCGTCTGACCAAAGCTTCTATAACGGCTGTCGTATCGGCTGGATATTTTCACGGACTTGGTATGACACGCGAGGCTGCTCCGAAACATCCCTCGCCGCTTCGTCTGCTTCGCCTGTGCAAGCATGCCTGCTTCCAGAAAAAACAAACGGCAGAGTTTGAAGGTCAAACCCTGCCAGTTCTTGGTCAGATCAGTATGAATTCATGTATCTTAGATGTGTCCAAAGCTCCCGTCTCTATCGGGGACTCTGTGACATTCCGGATCAATCCGCTCTTTGTGAATTCCGCAGTTCCACGGGTGTACTGCTAGATTATATAGAAAGATCAATCGGTCCATCAAATTTATTGATCTTCACACCATTTACAAGTAAGTCATCACTGATTTCAATCACGATGCAGTTCTTGCCATCGATCTTGCGTACTTCAATCGCATCCGTATGTTCAACCGGAAGGGAGACCTCTGTCTTGCCCGACTTGATCTTCAGCTTATTACTTCCTTCGAACACATTGCTTAAGAGTACCTTTCCATTCTCTTCGGTTGCCTCATCGAAGGTCTTCGTGAACGCCTGAATCTCCTCTTCCTCAAATCCGCTTTCCTCTAAGATACGTGCCGTTTCTTTCTTATCAACCACGACTTCCTCCTGGCTGTCCTTTAACTCCATCTCATGCTCCCGCATGTTCGAGTAGATTGCCTTCGCCTTATCAAATGTCATCTCCTCCACGGCTTCGATCGCATTGATAAACATCTCGTTCTGCTTACCCGCGGTCGCCGGAATCTCACAGCCAAACACATCCATAAGCAGACTGTCATTTAACTCAGATGGTTTCTTCGTATAGTAAAGTGCTGCGTGCACATCACTCATCCTCTCGTTGAATGCCGGGAATAAGAATCCGTTCATCGGCAGCTCGACCATCATATTCCGCATCGCATTCTCCAGACTGTTATCGACCGGGTTGTACATCAGACCTGCCTTCGATGGTTTGAGCGGACAAAGTAATGTCAGGTTGAACTTGTACACGACATCGGATGCATCCTCCATCTCGATTCCGTCCGCGGTCTTTCCCGGTACATCGTAGACACCATACACCAGCATAATATAATAATTATCCACATACGCATACGAATCGCGTATCTTCTCAAAATATGCCTGCAACACCTGTGGATCTTTCAGTTCACTGTTTAACACCTGCATGAGTGTATCACGGTTTGGCACTGTAATTCCATTTTCTGTACGAAACACAAGATTCAGCAGATTCTTACCGATCCGCCCGGACAATCCCTTCTTGATCAGATCAAAATATTTGTGCTGTTCTTCCTCCTGCAGAACAAGGAATTTTCCCTGCTCCAAAATATGCATCTCTTTATTCGCATCGACATAGCATCCGGCAAGCCCGTGAATGCAGCAGTCGTTCTTCGTCATAATCTTTTTTATCTCAGTTACTTCGTTCTGTATCATGTTCTATCTCCTAACTCTGATTTGTTCTTCATCCAAGTTAAACCACAATGGGCAGTTTTCACCACATACCAAAAGAAAAGGCACTGCCAAATCACGAGCAGTGCCTTTTTCTTTCGCAACTTTACACTGATTCTACTTTAATTTAATAATGATAGCATAAAATCACCGGAATTTATACCATATATTTACTTTATTTCACAAAATCCGTTATATTTCGAGCCACATAGACACCGCTGGCAGATGCATGTGACAACGAATGCGTGATTCCACTGCCATCTCCGATAATATATAGTCCCTTATGACGTGTCTCCAGTTTCTCATCCACATCAACTTCCATATTGTAGAATTTGACTTCCACGCCATAGAGCAGTGTGTCCTCGTTTGCTGTACCCGGTGCAATCTTGTCAAGCGCATAGATCATCTCGATAATGCCATCTAAGATACGCTTTGGAAGCACCAGACTCAGGTCCCCCGGTGTTGCACTGAGCGTCGGTGTGATAAACGCCTCATCAATCCGACTCTGTGTCGAGCGCCTGCCTCGGATCAGATCACCAAACCGTTGTACGATAACACCGCCACCAAGCATGTTGCTAAGTCTGGCAATACTCTCACCATACCCATTTGAATCCTTGAACGGCTCTGAAAAATGTTTTGCCACAAGCAATGCAAAATTTGTATTCTCCGTCTGCTTCTCCGGATCTTCATAGCTGTGACCATTTACAGTGATGATGCCATTTGTATTCTCATTTACAACAGCCCCCTTTGGATTCATACAGAAGGTACGCACGCGGTCGCCGTATTTCTCAGTCCGGTACACAATCTTGCTCTCGTAAAGTTCATCGGTCAGATGCGCAAATACAACTGCCGGAAGCTCCACGCGCACACCAATATCCACACGATTTGATTTCGTTGGAATCTCCAGATCATCGCAAATCTTCTCCATCCATTTGCTTCCGCTTCGTCCAACCGATATAATGCAATTCTCACATGTATAGGATGCATCCTTGCAGACAACCGTGTAGCCGCCCGCCGCTTCTGCGACAACCGAATTCACTGGTGTATCGAAGAAAAACTCCACCTTATCCTTCAGATATGCATACAGATTTCCAAGCACGACATAGTTGATATCCGTCCCCAGATGACGTACAGATGCATCAAGCAGATGCAGATCATTCTGAATGCATACCGTCTTGAACCGTGTACCCGCCGTCGAATAGAGCTTCGTGCCCTCGCCACCATAACGCATATTGATCTCATCAACATACTTCATCAGTTCGAGCGATTGTTTCTTGCCAATATACTCATAAAGCGTACCGCCAAAATCATTTGTAATATTATATTTTCCATCCGAAAATGCGCCCGCACCGCCAAATCCGCTCATGATCGAGCAGCTCTTACAGCCGATACAGCTTTTCACCTTATCTCCATCAATCGGGCAATGCCGTTTGTCCAATGCATGTCCTGCTTCAAACACAGCAATCTTTAAATCTGGATTTTTCTGTACCAGTTCATACGCAGAGAAAATACCGCCCGGTCCTGCACCAATTACGATCACATCATACTTCATAAATAACCTCCCAAAATCAAAACATAAAAAAAGACCACGAAACAATTGTTTTCGTAGTCAACTCTTTACGGTAGTTGGTAGAAACGTTCAACCATATTATGAACATATACGCCTATTGGATTCATAGATTTAATTTATTCTATCATAATAAATAGGAATACACAATCGTTTTTTCTCTCTTTTTATAGCCTCTTTATAAATTTTTTCCTGCAATTCGCGAAATTTAATTCTTGACAAATATCGATAAAACTGTATAATGATACATGTGTCTTACGGACACACCCAATTATAGGGGATTGGTCAAATGGTATGATAGGGGTCTCCAAAACCTTTGGCGGGAGTTCGATTCTCTCATCCCCTGCTTGTGAAAAAGCCTTGAAACATTGTGTTTCAAGGTTTTTTGTTTATAACTTTTTACTGCATGCATCCAGAACATCAATCAGTTAGTTCAGTTTTCCATCATCCCCACGTTTCGCTGTGTCCAGATAGCGTGTTGAATTGAATGCACGCATTGTATTGTGTATTGAGCTACTGCATATCATAAAACTTCATCGTCTCCCGGTCACGATATTCATGTTTCTCATAGTATCCGATTAATTTCTGCGCACTGTCCCGCAAAGCCACCATGTATACATCCTTGTTCTGCTTTGCATTGTAACTGGTATATACAATATTGTGACTTACATCTGCTGCAAACCAATCAACCACCTGTTGAATCCGCTTGTTCGATTCCGGGTTATGACAGGCAAGCAGACTTTTCCCTATGAGTGCCTCGCCACCGCGCTTTGCATAATTTTTAATTGCTGCAGGGTTCATGTAAATAATTTCATGCTGTAGGTTACAGATCACAACCGATACCCGCTCTTGATCAATAATACTCTTAAAATATGCGTTTAATTCTTTCATAACGTTCACCATCCTTTTTTATCTTTTTGGCACATCCGCGTGCTTCATTGTAAATTCCAAGTTTTCCCTTTCAATACCAGCTTCTCGAATGACTCTGCAAATCTTACATCATCTTCCTCGGTTCTTTTCCTCGGACCTTTCATATGATTCTTCCCGGAACTGCGCCGTGCTTTCTTGTTCAAATGCCACTCCATCAGCATCTGGTCAATGTTCGCATCTGTGTACCATTTCCCAGACTGATGGATCGCATATGCGCCTTTCCCAAGTGCCATCGCCGCCACACCATAATCCTGCGACACAACGATATCTCCCTTATGACAAAGACTAATCAGCTTGTAGTCCACTGCATCCGCGCCGGCACCAACCACGATCACCTCACTATAATCAGAATTCAGGACATGATTCGTGTCGCAAAGCAGCGTCGTTCGGATATGATATTTTTCTGCGATTTTCTCCACGATACGCACGACCGGGCAGGCATCGGCATCTACAAATATTTGCATGATCTATTTCCTCTTACATTACCACGGTGCATTCATACAATAAAACAGCACCACAAGCTGTGTCACGATCATCATCGGAAGCCCAACCGCGAAATAATTCTTCTGTGTCTTGTGATGAAATAAGTACATCGCAATTATACCACCGATCGCGCCACCAGCAAATGAAAATCCTAACAAAGTCACCACCGGGATTCTCCATTTTCCCTTGATTGCCGCATACTTGTCGATGCCAAATAAAATGAACGTTACGAGATTGACAACGCCAAGATATAATAACAGGATTTTTCTCTGGCTCATGTATCTTACAATGTTAAATGTCAGCTTGTCTGCCACATAGCCTTTTGCGAATAAGAATATCACAATGGCAATCACCAAGGTACAGGCGAGCGTGACATGCAACATCGCATTTGATTTGGTTGTTTTTTCATGTAGTTTCATATTATGACCACGTCTTCCATACTTCCGGATGATATCCAAGTGTCGACTGCTTTCCGTTCCGCACAACCGGTGTCTTGATCACCTGCGGATTCTCCAGTATCTTGTCCCGCTTATCCTCTGGGGCAATGTACTGAATCAACGCCAACAGATCTTTATCCTTAAAATCCGGATTGATCATATTCTCCATGCCACCATTGACGGCTGCCACAGCATTAAACTCACCTTTGCTCATGCCCTTTTCTTTCATATCTATAAACTGATATTTAATTCCGCGTTCCTTGAAGAAACGCTCTGCTTTCTTTGTATCGTTGCACTTTTTTGTGCCAAAGATTTGGATGTTCATTTTTTACCTCTGCTTATTTACGTTTTCTTTTTACCTCAATTAACTTCTCAAACAATTCTTCATTATCTATAACCAAAATACACAATTTTTCCCTTGCTCTTGAAACGCCCTGATACCACAATTGATAGAAAATATAATTCGAATTAGGATGTTCTTTTCCCTGCAATCGCCCTTCTTCAGTATATTGAAAATTATCATCCATACTAAAAATTACATTGTCAAACTCCTGTCCTATTATTTCATGTGTATTATCGTAATTTCTAAAATAATCTATATTTGACGATTTTATAGACGGTGTATATGATATGAATTTAAACCCTTTAATATTCTCATAATATTTTACAATCTTGATAGCCATATGCCATCTCTTTGCATATATAATCTCTATATTTCTAAAACAAACATATTGTCCCGGAATACGTTTCAAATTAATCGCACATTCTATAAATTCTAAAATATTGTAATTTGTTCGTATTTTTATCGATAATGACTCTTCATAAAACTCATCATACTCTCTCAATTTAGTAGGTATATCATTTTCCATCTCCCTTTTTGATAACACCTGTTTATAATCATACGAAAAAATACAGTTCTTTCCTATTTGAAAAGCCGATATAATGGTATACAGATTTGCCGGATAAATCCTTTGTGATTCATCAACTAAAATAATTTGATATTTTTTTAATGTATTAAAAGAACACACCTTAACTGGCAATATATCGACATTATCCATTATTTTATTTAATTCTTCATGTCCTTGTGACAATATGCCACAATGAACAATACACAACTTATATCGGGAACTCAAATCTTTCGCTATATCATATAACAATAATGTTTTTCCTGTTCCTGCACCTCCTTGTATTCCCCACATTTTATGTTCTCCAGAATTTATACTATTAATAATCTTTACCTTAATTTCTTCTTGATGGTCCGTTAAATAATACTGTTCATGGATAAATTTCTCTGGTGTGTTTATAGGAGATATCAAATAATCCTTGGCTCTAAAAAGTTCTTCAATTTTTTCAGTTACGCAGGGAACAGCTCGCCCTATCGCCGAAATAATATCACTAATTTGGACCTGTATTAATCCACTATTTTCGTCATAAGTGTAAACTATTCCAGTATCTCCTGTTTTAACATATGTAAAACTTATTATCTTTTTCTCCAAATGTGATAAATAATATCTATTTTTTTCTAATTGTTTTTTTATTTTTTCCTCTTCCACTTCCCTACTTTTCAATTCAATATTAACTATACAATCATCCTCATATATCTTTAATAAATCAAACTCTTTAGATATATGAGGAATTGAAAAATCATAAAAAAAATTATCAAAATGCGTTAATTGTGCATCATTCTCTATTAATTCGCCAACAAATTGCTTTAACGTATCAATTTCACATTTTTTCAATTTGGAATCATTATATACATTGGCTAACACTCTATAATATTCTGATATATCATAGTTTTCTGGATTTTGACATAACAAATATAAATTTATTGCATTCATAAACTCCCCCCTATCACATTTCTATATCTCATATCATTTTTTTATAAATATCAACAAACAATTTACAAATATCAATTTCAAAATTTATTTCTCCAGTTCTAACGTTTTTAGGTAGCATAAGGGAATATTTTTCCGCAAAAACTCTATCAAAGATATACCACATTATCCCAATTGACATTACTTTTACATAATTCTGTGTATCTAAATAGGATATTCCAGTTTCCATTTGTTTTTTTAAATCTTTCAAATACTGAATTGTACTATTATTAATAACTCTTTCCAAATTAATAAACCTGTCATGATCAATCTCAGGTATCCAATGAAAATCACCTATTTCTGTCGTGTCTATCCCCGTCATTTTCGCACACTGAATTTTATATGCCATAATTCCAAAAATCATTTCAAAACCTAGCACTTCTGCTCCCAAAACATCCCTTGTACATATAGAATGAATTAAATATAATTTCTCTACAATTTTTTCAAGGTTTCTAATATCTATTGCATCCAATAAAATAATTTCGTTTATCACTCTTACTATATCTTCTGGATCATTAAATTTATTGAAATAATAATCAAACTTATTAATAAAATTATTTTGCACTTTTCCAATATCTAGCTTTACACGAAAGGAAATAAACTTTCTAAGATATCGTTCAGTATCAACCTGTTCTCCATAAATTTCTTTCACGGAATGTTCCAACTGTGTGCTATCAATTGCCAACAGAACAATCACATTATCCAATCCCTCAAACATATGATGTAAACGTTCTAACACTTTAATTGCATATTCTGGCATGCAACGATCCAACTCATCAACCACTAATAATACTGTTTTATTTTTTGATAATTCTCGGATTTGATTTCGTGTAAAATCCAGCGTTTTTTTGAAAGCAAACATATTATCAAAATCGGATGGATTTCCTATTTTGTCTCCTTTATTCTCTTCCAATTCTTTACATAATTCTACTAAATTAATTCCTATTTTATTTTTTGTAAATTCACCGGCTATTTTGCCTAATACAGTTTTCAAATCCGTATATTCTTTTTGCAATGCCTTTTCCGCTTTATTAGCTTCCCCATATTTTTCTAACATCGCCGACACAATTGCAACCGCTGGTTCCTCATAATAATCATACTGCCAACAATTATAATGGAACACATAAAATCGATCGTCCTGCGTTTCTTCATTTTGCAGTACCTCTAGCTCCCTTTCTAACTGTTCCAGTATATATGTTTTACCATACCCCCACTTACCATCAAGCGCAAATACTCGCCCCTGTTTTTGTTCAGATAAGAGCACTAAAATTTGCTCTATATCGCTCATAATCTTTGCCCTGTCCAAAATATCAATTTTTTCTGTCTGTGACATATTCTCCTCCTTATGACCAACTTTTCTATTCTCTAATATTACGGATTAAGTAACAGAAACTAAGACATATGCCAGAAAAACTATATAACATAAATCCCCATTTAGTTATATATCCCCATTAACCAAAATCCATATATTTATATTACAATATTCTACAAAAAATACAAGATTAAACTCCGATACGACACGATTTTATTTAATACATTCATACATCGACGTGCACCACTATCAAAAAGGAGGTTTTACAAATGAACACACCAACATCCAGAAATCCAATGCTGTTTTGTGATTACTACAAGCAATGGATCAACGTCTACAAAGAAGGAGCGATCCGCCCGGTCACCATGAGCAAATACAACATGGCGCATCAATGGCTGTTAAAGCTGGCTCCCGATCTGTCGATTTCCGAGCTGGATCGGATTTCTTATCAGAAAATACTAAATGAATATGCAGAAGAACATGAGCATCAGACAACGATGGATTTTCACCACCATGTGAAATGTGCCATTTTAGATGCCGTAGATGAGGGGCTGATTCCGCGAGATCCAACCCGAAAAGCGATCATCAAAGGCAAAAAGCCACGTGAGAAAAAGCAGAAATTCCTCAATCAGTTTGAGCTTCACAAACTAATCGAAGACCTTGATCTGGGGCCGGAAGTATCATGGGATTGGTTCATCCTTCTGGTTGCCAAAACCGGAATGCGGTTTTCCGAAGCGCTTGCATTGACGCCGAGGGATTTTGATTTTTCACGGCAAATACTGACGATTTCCAAGACATGGGATTACAAAGGAAATGGCGGCTTCCTACCAACCAAGAATCAATCGTCTGTCCGAAAGATACAGATTGACTGGTTAACCGTTATGCAATTTGCCGGATTGGTGAAAAAACTCCCGGAAGATGAACCGATCTTCGCAAAAGGGAAAATATATAATTCCACCTTGAACGGAATATTGGAACGACATTGCAAAAATGCCGGAATCCCCGTCATCTCTATCCACGGTTTACGTCATACCCATGCATCGCTCATGCTTTTCGCCGGCGTTTCCATCGCCAGTGTGGCAAGGCGCCTCGGACATGCCAGCATGACGACCACTCAGAAAACCTATTTGCACATTATTCAGGAATTGGAAAGCAAGGACATTGACATCATCATGCGATCCCTTGCGAACCTGAATTAAACTACTTCGCATCCAAATACGCACGTCGATTTATAATAAAACTGGGAATACCATCCATAGATATTCCCAGTCTATTCCAGCCTATCAATTTCTCATTCGTCGTTTGCAGAAAGCGTCCTATATATCCGCATCCCGACATTTCATCAATCGCGCAGCGGCAATACATTCTCCATCAGATCATGCTTGAACTTCTCTACTATAATCTTACGGAACTTGAATTTCGGCATAGGTTCCTCTACACCCTCCTTATACGATGCATACGCGCGATCCTTGAAAGTGTTTTCATTTGCCATCTCGCCATCCCGGTAATTATATACTTCATATCGCACATCATCCTCATTCAGATTCCACAGCTTCGCAAATGTCTTGATCTCCGTATCTATCGCATCATAGCGCATCTGGTTGACAACCACTGCGATATCCTGACCTTTGTACCGATCTTTGTCCTGCTCGATATTATCAATCACCTGCTCCAACAGTTCACCGAGCTTCTGATTATCCTCAGCAAATTCCTTCGAGATCTCGCGCAGCGCCAGAATGTTCTTCGCAAATATCGCATCCTGAAAATCATTGCTCGACTGATCCAGATAATTCACCAATCCCTGCAACAGCTCGACAATATACTCGAAATCCACCCGCATCTTGCTGTACGCAATCAGATCATAGTCGTCCATAACCGGATCATCGTTTTCCGCCTCATCCTTCGGTTTCTTCAGCTCTTCCATAACATTTTTATACATTGCCGCATAGTTTTCATATTCCTCCTGCGAGAAATCATAGTCTGCAAGCAGTTCTTCCCGATATCTGGAAAATGCTTTCAAATGTGCAAAGCTCTTATCCAAACTCCGGAATGCATAGATAAACGACTTCTTCTGCTCCCTTGACAACTGACTAATCTCTTCCGGTGTCCGTCCGATTGCATGAATCGTCTTTACAGCAATCGAAAACGCCTCTCGCACACTCTCCCAATCTTCGGAAATTGCAACACTTTCTCCACCTCTGGAATATAATTCCAACGCCCGATCAATTTTCTTCTTGAAGTCTTTTGGGGACTGAAATGTTACAACCTGTCCATATGTCTTATTCGCATCAAACAAACGGTTCGTTCTTGAAAAAGCCTGTATGATATCCTGTGGACTCATCGGCGATCTATCCATATACAAGGTGGACAGACATGGAGCATCAAATCCCGTCAACAAACGATTGACAACGATAACCAGATCCAACTGCTGACTCCGCTCCATATAACGTTTTTCCTTTCGAGCCAGACGATCATTCAGATTACTATTATACGCGTTGATATTCTCCACGTCATAATGTGTGCCAAACATCTCATTGTAATCTTGCAGGGACTCGCGCATTTTATCCTGATTCACTGTCGATGCCTCATCATTTTCCGTCACGGAATATGTAATTGCGAATTTCGGGAAATCAGGAACTACCTTGCAAATCTCCTCATTTATCTTTAATGCATCTTTGCCCGCTTTGATCCGTTTCAACAACTCATAATAACGCTGTGCTTTCGCGATGGATCCAACTGTCAGGATACCTTCGTAGGTTCTTCCCTTGCCGTTCTGCATGCCTAATTTCGTATAAGACTGATTGAGCACCACATCCAGGACCTGGCGCATATGCTCTTCTGTCTCAAATACCGAATCATCCACATCTTCTTTTTTCGGTCCGAGATTCTCAACCATGAATCCGAGAACTGCTTCGTCATGAATGGCATTCTTGATTGTGTAGCTATGCAGACATGCTCCGTACAGTTCATCGGTTGTCTGCGGAAGATCACCCTTCTGCTCATACCGGTTCTCCTCAAAGATTGGCGTACCTGTGAATCCATACCACAGAGAATGTGCAAAAAATCGTTCAATCTTACGTTTTGTCTCCGGCGTTACCGCTCTGTGACATTCATCTACCACAAATGCAACCCGAAGGTTACGGATTTTGTCATATTCTTTTGTTCCCTCCTGCAGTCTCTTGGTAATCATCGTCTGCAGCTTCTGCCGTGTCGTGACAATCATCTGTCGGTTGCCATCTGTCAGACGCCGAATCAGGGCATCCACATTTTCTGTGTCATCCACATCAATCGTATCGTTATCTGCATAGGATTGGAACGCCATCTTCGTCTGCATATCCAGATCTTTCCGGTCAATCAGGAATATTGTCTTTTCTATGGACGGAATATCCATCAACAGATTGCGTGTCGCCTTATAAGATGTCATCGTCTTTCCGGAGCCCGTTGTATGCCAGATATAGCCTGATATACTCCGCTTGGACGCTGCGCGCATCGCTTCAATCGCATGAATCTGATATGGTCGCAAAATCAATAATTTCTTCTTCTCATTATCAAGCACTGTATATTTCGCAATCATCTCATGTGCCTGTGGAATCCGCAAAACAGCCTTCGCGAAATCCAGATAATCACAAACCGGATAGTTCTCGTTGTCCACCCATCCGGTTATAAATTTCTTACCTTCCGCTAATTCTGCTGCCCTTGCCGCTGCAAAATATTTCGTGTCAACAGCATTACTAACGACAAACATCTGTATATTCGAAAAAAGTCCGCGGAATTTTCCTTCAGAAATATACTTCTCTATCTGCCGATACCCATCCATATAGGAATGATCCTTGTTCTTCAACTCAATATGTATCATTGGGATTCCATTGATCAAAAGCGTCACATCAAATCTTCGGTCCCGCTTGTCATCCACCTCATCGGTCTTGAATGCCTGATACTGGTTGATTACCTCGTAGACGCTCGTTCCCCCGGCAATATGCTCGTTGTTCATCACAACCAAATGTAATGTCTCATTGCCTCTTTGTACATGCACATAGACTTTTCCGTTCTCACCGACCTGCCATTTGCCTGCATCATAAAAAGAAGCGTGCGATACATCATTTTTGATCTTTGCAAATTCACTCTCGCTGAGTGGCATGTCGTTCAGTTTTGCCTTGTTGTTCTGCTCCAATATGTATTTGAAGTTGTCCCACAACTGTTCCTCCGTCCAAATATCCTTCCGATACGTCCACTGTGAATCCCCACCGCATAATTGGTCAATTAATCTCTGCTCAATTACTGATTCTAATTCTCCCATTTCTTTCGTCCTTTCTTGTAATTTTTTATGATTTGTTGCGATATTCCTATCGCATTTTGTACTTTGATTGACAAACATGTGATTTGCCATATATTGTTTCAATTTTTTCAGTTCGTTACACTTACGCTGATGAAGAGTGATGAGGTGATCAAGCTTTGAAAAATACTCACCAATTTTAATTTGCTCCTCTATTTTTGGAAGCATAAATTCAGTTTTTAAGAAATTGTCATTATATAATCTTTTAATTGTTGACCCTTCGCAAGACCATTCAATAACGCCGTATAATACTTTCAAAAAAGAGTTATCCAAATCATTTTCATGCTTAAGCCAAACAATATTTGAGTCCTGATAATATTCATCTTTACCTGTATATTCAACGGTTCTTCCTATACTCCCAGATGCTGAAATTAAAATATCCCCTTTATTTGGATACTGATAGTTTTTCTTATATTCTTCAAATAGTTCTCTTGTTATATATGCATCTGGCATGCCTCCAAAAGTTCCTATCTTATAAAAAGGGACTTCTCCTTCTTCTGATGTTTGCTCCTTAAAAATACGTTTGCACATTGCTACAGTTCCAACATCTTCAAACTTACACTGTTCCCAATCGTCTTCGAATCCCTTAAATCGAATCTTCGGTGTATTCATATCTTACACCTCCTCAAGCACACGAATAAACGCCTCAACAGCCTCTTTCGTCGCATCATCCTGAAAGGTCAGTTCTTTCATCATTCCGACTAACGTTGCATTTTCCTCTTTGATCTGCTTGTCTGTCTCGCGCATACTCTGTGTCAATGCCTTTAAGTCGATTTCTTCCTCTTCTTCCGTTGTATCCACATATCTTGGAATGTTCAAATTGAAATCATTTGCCACAATATCATCATAAGAGGCGAGATATGCTTCTTTCTCCACCATCTTACGATTATTGTATAATTCCAGAACATGATCGATATGTTCCTCTTTCATCACATTTTGCTTTTTCTCTTTTTCGAACAATTTGGATGCATCAATAAATAACACATCGCGCCCTTCGCGGTGCTTCTTCAGCACGATAATACAAGTAGGAATCGACGTATTGTAGAACATGTTCGATGGCAGACCAATCACAGCATAGATCGAACCATTTTCTAGCAAGGTCTTCCTTATGCTTCCCTCTGCTGCTCCACGGAACAACACACCATGCGGTAACACAATCGCCATAGTTCCTGTCTGTTTCAGATGATAGAAACCATGTAACAAAAATGCATAATCTGCCTTTGACTTTGGTGCCAGCTTTCCACCATAATCCATAAATCGTTCATCCTGTTTGAAGCCTTCTGCCGCCGACCAATTTGCCGAATACGGCGGATTCATCGTAACTGCATCAAACTCGGTTTCTTCATCGGTTGGCCAGTCTGCATCCAGGGTATCTCCATTTCGCAGATGCTGATTCTCTGGCAGTACGCCATGCAGGAACATATTCATACGAGCAAGGTTGTAAGTGGATGGCATCAGTTCCTGTCCGTAATATTTGATAAAGTCTGGTTCTGTGGAATAATTTCTACAGCTAAGCATCAATGAACCGGAACCCATACATGGATCATATACCTGCAATCCTTTTTTATTTTCCTGTCCGGTCATCGCGATCCGACATAAGATCTGTGCCGGTCCATGTGGTGTATAGAATTCTCCTGCTTTCTTTCCCGTTTCCGAAGCAAACTGACCGATCAGATACTCATATGCATTTCCCAGCACATCGCCCTCGGTATGAATCAGATCTGCATCATCCAACACCTTAATTACTTCTGCGATCGTTGCGCTCTGCTTCTGATCTCCGGTTCCCAATCGATTTGAATACAGATCTACATCTGCAAATAGTCCATGAAACAATTCATCCGACTCTTCAATCCGGTTAAATGCTGCCTGTAATTTCTCTCGATTGAATGCGTTGTTTTTCGCATCCTTTAAGATGCTGACATAAGTCATGTCCGGATCCAATGTATAATGCAAAGATTCTTTCAGTTCCTCCAACAGCTCCTCTGCATCTTCGCTTTCCATAATTTCTTCGTAGGCTGTCTGTGCCTCTTCCAGACTATCCGGCTTTGCATCATTCAACAGGTCGTACACTTTTGATAGATACGAATCTGATAAATATTTATAGAAAACCAATCCAAGCAAGTATGTCTTGTACTCATTGGCGTCCATCTTTCCACGCAGTACATCCGCCCCACTCCATAGTACCTGCAATAAATCTTTTCCTTCTGCCATTTTTATATCCTCCCTCATTCGTCTCTTCTGTTATAATTCACTTACGCTTAATTCTATCATAATTGTGCGGATGATAAAAATAAAATTTTTGATTTTGAATTTAATAGAATTGATTATTATTCCTTCACCTCAACATTCCCCCTTGCATTTCCCCGCCTCCTGTGCTATAAAGTAAACAGTGTTTACCAAAGGAGTACAATTATGCGCGAGAGCACAAAAGCGACCAGAGCAACAATTTTACAGAGTGCGAAAGAGATTTTCTTGGAATGCGGCTATCAGGAAGCATCCATGCGAAAGATCGCTGCGCGGGCAGGCATTACGCCTGGTGCGATATACAAGCATTTTTCAGGGAAGGAAGAAATGTTCGGTGAGATATTCGCAGAGAGCGGAAATAAGCTGATGGCACTGAGTGAGTCCATGCTGGATATTGACTTTTCGGCGATGTCCGACGAGCAGCTGATGCAGGTATTCTATTCCCGCATATCCATCCGGACTTTCGAGCTGTTAGAGGACGATATGCAGCTCTTCCACATGCTGTTAAAGAACGATTCCGGCACCTATATCCGGAACTACCGCAAAGTTTATATCGCGCGATGCAACGAATTCGCAACGCGCTTTTATCATGAATTATATGTGCGTGGACTTGCGAAGAATCAACTATCTGAGAAAACATGTTACATGCTGTCGTTGTCTGAATTCTCGATGATCTGTGAGATGATCGCCGATGATACCTGCAAGGACGGCTTCACCGAGGAGATGAAGCAGGCATTTTTAGAGGCGATGGATGTGCTGATGCACGGCATCGAAGCGGCACTTGGATTACAAGGAGGAACCTATGGAAAAGATAAAAATTGAACCCGGAACCGTACAGGAGACACTCTTAATTCCGCTCTACGGAAGAAAACAGGCGATGGATCGATACCCTGATATCTTCATGGATCACGACTGTCAGGAGATTTTCTCCCACGTCAACTTTCAGGTATCAGACCAGATGAGCGGCAAGATTGGAAAAATCGGTTCGATCATGGGTGCCACACGGCAATTTGATATGGCAAGCGTATGCCGCACATACTTAAAAGACCATCCGAAAGCCTGCGTCGTAAACCTTGGATGCGGACTCGATACAACATTCCGACAGGTAGATAACGGACAGGCGCACGCCTATAATCTGGATTTCCCGGATGCGATTGCCGCCCGCAATGAGCTGCTTGGAGACCGCGAACGTGAGACGAACATCGCCTGCGATCTGAATGATCTTTCGTGGTTTGATCAGATTGATTTCCGCCCGGAGGATGGCATTGTATTTTTTGCGTCCGGTGTATTTTATTATTTCAAGACTGATGATGTGAAGCGGCTTTTCTCGGCGATGGCGGAACGTTTCCCTGGCGGAAAACTCGTCTTCGACGCGACAAAGAAAAAGGGATTAAAGAGCATGTTGAAGGTATGGCTCAAAGGCTTTGAGATGAAAGACATCAGTGTCTATTTCAGCGTTGACGATGTCGCTGTATTGAAAGGCTGGAGCAGTCACATTGCCTCCGCACAGAGCAACGGCTATCTGGAAGGCTACCGCCCACTTGATAAGCGTTTCGGTTTCATAACGAACATGGTGCTCCGGCATCTGGATAAGTCCAAGATGTGCCAGGTCATTGAGATAGATTTTGCCAAGAAAGGATGATTTAGTTGAAGTACGGATTCTCACAGAAATTATTTGGATATTTTTATCACAGCTCCTGCATGAAGCAGGCAAAAAGACAGCATTTGCAGATTGACAGCAAGGCGATCAAACAGGAATACCGCGCCATCCTGACACGCGCCAAGGATATCGGCAAATCCCGGCTGATGAGTTCTTATTGCATGGGCGCATATTTCATCGCATTAAACCGGAACACAACCTTATCCCCGGAGGAATGTTATGCCCTGTATAAGGACGGCCTCTCCGCTAATCAGTTGTTCCACAAGGTCATGGGAAATGCAGACAGCTATCTCGATGCGAAGAAGCTTCCAGCCCGGAAAAAGTGGTCTGCCGACTCCCATAAACGCAAATACGAAAATGACTGGGTGGTTGACATCTTAGAAGGCGGCGCGAATGATGATTTCGAGCTTGGCTATGATTATCATACATGCGGCATCTGCAGTCTGTGCCGGGATGAGGGCTGTTTCGAACTTGCCAGATATCTCTGCCGCATGGACTATGTGCTCGCCGACATGATGCATATCCGCTTAGTCCGGACACAGACGATCGCAGAAGGTGCAACCTGCTGCGACTTCCGGTACAGCCGGATTGATTCGACGCCGGGAAAAAATTCTTAACAATCGCTCTCCCGCTTCATGCTTGCCCGCCGCTTCCGGTCCACTTCGATCCATTCATCGAGCGTGAGCGGAACATAATCCGAGAACATACAAAAACAATTAATCATCTGGCAGGGGATAGAAACCATTTCTTCCTCGCCAGATTTTCCTAGCACCGGGCGCGTAGATGCACGCGTCTGGCGTTGGAAATCATCGATCAGATACTCGTCATATGTGTCATGCACATGTCCATACAGCATGTATGTCTTCGGTTCTCCCTTCGCATTCCGGCGGTACTGCCCGTTGTAGCACATAACCGGATAATGGCACAGAATCACCTTGCGGTTGTTATCATTGATTTCCCTATAATGTGTGATCCATTCAAAATGCGATGGATCAAATTGTTTGTTCGCAATAAAATGGTCGTGATTTCCGATGATCAGATACTTCCTGCCATTCAGCCTCTCCAGAATGGCATTTGCTGCTTCACCCTTTTTCGAAATACAGAAATCTCCTAAGATTACAACTTCATCACGTTTCCGCACACGTGAGTTCCACTGTGCGATCATATATTCATTCATGGCTTCGCCGCTCTCAAAGCCGCGACAGTCCATACGTGTATTCAAATTTTCATGGCAGAAATGTAAATCTGCAATATAATAACGCATGTCAGCGTTCCTCCCTTTCCCCAACACTGTCCTTATTGTATGCTTATTTTGATCCGCAGACAAGATAGCATTTGCATTTCTTTGTAAAAGAAAAGACACTCCAAAGTCTATACTCTGGAATGTCTTCACATCTCGTTCTTATACCTTAATTATATTTCCACTGTTCGCTCTCTAACTGCACATCGACCATATGCTTATAGATACCATTCTTCTCCTTCAACGCTGACGGTGTTCCCTGCTCAGCTACCACGCCATCCTTTAATACAATGATCTGGTCAACCCCATCGACCGTACGCATACGGTGTGCAATAATCAGAACTGTCTTGTTCCGGATCAGCTTGGAGATGGACTCCTGAATCACGGACTCATTATCCACATCCAGCGAGGCGGTTGCCTCATCCATCAGGATGATTGGTGCGTCCTTTAAGAATGCACGTGCGATGGAGATTCTCTGCCGCTCACCACCGGATAATTCGGAACCATTTTCCCCGATCATGGTGTTCCATTTGTCCGGTAATTTCTCGATAAAGTCCGTACAGTTTGCAAGCCTGGCTGCTGCCATAACTTCCTCGTCCGTTGCATCCTTGCGACCGATCCGGATGTTCTCCATAACCGTGTTGTTGAAGAGTGTTACATCCTGGAACACGATGGAATACAGGGAAAGCAATTTCTCCGGCTCGATCTTCGATACATCCATGCCTCCGACCGTGACAGTACCCTTCTGGATATCCCAGAATCTTGCCGCCAGTCTCGATACAGTCGTCTTACCACCACCGGATGGTCCGATCAGGGCTGTTACCTGCCCCTGCTTTGCTGTGAAGCTGACATCGGAGAGCACCTGCTCGCCACTGTCATAGGCAAATGCAACGTGGTCAAATACGATATCATAACCCTTGTTCGTCAGTGTCTCTGCACCGGTCTGCTCTTCGTGTGACAGGATCTCATCCATACGCTCACAGCTTGGCTCCAGACTGATCAGAGCGGACAGGTTCTGCAATGCAATCTGCAAAGGCTCATACATTCTTGTTACAACAAGCAGGAAAACGAACAATGTCAGTACATTGATCTTTCCATTTACAAGCAGGATACTACCAACCAATGCAACCGTTCCAATGCCGAGCTTCAGGATCATCTGTGCGGAACATACATAAGCTGCATTCTTAAATTCCAGTACGATGGCATTTTTCTCTACGGCTTTGATTTTCTTGTTCAAGCCTTCCATGTACGTCTCTGTCATGTTGTTTGAACGCAGGTCACGGATCGTCTCCAGTCCCTCCTGAATTCCATCAAGACAGGAAAGCTTATATGTCATTGTCTTCTTCTGTACAGACTTCAGACCTTTTCTCGAAGTCAGTACGATGATAAATGCAATCGGCATCACCCATACAGCGGCAAGTGCCATCTTCCAGTTGAAGAACAACAATCCAATTACAATAATCGTTGTGGAGATCATCGAACCGATCAGCTCCGGAATCCAGTGGGAGCTTCCTGTCTCGAGCAATGCACAGTCTGACATGATTGTATTCGTCAGATCGGACAGATCCTTCTTCCCGAAGAAGGAAAGTGGCAGGCGGCGAAGCTTCTCAGCAAGCGCACGTCTACGCACACCACTTTCGACATAGGTGGAAAAGAAGGTTGCGTTATATTGGAAATAAGTTGTAACTGCTACAAGTAAAAAAACTACGACGATTCCGCCGATGAAGAATCCAAGCTTATCCTTTGGCACCTTGCCATCAAGCAGATACGAGGTAAGCTGATACAGAAGCCCAACCGGCAGCATCAGCACAAGGTTCGCGATTGTGACTGCCACAAACGCTTTTATCATGTTCTTTGCACCGTTTTCGGACAGTGCGTATTTATGTTTCAATTTCTCGATCATGCGGTTGCACCTGCCTTTCCTACCTGCCAGTTCACGGACTTGTTATATTCGTTCCACATATGTGTGTAGATGCCGTCCTTGGCTGCCAGCGCATCATGTGTACCGGACTCTGCAATCTTTCCGTCCTTCAATACGTAGATCTGATCCGCATTTGTCACCGTCGACAGACGATGTGCGATCATGATTACTGTCTTATCCTTGGACAGATTCTCAAATGCGCGCTGCACCTGTCTCTCATTGTCCGGATCAGCAAATGCGGTCGCCTCATCTAAGATCAGGATTGGCGCATTCTTAAGGAATGCCCGCGCGATCGACAGGCGCTGCATCTCACCACCGGATACATACGTTCCCTTCGAGCCGATCACCGTGTTCACACCGTCCGGAAGCTTCTCGATGATGTCGCTGCACTGCGCCTTCTCCAGCGCTTCCATTACCTCGGCGTCCGTCGCATCCGGTCTGCCCATACGAACATTTTCCAGAATGGAGGTCTTAAGCAGCTTACTATCCTGAAATACATATGATACCTGATTCATCAGCTCCTTGCTGTCAATGTTCTTCACATCCACACCACCGATCTCGATGCTGCCACTCTTGACATCCCAGAATCTTGCAATCAGTGATGCCAGCGTCGTCTTACCACCACCGGACGGACCAACAAACGCGATATGGGAACCTGCCTTGACGGAAAGCATGATGCCGTCGATCGCATTTGCCTTTGCCTTATCGTAAGCAAATGTCACGTCCTTCAACGCGATGGATGCATCCTTTGATGTCTGCTTATTTGCTGACTCCGGAAGTTCCTTCGCATTTAGCACCTCATCCATCCGGTTCAATGCATCCTCGACGAGCATCTGTGATTCACCTGCATATGCAACCTTCATCAGCGTTGTGGTAAGTACCGAAGTCACCAATATGTAGAAAATCAGGTTCAATACGAATTTGTCTGTGACTGTATTTCCACCTAATGTATACGCGGCTACAATCAGTGCTGCAAATATGCCATTGCAAAATACCGTGAACCCAATCATCGGAATCATCATGGATTTCGTGTAATCGATTGTCCATTTCTCATACTCATCGATGGCTGTCTTAAACCGCTTGAATGAAAAGATCGTCTGTCCAAATGTCTTTAAGACCGGTACGCCTCGCACATACTCTACCGCCTCGGAGGACATTGTCTCCAGCGAGTTCTGATACTGCTTCATATCCTCTGCCATCTTCGGTCCCATCATCATCGTACCCATGATAAGGAATGCGAATACGGCAGGAATCAGGCTGATCAGACCAAGACGCCAGTCAAAGCTTGCCATCAGTACAAGCAGCCCGATCGGTGTTGCTCTTGATACGACCTTATCTGGCAGATTGTGTGCCAGAAATGTCTCTGTCGCTGCGGAGGAATCCATAACGATCTTTCGAATCTTTCCGGTTCCCTCTGTCTCCACATAACCAAGTGGAAGCTTCATGATGTGGTTCATCATCGCGATACGCATATTTGTCTGCACGCGGAATGCTGCCTTATGAGAGCACATCAAAGCTCCGATATAAAGCACCATTGCGAGCAGGGCAAATCCTACCGCCTGCCATCCATAGGATGTGATATGTGTGGCTTTGGAATAGTCTGGTCTTACTTCTAAGACCTCTTTTATAATGCGCCACACATCATAAAACGGAATCAGCGCAACCCAGGCACTGATTGCTGCCAAGACGCAGGATGCATAGGAAAAATACTTATGCGTTCCGGCAATTTTCATAAGTCTTGACATTGCACTTTGCTTTTTTGCCTTCATGACAAAACCTCCTTGTAAAATGATTTTATATTCAGTTAGGTTTTACTAACCTATATGTAATTTTTTTGGCAGTGCACATCGCTATGCACTGCCTGTTATCATATGGCACCAACCCGTAGGATTGATGACCTGCACACGCATCCGCGTGCTTCATTTTATTTACAAGCCAAAAACTGCTTTCCAGCCTGCGAAATTGAAGATTTGTACATTCTTCATAAAGGCTGCTGCCTCATCATATGGCTTGTCGTGTGTCAGCACCTCGTAGATATACTGCCAGCCGGTTCTGCAGAATACGTGGATGAAAAATTCATCCGCGGTCGCATTCTCATTTGCATACTGCTTCGCAAATATGTTGTAATACTGCTCCTCGATTGCCGTGAGCTTATCAAAGTAATCTTCATATTCTGTCCCCGCCGAATGGCAGAATAGAAGCTGAAATTCTTCCTTATACCGGTAGATATACGCCAATACCTGATCGGTTCCCTCGTTGCCCTCCTTGATGGCGTGATCCATGTCCGGACTCCCGGTTGCCTTCTGTATACTCTGCATATACATCTCCATCAGACCATCTGCTGCTTCCTGGACAATCGCGGTAAAAAGTCCGCTTTTATCACCGAACCGGGTATATATGGAATTGGTACTGACTTCGCATGCTGCCGATATCCGCCGCATGCTGGCATCATGGAATCCATAGGTAAAGAATTCTTCCTTCGCTGCCTGAAGCAGGGATTCCGTCACACCGGCTGTCTCACGTCGCATGAGCTACTCCTTCTCTTCGTTAGTTGTTGCTGTTATTTATATTGGTTTATTTCTCATAACACCGTTATTATAACAGTGTTATTTTATTTGTCAATAGGTTTTTATATTATCCAACCATTACCTTCAACACGATCATCCCTGCCAGATATACGATTGCCAGCACATACACGACACCATCCGCACGTGCATATCGAAGCGGATACATCTTCGTTCTCGGTCTGCCTGCCTGATAACAACGCGCTTCCATCGCGAGTGCGAGATCTCCGGCGCGTCCGACTGCCGATGCAAAAAGCGGCATCAGAATCCGTCCGGTACGTTTCAACTTCTGGAACACATTTCCTGCCTCGAAATCCACGCCTCGTGCCGTCTGTGCCTTCATGATCCGGTCTAACTCTTCAATCAGAATCGGAATGAAGCGGAGCGTGATTGACATCATGAGTGCAATCTCATGCACCGGCACATGCAGCTTTTCGAGCGGATGAAATGCTTTCTCCAGCCCGTCGGTAAGCTCGGTCGGTGTCGTCGTGTAAGTCATAAGTGACGAACCCAGGATCAGTTCTACCAGCCGCACGACACGCATCAGTGCCTGCAGGATGCCTTCCCGGTAGATATGGATGAACCGCCAATGAAAATACAGCACATCCCCTTTTCCGAAGAATACATTTACGATACAGATAAATACCAGCAAAATCCAGACCGGCTTTAAGCCCTTGATCATATAGCGAAACGGAACCTTCGATATCACGATGCAGACGAGTAATACCACACCTGCCACAGCAAATACCACGAAGCTTTTGGAGAGAAACAAGCTGATGATGTAGAGCAGCGTTGCAAATAGTTTCACACGAGGGTCCAGATGATGAATCGGGGAATCCGAAGGATAATATTGTCCAATTGTAATGTCTCGAATCATAGCGTATCTCCTCGTTGCATGTCAGAATATCTTTCTTCCGATACTTCCTGCATATCCGCCCTGTCCAGTGACTTCTTTTCCATTGATTCCTGCATACTGTCACCCACACAAGCACGCAGGGTTTCCAGCAATTCCTCTTCCCGTATCACAGTCTGTGGTATCGCATACCCCTCCGCACGCAGGCGATCGGCAAATTTCACTGCTTCCGGCACATCCAACCCGCAGGTTTCCACCGTTTCCCTCTCGGCAAATACTTCTGCAGATCGGTCATCCAATATCTTCTTTCCATCGTCCAGCACAATGATCCGGTCTGCGTATTCCGCCAGGTCCTCCATACTATGCGAGACAAGTAAAACTCCGATTCCCTGCTCCCGGCTCATCCGCCGGATCCGGTCGAATATTTCGCGCTTTCCTGCTGCGTCTAATCCCGCTGCCGGCTCGTCCAATATGATATATTCCGGATGCATCGCAAGCACACCTGCAATCGCCACACGCCGCTTCTGTCCGCCCGATAGCTGCAATGGCGATGCTTGATAATATTTCTCTGGCAGGTCAACAAACCGAAGTGCTTCCTCCACACGCGTCTCGCATGCTTCCCCGGTCAAGCCCTGCTTACTTGGTCCAAATGCGACATCCTCCCACACGGTATCGCAGATCATCTGATGTTCCGGATATTGGAACACCATGCCAACCTTACTGCGCAGATAATTCCCAGAATATCCCTTTGCATGAATATCCTTTCCCTCAAATGTAACTGTTCCGCTGGTCGGTTTCAGCAACCCGTTCAGGAGTTGTATCATGGTGGATTTACCAGAACCGGTATGTCCGGCAAGTCCAACAATCTCCCCCTTGCCAAGCGACAGATTCACGTCGTCTAAAGCAACCTTCTCATATGCTGTTCCCGGACTGTAAATATAGCTTACGTGTTGCAGAGAGAGGAGAGCTTGATTTTTTTCATCTGTCTCTGCTTCAGCCTTTTTGTTTTTTTTCTTATCTACCAGCTCAGAGCTTGCTTCCCATTCTCTTCCAGTTTTATCATATTCTGCTACTTTTTCCCTTTTGTCAATCGTAGCCTCCTCTACTCTCGCATCTCCAATCTTTTTCTCGAACACATCACTATCTATTAATTTCCTCACACGATAAGAAAGCGGTGCCTCCATGCCCATCTCCGCAAGCAGCGCATCCTCTCCGAAGAAATTCTCCGGAGTTCCATCGAATCTTACCTGTCCGTCTGCAAGCAGAATTACCCGGCCCGCAAGTGCCGCCTCTTCCATATCATGCGTAATCAGTATCACAGTCATTTCCTGTTCCTGATTCAACCGCTGTAACGCTTCCATCACTTCTTTCCGCCCTTTCGGATCAAGCATCGCAGTCGGCTCGTCTAAGACGATATAATCCGGATGCATCGCAAGAATTCCTGCAATCGCAATCCGCTGTTTCTGTCCGCCCGACAGATGATTTGGTGCCGTCTTTCTCCGCTTCCACATCCGCACCTGTTCGAGTGCCTGCTTCACACGTGCCACGATGGTATCTGACTCCATACCCAGATTCTCCGGGCCGAATGCAACCTCTTCTTCCACATTTGCTGCCACCATCTGATTGTCTGGATTCTGGAACACCATACCGACGTGCTGGCGAATATCGTACAGCTTCTCCGCATCCCTGGTTCCCATCTCATCTACGGTTACCATACCTTCTGACGGTCGAAGGATTGCATTTAACTGCTTCGAAAACGTTGTCTTGCCGGAACCATTTCTGCCAAGCAACGCGATGAATTCACCCTTTTTAATTGTAAGCTCTACACCCTTTAAGATTTCCTCCGTCGCGATCACATTTCCATCGACATCCCGCTTTTTATATTGAAATCTTACCTGTTCTGCCCGTATCACCGTCCGGTCCTCCATACTGTGAAATAAATTTATTGTGGCTCTTGCTCTATCCACATCTTCTTTAACCGCGCTTTATCCACTTTCCCACTTGTGTTCTTCGGGAACGCCTCCAGAACAATCACACGCTTCGGAATCTCAAAATCCGCCAACTTTTCCTTCAACTGCTGCCGCAGATTCTCTGGCACGTCCGTGCCTTCCACCGTCACAAATGCACTCACGATCTCCGCCGGCATGTCCGCATCCTTTTCCTTCGGAAGCAGAACGACCGCCGCCTCTGTGATACCGGCGACTTCCTCCAACGCATTTTCAATCTTCATCATCGACACCTTGCGTCCACGCACGCCAACGATATCATCCGTCCGTCCAAGGAAATAGAAATTCCCCTGCAAATCCATCCGCCCGCTATCCTTCAGCGAATACGGCACGGTAATATTCTCCACGTGAAATGCATTGTCCACGTACATTTCATCATCCTGTATGAACACCCGCACTCCCGGAAATGGCTTACCGATCAGGTTCCGCTCTTCCGTCATATCCGCGGACTTCACATACGTGATATAATTCAGCTCGCTCGCACCGTAATATAATGTAATCTCCGTATTCGGAAATATCTTCTTCAACACTTCCGCATCCTTTCGCCCAAGGCTCTGCGAGCCCGAAATGATCGTGCGGATATTCGCATTTACGCCCTTAAATACACGAGGCAGCATAAGTAACTTAGACGGAATCAGGTAAATGCCGTTCGCCCTTTCGCGCTCCATCACCTGCTCCCATTTACCCGGCAGGAATACATCCTCCGCAATCAGCGTGCCGCCTGCCGCAAGCTGTCCCATATACAGATTCAGATTCCCGGTAAATGCAAGGCTTCCCTGCACGAACAGCCGGCTGTCCGCATCCACGCCAAATACTTCATTCTGAATCGGGAAGAAATCTGCCCAGCTCTCGAAGCTACGGAACAAAATCTTCGGAATCCCGGTTGTTCCGGACGTCATCACTGCCATCACCGCGCGCTCCGGCACGGGCGTATCAAACAGCGTATCTGTTACTTCAAGTTTGCTGTCCGCCGGCACGATAACTGGTACCTGATTTGTTCCCGCACACGCCAGAAATAAAACCAACTGTTTCAAAATTCCGGTCTCCCGAATCGGATACAGATGTTTTTCTGCAACCTGCGGAAGGCGCGCGCGTGCATCCTGCACAAGCACATAGAGATTTCCGTATGTATAGCGATCACCATTGATGATGATTGCGTCTTTGTCCGATGGTTGTTTTGTCAGATAATCAATATACTGCATGTTACATTCCTCCCGCCCGCAGCAACAGCGCATGTCCGATGCCACCCGCTGCCGCAATGCTGCATACTGCATAACCAGGTCTCTCCTGCAGCGCCCGGCATGCATGTATCGTAATGATACCACCCGATGCTCCATATGGATGTCCATATGCGAGCGCCCCGCCATACCGGTTATAACGTTCAATTGCTTCCGGATAGGCACGCGCAAAAAGCTCATCAATTACTGCAAATGCCTCATTACATTCAAATACCGCGATATCTTCCGCCGTATGTTCCGTTTTGGCAAGTAATTTCTGAATGGCAAGTATTGCTGTCTCCGGGCTTTTGTCCGGGTTCCCGCCAACCGTTACGGAATCGATGATTTCCGCAAGCGGTGTCAGATTATGTTCCTTTACATAACGCTCCGATGCCACCATCAAAAATGCTGCTCCGTCATGCATCAGGCATGTATTTCCGGCTGTCAGTATCGCTCCGTCCGGCAGAAGCGGCGGCAGCTTATCTAAGAACCGTTCACTTATGCGATCCCGGATACCCGCATCCGCAGCAGCCCCCTGCACGCCGACCAGATATGGTTCAAGCACACCGGCTTCTCTTGCCTGCTTAGCGAGAGCATGCGAACGCAGCACCCATTTATTTAATTCCTGTCTGGTCATATGCATATCCACTGCAACGCGCTCTGCGCCACGGATCATCGCATACGGATCATGCTCTCCCGGTGCAAATTTTGCCACAGAATAAAAAGACTCCTCGCCTCCATAGCGTTCATAATCCGGATGATTCCGGTTGTACGCCCGGCGCGGTGCCGTCGACGAACTATCCACGCCGCCTGCCACGATCAGATCTGCCTGTCCGCTTTTTATCTTCGCCGCGGCAATCGTTAGTGCTTCCAATCCCGATCCACACTGCATATCCACTGTGTACGCGGGAACCGCCTGTGGAAAATGTGCCGTAAGCGTTGCCAGTCTGCCAATATTTCCACTGGCTCCAACTCCATTTCCGACGATCACCCCATCGACAGTCTGACGTACATCTTCCGGTACAAGCGCACAGAGTACCTCCGCCGCAAGCACCTCGGCCGGCAGATGTTTATACATTCCATTTTCGACACCGATATAGCTGCGGCGTCCGTCTATAATATACGCATGTTCCATACGATTTCCCTATCCTCTCGTTTACAGTCATAGATCTGCTTTCCGCGTTCGGTTCTTGCCTCCACCTGCAGCTTCTCATCCACAAATACGGGTTTTTCAAAACGGAATCTGCAAATAAATTCCCTGCTATTCTGCATGTCTGTCTGCATCTCATTTTCGGTTTCCGTCTGCACTCCTGCCTGCGTCTCGTTCTTCATTCCCGCCTGCATTCCTGACTGCAACTCTACATCAGTTTCCGTTTCCGGCTGTTTTTTCATCCACATATCAAGCATCCTCTCCACCATCAAAAGCCCCGGCACAACCGCATGCGCCGTCCGGTGAATCGAATTCGTATCGCCTACGGCATCCACAAATCGAAGGATATCGGAATGCGTAAATGAAAACGTTTTTTCCCCTCCTGTGTCCGCGTTTTCTTCCGTTCCGACCGAATGGTGTAGATTCATCCGCTGTTCTTCCAGCTTTGATTTCTCGACATTCATGGCCATATTTTTTTCCATACCTGCTTGTTTGCTAGTAACTGCCCCCTGCACCTCCGGCCTTACCACATGCAACTCCAGCTGATACACGATTCCATCCTCTTCTATCTGATTCCGCATAACCGCAAAGCTTGCAGTTTTCTTCACAATCTCGGACTTGCAGGAATTTTGAATTTTGATTTTCTGATTTTGAACTACTGTCAGATCATTCCCACAGCCAAATTCTGTGCCTGATACGCGTTCTCCTGCCGCTCCCCGCTGCGCATACACACACGCCCCGATCATCCAGCCATCGTATCCATCAAGCATATGAAAATCAGCCAGTTGTTCAAATATTTTTTCAAATTTGTTCTTCATTTTCTCACCCAATGTTTCCTATTATATTTCGCAAAGTTTGCAATGTCAACTTTTCTATTTATTTTTGGTTGACATTCTTATTTCCATCTGCTATTCTACATCATGTACTTGCTATGAATTCAACAATAGCATGGCTATTATAACAGAAACTATGGAGAAAAAGAAATGGACGCAAAAACAAAAAGCAAATTTTCAACCTACTCAATTGTCATGATGGCACTTTTCGCAGCCATCCTGTGTGTATCCGCTTATATCAGCATCCCGCTGCCAAACGGAACACACATCACTCTTTTGAATTTTGTAATCACCCTGATTGCACTTGTATTTCCACTTGCAGAATCCTTCTTCATCGGACTGATCTGGATGTTACTCGGACTGGTCGGTGTTCCGGTATTCGTTGGTGGACAGGCAGGTCCGGGATATTTATTTGGCACATATGGCGGTTTTTCCTTCGCCTTTATCTTCATCGCCATTTTGATTCCGATCTTTCGCGGAAAGAAGTACAATCGTATCCGTTATACTATTGTCGCTATGTTATCCGCTGTTCTCGTTGATGCAGTCGGTTCTCTCTGGATTATGATCGCATCAGGTTGCAGTATCAAGGCTGCTTTTGTAGCCGGTTTTCTTCCTTTTATTGCACTTGATCTTGTGAAAGCAGTCGTTGCTGCACAGATCGTACCGGCATTCCGAAAACTGATTTATCTGCGTAGAGATGTCGAGGACGAGGATTAACATAAATCGAAACTCCCTCCCCTCAAAGAACTTGAGCCGTTGCAATCGCAACGGCTCTTTTTCATTCCTATCAATTATCACTTTCATCTGTACTTACTGTATTAGTTCCGGCTTCGTCCGCAATCACAAAACTCACTTCATACGTTTTGCCCATCGCATCACCGACGTTCTTCACATACTGCTCTAACAGCTCCTGTGCCCGCTGCTGCGCCTGCTGCAACAGGGATTCATCCGACTGGACATTCTCCAGCATATTTTCCTGTGCAGTCTTGATTGCTTCCGTCTGATCGTCCGCATTGATCTTCTCTGCGCCAAGTCCTTCACGGGTTGTGTAATAGGAGTCTTCATTTAACGACGTCTGATCCACCTGACAGCTAAGCACCTCTGCCTTTGGCATCGTGATCGTTACCTGATCGCCATCTACCTGCATATCCAGATTCGCAATGTCCACACCGAGCTTTACGATGCCGGAATACTCGATCCAAAGCTCTGCCGATGTATCCCACCACAGAACTTCCTTTTCCTTCGTCAGCTTTGCCACATTATGATAATAACATTTGAGTGTTGCCAGCTCACAGATTGTCTGCATCTGCGTAATGCTCAATTCTTTCGTTACTTCTTCACCTTTTTTTCCACACGCAGTGAACAGCATAATAACTGCAAGACAAAGGACCACGAATTTTTTTAATTTCTTCATTTGTTTCTCCTCCTTCGTCCCCTACTGAATCACCAGTTCATACGACTCATCCTGATTCTCTATGATCGGCATGAGCAGTGCCTTGACTGTATTCTCACAATTTTCTTTCGCCATCTGTAAGAACACTTCATTTCCCCGGCATTCAGAACCTGCATCCGCGATACATGCCGCATACGCTTCCTCGGATACATCTGCCGTGTTCGCACTCTTCTTGACAAACATATAGTCAAGCGAAGCCATATCGACATCGATCTGCTTGACCTGCAACTGCGGCAGCGTCACAATGATTTTCTTCGCCTGCCCTTCTCCGACATTGTCATCGATCTGAACATCAATATCTGCCATGTTGATACTTGCCTTCACTTCAGCCTCATAAGAGACATAGTAGGCAACCTTCGTCGGATGATTCTTCTGCGGCACCTCTGCCACACCGTTGTAGGTAATCTCACAGACTGATAAATCATCTATCTGCAACACCTGTTCTAGCTGGCTGCTTGTAAGGATCGTCGTCTCTACCTTCGGTTTCAACCCGAACCATCCAAGCTGCTTTGCAAGCTTATAGCCAACCACAACCAGAATAACTACGACCGCTAAGATGATCACCCACTTCAGAAGCTTTGTTACATCGCGGGCAGAAAGCTTCTGTCCTTTATCTTTATTCCTTTTGTGTTTGTTCTTCCTGCCCTGTTCTTGCATCCCAGTCTCTTTTGCTGTATCTTCTTCGATTTCGTTCATTCCGGATTTGCCCATATGTCGTCTCCTTATGCTTATTTTTCGCTTTCATCCGTATCGTTCACTTCTGCTCTCATATATAGCATATATACCCGCCTACTGTAACGACACCTTATCTCCATCAATCTTAAAACAGCCAAAGCTCTTCAGGAAGCTGGAAAATTTGCTGTATCCATATTTCTTGATACTGAAATTCCGGTTCTCATTTTTTAACGTACTGTTTAAGAGTCCCATATTGCTGTTCTTCTGTGGATTCTTCTTCAGAATCTGAATAATCTGCTCCTCAATTTCCCTCTTCGGTACAACATCATCGATAATCTTCACATAATTCTGACGATTCTGGGAAATGACCTCGAAATTACCAAATGCCTCATTTATAAATGTTGTAAGCTTCGAGTACCCATAATTCCGCACATCGAAATCGGAGAAACGCGCCTGTAATTTGCTTCCAATCTCGCCGACATGCGTCAGTTTATTATTATCAGCATTGCCATCAATGATATCATAGATTACCTTCTGAATAGACTTAATGCTTGTAATATTCGAGCTGTTTTCATTTTTCTCGGTTGATACTTTCGCAACATTTTTCTCATCCGTGACCTGTGAGATATCTTCGCGAATGAGCGCATCCAGCATTTTGAAGCTCGTACACGCCTTGACAAATGCTTCCGGCGTCTTGTTCTCACCCATGCCGACTACTTCCTTACCAGCCTCTCGCAGACGCTCTGCCAGCCGGGTAAAATCACTGTCACTCGACACCAGACAGAATCCATCCAGATTGCCTGTATAGAGCAGATCCATCGCATCAATGATCATCGCGGAATCTGTTGCATTTTTTCCCTGTGTGTATGCAAATTGCTGGATTGGGACAATAGAATTCCGGAGCAATGTCGTCCGGTTCCAGCCGTTGACACTTCGCGCCCAGTCCCCATAGATTCTTCGCACCGTTACCATACCACGGTCCGCCAATTCATCAAAAATTGTATCTATATATTTGGCAGATACATTATCCGAATCAATCAATAATGCATATCGTTTTTCTTCACTACCCATCGTTACTCCTCATCCTTATATCCCTGTTCCAGCCGTACTTCAAATTCGCTTTCCGGCATCGGCTTATCAAATACATATCCTTGCACAATATCACAGCCAACCTGTCTTAAATACCGTAACTGTTCCTTCGTCTCTACCCCTTCTGCAATCGTCTTCTTCCCGAGCTTGCGCACCAGATCAACGATACTGACAAACATTACCATGTCCGTCTCCTTGCCCGGATATTCTGTCTCCATTGGAATAAATGACTTATCAATCTTAATCACATTCAGATCTACCTTCTTGATCATGTTCAAGGATGAATAACCGGTTCCAAAATCATCAATCGAAGTTGCGATACCTTCGCTGCGAAGTCCATCGACAATCTCCGACATAATCTCATAGTTCTGAAAATCCTCACTCTCTGTCAGCTCAATCTCGATATAACCATGATCGATACCGTACTTGTCAATCACATTGACAATCTTTTTCACCAGATAATCTTCCTCCAGATGTCTTCTGGAGAAATTCACAGAGATACACGGAACTTTTTTTCCTTCATCCAGCCGCTTGCGGATAAACCGACATGTTTCTTCCAATACATAATAATCAAGCCTGCACACGCTTCCTTCCCGCTCAAGCTGTGGAATAAACTGCACTGGTGGAATCAGTCTGCCCTCGTGCATCCAACGTACCAACGCCTCTGCACCACAGATTTTGTTCGTATTAGCATCGACCTTCGGCTGATAATAGACCACAAATTCATGTGCCTCGAGCGCAGGAAGAAAGCTTGCAATGATTCCCTGTGCCTCCATTATTTTATTCTGGATCTCTGGCGAATAAAATGCAACCGTTCCGCTGCCCTTCTGTCTGGCAGCCTGATATGCAATACTTGCGCGCGCCATAACGTCTCGCGGTGCCCGGATATCTTCCAGCTTACTGACACCGATTGTCGCACCAAATACAAACTCTTTTTCCTTGATTTCGGTCCGATGATATAGACGGAGATTCTGAATTTTTGATAAAAAAATCCCGCTTCGCTCATTTTTTACTAATGCAATAAAATTGTCGCCTCCGAGGCGCGCGACGATTTCATCATCCAGCAACATCTTATCTACCATTCCGGCGTAATTACGTAATATAACGTCCCCCTCTTCATAAGGGAAAATCTTATTCACATATTTGAAATTATGCACATTGAAGAAAAATACTGTATATGTATGAATCTGTCCGGTCGCTAACTGTTTGCCAATAAACTGCATAAACGCCTCCGGATTCGCAACACCGGTTGCCATATCCGTCAGCAATACGCTGCGCAGTAATCCCTGCATCATAACGCGACTGAACTGAAAATATATCTCCCTCAGCAAAATCTGCTTCGTATCCTGATCTTCCTTTGAGTCGTCCACATCCTCACACGGATAAACGGAAAACGTCATTGTTCCGCCATCCGGCAGTACAAATACCTGATGCTTTGCTTTTCCATATGCCCCATTCTGATTATCAAATAATTTTCCAGCCCGATGCTCCCCGTGCGGACGGATCTTAGATGCCGGAGCATCCAGCTCATATTTCACTTTGCCAAGCTTCAGATCGTCTGCAACAATCGCAAGTGCCTGCACCACATCTTCCTCACACTGTTCGAAGGTCTGAACCTCCCGGTGCAAGACTTCTGTAAATGCTTTGTACTTCTCATTGAACTCCAACTTTTCACACATTTTTTATTAAACTCCCCGTTTTCCTCTATCCCTTTATGCAAACAACGTCTCTACCTGTGCAGCATCAAATACCACATGCCCTGCATGCTCTACCTCGATCTGATACAAGGCATTTGCTGCCAGATGTTCCGCTGCCTGCTCGATATCACGAATTCCTGTCGTATTCTCAAACTGATGGATCACCGCATCTAAGCCCGCATCTGTCACAACACACTCCTCTTCCCGAAGCCCGATGCGCTTCAGTACCTTCGGCATTGCGAACTTCGTGAATATAATCTTCTTTTCTTCAAATGTATAATCCGGAATATCAATCACCGCGAATCTCGACATGATCGGTGCGCTGATATCCTCCTTGTTATTTGCAGTTGCAATCGGATAAACCCCTGTTGTCGGTACCATACATTCCATATAATTATCTGTAAATCCAAGGTTATCCAGAAGTGTCAGCAGCACATCCGCCGGATTTCCGTTTCCCTTGCCGGATGCCGCCTTATCCAGCTCGTTGATGATAAATACCAGATTCGATTCACCCGCATTCGAGAATGCTTCCATAATAATTCCGGGTTTCGCATTCGCATAGATTCGGGAGCTTCCCGTAAGCTGCTCCGGATCCTTGATGGAACTCATATCAAGCGTTGTCCAAGGCAGTTTCAGAATCCTTGCTACCGCATACGCAATCTGCGATTTTCCGGTTCCTGCCGGTCCTACCAGGAGCAGTCCATACGCCGGTAATGTATGTGTCCGGTTGATCTGGATGATTGTCTCCATGATTCTCTGCTTGACGCGCTCTAGTCCGTACAGCTCTTCATCTAAGATTTTTCTCGCCCATTTCGGATCTATCGCCTCGAAATAATTGCTCTTCCATTGTACATTGAGCATAATCGAAAGTGCACGCTGTGCATGACGCCGCTCCTCCTGTGACACCTCACTCGATCTTGCCACAGCCAGATTTCTGCGTGCCCACAGGCGGATATTGTCCGGCATCGTCTTACCTGCGCACATCATGAAATCAGAAATGCTCTGCAGACTTGTGAGCTTCATCTCATCGCCGACTTCGTCCGCGTCCTCGTCCTCCTCGACTTCCTCTGCCGCACTACTTGCAAGCAGGCGCTCGATCATGAACTGCAGGAAACCATCTTCAGCGGACAACTTTGTCGCACCGCCATATGCAGTCTCCCGGATCTTATAGACGGCATAGCCATCCTCCATATTCTGCCCGGACAGACGGATTGGAATCCGGTTATCTCCGAGCCATTTGATCAGACTGATAAACCGCGCATCCACACGCAGAATATCTGCCGACCATGTTCCATCTGTATCGTTAAACTCAAACGCAGTCCGCTTGCTCTGATTCGCGAACATCCCGGACGCATGATGTGACCACTGCCGTTTCGTATTATCTAACACTAAGATTGGTTCTTCCGGTGTTTTCTCTTTTGCATCGGAAAGAAATGATGTATATGTACAGACAGGCTTCGCCTGCTCCTTCGATGAGCTTGACGAGCTTGAAAAATCAAAAACTGGCATAATAAAATTTCCCTTCTTATTTATAATAGTCTCTAGTTCCCCTACATCCTATAAAACCACATTTTCGTCAAATTTACAATATACAGATCATAAATTTGTCAGTTTTTCACAGTAAACAGAAAGAGCACACCATTTACGATGCGCTCCTGTCTTCCTTCGTTCAAACCCCTGGTTCATTCTTTCTTATATTGTAATTGCAGCCGCTCAATTTCTGCCTGCACAAGCGAAACAACTGACTCCGGGGCTACAATTTTCGCTCCATCGCCAAGTCCCATTACCCAGAATACAAACTGCCGACTGACTGCAACATCCACATTTACTGTGAACTGCTTTTCGCCCTTCGGAATCAAATTTACATCCCTGCCAAACCGGTCCAGAATCACGTTTGCCAATTCATTATCACATAGCAGCTTGACACGCTCTTCCGTTCCCCAAAACATGCCAAACATCTTCTTATCATAGACAGCCGTGTCAAACTCATTAAAGACTTCCCTGCCAAGTCGCTTTTCTTCTGTCATCTGAATATCCAGCATCTTATCCACCCGGAAATGCTTGATTTTCTCCTCCTGCTCGTCATACGCAACCAGATAATAGTTCCCATCACTGCAAGTAAGCGCCCAAGGGCTTACCTTATAAAATGCACCACCCTTACGAAGCTCCGCCGCCTTCTTCACATTCCACTGAAAATAATGGAACTGGATCTGTGAATTTTCTGAGATTGCAGCATGCAGATGATCTACATTTCGATAGATACTGTCATTCATCGTTTTTACACGTCCTGCGACAAAAACCTGTCGCTGCAACTGTGATGCCTCGAACTTTCCCGCAAGCTTTTCAATCTTTTTTATCAGTTCATTCGTCTTTTTCTTTGTAATGAATTTCGCGGACTGCACAGAATCCACCAGAAGCTTTAATTCCGGCAGTTCAAACGGACGGTTGGCAACATAATAACTGTATGTACGATCCTTCTGCACCCGTTTAATATCCATTCCAAACGATCGGAGACATTCAATATCATCGTAAATACTCTTCCGTTCTGCCTTGATCTCGTGTTTCGTCAATTCATCAATAATCTGTGCTGTAGTCACGCGATGGTCTTTATCTGTCTGTTCTAACAGAAATTTCCGAATATATAACAATTTTAATTTTTGATTTTCCGATTTTGCCATCGCTTGTACTACTCCATATCCTCTAATTCATCCACCGCATCCCAGTAATTCTCCATCCATGCCGCCTGCTTTTCAAAATCAACCGGCACTTCAAGCACTTCTTCCATCGACATAACCGCCCCCGGTGCATACAACAAACCATCTGCACCTACGATTGCCAGTCCACCGACATCCAGCTTACGTGTATACATCAAGGCATCTTCCATCATCACGATTATTGTCTCTCCGGTATCTGCCTCCAATACGACACGCACCATCGGTTCCTGTCCTTCCGGTCTACCCTCGCAGCCAAAATCGTCCTCATCAATTCGAATTATCTTGTATATCTGTTCTTCCATATCATCTCCCTGGCATATGGCTCTCTATCTTATACATATCACGTTTCCTCATTTCCCATATGCGCCACCGACAGTTGCATCAGTCCACACGCTTCTTACCCCAGAAGAATAACGCTACCGTACCCGGTCCTGTATGACTGCCGATTGTGGTACCAATGTGATTGATCTCTACCTTTCCATTTAACTTCAGGAACTTCGCTTCGATCAGATCCGCAACTGCCCGTGCATCGTCATAGCAGGCAGACTGGGAAATATAACATTTGCCGGAATAATCCAATCCATCCTCGGCACATTCCTCCATCCGGTCTACGATTGCCTGAATTACCTTTTTCTTTGTACGGATCTTATACCGTGGAATCAATTTTCCCTCATAGTCCACATTCAAAAGTGGGCAGATATTCAACACCGAACCAATAAATCCAGCCGTCTTTGTTACTCTGCCGCCCTTAATGAAGAATGTCAGATCAGAAGTGAAAAACCAATGATTCAGATTCAGCTTATGTTCCTCTACAAAATCGCGAACCTCATCAATCGTCTTCCCCTGTGCCCGAAGCTCCGACAATTTATCCATCAACAAACCGTATCCCGAAGACGCCGCCAGGGAATCAACAACATAGATCTTACGATCCGGGAACTCCTCCTGTAGCGTCTCCTTCGCGATATTTGCCGAATTGATAACACCACTGATTCCAGATGACAGACTCACATGCAAGATATCCAGTCCCTGCTCTAAGAATGGCCGGAAATATTCTTCGAACTCCTCTGCATTTACCTGAGAAGTCTTTGTATCTGCGCCATTTGCCATACGGGAATAAAACTCGTCAAACGGAATGCTGACACCCAGATTATCCTCGTACTGCTTTCCATCCAGTTCAAAGTGAAAACATATATATTTTACATCTATCGCATCAAAATGCTCTTTTGAAAGATCGGCTGTTGAACAACAGCTAATTACATAATTTCCCATACTTTCATCCTCTCCTTGTATGCACTTATTTCTGTCCCCTTAGGACATTCCTGTTGTTATCATAGCCAATTTCACTCAAAAAATCAATTGCTTTTCCAACCTTCTGTCCTTAATTCTGCCCGAATTTGAATCTGTCTAATCGTAACCAGTTTCACAAGACGTCCTGCTAAAAATGCGATGACTAACAACATCGCTCCCAATAACGGTATGGACGTAACGATTATTCCGCCAATCACCGCACTACACACATAGATACCCTCTATAATTTTATTACTGTTTACATATTGTCTCATTTTCATACGCGTCCTTTCTTTCAGTCAAATCTCATCGATCCCGCTTTGTTGTACTCATCTTACCCTTTTATGTGTACAAAAAAACTCCCACGCAAGAAATTAATGAATTTTCTATTAAATTTTTATTTATCTCTATAATTTCTGTCCATATATGGTACAATATCTCTAATTTATTTTATGAAAGAAACCATTAAAGGGGGTATTTCATGAGTAATATCATTGATTATATGAAATGGCGTGGAGACCTGACTTTTGCACAGGATTCCTTTAATGAAATTGACAACCTGATTCTGTCGCAGTTAGTCTATGTAGAACTGAATAATATTGTTCCCGGGGACGAAGAACCGACGATCTCTCTGCTCGACGCAGCCAAACTGTTTTTCAAGCAGAATAACGAACAGGAATTACTCGATCATGTCTCCATGACCAAAAACGCGATTCTGGTATTTAAAGAAATGGCGAAAAGTGTACGTTTTAAAAATGTACAATTATCCCGCTATGTAAATGATATCAATGAACAGGAGCAGTCACAATTTTCTGCTATCACGATCAAATTACCAGACAACAGCACCTATATTGCATTTTCAGGAACAGATGCAACGCTTGTCGGCTGGCATGAGGATTTTAATATGCTTTATCTAAAGCAGACACCGGGACAGGAAAAATCACTGGCTTATTTAAATGCCCTTGGGATTCTGGACACTCCGCTTCGTCTGGGAGGACATTCCAAAGGTGGAAACTTCGCTATCTATGCTGGAATGTATTGCGAAAAATCTCTGCGTGATCAGATTATCGCTATCTACAACAACGATGGACCAGGATTTTCGAAAGACGTTGTGGCAAGTGCAGCATACCAGAATCTATTGCCCCTTATTACAACGATTGTCCCAGAATCCTCTGTGGTTGGACGGTTATTTGAACATCAGGAAGATTATGTTGTTATTAAGAGTGAAAATAAGGGATTAAAACAGCATGACGCCATGTCATGGGAAGTGCTTGGAAATCATTTTGTACACGCTGTTACACCTGCCAATCAAAGCCTGCTTGCAAATCAGGCAATCCGGGAATGGATTGCGTTAATCCCAAGAGAAAAGCGCAAAGAAATCGTAGAAGCTGTTTTTCAGATTTTGGACGCAGCCGGTATTGAGACCGTCGACGATTTTCTTACATTGAAATTAAAAGATATCCGTACAATCATTCAGACAAAAAAGAAATTGCCACGCGAGACAAGTGATTCCATCTCTGACGCGGCATTCCTATTGATTAAAATTATGATCAAAACCTTTTCCTCAACCTAAAACAATCTTCCATGCCTCTGTCAGCTTCTCGAGGTTCCAGCTTGCATTTGCCGGACTGGTAGAAGGCAGACAGATGGCATTTCTTTTTGTCTGCGGATAAATATATCGCTGATATAACTGCTCTGCCTTTTTCCCGTTCACAAAGATCTGTTCTATCTTTGTGGTTTCTAAGATTTTTGAAATCGGATTCGGAACGACATTCCGAATTGAGCTATCGGAAGAACCTGTAATCTCACATTGTCCGATCACATCCCACACAGCAATTCTATGTTCCAATAAAAATGCTTTCTTCTCCTCTATCGTACCAGGTACCTCTGCCTGAAATACATTTGCAAGCACTTTCCAAAAACGATTCTGCGGATGTCCATAAAAGAATCCTGCCTCTCTCGATTTGACTGAAGGAAAGCTCCCCAATATCAAAATACGAGAATGTTCATTATACACTGGTGAAATTGTATGTATCTGATGCTGCTGTTCCATACCTCTCCCTTGGGGACGCTTCTTTTGTCACAAGAAGTGTCCCTCTGTCTCATGTTATAATACAAAAAAAAGACCTCATCGGTCTTTTCTTTCTGTACCTTCAGAACTTCATACAA
>OGDS01000452.1_pt1 | contig 43376 bp, 56 predicted proteins | sample 1570351 | NCBI WGS metagenome assembly OGDS01 (sample SAMEA2581974, study PRJEB24529) | metagenome | biome: Human gut stool | place: China | collected 2011
ATGGCATCTTGGATACCGCCGTCTCCGCATCCGCCGCCGCCTGCAAAACCTCATCGACCCAGCTTTGATAGGCCGGAGGCGGTGTCTCGCCGCTGTCTTCCAGCGTTTCGCGCACGCGTGTTTTATATATCTGGCTCTTCACAATGGTATCGCCCACGGTATAGCGCAGCTCTGCCGCGCCCTCACCGGCCACCGCCGTATCAACACTCGATACCCGCCACACGAGCGCGCCGTCCTCTTCTGTCACCGTCACGGGATACGGCTGCGCATCGCCGTTTCGCTGCACGATCAGGCTCGCCACGCCCTCGCCATAGCCCTCGCGCCACTTTTCCAGCACGTTAAAGACGACCTTGCGTGCCTGATTCTCCCCCCTGCGCCCGAGCTTGATCTCTTCGAGCGCGTAAGCATTTTCAATAACCATGTTGTCACCTCTCTTATGGAAAACGGCGCAGCAAGAGCGACTTTTTCGTCCCTTGCTGCGCCGTGTCGCAACTCATTTTTCGTGTCTCGCGGTCGTATTCACTTACGCGTTGTGGGCCTTCGCGCTCTCAACGTAGTCGCTGCTCATCGTCTGGATGAGATTTGCGGTCGACGCGTCCTGTCTCATCTGGTTCTGGATGGCCCACAGGAACTTTCTCTTGACCTGCACGGTCACGCCGCGCTGGATCAGGCAGCTTTCGCCGTTCACGCACACCAGCAGGTCATCCTTATACTTGCCGCTGTCCTTGAACAGGCGGACGCTGACGTACTCCTCGCCCGCGGGGGCGGCGTTCACAGCCGCAACGGCGTTCTTTGCTTCGCTCATCGGTCTTTCCTCCGTTTCAGTGTCGGGGGCGGCGTTCACAGCCGTCCCCTTGGTGGTTAGGTCAGCGGGGTCTCATCGAACGTGGAAGTCGTTTCCACGCGAATCATATACGCCTCAACCAGACGTTCGGCGACCTTGGTTGCCTTCCAGCCGACAGTTGCACGCTGGTTCAGCGGGTCAGCCGTACCGGCAGAGCCGAGCGGCTTAACGATGTGCTCAAGACCGCCGCCGGTCAGCTCGGTCGTACCGTAAGCCTCCGCGCCCATGATGAGGGTGGAGTAAACGTTGCGGCCCTTCGCACCGGCTTCGCCCGGATAGATGGCGGTCGACGCCGTCGGGGTGGCAGCAGGTGCTTCTTTCAGCGTGATCGTTGCGCTGCCAGCAGCCGCAGCCGAGGCGCTCTCGATCTCAAGGAGCGCACCACCGATGACGACTTCACGGCCAGCCAGCTTTGCGGCGTCGGCAGTGGTGATGGCCTCGTTTACGGTCACGACCTTGCCGGATGCGCTCTTGACGGTCAGGTCGCGTGTGCCCTCGGTCAGATCGTCCGCGTGGAACACCTTCGCTTCGGTCGTCTCGATGAAGCGGACGCCAGCGATCTTGCCGATCTCGTCGTCGTAGATGTTGCTGGTGTCCTTGTACTCGTGCGGGCGCTTCCAGTCAGGGTCATCCTGAATGTCGTAGGAACAGTCAGGGTGAATGATGGCCCAGTAGGAGCCCTCATAGCGCGGAGCGTTCATGGTTTTCAGGAAGCGAACCGCCTTGCGGACGGCGCGAACCGTGAAATAGTGGTTGCCCGTGGCCTCGCCGCCAACGAGCAGATGGCGGCCCGTCACCTGACCTTCGCCGTACTGGACGTTAGAGCCGCCGTTGATGACCTCGCGAGTGATGGTGTCGAGCGTGCGGCCCGCCTGAGAGCCGAGCAGCACCGTCGCTTCCTGCAGGTTGTTGTCGATGGCGGTCAGGTCGAGAATATCGGAAATCTCGACGAAGTCGCCGTACTGGTCGACCTGCGCGGTCAGCGTGGTCATGGACAGCTTGCGGCCCTTGGGGGTCACGCCTTCGGTGATGGGCGTGAGCGCCTTAGGCAGCGGATCATACTTGCGGAACTCGATCTCCTTGCCCTTGCCCTTGGGGATGTTTCGCTTCTGCGCGAAGCGGTCATGCACCAGCTCGGGTTCGGCGTTGTCGATCAGGGTATCGCAGTAGTAGGTCTTCATCTCGCCCGAGAGACCGGCATCGGTCGTCACGTTCGTCTGGCCCTCAAACAGGCTCAGAATGACGGGCAGAATGAAAATGTCTTTGAACTTCTTCATAGAGTTTTGTCTCCCTTCTTGCAGTCGGTAAATTTAGGCGGGCATCAGAATACGATGCGCTCGCCGCGCCGAACGCGCCTTGCGATCTCTGCGCGGTCGGCCTTCGTGAATTTGCTCGGGTCACTCTTGACAATGACCCCCGGCTGGGAAGTGGTTCCATTCTCGTTTGGGCGCATTCCTTTCGCGCGGACGTTGTCCATCACGCGCTTTTCCATCTCCGCCGCAGCTTTCGCCGCGCTACGAGCCTGAATGTCGCCTAAATGGGATACCTCGTAAGCGTCTTTTACAGGAACGCCAGCGCGCAGCATCGCAATGAAGCGCGGATTCTCCGCGACTTCGCGCTTGAGGTCGAAGTCAGGGTACTCGCCCGGCGCGTCCGCCGTGCCGACCAGCTCGCTCGCCTGACGAATCCAGTCGTTATAAGTCTCGTCGGCTTTCTGCTGGCGCTGTCTGTCTTCTTCTTGGCGTTTGAGCGCTTCGTTTTCCTGCTGCATCCGCGCATACTCGCGGTACTGTTCCACGCTCATGCCCATACTCTCCGCTTCCGCGTTGTAGAGCACGCTGTTGAGCGCCGCATCGCCCTCAAAAGCCGCACGAAGCTTACTCATATCGCCGTCCGACACGCCATAATGGCGCATCAGTGTGTCGATAATGGGCTGCGAATCGGCGATTTTCTGGTCTTTGGCCTTCTCTTCACCGAATCTGCGGTTGATGATGCGCTGCGTCTCCGCAGTGTACACGTCCTTGTACTTGCCGTTTACGAGGTCAAGGAACTCCTTTTTCAGGTCTTCCCCGCCTTTTTCCGCAGCCCCGGCGTCGTGCTGCTGCATCTTCACGCCCTCGCCTTTCGGCTCGCCAGAAGAGGCTCCCGTATCATCAGGTGTCTCCTGCTTGCCGAACACGACGTTGGCGTATTCGCCCGTTTTGCCCTTCCGGGTGGGAGAAGAGCTTGCCTGTGTGGTATCGCCCTGTGCGCTTGCGCCTCCCTCAGCGCCGCCCGATGCACCGGCAGCGGCTCCCGCAGCGGCAGCGCCGCCGTCAAAGAGGCTCAGGATCACGCGAAGCGTGGTTTTGAGGTTCATGGTATCCCTCCTGCTTGTCAAATCGCGGATATTCGGCCCTCCGTGTAGGCCGTGCAGCGCTTCCCATTGCCCGCAGGGGAGGGGGAGAGCGGCGAAAAGATGAAGAAAAACGCCGCCCCTCCCTCGCGGGCGTATGAATAGGGGGAAGCCACTCGCACGCCTAAAGCGTAACATGCGGCTTCCTCCATCTCACCACGGGTGAGCAAAATTTTTTAATTTTCTGCGAAACTGACCATAATGGCATCCGGCCTCATGTCCTCAAGCTGCTTGAGCCCGATGCAGGCCGCAATAAATGCCGCCTCGATGCGCTCATCGCCGCCGCAGTGGATGAGGAAGCGCGGCGCACCCTCGTCTATCTCAAAGCCATAGACCTCGCACTCTCCATCGGCTTCCATGTTCTTTACATAGCCACCGAAAGCGTACATCACGCCAGTGATGTAGTTGCAGCATTTCTCGTCCGCCGAATGGCCTTCGCACAGGATCATGTAGCGACCGATCTCGTGCTCGATGTGAACCATCGTCATGCGCTTACACCCCCGGCATCGCCGCACTGCTGCCCGTGTCCATGTTCGGCTTAGACTGTTCGGCAAGCTTCTGCATGTACGGCGTCTGCGCGCTCTGCGCGTCGGCGTTCTTGCTCTCAATTCCGCCGCTGCCGCTCTTACGTGTCGAGCCACCGCTCTGCGTGCCGCCCGCCATTCCGATGCCCATGTCCTGTCCCGTAAGCTGCTGGATGACCGCGAGCGCCTTTTGCAGTTGATCGCTCTGCTGCTGCACGACGTTGTAGAGCGTCGCGCCCTCGTTGACCTGGCTTTTGATCTTGTCGATTCCTTCGAAGTCCATCATGTCGAGCGCAATCATGCTTTCCTGCGCCCTGTCTGGGGAGAAGAATCCCAGCGAATACAGCTCTTTCGCCCGCTCGTTCTGTTCTGCGCGGGAGAATGGATTCTTCTTCTGCGCCTTGATCTTGATGTCAAAGACCGGTCTGCGGAACAGGTCATTGCCGAGGCTGTCCACGCCCGTCACCTGATCGCCAAGCTCGTTCACGCCGATCTGCGCATACTCGTAGGGCATTTCATTCGTGATGCGGAAAGTGCGCGCTGCGTCGTAGAACTGCCGCATGCGCTCGATGCACAGCTTCACGATTTTCGCCTGCGCGCGGTAGCACGCCGAAATCATATCGCGGCTCGCCTTGTTGCCCGCCTCCTGCAGTGCAGAAATAGCCGCCGCAGCCGTTGCACCGCTGGATGTGCCGCCATTGGACACGTCGCGGTTTGAGCTCGTTTCCTTCATCTCGTCGATCTTCATCTGTACGATATTCGCGTAGATGGAATCGAGCGGGCGCGTCGTTACCTCGCGGAGCCTGCTCTCGTCGATCTGTCCGGACACGTGGATGATCGGCTTGCGCCAGTCAAGGAACTCTTCTTCGTTGATGTTCAGGCTTTCGCTCGCGAAATACCGGCGCTTGCTGCCCATCATTGAAGTTTCGAGGATGTTGCCCCACAGCTTGTCGATGTAGAGCTGCGGATCCTTTGCAATGGCTGTATATCCAAATCCCGCAGGTGTGCCCTTTTCGGGGAACAACACGTCGAACACGAACGGATATTCGCCGTCTTCGTAGAAGCCACTCTCCGCATATTCGGGGTCATTTTCGCTGGCGTAGATGATATGCTCCTCGTCGATGAACTTTGCGTAGTGCAGCACCGTTCGCCCGTCTGCGGTCTTCTTGCGGTAATACCAGTCGATCACGGCGACTTTGTTGCTTGTGTCCACCGTATCGTCGTACTCGTATTTCGCCGTTTCAATGCTGCTGCCGCTGAGCTTATTCGCAAACTGCGGGTATTCGTCCTCGATGATGTCGCGGTCGACGAGCGCCACCGTAAACACGTTGCGGCTCTTCTGGATATCCTCAACCCCTGGCTCCCAGAAGATATTCAGCGGGTCAATGCCCTCGATAGCGATGTCGCCGAGCCCATTGTCTTTCTCCTTGTCCCAGAACACGCCGTAGATCGCCACACCGTGTTTGAGCTTTTCCCACCACTCGAAGCTGTATGTGCTGTCAAATTCGTTGTATTCCATGATGACCGGCAGCACGGACGAGAGCGTCTGCGCGCTTTCCTCGTCGCTCTGCTCGCGAGGCAGGCATACGGGCTCGGGGTAATTGTCCATCGCGTCGGCGTGCTTATTCATGATTGAGTTAAACAACCACGCACTCGCAGGCTCGGGCGATTCTCCCGCGTCTTTCGCCCCGCGTCGGATATCCTCCCAATGCCGCAGCTTCCACCAGCGTTCCTCGCTGATAATGCGATTTTCAAAGTTGCTCTTGCCCTGCTTGTACTTTTGCAGCGTTTCTACGGCGTCGCCGATCTCCTTGCTGCCAATGGCTGCGCCGCTGTTCATCGCCGCGTCGCTGTCGCGGAATGCGCCTACAAGCGGCGCTTCCGCCTTTGCATCCAACATCGCAGCAGCGCCAGCCGCGTCGGCCTGCTGCTGCGTCTGCGGGAATTTTCTCGTTCCTGCCATGTCTTCCCCTCCTGTCAGTTGTGTTGGAACCACGCATATCTGTCGTAGCTCGGCGTATTGATGTCCAGCGGGTCGTACGAGACCAGCTTCGGCGGCTTATTTACCCGCGCCGCAATGGGATTCTCCATGCACACATAGCGTGTCATGTCGTAGATATGATCCTCCTGCTCGGTGTTCACGTCCTCAACGTCTTTTTCGTCGTAAACGAGGTTTGGCACCGTGCGAATGAAATTTTTGCACGTATCGAAGATATACAGCATCGGCACACCGTTCTCATCGAACGCGAATCGGTTGTGCAGCTGCATCTTGCCGTCGATGCGGGCGTTATCCCCCTTCTCGAAGTATACGCGCTCGCGCTCAAAGAGCGAGCCGATGCTCTCTGTGCCCTGCGTCCCCCAAATGGCGGGATCGCCCACACGGAAGATGTGCCGCCCCTTGAGATTTGGGTCTTCTGCCTCAATGCGCTTCATCTCGCGGGCAACCGCCATCGGCTCCATCTTCACGCCCTCGTTCGGCGTGCCCGTGCAGCCGTAATATTCCCGGATGTGGTAGAGCCTCCTGTCTTGGTCGACCGCAAACCAGCCGATGGCAAACGGCCTTGAATAGCCCCAGTCCATTGCGCACCAGATCGGCCACTCCTTCGGCACATGAAACGGCGCGATGACGTGCGTATGGATGCGGTCGCGGTAGTGTTCGCTGTCATTGCGCCACTCGGTAAACACCTGCCCGGAGAACGTGTCCCAGTCACCGTAGAGCAGTGCGTTCTTTTCCGCCTCCGGCATCGACGCAAGGCGCGTCAAATAGCTGTCGTCGTTTTTCAGCAGTATCTTATTGTCGAATACCGTGCTCGGCACGAAGATGCGGCTCTTCTGCCGATACTCTTCGTGCCCATCCGGAAAGCGCACGACTGCATCCTCGCGGATGGTCCTCATCGGCGGCGCTGCCGTGATGAAACGTTCCTTGACCCATCCGTGCCCCACACCGCCGGGGTTCGCCGTGCTGCGGATGTATACGCGCGTCCCCGGACCGTTCGGTCGGTTGCGGGAAAAGAGGTAGCTATATTCCTCCCACGTAAAGTGGGTCAGCTCGTCGAATGCGATAAAGTCATACGCCTGTCCTTGATACTTGATCTTGTCCTTTGCGTACTGCATCGAGCCGAAGAGTATTTTCGCCCCGCTCGGGAATGTCCACGTGTGGCTGCTGCCGTTGTAGCGCGCGCCCGGATAGATGCGCGGGTAGTAGTTCAGCGTCTTGTCAATGAGCTCGGCAAGCTGCGGGAAGGTCTTTCGCAGGATAATCGCCTTGTAATACGGGATATTCACCTGCCGCAATGCCTCGATGACCAACGCGTCGGATTTTCCCCCGCCTAACCGGCTGCGCCGCCGTATAGAGCCTCGTCCTCCCAGCGGCTCATAAAGAGCGCCTGCTTGGGCTGCGGCTTCCATACCACGCTACGCTTCGCCATTCGCATCACCTCCCGCGTCCTGCGGAACAGGCATTACCGCGGGCAGCTCTGCCACACCGCACGCGCTCTCTCCGCTGTCGTCCTTCTTCTCGTCATTTATCCAGCGGAAATTGTATCTCAGGCTGAATTCCGCACCACGCTGACCGTCTCGGTCGAAGAGCCGTTCCTCTGCGTAAGCCTCGATGCGGGCCTTCGCGCGCGTAACCGTGTCAACGAATTCTTTCTTTGCCTGATAGTTCAGCAGCGCTTGACGGCTTGTAAATCCAAGCGCGAGCGCCAGCCCCGTCACCGTCGGTGGGCGCTGATGAATGATAAACGGCTGCCCGAATTTGTCGAGAATCGGCATCCCGTCGTCCCCTATGATCGGCTCGCCCTTGCAATCCTCAAAGTATCGGTCAATGACGGCCTGCATTTCTTCGACCGTCGCATATTTGGGAGGATGCCCAGTTTTCGCCATGCCGCCACCGCCTTTCTTTTTTATGCTGCAAGCCCCCCGTCCTCGGCCTTATCGCGCAGCATTCTTATCCCCGCTCGGGGAACCGAGCTTCCTATTTCCGACGGTAACACGCCATCTTTTATTTCTCACCACGGGTGCAGAAACTTTCTCTTTCCTTTCTGCGCTCTCCCCTGTATAGTTACATACATACAACATAGATACATTCTGCATATAGCACCCTCTCCCGAAAGAAAAGAAATATAAAAGAAAAGAAAGGGGTTCTCCCTCACGGCAAAAAGAGAAGCAGGGCTTTCGCCCCGCCTCTTCTTATGCCATTTTGAGCTTTCTCTTCACCCACGCCCACAGGTTGCGCCACGGGTGGGATTCTGCGTAATTGGCGCGCCCAAGCTCAAAAGCGGCTCTATGCGTCATTTTAGTTACGTCATTCCGCAGCGCGTTCTTTTCAGCGAACGTTCGCGCAAGTCTCCAAACCCATACTCGTCTTGCCATCCTAACTCAGAAGACGCTTTCTGACAGCTCTCGCACAGATAGCACGTCCACGGCGTCCCATCGAAAACGCAACTGCGCTCCATTATAGCCCCTTGCTCGAATTTGCGCCCGCAACCGAAGCACACATGAGCCGCCCGCGTTTTAACAACCTTTCGCCCAACAACGTCCATGCGTTATCCCTCCTTCGGCTCGCCGTAGCTGCAAAAATCGTTCTCACCAACATTGCGCCTGTTGCATGGCGAATGTCTGTTGTGACACGTCAGCGTCCCCGGCTTCCCGTATCGCTGGGTAAGCTCGGACGGCAATGTGCTGTGCTTGCAGTCCTTGCACCGCGTCACGACCACGGCGTCTACAATAGGGATGGCCCTAATATCTGCTGCTGTAGCGTAAAGCTCCCAATTTTCATCTGGTCGCCAATGAATAGCATCCCTGTCAATCAGTCGCATCGCTGTCACCTCCGTCCATCTTCGCGGAGTTCTCCACAAAGTTACAAACTCTGGCAGCGCAGGAGAGGCACAGTTGTTTCTCTGCAGAAAATGGTGTCTTAAAATTTACAACGCCGTAGTGATTGAAATCCAGATTCACGCCGTCAACCTCGTAGTCAATCTCGCGCCCACACATATCACAGAACACTTTAACCATCAACTATTTCCTCCGTCCATCTTCGCGCCGCTCCGCCCAAAACTCAACAAGCACTTCGGCGCGTCGTAGATGCGCAAATCGGTAATGTGCCAGCCGTAGCCCGTTTGCGCGTGCAGATAGTCGTGCATGTCTTTGAGGGTAAGGCAGGACTGTTGAGCTACTTCGCACGCCGTCAGCCAGTCTTCACCCTTGACGTAGTAGCTGCCGCCGCGCGCTTTGGTCTCAAGCTCGTAAATACGGTCGCAGGTAAATTCGCCGATAATCTTGCCCTTGCGGTCTGCCCACTTGCCGCGGTTCCACTTGGCAACATCACCCCCGAGGTCAACTCGAAAAAACTCGTTACAGCCTTGCAGCGTGCAGTAGATGTAGCATTTGAACGGCGTGTCCAGCTTCGGTCTGGTTTTTCGCACCTCAATCGTCTTTTCACCGTTGGCAATCTTCTCCGCCCACTTGGGGCGGATGCTCAGCATAACAGCCTTACTCATTTCTTTATCGCCTCCAATGCCGCTTCGCTTCCTTCGATGGGGCGTTTAACCAAGCTAAGATGTCCGAGTAATCCTCAGAAAAATTCAATTCATCTTCAAACCCAAGATTTTTGTACATTATCCTACAAAATTCTTTTTGGTTGTCGTATAACAATTTCGCTAACTGCTGATTTGTCGCGGCTCGTATACGGTCTGCATTGGTCAACGCTTTGTCAGAAGGCAGTACCACCAGCCGCCCGTCCTTGTCGGCCTCGGCCAGCTCTCGCAGGCGGGTATAGCTGCAGAGGCTTTCCAAATCAGCAAGACGCATCAGCTTCAGCGCGATCTCGTCTGCCTTATCTTTCGGCAGAACTTCTTCCGGTGCACACCCTTTGTCCTCGTAGGCGGCGAGGCGATCCTTGAGGCGATTGCGGCAGTACAGCGCGGTGCAGTCAACCATCGGCTTACCATTCTTACCCGTCCAATCTGCTTTGCACTTCTCGCAGTCCATCATTGCCTGTCCATCGTTGTCGCGCTTTGTCAGTCTCTTTATCACGCCCCCTCCTTCTTCCGGCGTCAGTCCTGTCGCCTCATATGCGCGCACGTTCCCGGTTCCTCAAATAATCCTCAATGAGCTGCTGCACCACGAACCGCTGCGTCATCGGCCACGCCGCGATCTGCTCTTGCAGCTTTTTCAATGCCTCACCAGAAACCATCACTCCACCTCCTGCATCTTACTAATCACTTTTCGGATCACATCGCCGCCATAAGCGTCTTTCGTCAACTCCAAGAACTCCGTAAGCGTCATCATGCCGTGCTCGAGGTCGACGCCGTGGTCATGGGCAAACTGCTTTCGCCCCATGTCGCATGAACCGGTCAAGCGGTGGTGCCAGTCGTAAAAGTACTGCGTCGGATACGTTTTCTCGCGGTCTGTCTCACTCAAGAACATCTCAATGCGATCATCTTCCGGCATATCCTCAAAAAGCTTATCGCGCAAGTCCTCCATTGCTTCTCGCAGCGTTTCGCCGTGCGCAAAAAACCCGTCCTGCTTGACGATGTAGCACGGTGTGAGCGTCAAGTCATCGTTCACAATTGCCCCGTGCGCAGTGTTGCCGCGCACGGAATGAATCAGCGTGTTTACGCCGTCAATTCGATAGACCGGTTCCCCATTGAAACTTTTAATGCCGTCGCCGTAGCCGTAGCCGTAGCCGTCGCCGGAGCCGTAGCCGTAGCCGTCGCCGTCGCCGTAGCCGGAGCCGGAGCCGTAGCCGTAGCCGTAGCCGTCGCCGTAGCCGGAGCCGGAGCCGGAGCCGTCGCCGTAGCCGGAGCCGTAGCCGTAGCCGGAGCTCACTGACAGGAATGCCTTGACCTTATCATCAAGCGTCATCTCTTCCACTCCTTTACGCCTCGAAGCGACGCAGATGCCGCATCCGTGCATGGGATAATCTGGATTGCCCCCAGCACGGTCATTTCCGGAATCGTCACGGTAAAACGGCAGTTGCCCGGTGCTTTTGTGCCGTCCTTCGCCAGCTGCTCCACGGCACACGCGCCGTCCCAGCTCCACAACTTACGCACCTCGGTCATGGTAACCTCGGAGCCGTTTCTCTCCTTGATCTTGCCAAAGAAAACGCCTGCGCGGTCGCAGCGAACGATATAGTCCTGATTGTTGTTCATGATAAAATTCCTCCTGATTTTTGTTAAAATTTAAAGCTCTTTCTGAGCTTGATCCCGTTGGCCTCTGCCTCCGCCGTAAAGTAGCGGTGTGCCTCGTTGATGTAGACGATTCTGCCGTGTACGGTTCTCAATTTCTCAAAGCTACCCAGTCCGCTCGCGCCCTCAAAGGCCGCGGGCGTCCAGCTGTATGTGTCTCCGATGTTCATGCTTTCTCCCTAATGTCCCCGCCCCATTGCTCCGCCATAGCTTTTGCGATGCCGGGGAAGGTTTTGCTCCTTACTTTTGCCGTACGCGGGTCATTCCATCGCATAATCTTACCAGTCTCGTCTTTTGCATAGTTTGCGCTTGCCCCCACACTGTATCCACCTAGCAAAATATCTCCTGCATCTACAATGCTTGTCGGTCGCAAAGTGGGTAAGCCTTTCGTCCATAGGCAAGTCTTTTTTCTTGCGTGGTGCCCAAATTCATACGGCTGGATAATACAATCAGGCTTACGATAGTGTGTAGACATATATCCGACCGGATTTTCTACCGCGATTTTACAAACGTTGGCATTTACAAAGGCCAGGAAAAACGCCGCAGCTTCTTCCCGCAACTGCAACCGTCTGACCGCCTTTTCCCCATATCTTTCCGTGTTAAACCAGCGATTCCCGGTAACAGTTAGGTATGTGCACGGCGGGTGCGCGATCAGCAAGTCCCATTTGCCGACGTCATGCGTCTCCCCGTCCATTGTGGTCACTTCCCCCCCATCGATGGCCTTGAGCGCATCGCCCAGAATATGCCACTCAGGGTGCCCGCCGGACGGCTCCTGAATGTCGCAGGAATACGCCTCGTGCCCCAATGCGCGGAACGCTTTGCATACCTCCTGCGATTCCTCGCAGGCAACCAGAACTTTCATCTTCTCCCCTCACATTCCCCGAACAGATCCCGGAACGGTTTCCCGGTCAAATCCTCCAACGCGAGAAACGCCCTCACAGTCACGTCCACGTCGCCCTTGACGTACCGGCTCACGTTGGTCGCCGAAATCCCGGTCACTTCGGCAAGTGTGGTCTGGTTGTAGTCGGTCTTCTCCAGCGCCGCTTTGAGGACCGGATACGGGCAGCGCTCCCATGGGGTCTTGCTCATAACGAATCGGCTCATGTCATTCCCCTCCTAACAGCGCCGCGATGGACACGTCCAGCGCTTCGGCGAGATAGAGATACGTCGTGACTATACCGTATCGCTCGCCGCGCTCGATGGACGAGATTGTGCTGTCTGCGACGCCTGACTTCTCCGCAAGTTCTGTCTGGTTCATCCCTCTCATCAGACGCAGGGCTTTCACCTTCTCGCCGATGCGTTCCTCGGTCGGAATTCCGCTTTTCCCCTCGTCATCCTCCCGTAAAAAGTCGAGCAGGTTAATGCCGACGGCGCGGCATATCCGTTCGCACAGCGGGATAGTCGGCATGATGCGCGCCATCTCGTAGTTGCACAGCTGACCTTGCTCAATTCCACACATGGCGGCAAAACTCGCTTGGCTCATGCCAGCGGAAGTTCTCAGCCCACGGATCCGCTCCGCAGTGTCTTTTGCATTCATCTTTTTCGCCCCCTTTATTTTCTCAGTTTCTGCCCGCGCCGCGTCTTGAACTGGCGCGCGCCCAAATAATCATCTTTCTCCTGCGCTTCCCGCTGCTCTTCCTTCCGGGCAGCGCGGTGTTTTGCGATATCCGCCGCGTAGTACGGGCAATGGTCTTGACAGCCGGGATACCGCGTCGGCGGCAGGCAATGCAGGCAATGCTCAAAGCTCATCGGTAAACTCCCTTGCGCGTCGCGATTTGGTCAGCGTTACTATCGTGACCGGCGGCTCATTCGTGTATCTTTTCCTCGCCGCAATATTCCATATCGCCGCATCATCCGGATACGCATACCCGTTGAGCGCATCCATGACGGCCTTGACGATGTTGTCGAGGTCTCCGCGCTTTAGGTATGGGGCTAACTCCATTTCTGCTCTGCGCTCTTTTGGCGTCCCCTTCTGGATGGGGAAGTACGCAATAACATCAAGTTCCAGCGCGTCTCCCGCGGCAAACGGCATCACGTTTTCCCTCTCCCACGCCGCGCGTATGGCAGCCTCGTATTCCCGCGTGCTCTTTGGCGTGTAAGTACCATGCCGCGTGACGCGGGGCCTGCCCTTCGGGACGGGCCTGCCGTCAACAAAAAAATGCACGCTTTCTGCCTGCCGCCGTTCCCTGCTCATCGCCTTGCGCACCTGCTTCTGCGCCTGCGGCCCCAGCCTCGCGAGGTCAGCTGATGTCAGCGCCATCGTTTACCTCCGCCTTGCTGTCTGCGGGATCGTCCCGCAGTCCGACCGCAATATGCATCACGTTCTTCTCATCGACGCGCTGGTGAATCTCGTATTCCCCAAGCAGCGGGTTCACCTTCGGCCTTTCGAGGTGAAGCGCCTTCATGCGTGGGATCTCTTCTCCCGTGTCGGGGTCCTTCACTGCCTCGCCGTAGGCAAGCGCAATCTGGATAATCCAAGCGTCGAACGCCATGCGCAGCTGGTTCAGCCCTTTTATATCCTCGTGCAGCTTCGCATTCGCTTTCATCAGCTCGCCGACTTTTTTCTGATATCTGCCGAGCTCGTGCTCAAGCCGTTTTACCTTGTCTCTGTTTCTTTCGCTCATCGGTTCTCCGTCCTTTCGTAGTGCAGCGTCAGCGCCCGGGCGATCGGGCAGTGTCGCCATTCTTCGTTGGCGCAGTAGCGCCGCGTATATTCGTCCAGCTCTTCTTTCGGCAGTTTGACTTGCGCACCCTCGCAGTTGAGATAGTCGCGGTAGTCCCGCGAGTAAAACGGGCACTTGAAAATGCCCCCGCGATACCCGCTCACGGCGCACCGCCTGCCAACACCGATTTGACGTGCCTCATGCGCTGATTTGCCTTGTCGCGTCTCATGCTATCGCCCTTGAATACCAGCGGCGTGCACATCTCGAGGATGCGGTCATAGATGCGCTGATAGGTCATGTCTTTCGGCCTGCACAGCTCGTCAAGCGTCAGATTCGTGGTGACGATCAGTGGCTTTTTGGCCTTGTACCGCTCGTCAATGACCGTGTATACCGTTTCCATCGCATACTCACTGCTGCGTTCCGCGCCGAGATCATCGATCACCATCAGCGGGTAATAGTGCACCTGCTCGATGATTTCCTGCTTGTCGTATCCCGCGTTGAGGATTCGCGGAAAGCTCGTAATCATCGCTGGAATTCCGCGATCAATCAGCTCGTTGGCGATGCAAGCCGCCGCGAAGGTCTTGCCGTTACCGGTGTTTCCCCACAGCAGCAACCCATTGTTCTCGCGCCGCATATCGTCCCACGCGTCGGCATAGCGCTTGCATTTGACGATCTCGTCACTCATCGTTGCCGTGTCGAACCGGCACGCCGTCAGGCTCTTGTCGCGGATTCCGTCAGCACGCAGCGTTTCGATTCGCAACCGCTTCTCGCGGTCAGCACGTGCTTTCTTCTCCGCCTCGTACTCTCGCGCCGCGCAAGCGCACTGACAGCCGACAAGGCGGACGTTCCCGCCGATGGGGATGCGGCACTGCTTCGGCGTATTGCAATGGCCGCAGTACAGCAGCCCGTCTTTCTCGTAGTCGACCAGATCACGTACAGGCTCGGCCTTTTTCGCGATGCTGTCGATCAATGCGTCAACGTTCATAGGCTTCCCTCCGTGTTGCCGTAGTCGTAGACAAACGGCTTATTCTGCGGCGCTTTATTACCCCACCGTTCCCACTTCTCCGCATTTCTGCAAGCCGCTTTCCAGTCTTTCATGGGGGTCTTGCCGACCATCCAGCCCTTTGAGGCGTAGAAATCAATAAACCCCTGCGGGTCTACCGGCGAATGGCGTTCAGCCACGTAGGACTGAACCTCTGCGAGTGTGGGGGGTGTGAAGCGCTTCGCGCGCGAAATACTCTCGTCTTTGTCTTTGTCTTTGTCTTTGTCTTTGTCTTTGTCATAGCTTGATTTGCTTGGCAAATTTGGCATTTGCTTGTTTTGCTTGGCAAATTTGGCATTTGCTTGTTTTGCTTCTGCCCCTGTTTTACCTGCGCGGCTTCTTGCTTCGGATAATTCCACCATCGAAGCGGTGTCTCTATCGATTTGCGCCCTCATCATCGGGAATAAGAACCGTTCGTTCCCGCAAAGCTGCGGGGCTTCGCCCGTCCTTGCATACTCTAACAAGGAAGTGAAAAGCCGCCCCCTCTCTGCGTCATCGAGTGGCTCTATCGCGTCTAAATAATCGACAAACACCTTAATATAGGTTATATCCGGCATAAGCTCACTCCTTACAAGGGAATAAGCAAACGTTCAAATCGTGCTGCCAAATAATGCGGCAAATTGTTTCCATTTCAGCCTGAGTAAGCCCGTTAACGGAAATTGAGTCAGTATCAGGATCATTCACATCTAAAAAATTATCGCTATCGAAAATTAAAACGTCATATCTCATCTCTACGCCCCCATCAGAACGGCAGCTCGCCGTCGTCCTCGCTGATCTCTGCAAAGCCGCCTGCGGCGCTCTCTGCGGCGTATTGCGGTGCGGCAGTGTTGTTGTCCTCCGAGCGCCTGTTGTCTGCGAAATACACGTTGTCAGCCTGCACCTCGTAGCTCCTGCGCTTGTTGCCGTTCTTGTCCGTCCAGTCGCGCATCTGCAAGCGCCCCTCGACGCTGATCATGCGGCCCTTGTCGGCGTAGCTGCAAAGCACTTCCGCCGTGCCGCGCCATGCGACAATATCGATCCAGTCCGTCCCCGCGTCCTTGCCGTTGCGATCAACGGCAAGAGGGAACGACACAACGGATACTCCGCTGCTCGTCTTTTTCAGCTCCAAGTCACGCCCGATGCGTCCCATCAGGCACACTCGATTCATGCTCACTGTGCGTCACCGTCGCTTTCGATGACCTCGCCGGTCGTCTCATCCACGGTGAAGTTCTCAGCCTCGATGACCGTGTCATCGCTCACGGAATACATGTCCTCGCTGATCTTCGTTTTGATGGTCTCGTCCTGCGCCACCGCGCGGACAAAGTCACTCTTGAGCGGCGCATACTTGAGTACGCGCTTGAGCACAGTCTTCTTCGCCATCTCCTCGAAGTTCGTCTGCCACGGCCCGTTGCTGTAGGCCTTGGAAAAGCGCTTCGCGTGGTTGCGAACGTCCTCGACGCTCATCACGTCGTAGCCAAATCCTCCGTCTTTCGTGCGGAACATCGCGTAGATGAATTTCGGCTCGCCGCGCTCGCCGCAGGCGGGCTTGTGGTTGAGCTTCGGCTCAAGGCCGAAGGAATACTCAAAATCGTCGTTCTCGTAAACGACCTGCGCCTGAATAATGCTGACCTCACCGCTGCGGTACGCGAGGTCAATAAGCCCCTTGTACCCCAGTTGGAATTGGCATTCCAGTTGACCGTGGTTGCGATACGGAATCAGGTACGCCTGCCCAAGCGGTGTGTTCGGCTCCATGCCGAGCTGCGCCGCCGTCATCATCGCGCCGAGAAAGCTCTGCGGCGTCGTCTGCGCGAGCTGCTTGTTTGCGCTCAGAGCAGAAAGCGTGATGCGCGTGAAGCGCTCCGGCGTGATGACGCTCGGCAGCGCCTTTGCGATCTCACCCTCCATCTGCTTGATGTACTGCTGCATCGTGGGATTGCCTTTCTTTACGGCCTGTGCACCCTGCGCCTGGATAAGTCCCTCTTTCATCTTTCCTTGTCCTCCTTCACCGCAAATTTGCGGAAATTTGTCGTTTTGTAGTAGCCGCTCAAGTCCATGTTTGGGTGATCCTTGGCAAACGCCCTCGCGTCGAACGTCTGGCGGCTCTGCCCCTTCCAATTGACCGTGTAGCGCCCGCAGAACCCCGTCTCGTTGTCGCCGAGGTCGTTCATCAGCTGCTGCTTGATAGCGTCCGCGTCCTTCTCAATGGCTTTCTTGCGGCTCATCAGGTATTGGTACTGCTCGATCAGGCTCTCGCGCCCGAACAGCTCGACTTCGCCGCCGCCCTCGCCGCCGCCCTCGTAGATGCTCGTGATTGTCTCCGTCGTGCTCTCCATACCGTCCATTGGCGGCGGGCTGTCGGCCTCGATGTAGTCGCGCCAGAAGTCCTCAGCGCAGCGTTTCAGCGCCTCGATCTCATCCGGGCTAACATACACGCTGCTCTCGCACCATCCGGGAACATAGTCATCGGGGACGGTCGTGATCTGGTAGCAGTAAAAGCCCTTGCCCAGCACCAGCGCCGCGAGATACCACCGCGCCCAGCCGGTCACAGCAAGATATGTCACGCACTGCGCGTAGTAGCTTTCGGGGAAGTCCCCGCCCTCGTAGCGCTTGAGGCTCAGCGCGCTCGCAGTCTTGCACTCAAGACCCGCGTTAAGCCCGACCACCTTTCGGTCAATGTTTGCATGCAAGTGTGGGCAGTCATCGCGGCGCATCAGGTAGTTCATCCGGCGCACCGGCAGGCGGCTTGTTTCTTCAAAGCGGCTGGCGACGTACTCTTCAAGATCGCGCCCTTCCCTCATTGCCTCGTTTTCCAGCTCTTCGCCGATCCTGCCGGTCTTTTCCGCCCATACCGTGTAGGGCGAGCGGTATTTGTTCAGTCCCAGCACCGCGCCCATGTCGCTGCCGCCGAGGCTCTTCTTTCGCTCGCCCAGCCATTCCTCACGGCTCATCCCGAGCGTCGATATCTTCTGCATCTTCATCTTTCCCCTCCATAATATTGTCTGTGCCACAGTAAGGGCACACGGTTTGAGTGGTAATCGTCCAGTTCTCATCGTCCAGATTTTCGCGGTACGCATAAAGAGCTGGCTCTCGAAAATCCGCGCCGCAAGCCCAGCAGTGCATCATTCCTCCGCCTCCATGTAAACCATCGCGCTCTGCATGCCGAAGACACGCGCCGTCTGATGGTCGTTGAAAAACACGTCGATGCGGTTGCCGTTTACACCGCCGCCGCAGTCCTCGGCGATATAGCTGTGCTGTGTGCCGTCCGGCCAGATCAGCAGGACGCGCGAACCGTATGGAATAACCTTCGGGTCAACCGCGATCGTGCGTCCCTCGGTCGCCAGCGCGCCGGTCGCGGTGTAGCCGCTCGCCCACTTGCCGCAGCAGCAGCGTCCGGGGCAATAGGCCGTCAGCGTAAATTCGCCGAGAAACACGTCATTGCAAACGGCGCTCTCCGTCGCGGAAATGTCCCACGCGGGATCATACTCCTCTACGATGGGCGCTTCTTCCGGTTCCGCATCGACCGCCTGCGCGCTGGTGGCGAGGATTGAGATCACGATCAAAAGGATCGTTGCGCCCAAGCACGCCGCCGCGAACAGTGCCGATTCATCGGCCTTGCGCTGCTCTCTCGTGCGCTTGTCGTGACGTCTCATCGTCTGCACCCCCTGTCGATAAACGGCAGCAGCTCATACAGCACCTTGCACACAGCGCACGCGCCGATGACGGCAAGACCCGTCGTAAAGTCGCAGCCGTTGAGCGCGATCACCGCAGCGGCGATACCGCCGAAAAACAACGTGTCGATCATGCCTCCACCTCATATCCAAGAAATTTCAGGAACGAAAGCCGCGGGATGACCGTGATCGTTCCGATGCGGCTGACCGGAAATCCGAGCTGTTCGGGGTGGTCTTTCGCCGCAATGCTGATCGAATAGGGCTTCCGCCCGAGTACCGGCGCGATATCCGCCGGTGTCAGCACCGGCTTGTCCGATGCAAGCATTTCTTCCACCGTCATGTGCGTTCCTCCTTCTTATTCGATCGGTTCCAATTCGAAAATTCTTTCAGGGTAAAAGCTCCAACTGCCAAATCTGGATTTGCTGCACTGTGCGTCATAAAGCCATTCGTTTAGCTCGATTTTCTTTGACGTCAGTGCCGCATCTTCCACGGGATTTTTCGCTTCGTGCGTTTCAATGTAGGCTTTCTGCTTGGTAAAGTTGTTAATAGACCGAGGTACTTGAAGTACTCCAAAAAGAATCACTAAAATCGATAGCATCACAATAATGATGCCGACCATTCCGGAAGCATAAGGAACCCAAGAGCTATCAATCGAGCATTTCCTCAGAGACAGTACCGTGATAATGCCCCCCACGCAAAGGAAAATAATCCAATTCGTCATTGCTTCCTCCTTACTCCTTCGGGATCAGCCGCGTCACCGGCACATTCAGGTGCTTCGCAATGCGCATCACCGTGTAAAGGCTCGGGATTCGCCCTTCCTTCCACGCCGTCACATTGCTTTTGCTCATTCCGAGCGCCACGCATACGGCGCTCGGCGTCGTGTGCTTCTTCTTGCACACTTCTTTCAGCAGTTCGTAAAACAAGTCATTCCCTCCATTCAAATAGTTTGAATTAGAGAACCTTTTGTGATAGAATAAAGCTGCACGTGCGGAAAGGGGTGATGCCCATGCAGGCCACTTCGGCTATCGCAGGCTTCATGCCTAATTTCCTGTGTTCCCGGTAACTGAACGGACAGCGGTGCGGTCAGCGCACCCGTTTCTCATACGAAGCCGTTCAACCGCGCCGAGGGGTGCTCGCCTGCACCCGCAACGCGGCGGAAACAAAGTGTGACGAGATACGGCGGGAAGGCGACCCGCCGCATTCTCAACCGCGCGTTTACCTCACCCTATCACAAAAGGCTCTTGACAGTTCCCCAAAAAGTACTATAATGGAAGCGCCAACAACCAGCAGAGTACTTTTATCAGGACTGCCTATGGTCTTATTATAGTTCCCCTTAGGAAACTTTTCAAGCCATTTTTGTCCCTTTGGAGTACTTTTGTTTCTATGACCAATAGTGGAGGTAGCTTTTTGGGGACTTTGTACGAAACCATTCGCTCTTTGTGTGATAAGAAGGGGATTAAACCCGGAAAAATGTGCTCTGACTTAGGTATGAGTAAGAGCATTATGACGAAACTGCAAGATGACCCTACAAGAACCATAAAATTAGATACCGCAAGAAAGATCGCCGACTATTTCAGCGTAACCCTTGAGGAATTGGACAGCGGTGATTTATCTGAAAGCGACGCAGAAAAAGCGCCTGCTTTCAATGATGAAAGCAAGCGCCCGTATGTAGATATGGATACCGCGCGCATCTGGTCGCCGCACCCTGTCGCGATTCTGGCCGCGCAGTATAAGGTCCCAACGGCCACGTTGCAGCAGATCATCGGCTGTGACTTTAACATGGCGGGGAATATCGCACTGGGGCTGGAAGCGCCCACCGACGAGCAGCTGCGCCGCGTCGCCGCTGCTTTCTGCGTGCCCTATGGTGACCTTACGCGCGGCTGGGTTCCCCTGTACGCCAATCGAGACCTTTCTTTTGACAATATTCACCGTAGGTCAGATCGCTCCCCTTCACCGGAAGATCGGTGATTTTCGGCATGACGGCCTCGCGCAGCGCGTCAAAGGCCGCGTCGTGCTCGCTTTCCGGAAGCGCGGCGATCCGCTCTACCTCTCCCCGAAGGAATTCTTTCCTTTCTTCTTCTGTCATCTTGAGGTAAGCGGCTCTTTGCTTTTCGTTCATCTTTTTATCCTCCGTATGTAAATAGTTTCACTTATCATATGCCGCGCCGCGGTGCATTTCACCACGGCCGTCGATTATAGAAATGGGAATATACAACGACCCGCAGTATTTTGAAAAGAGAATAAAATATCAGAGAAAGAGGCGTTCAGCTGTGATTTCTGCAATTCGGGCGCACTTCATACGCCCGTGCTATCTTCGCGAATCAGAAGCCCCAATGAAGTTTTACAAATTGATTGCTCGAATCGGTCTCCCACTTGGCTTTATCCTGAACCTCTTCCGAGCAATGCAGGCAACGGCCGCAATTGGAACAGCAACCGAATCTGCAAGGCCATACTTCATAATAGACGCCGTATATATGTGGGTTGGCATCGTTCTTCTATTCGGCGCAATCGTCGGGCTGAACAAAATGAAATGGGCCGGTGTTAAATACTATGCGTCACTTTTCGGGTGGCAAATCGTTTATAGCGTTTTTCTGGCCACTTATAGTGCGAGCTTGGAGTTATTCGAGTTTGAATATTTCGGGCGAAACATATTTGCCGCAATCTTCTTGTCGGTATGGCTTTACTTCTGCATGATATATTTCGGTAAGCGTCGGCTTTTGTTTTCTCCGGGTGCATTCGAAACCCCGCGCGTTGCCGACGAAGCCAAAACCGAACCGGAAAAAGTCGCCCCTGTGCAGCCAGAGCCCACCCCTGTTTTGCAGGAAGCGCCGCCGGAACCGGCAGTAGATCTGCCGCCCACCGTGCAGAAATCTCCGCCCGCTGATCTCGTAGCGGTCAAAAAGACAAAGCGCAGGCCGAACATTCCGGTGATTGTTCTTTGCATTGCCCTCGTGCTGAGCCTCGCCGGGAATGTTTGGCAGGGCGTAATGCGGAACGCAGAGAGAAAAGAGTTTGATTCAGAGCTAAAGGGAAAGGATCAGGCATTTTACAATTTGAAAAGCGCAAACACATCGCTTAAATCAGAGATTTCCGACCTGGAAACATACCGCGCTGATACTTACTATACGACAGGGTATATCGTAAGCGGGTCAAATTACTACCATAGATATGATTGCCCGGTATTCGAAGCTGCAAATACATACCAATCGCACAACACAAAGTTTTGCGAATGGCTCGGGTATAGCGCTTGCCCTGTGTGCAAGTCCGGGTTTCTCATAAACTTTAATAGCAAAATGCCGCAGCAGTCTGCGCCGTAGGCGGTTTGAGTAAAGCCCTCGCCGCCTCTGCAACACCGGCGAGGGCTTTTCAGCAGCAGCGGGGAGCGGTCGCCGCTGCTTGTTTTGACCATATCGCGCTTTACCTTACCACTTCAATACCAAGACTTTGCAACACGACGGCATTCGACCGCGTTCGACAGACCCACTTTTGGCACCCCAAACGGGCAGAAACCGGAAAAGTTAAGGTGATGTAAATGAACATTCAAGAGCTGTGCAGAATCCGTAAAGAAGAACTGAAACTGACCTATCAGGACATTTCCGACGCTTCCGGCGTGCCGCTGTCCACCGTCCAGAACTTCTTTTCCAAAATGTCGAAAGCCCCGTCCATTTACACCGTCGCGCCGATCTGCAAGGTACTCGGCATATCCCTTGATGAAGTGTTCGGAATTACCGAACACTTGACACCAACCGAGGAAACCTTGCAAGCGCGCAACGATGAACTGGAACGCCACGTGGACGCAAAGGCTGATACCATCGAGATCATGCGGCGCGGTGTCCGTATCCGAAACGGCGTAATTTTAATTCTGTTTATTATGGTGGTGTTGCTGGCTGTATGGTGCTTGTATATCGATCTGCATTGCGCCGATTACGGATTTTGGAGGGGCTGACATGGCGAATTGCATCAAATGTAAAGCAGCGCTGCCGGATGGCGCGCTGTTTTGTCCTATGTGCGGCAAAAAGCAAGCATCTGTCGACCGAAAAGCCACAAAGCGCGGCAACGGGACAGGGACGGTCTATAAACGCGGCTCTTCATGGGTAGCCGAAATCACCAAAGGCTACCGTGAAGAAGACGGCAAGCTGACCCGCGTGAAAGCGAAAAAATGCGGTTTCCGCACAAAACGAGAAGCCTTAGAATATATCCCTATGCTGCGGACGCAAAAGCCCCGTGAAAAGGATATCACTTGGCGCAAGGCATATGAGCTTTGGTTCCCAACGCATCGCGCCGATAAGTCCACGCTGAATTGCTACGCCGCTGCCGAAAAGTATTTTGCACCGATCGAATTTATGAAACTGGCCGCGGTCGAGATTGATGACATCCAAGAATGCATTGATGACTGCCCGCGCGCCAAGCAGACGAAAAAGAATATGCGCACCGTGTGCAGCCTGATCTACAAGTATGCCGTTCCGCGCGGATACGCCCCTATGAGTATGGCCCCGTATCTCACCGTCACCGGTGAAAACGCTGCGCCGCGCGCGAGCTTTGATGCCGACCAGATCAAGAAGATAAAAGAGGCGTGCGACGTAATTCCATACGCCGACTATATCTACTGCATGTGTTACCTCGGCTTCCGCCCTACAGAGTTTCTCGGCCTGTCGATTGATAACTACGATAAGAAAGAAAAGGTGCTTCGCGCTGGTATCAAGACCGAAGCGGGCAAGAATAGAACCGTCACGATCTCGCCAAAGATTCAGCCCATCATTGACCGGCTGGCGAAAGACAAGATATCCGGCGCGCTATTCTGTAACGAAGAGGGGAAAGCGTTCAGGTATGACTATTTCCGCGACGAGGTTTTCTATCCCACATTAAAGGCAATCGGCATTGACAATCCAATCGAAAACAAGCGGCACAAGTATTCCCCCCATACATGCCGTCATACGTTCGCAACGCTGATGAAAAACATTCAGGCGTCGGACAAGGACAAACTCGAGCTGATCGGTCACGCAAGCCCCGAAATGCTGCGGTATTATCAGGATGTTAACATCACCGACCTTCGAAAAATCACCGATGCAATATAATTTTTCTGTTACCCCCTTGTTACCCCCATCAAGCGATTTCCCGTTGATATTCCGTCGTTTTTCGGTGACTGGGGGTCAAGAGGCCGTGAGTTCAAGTCTCGCCACTCGGACCAAGAAAACCTCGAAACCATTGCGGTTCCGAGGTTTTTTCATATTTAGACTATTCTGGCAAATTCTCGATTATGCCCAATATTTCTATCCTGTTACCCCCGCAGTTACCCTCGCATAAAAGGCCTCTACCCATTGCGGGCAGAGGCCTTTTGGGCTAATAGTGCATCATTTTTTAGGCTCGCTCATCCCTCGCGAAACATCCCTTGCATCGTCCGAACCTCGGCAGCCCTCTCAATCTGCTTCCTGTGCAGATAGTCATAGAGGCCCTTCATGCCCTCGGGCGGCTCGCCGTGCTCCTGCCGGTACTTCTGGATGACGCCGGCGACCTCGGCGTGGAGCATCGTCATGTGATGCATCTCTTCGCCGGAAAGCTCGTAAAACGTCTTCGCAAGAGCGGGGCATTCGTCCTTGTACTCGAGGGCGCATTTCGCGTACTTCATCGCGTCCTCGATTTCCTCGTCGACCATCGCCGACAGTTTTTCAATGAGTTTCATTTTCTTCCTCGCTTTCTGCAGCTTCGACATTATTTATGGCATTAGCAAATAGCAGCAAAATTATCCCGAGCAGCAGAGCATCTGAATCGTCGTTCACAGTTTTTCGACCGTGACCGCAAGGTTGTTGACGACCGATGCCACGCCGTCGAGCGCCAGCGACAGAAGAGAGCCGTCACAGCCGCAGGCGTTACGAATAATAGCCGTAATAGTGAGGTTTGCCACGCCGTTTGCTGCGACCGTCTGAGCTGCCGTAGCGCCGATGATGGCGACGCCGTCCTTCTGTGCGGTCAGGCTGACCGTACCGGCAGCCGTGGGCGCGACTGTCGCGCTGACATTGACAAGGTAATAGCCCTGCCCACACAGTGTAATCGCGTTGCCGTCCTGACGGATGTTGCAGCCATAGCGGCGCGTCGTCGAGCCGACCGGCACGATGCCGCCGACCGCAACGGTGGGATTGCTGACGTTGGTCGTGTAAATTGCAGACTTACTCATATTTTTACCCTCCTAAAAAATTAAAAAGCGGAGCAGCTGTTGCCGCCCCGCTTGCCTCGCCGAAATAGGGCGTCAGATGTTGCCGTTGCCGCAGCCGCAGCCACAGAACGGGGAGTTGCCCGCGCTGTAGGTGTAGCCGCTGGGATAGCGCACGACACCGCACATCTGCTCGCGCAGATAGAGCTGGTTGTTGGCCTGCTCAAGCTGTGCGATGCGGCCTTCGAGCTGGCTCTTTTCGAGCGCTGCGAATTTAGCGTCGATGTTGGCGTTGATGGCGTCAAGGCCGCGCTGCGTGGTGCAGCAGCAGTCTGCCATCTGGCGCTGGATGTCGTTGCCGGTCTGCATGATGGTCATGTTCGTGCCGTTCTGCGCGAGCGCGACTTCCTTGCCCAGCTGGCCGATGCCGCCCTGCATCTCGTAGCCGAGATTGCAGATGCCGTTGCCGATGTTGGTCAGGCGGTCGTTCAGCTGGCCAAACTGCTGGCCGAAAAGGATCTCCTGCTGCGATGCGGCCGTGGCGTACTGGCCAAACTCGCCCTGGCGGTTCCATCCGTTGCCGCCAAAGCCAAACATGAAGAGGAAGAGCACGACAATGAGGAACCAACCGGAGCCCCAGCCGTTCTCATCGTTCGCACCGCGGGTGACCGCGGCGATATCGCTGAGAGACATACCACTATCCATGTGTCAAAACTCCTTCCTGAAAGAATTTTATAAATAAACCGTTGCGCACCGGCTTATTTCAGAAATTGCACGAACTCCTTTGCCTGTTCCTGGAGCTGCTGGAACTGAGCCTGAGACATCTGCCCAGACTGTAAAAGGCGTTCAATCTCCTGCTGCGCTTTCTGAGGCGTCATGCCTGCAGCGAATTTGCGGAATTCGCCGATCATCGCAAGGGGATTATTCGGTCTTGCCGCCCTTTGACTTCCCATCAGGCTTTCCAGCAACGGATTGTTCATTGACGATTCCCTCCAATCTGGTCAGGCGTTCTTCGATGCTCGTGAGGCTTGCTGCGCTCTGTTTGGGCTTTGGCTCGTAAGGCGTCATCAGATATGGTGTCTTCGACTTGTACCCCGCGTCGTCCGTTTTGACGTACCAGCCGATCAACACATCCGACCGCGAGATATCCATCGCGATCAATTCGCTGCGCGGGGCCATCCTGAGAGCATCCACGCCGTTTTCTCCGTTCACGCGGGTAATTTGACCCGCAAAGCCTTGCATCGCTCCTGCGCCGTTCTGTGGGCTTGCAGGGGCATATCCGCCATAGGGGTTATAGCCCATTGGCTGCGGCTGATAAGGATTGCCAAAGTATCCCATGCGCGCACCTCCTTTTGTTGTCTCAATGATAACGAAAAAGAGGCCCCGCAAAGAGCCTGAAAAAGGTCTTTGTAGGGTCTCTTCTTTATGTGTTTTTGATACCGTCCGCGATTTTGCTGTATGCCCGGCGTCGCCGCGTCTTCACGTACTCTGGTGAGACGTGCAGCGTCTCCGCGACTTCGACGCGGCTCTTCCCACGCACATCGCATTCAATAAGGCAGTACGCCTCGTCCTGCGGCAGTTCGAAGGATAAGATATACGCCACAGCCCGCTTGGGGGCCATAGAAGATAATTGTGCGCGGATCGACCTGTGCTGACTGTTCATGCCCCGTGTAGGGCTTGCAGAGGCGCTTGCGCGTGGGCTTTCGCCGCCCGCTCCTTCCTTACTTTTTCAACCGCTCCAACTACGGTTTACTTCATCGTTGCGAGTTTCCTGATGAGATCGTCGCCGTATTTGTAAGCGGCGAGGTAGTCCAGCGTGCGATCCTCGATACCCGCGCGCTTTTTGAGCACTTCGCGATAGCTCGCCTCGTACTTCGGTCGGTACGCGCCCAGCACAAGCGATTTTGCCCGCTTCTTTCGATATACGCCGTCGCCGTTGGCCTGACTGCCCGCCGTGCCGCTCGATGTATTGCCCTCGATGGCGATGACGTACTGCCCGCTCACGCTCTCGCAGATGCCCGTGTGGTCGGTCTTGACCTTCGTATTGGGAAAGTCGTAGATCAGCACGTCGCCCGGTTGATAGCCCTTTGTGACCCACTGGCCGTGGGCCTTCGCGTAGTTCATCAGTTCGCCGCAGCTCGCGGTCTTTCCGCCGCCGTAGAAGAGGGATTTGTCCGCCTGCTGAAAGCACCACCACACAAACTGCATGCACCAGTACACGCCGTTCACGCCGTAGGCCTTACCGTATTTCTGGCGGTTGCCCGGCTGCTCCACCGTGCCGATCTCCTTGCGCGCGATGGCAAGGATGTCTTCTGCTCTCGCCATGCTTACGCCGCCTTGTCGATGACGTCCTGCGTCTTCTGGCTCTGCGTGCCGAAGTAGAACGCGATGATAGAGCTGTAGATCAGCATGAGCTGCTCGCCGGTGATCTTGCCGACGACAAAGCCGTAAATCACCGCGCCGGTGGCGGCGATCGTCACAATGCTCTTCACGCTGCACAGGTTCGCAAATCTCTTTTTCAGCAAATCGTTATTCATATTGTCGTTTCGTCCTTTCTGAAAATTTTGATGCCTGCCACAACGACAAACTCTGTTGTCCATGCCTTGAACCAGCGTTCCGTCAGCACGTCGGGCGGCGGCACGCCGAGCGCCGCCATGGTGAGCGAGGCGACGGTGTACCACGTCAGGCTGAAAATGGCGATGGATATGTACCTGTCCCGCTTTTTCATCTTGTCCCAGTGCTCTTTCAGCTTTTTCATACCATGCACCACATCCATAGTTCGCGGATGCCCTTGACGGCCGCCGCCGCGCCAACCAGCAAGGCCGCGCCCACAATGATGGCAACTGCCACCTCGGCAAAATCATCCATCATGCCACACCTCCCGAGATGATCCACGCCACAAACGCACCGACCAGCGCTGCAAGCAGCTTGTCCACGACGCTGTCCCAGCGTTTCCCGGACTTTCCTGTGATGGCCTTTACGTCCTCTTTGATCTCTTTGACGTCTCCCTCGACGGTCTCCTGCTTGGTCGCCAGCACTTCGACCGACGTTGCCAGCCTGTCAAGCGCCGTTTGGTGCTCCTGCAGCTCGTTGATTCGATGCGTATTGCTCTTGCACCGCGATTCGATGAGCGCGATCGCCGCGTCATCGTAGTGCTTTGCATTGTCCATTTTTCACGCCCCCTTATTTTTATGGTGTTCTCCATTGAGCCTATCATGCCGCCTCCGCAAATTCACCACGGGGCAAAAGAACCTGTCGGACCACCGACAGGTTCTTTTTCTTTACGCCGCTTTCTTCCGCATGATTGCAAGCTGCTCGTCCACCCGCGCGCGGTTCCAATGGCGAATGCTCTTTCCGACGCCGAAGTCCTCAAAGAGGGCTGCACGCTGTTCATCGGAAAGCCCCTTCTGCTGATAAACAAGCTCCATGATCTGTAAGCCTTCACTGTTGCTGATGGTATCCCCGTTTTTGTCCTTCAGGCTTTCGATCCCGCCTTTCGCCAGATAGAGCACAATATACTGGGCTTCTGAAACGCCCGTTTTTTTGACGGTCTCTACAGCCTTTGCTACCCAACCGTCCGGTTGATAGCTGCTCACGCTCATTTTCCCGACGACGTTGGCATATTCGTAGGCTTTCGCAACGGCATCTGCCTTATCGCCGTCGCTCATGGACTTATAGCTCGCAAGTCCCGTGAGCTCGCTGGCGATCTTATGGGAAGTCTGCCCGCGCTTTGTGGCGTACTTGACGTATTCCTCGCCGGTCAACTGTTTGTTTTCCTTATTCACGGTGAAAAATTTCGGTGCGCGCTGCGGCAGGACTTTGGTCTCACCGGTCGCCTCATACAGGCGGCTCAATTCATCTTCCATTTTGCTGCCGCTTACCTTCGAGGTATACGCGGGATTCGCAAAATTGTTAAATGCCCGCGCGGCCACGCCTCCGGAGTTTTCCGTGCGCCCCCATGCGTCGATAAAGGGAATCTGCCCGTAGTCAACGCCCGGAATACGCGCGCTGGCCTTGCCGAGCGCATATTGCATATCCGGCGTCAGGAATTTGTTCTTATCCGTATAGGTCGTCATGCGTGTGCTTTCGCCCGTGCGCTCCGCCTGCCCGAAGACCGTCGGGATACCCTGCGTCAAATAACTCGTCGCCGCGCTTGCTACCGCACTGGTTAGTGCGTTTGTGTTTCCAGAGGACGCATACCCCACCGCGTCAAAAACGTCGTTCAGGCTTTGCAGACAACTCATGGAAAGAAGCGGGTCCGTCACGTTGCTTGCTGCCTGAAGCATATCACTCATAGTGAGGTACCCGTTGTTCGCCTGCATCTGCTCGTAAAGGTTTGCCCCGACGAAAAACGGAAGCGCTTCCGGCGCAAGCCAATCCAGCGTAATACTCGTGCCATTTGGCAGCTCCAGTGCGTATTCCTGATGTCCTTGCAGCTCGTCGAACTTTTTCTTCTTCTCGTCATCACCGCCGCTGCCGCGAAGAATGCCCTCTTTCGCCATATAAAGGCCGAGCATCATCAGCCCCGTGCCGGTCAGCCCGGCGGCGGCCCGGTCGATCATTTCGGTAGCCTGCATATTCCCCTTCTGCACCTGCACAAGGTCATAGCTTATGCTTTTGAGGAAACCAATAGGGCTGTATTCCACGCCGCGCACCAGAATGTTGGCTGGTGTCTTGCGGAACGGCAGGATTCCTTCGGCGAGGGTGCTTCCGAGGCGTTTCATCTTGTTATCCCCACGGTATCTGCCGAGATCGGAGATCATCTGTGAAAACGCATTGGTGTCTCGATAGGTCGCTTTCTGCGCCTCTCTGATCGCGTATTCGCGCGCCGCTTCAATGCCTTTCCCGCCAGCGACCTGCTCCGCGGTAATTCCATTTGCTTTGCAGAATTGCGCCAGCGCCGCCGCGTAATGCGGCTTGGAGAACCATGCGTCTTCCGCATCCAGCGCCGTGCTGTTGAATTTGCGCATCGCTTCCAGCAGCTTCGGTTTGAAGACCGTGCGCCCTTCCTCGATTTCCTGTCGCACATTGACATTATCATTGTACTTGCCGCTGCCGAGAGCCTGCTCGCGAATGTTGGCATAGTCACTCCATGCCGCCTTGATAAGCCCTGCGTCCTTCGTCGTCAGGATTGCCTTCGTGCGTCCGACTTTGCCGCCGCTCACTGCGTTTGCAGCGCTCTCAATGCCTGCGCCGATGACGTTCTTTACCGTGACAGCAGGAACAAATCCTACGTTGCCAACGATGTTGCGCACATGCGTGCGTGGATTACCAAGCATCGAAAAGTAGCGCCAAGCGTTCCATTTGTCAATGAAGCGGCTCGGCATCTGTCTGCCGATATCGCGATAGATTTCCTTCATCGCCTCGGTGCGCGCATCGTCGTCCTTTGCGTTCAGGAACTTCTCAGCGAGGTCACGGTCAATCTTCAGATCAGGGGCCTTTTCCCCGTACTGCTTTTTGAGATCTTCTGTCAAGTTCTCCACGCTGCGCTGCGCCGCATAAAGCTGCGTACTGGGGTCCTGCTGCTTGAGCAGCCTCGTTGCCTGCAACGCCTGTGCCGCATTTCTCTGGCGCTTTACGATGGTGTCGAGCACATCGATAGCTGTCTCCACATCACCGCTGTTTGCTGCATTGTTGTAGAGCGCCCAGCCAATCGCCGTATTCTCCTTGCTGATTCCCTCTTTGGTGGAATTTTTCCACTTGTTCAGGGTCTTTTGCCAGCCTTCGGTTTTGATGCGGCTTTCTGCGTCACTGATGGCCTGCTTGTCCGTATAGCGGTCGTAGGAGAAATCTCCTTTTGCCACCATTCGTTCCAACGTCGGTATCATTGCGTCCGGCGTGGCCTTTGCTTCCAGCACCGTGCGGATCGTGCGGCTGACGTATTTGTCGTCCGCCGTTTTCTTTGGCACTTGTACCTCTCGGTATGCACGCTCGCCCGCAGGGATATATCCGTACTTCTCTTTCAGCACTTCGTAGTTTGCCTCAGGGATCTCGCGGGAGAATTGCGCGTCATTCACCTTGTTGACATTCCCGCCATTTTGGGGTACACTACCATTCGAAGCATTGGTGGACACCCCAACAGGGCGATTATTCGCTTTAGCTGTACCGTTTTGGTACTGAAGGGGCGGTGCCGATGCTTTATTTTTATTTTCATTAAGCTGGATGGAGTAGACAAACTCTCCGTCCGGCTTTTTTCTTACATTCGCCAGCAGGTCATACACCTGTCCGTCGATCTGCACGGTCTTGACGAAATACTCCCAGCCGGTTAGGTTTTGATGCGCCTGCGCTTTCTTTCCCTGCTCGGGTTTACCTCCGTTGTAGGTCGCGTTTTCTACAAGCTCGAAGATGCTGCCATCCGCGCCGGTATTGATTTTCGCCTTCCAGCCCTTTTGAGAGGATTTTTTATCGCCGTATACGTTCTTGCGAAGGTCTGCTTCGTCAAACTTCGCATAATAGGTGTTGTTGCCGTCGCTGAATTTGGCCGTGCGCCCCGCGTACTCGTTGCGCATGATGTCCATAAAGGCTTCCATGCGCTCCTTGTAGGACATCTTCTTAATGTCCTCGCCGGTCTCGTAGACCTCGATTCCGTCCTTGTTCTTTCCGACAAGCTCATAGCTCTCCCCGCCATCCGCGAACACCGTGTTCTCGTCGCCGGTGTCCGGCTTGCGCCCTCTGCGTTCCTCCGCCGTCAGGCCGCGCCGCGACGCAGCGTCCCGTGCCTCGATCTCTCCCGCCGTGTCGCGGTAAAGGTCTCCTGGCAGTCTGCCTTCCCTCGCGTTTCTGTCAATGCTGTCGCGCAGGCTGAAATAATCCCACACGCGGTCGCCGTATTTTTCTTCCAGCTGGTCGCGCCTTTCGTCGAAGCGCACCCATTCCGGCGGATCCGGCTCGACCTGCTCCCATGTGTCCATGTCGACTTTCCCGCGCGGCACCGTCGGCGCCATGACGTTCAGTTCTTCCATGCTGCGCATAAACTCGGGATCGTTTGCCTTCATCTGCTCATACTGCTCGCGCAGCCGCGCGCCTTCGCGTCTGGTTTCGGCGTCCCTTCCGTCATATCCCTCTTCGAGCTTTCTGTTCCAGTATTTCAGATTCGCCCCGGGTGTGAAGCCCTCTCTTTGCTGAATGGCGTGCTGTACCTCATGAGTGAGGGAATTCAACAGCGCCTCCGGCCTGTTTTTCAGGTCGCGGCTCAGTTCAATACTGTCGAACCTGCGGTTATACCCGCCGTTCTGCCCTCGCTCAAGCGTCTGGAACGTTACATCCATATCTTTCATGTCCGGATAGGTGGCGAACAGCGCCGGCGCGTCCACCAGCTCGCCCAGCGTAGTGTAGTTGGGGATGGACTTTGCAGCCTCTTTCATTGTTTCCAATGTTAGCGCCCACTTCTCAAAATCGCCGCCAAACTCTCCGGTCAGCTTCTCGTATAGCGCCTCGTCGGCCTCGCCGCGCTCCGTGCTTCTCTGGTAGTCCGCAAGGTCTCTCCTCTGTTCGTCCGTCAGCTCACGGTTAGTCAGCCTAACCCATGCATGGGTTTTCTCCCGCAGCTCCGTGTCGTAGTCATATAACCCAGATTCAAAGCGCAGTTTCATGCCGCTGTCGTCGATCTCCCATCTCCACTTGCCGTCCGCGCCGCGGAACCAGCCGGTTTTCTGCCGAATCGTCTCGGCGTCAGCCCCGTTTTTCTCCATCTCTTTCGCCGTATTAAGCGCTGCTTTATCTGCATTCTCCGCTTTCTCGCCTGCATAGCTAAATTTTTCGCGTACCTGGCCCGTTCCGCTTGGCGGCGCGCGCGAGTTTTCCTGTGCAACGGTTTCGCTCTCCACCTTGATATGTGCAAGAAGAAACGCCGCCGCATCGCCGATCTCGCTGTCGGCGAAAATGTTCATATCGCCGAGGCTATCGCAAACCACCTCTTCCCAAATCTCCTGCGCCGTCATTTCGGTGCCGGCATAAGCATCTGCATACGCCGTGCAGAGGGAGTCGACCTCACCGCCGGTAAAGGTCTTATCGATGCGCGTGCGTACCTCGTTCAAATCGACTTCGCCCTTTGCGATCATATCATGTCCGGCCTCATGCCGCATGATCTGGTACGACGTAAATTCCGGATGATCCGCACGGATAAATACGCGGTCACCTGAAACGTAGCCGCGCACCTGGAACGTTTTCCCGCTCTTGTCACGGAACGTCAGATTATTCCCGGCAAAGAACGTCACGCGCAGACCGCGCTCTTTGGCAAGGTCCTTCGCCTTGCGCATTTCCGCCGTCTCGTTCTTCACAAGATAGACGCTGTCATTGAATGCGCCTCTGCCGATGCCGAAGCTCGCAGTGCTTACTTTTTCTCCATAATCGAGCGAAGCTGCTTCGCTGTCTGCGAAGTGTCGCCCTTCCTTCCGGCCCGGATTTCGTCCTGTGCCTTCTTCCACGCCTCGTACTTCTCCGCGGGGATTCGCACCGTTATCCCGTTCGCTGCCTTCGCGTAAATGTACTGCTTCTCCATGTTCGGCTCCTTCCTGCTGCGCGTATTCTGCGCGCAGCTCGTCCATTGTCACCTCTCCTGTCTCGAGGGCAAGGCGGTTGTCAGTTACATACTTGTCAAAGCCGGTCGCCTGCGCCTCTGCGCCTGCGATCCGCTGCTTTGCTGCAATATAATCCGTGTTTGGGGCGACCGCCGTTCCATCAACAGCAGTGTACCCATTCGTCAGCATGTCGTCAAGAACGATCTCGAGCGTTTTCGCCGCTTTGACGTTCTCCTGCCCGTTATCGTTGATGATGCGCTGCGCTGCATCAATGATTTGCGTGCGCGTCAGACCCTCGTCCATCGCCTTGCGCATGGCGGGTGTCTCGAATATCTGATTGCTTCGCTGGTATCCGTTTGCTGTCCGCTGCCGTGCACCCTTCTGCTGCCCGCGTGAAAGGCTCATATCGGCGATACCTGCGATCTGCTCTGCCGCCGCGCTATAATAGCTGTGCAGCTCGGGGTGGTCGAACTGGAAAGCGTTCACGTTTCTGCCCGATACGTTTTCCTTTGTGCGGCTGTCGATGTGCTCGCCTGTTCCTGCCCCGGCCTTCGCGTCGTTCTGCCCTGCGACATAGCCTGCATAGGCCGTCTCATTCGTCGGGTTCGGGTTCGCCTTGCCCTCCACGCCCGCATTGTAGGCAGGGATAAAGTCCTTCACGTGCTCTGCTGTGTCCTTGCCCTCCTGGTACGTTCCGCGGAGCGCCTTGCGCCCGCTCTCACCGAGGGAGTTATCAAAGCGCGCGAGCGATTGAAGCGCTGCATTCGCGCCAACTTGTCCGCCACCAAGAACACCGCCGACCACTGCGCCGCCAAGAAATTCCTTTGCGGATGTACGCGGGTTCAAAATGGCATTTTCATCCATCATTGATGCGAGAGGATTTCCTTTCTTGTAGGCGACGTTCTGCGTCGCTCTTTCAAGAATGCCCTGCACAACTTCCTCTTTACCTTCATCAAAGGCAGATTCAAGCCATGCTTTCCACGCAGCGGAACCGTGCTTCAACTGTTCGGGAAGCGTCTGAATACCGCCGCCAACTTCAACGGCAGCGTTCATCAGGCCGTTTCCTGTGGCATAAAGTGCGGCCTTCGTGCGAGCGGTGTTGTTATCCACTCCAGCCTTTTCCATGTCATCAAGCGCCTGCTCGTAACTGGAGCCGACAACCTGTGAGAACGAAAGCCAATACTGCGGGTCTTTCCCCATCGCAAATACGCTGTTGCGGATCGTGTTTGCAATGCTCGGGGTCATTTCCGTTGCAGCGGTCTTCGCAAGCGTCGCTGGCGTCGCCCCGAGGCTCGCGCCTGAGGTGAGCACCGCTGCGACCGCCTGCGGGACTGCTGCGACGGTCAATGCGCCATACTTGTCAAAAGCCTCCGCAGCCTTGCCGCCGCGCTCAACATTCGCCGCGTACTTGTCCTCTATCTCTTGCCCCTCATTTCGAATGCGGCGCTGTAACTTATTTGCAAGACCGGAATCCGACAAATCGCCGAGCTGCTGCCCGGAAACTAACTCAAATGGGGAAAGTGCAACATCTTCCGCAAGCGCAAGCGTGTCGGCAATGCCCTGCGCGGCTTGGTTGATGCCTTTCATAGTTGCTCCGGCAATGCCCTTTCCAACGGAATACTTCTGCTGTTTCCCGGGTGTTCTGTTCCCTGAAAATGTTGCTTTGCCAAGCTTGCTTTGGCGCTTCGGCGTCACGACATTCTGCTGCGTCACTGGTGTCGTCTTCACCGGGCTCGTGCGATATACTGTAGGTGGGGAAGAGACCGGGGCGCTCGCGCTCCCGGTCTGCATCAATTTCCCGCGCTGCCCCTGCGCAACAATGGTCGCAGTTGGCTGCTCGGTCTTTAATTTCTTCTCTTCGTTATTGGTGTTCAGTGCTACCAGCTTTCCCATATCAGTCCTCCGTGTAAGTCAGCCCGTATTCGTCCAGCATCTTCTGCACGCGCGCCTTCTGCTCGTCGCTCAGCTTATCCCAGAAGGAATCAATCCCTCCGACAGCATAATCGGTACGCCCCTGCGCAAGCATCGTGCGTAAGCTGCTCATAGCCGCATTAAAATTGCTCGAATTATAGCCTTCGCTTGAACTTCCACCGTTCTGACCTTCCAGCCAGTTTTCATAGTCGGAATAAAGCCCGCTCGAAGACGTAAAGCCGTACCTCTGGTAGTTAGCCTTCTGCGCAAGCCAGCTTTTTGGGTTCCCGCTCGCCTGTGCCGCAGCAAACAGGCCTTCGTAGTCCATCGCTCCGCCGGTAGCTCCGCTACGTGTCCCACCACTGGAAGTCCGGCGAGAGCCACCGCCGCTTGCCTTCCCCGCCGCTTCCTGCGCGGCCTGCTGCAATTTATACTGCCATTCCGCATTATAGCGTGCGTCCTCGATGGCGTCGCGTTCCTTCTGGTAGTCATAGTTCAGCTTGTCCTGCTGCTTCTGATATGCCAGCGCATCCGCCGTCTGCTGGTCGCCTACCTGATCGCGCGCGAGCTGATAGAGGTAATTACGGTCAGCAAGCCAACGGTTGTAGTTGTTGTCCTCAAGGCCGATGAGCGTATTCAGGTCGGCGCGGTCGCCGCTCAATTTATCCTGATACATGCTATAGGCAAGCTGCTGTAGCTCGGGTATTTTGTCCGTCATCTGGCTCATCTGGTAGTCGCTCGCCTGTTGGCTCGCTGCCACCGCCGCCGTGGACGGCATCCCGCCCGTCATCACTGCCGCCTTGCCGAGCACGTCCTCCGCGCTGCGGTCTGCCTCGCGCGTGTACTGCTTGCGATACTGCTGATAGAGCGGGTCACTCGCCGCGTCGTAGGAAAACGGCGTGCGGTTCAGCAGCGCGTCGAGTTTTGCGCTGATCTGTCCGCTCTGATCGTAGTTGTAGTTGCTGTCGCCCAGCTTATCGAGCCAGCTCGTATCAGCCTTTGCAGGGCTCGCGCCCGTGCCGAGTTTGATGTACTCGCTGCCGTCCACGCCGCCGGAATAGTCGTACTTCGCACGAATTTTCTCCGCCGCGTCGTGCGCCGCCTGCTGGCCCGCCTTGTCTCCCTCGGCATATGCCTTGTTGTAGGCCTCGGTATACTGCCGGATGAGATCAAGGTCTCCCGAATCGTTGATGAGCGTCAGGTCTGTATTCTTGTGTTTGAAATTATCTGCCATTGTCCCCTCACTTTCTGCCGCCCGTCACGTATTCGTACTCGAGCGCATAGAGCCGGTATTCTCCTGTGGCTTTGATTTTTAATCTAAAGTGGTCGCAGCGGCGGATCGGGCAGTTGAGCGTGAAAACGTCTTTCTCCTGCGCCCCGCAGCGGTCGACCTCTTCCCACGCACCGCCGTCGAACTTGACAAGGAACACGACCGTTGAACCCTTTTCGCATTCCAGCCGCGCCCGCACGCGCTGCACGTGCTTTGCGTCGAACGAGCCGCCGTCATAGTCGGCAAACTCCGCCTCGCTAATAACAGCGCCCTCGCGCGTTGCGCCGGTCGGGATATCTGCCGGATTTCCCAGCAGCACGCACCCACCATCCACTAAGGCCATGATACCGCCCGAATAGGCCATTTGCACCACGGCAAGAGTATCTTCCTTATGCCACACGCCGTTCTCACTGCTGTAGCAGTACAGCGCCGCCTTGCCATCCTCTTTCAGGCTCACGTAGTAGTTGAGGCCGTCGCTTCCTCCCACCGCGTCGGAGAGGCGCGCATCGTCGCCAAGCGTTCGGGAGATACAGCGCGGCATGCCGCCGCTGTACGCCATGATGCCTACCTTTGAGAGGTAATAGAGCGTTTCACCCGCCACGGTGAGGCTCTTGTGGCTGCCCTTCATCACGCCGAGAACAGCACTTGACATGAGTTGGAAGTTTGTAGGAATCGTGCCGTACATCTTGAAGATTTTGTCTTCTTTGAAAAAACACGGGTAGCCAAGATAGCTCACGCACGCCGTGAACGCTCCCGCCGTGCCGCTCTCCACGCTGAACGCGTCCGCGGATAGCCCGTCAAACACATTCCAGTTGTACGGATCGCCGAGCTTTGAAGCAAAGATGCTGTCGCCCTTGCAGCCCCACACGCGGTTTTCGTTCGTGCAGACGAAGTCCATATCGGGAACGCTGCGCTTGAGCGTGACTGTTCCGGGCTCCGTGATGCTTTCCTGCCCATCGGGCAGGCGGAAGGTGTTTTCATAAAAGCGCAGCGTCTTTTTGTCTTCGCTGATCTCTCGAATGATGGGCGTGCGGTTGTTGTACGGCATCTTCGTGCAGCCCGAGATCGTCACCGCGTCGCCCACATTGAACGGGAACGCCGCGCCGGCCGTTGTGATGCTGTTTGCCGCCGCCTTTTCGTCGGCATACGTGCCATTCCCGAATTTCAGCCCCGCCGCGGCGTAGCTCTCCTCCATCGGCTTGATCGTGCCGTCCTTTTCGCACACGATCTTGTCGGGGAAGATGAGCACGCGTTCTCCCAGTGCACAGAAAGTCTTTTCGCTGTCTGCGACCGTCGTCTTCTCTTCGCCGTTGACGTAGAGATTTGTTCCGTATACCTCGTAGAGCTTGCCTGCGCTGAAAATGCCGTTCGCCTTACCCATATTCTTGCGGACGGTATAGCGCCGCGCACGGGGGGCAAGAAGCGGGAAGTATCGCGCCGACAGGTTTTTCATGTCGTAGAGCTCGCCGCCCGCCGCGCCAAATGTGTGGTTGATGCCGCCGAATTTCTCCTGCTGCACGCGCCGGTTCGTATATGCCGTAATCTCAGGCAGTCTCATCTTTCACCGCTCCTTTTGCTTCGTCCGGCGTATCGCCTTTTTCTCCCGCCGGGGCTTCCGTGCCGTCGCATATCATTGCGATGTTGCGAAGCGACTGCCGCACCGCTGCCACCACATCGACGGCATCACCGTTGACGTTCAAAATGCCGATCAGGCGCATCGCGTGTGCTGCTTCCTGCTTGATCTTCTCATTCATGCCGATTCCTCCAATCGTTTTAGCCGTTCTTCCTGCTCGCGTACCTTCGCCCACAAAATCGGGATAAATTCGCTGTACCGCAGAAAATAGGTCTCGCTGCCGTCCTCGCGCGTGGCTCTCGCCCAGCCCGCAAATTCCTGCGAGTTAATGCCGCACGCGCGCATGGCGTCCTCGACCTCCTGCGCGATGAATCCCGTGTGGAAGCGTCCGCTCGTGCCGCTGTTCAGCTTGTAGCGCTTCGGCTCGACGAGCTCAAGCATGCGCACGTACTTCTCCGGCAGCGCCTCGATGCTGTTCTTGATGTTCCGGTCGGACCCGTTCAACTCGTTCGTGCTGCAATAGATCGCGTCCCAGACGAAATTCCGGCTGCCGAGATTATAGAGCGCGTCCGAGTTCGGTATGACGTCTCCCTTAATCTGCACTTCTTCGGAATTTCCGTCCACCTCGATAGAGGCGTGATACTTGTTACTTCGGTCCCACCCAGAGGCGATAAACAGGCTGCCGTCTTCCGCGAACAGCTCCATTGCGCTGGAACTGATGTCGAGCTTGTAGTCGGATGACGAAGCATAAGTCGTTTGTATTGTGCCGCATTCGTTGTCGTCATCGTCTACGATGCTGATGCTTCCGCCGCGTAGCTTTGTCGCCGTCAGCGTGCCATAGATGTTCACCGCGTCCACGTAGAGGTCGATGGATCCCGTGCTCGCAATCTGTGCACCGTTGTAATTGAGCTTGAAGATCGTGCCGTTCTCGCCGCTCGTTACGGCCAGCGTGAAGCCCTGGGCGCTCTGGTCAAAAATGCTCTGCGCCTGCGTCGCATCGATCTTGGTTCTCACCGTCGCGCGGATGCCGTTCACGTCGGTCTTGATGTTAGTGATCGCGCCGTCGAGGTTTGAAACACTTACCTGCAAGCCCTTTGCCGTTGTGTCAAGCTGCGTGATGTCCCCCTCTGCATTGCTAAGTCGAGCATCTAATCCTTTTGCTGTAATGGAAATTTCATTTACATTCTTGTCCGTATCCTCAATCTTGGCGTAGATAGGCTCGTTGATGTTCTTGATGAACTCGCTCAGCGCGTCTTGATTTAGGTTGCTTTCATCCAGATTGAACAGCGTATACCGCAGCTGTTCCAGAAGCACGAAGAGGTAGTCATAGACCCCGTTGATCTGCTCCTGCGTGGTCTTTCCTTCCCCGTTCGGGAAGGTCGTCTCCACCAGCTGAAATGTCGTCGGCACTTGTCATCACACCTTCCAGTTGCCCTTGCTTTCTTTGCGGTTTTCGCGCCGCCACCACGCCATAGCATCGGCCACCGCCTCGTTGGCAATGGCGTGGTCGTTGGCGTAGAGCGCGCTGTCCTGATTGTAGGCGTCGAGCTGCGCTGCCAAATACAGGTGGTAGCACTCGTTGTGCCCGTCCGGCAGCAGCAATTCCATGTCCTCGACGCTCGCGGTGTCATCCTCCACGTTCACCTTGAGGGTGGGGGCTTCCGCCCCCATCATCTCGGCGATTCGGTGCTCAAGCACCATGAGGATTTCCGCCTTGCGCGGCGTGCTCAATTTGTTAGGCCGCAGCGCGTCCGCGTCACGGATAGCTTTCAGCATTTTCATACATTAGACCTCCGTGAAATACTGCCCCACAAGCTCATGCGGCAGATACTGCAAGACGATCTTCCCGCCCGCGGCCTCGCCGATACGCTCGCACTTGTACGTCTTGCCGTCCTCGCCGTCGAGGTAATACTTGCCGTACTCATATTCCATGCCTCGCGCTGCGGGGATGGGGTCGTCCTGCGTGCCCGCATGGGCGGCGTCGATGACCGCCCAGAGGTTCGGCGTCTTGTCCGGCGTCCAGTCGGCCTGTGAGGTATGCGCCTGACGGCACTTGTGCACCTTGCCGCCGTAGCTTCTGCGGTCGCCCTCAGCGTAATCAACAGGGTATGCCCATGCCGTAATGAGTTCCGGCACGCTTGCCGCCTCGCCGTCGCTCAGGCTGACCGCTGCCTGCTCGATAATGGGGCGCAGCTCCACTGCGCGGGCGTATGTGACCGGCTCACCCGCAAGGACGGTGACGGTCGCTTTGGCGCTCTCAGTCTCCGTGGGCTTGCCCATCTTGATAGATACCGTGCCGTCGCGGTGGTCGGTGATGGCCCCGCTCAGGCTGTATTCGCTGTTGTCCCACTCGTTTACGACTTCTTCGGTCTCGCCCGTGGGATTGCCGTCGTTGTCGAGCTTGTCCACCGTCTCGCGCTGGACGATGCTCCACGGCGTGTTGTCGGGCAGCAGCGCCGCGACCTCGGCGGCGGTCATCGTGAGTGTGATGGTCTTGGTGTCGCGCTCGCCCCACGCGCGGTCTTTGGGGTTGCCGTTGATCTCTGCGGGGTATTCGGTGTTGTTGACTTTGATGTGGATCATAAAATTACTCCTTTCTTAAAAGCAGAAGGCGAAGGCCACGCCACGCGCGTTGCTCGCGGAGTTGCGACCGACGTTGCCGTTGTCGTAGACATCGCAGAAATACGTGGAGTTGCCGCCAAACGGAGAGCGCCCCCACCAGGTGTCCGCGCTGCCGTTTCGCTGCTTCACCGTGCTGTTGCCCGCCTTGTAGTAGTCGTACTGCGCGCCCTCGCCGCTCTCGGAATATCTGACGCTGCCGAAAATCTCGATCTCGCTCAGCAGAAACAGCTTGTCCGCCGTGGTGTTGATGTTGGGACTCTGACTGCCCGCCGAGGTCAGCTTATTCACCTCCCGGATGCCGTTCTGTACCTCCGTTGGCATCAGCGCCAGAATGGCAGGCAGGTGTGTGCTTCGCATGGCGCAGCTCGTCCAGCCGCCGCTGTTGGTGTTGGAGCTGTTCATGTTCTTGTACTTGCCGTAGCAGTCATGCAGCTGGAAGGTCAGCGGAGCCTTGCCCGAGCCGTCTGAATAGTCATCGTGGTTCTTACCGATGATGTCGATTAGATAGTCCACGCCGCCAATGGCCATGGTTTTCTGGTCTGCTACCTTCCACGTTTCCGGCACTTCGTTGTTGTGACACGCAGCGATGATTTGCTCCCACGTGTTGTTGGCAAATACGGGGTCGTAGCTCGGCTTAAACGTGATGTCATACCCCGTCCCGCCGATAAGCGTCCTGCCCTTGAGGATGTTGTACACCGTGCCGTTGATCATGCACTTTCCGCCCTTCACGGTGTAGGCCGTGCCGTTGATGAGAGTTTTGTGTGCGGTGAGGTCAATGGGCGGCTTGATGTTTCCACCATCGTCCACAATGGCGTCGGAGGGGAGAACCAAAGCGGGGCGGATACCGTACGAGCCGGATGCGCTGCCGCTGTCGCAGTCGCCACCAGTGTCGACGCGCCACACGCCGCTGGTATTGCGGGTGAGCGGGGAGCGAAGCCACCAGTAAGCAGCCGAACCGTTCAGTTTCGCAATACGCTTGTTCATCGCAGACGAACCGGTTCCGGCCTCGAAGTAGGACAGCTTCGTACCGTTTACCGGGAAGAAGGGGAAGTCGCTGGTCGTGCAGCCAATCTCGTAGCCAGACAGCAGGAACACCTTGCAGGACAGACCGTTCGCGCCGCTCTGGTCGGAGCCGCCATTGCCGCCGTTCTTGCGATACGGAATCTTGACTTGCTTAATAATGCCTTGAATATTGCTGTCGAATCGGCTGAAGAACGGCCCGTTGAGATAGGTGTTGACCGTGCTGGTTTCATAAATGTTGTAGTCGGAACTGTTCCACTGCCTATTCTCGTAGATATCCTTCATCAGCAGCCAAGTGCCGTTGCAGGATTCGTCGTACATGCTGCTCGGCTTGCCCTGATGGACAACCAAGAATTCCTTCCGCACACCGCCGACGTTGAGGTACACGGACGAGCCGACCGCCAGTGTGCTGATCGCTTTGTTCGCCATGTCAGCCTCCTTATCCGAACAGCCAGTTGATGGCGTAGTTCTCGGTCGGCGTGGTCTCAACGTTCACAAGCGTCTGCTTGGTGATGTTGCCGGATGCGATGTAGTCACTGCCGCGCGTTGCCGCCACCAGCCCGCCCGAGCCGTTGCCCTTGAGGATGGCGGTGGTGGAGGGGATATTGACGGGGCCTGCGGGGCCCTGCGGGCCGGTCGCACCGGTCTCGCCTTTCTCGCCCTGCTCGCCCTTTTCGCCCTGGTCTCCCTTGGGGCCTTTGATGTTGACCGTCGCGGGATTCGCAAGCCCGCCGTCGTTCGACCAGCTCAGGTCTCCCGCCGCGGACACAGCAGGGGTAAAGGTCGCGCCCTTTGCGCCGTCCGCGCCCTTCGCGCCATCCGCGCCGGCAGGGCCTCGCGGACCCGTCAGGCCTTGCGGACCGATTTCGCCTTGCGGACCAGTCTTGCCCTGCGGGCCCTGCTCTCCCTGCGGTCCCCTTGGCCCCTCTGGGCCGGTATCTCCCTTCGCGCCGTCAGCACCGGCAGGCCCCCGTGCGCCCGTGTCGCCCTTCGGGCCCTTGAGGTTCACGGTCTGCGGATTCGCCTTGCCGCCGTCGTTCGTCCACGACAGGTCGCCGTCGTCGCTCATGCTCGGCGTGAACGTCACGCCGTCCTTGCCGGCGGCACCGTCTGCGCCTTTCGCACCATCCTTGCCCGGGGCTCCATCCGCACCGGCAGGGCCTTGAGGGCCGGTCTCGCCGGGATCGCCTTTCGGACCCTGCGGACCCTCGGGCCCCGTGTCACCCTTCGCGCCCTGCAAGGGGCCGTTGTTGATGAACTCGCCGGTAATGCCGTCGAAAATGTAGATGTCGTAGGGCTCTGCCGTGCCAACGCCGTAAGCATCGCCCGCCGCTGCGGTCGCTTTCTTGGCCGCGTCCAGCGCCGCCTTGCTCGCGTAGTAGCCCAGCACGCGGAAGCCGCTGCCGGTCTCCCCCTTGGGGCCTGCTGGGCCCTGCTCGCCTTGCGGGCCGGTCTGTCCCTGCGGGCCCTGTTCGCCCTGCGGGCCGCGCGGACCTTCGGGGCCGGTCGGTCCGGTCGCGCCGGTGTCACCTTTCTCTCCTTGGGGGCCGGTATCGCCCTTGTCGCCTTTCAGCGCGGCAAGCTGCGCCGCCGTAAAGTCGGAATAGGTAAAGGCATCGCCCTTGTCTCCCTTTGCACCCTGCGGGCCAGCGGGGCCGGTCTCGCCTTGAATGCCCTGCTCCCCCTGCGGGCCGCGCGGGCCGGTTTCACCTTTGGGGCCCTGCGGACCCGTTGCGCCGGTATCGCCCTTCTCGCCTTTTGGGCCCTGTGCGCCGGTTGCGCCCGTGTCGCCCTTGGGGCCGGTTGCGCCGGTATCACCCTTCGGGCCCTGCTCGCCGGTATCACCCTTCGGGCCAACTTCTCCCTGCGGGCCCGTCGCAGGAACGCCGGTATCGGCAAAGGCTCCCGCCGCCGCATCCCACTTGAACCAGTTGCCCGTGGTCTCGTCGACGTATGGCATCTTGGATACCGCCGTCTCCGCATCCGCCGCCGCCTGCAAAACCTCATC